>VFQP010006108.1_pt1 | contig 14205 bp, 15 predicted proteins | sample 3512351 | NCBI WGS metagenome assembly VFQP01 (sample SAMN10412372, study PRJNA504923) | tailings metagenome | isolation source: Relicate 1 Philex TSF1 revegetated site | place: Philippines: Tuba, Benguet | collected 2017-08-29 | reverse complement strand
CACCAGCGCCGGCGCCACGCCAAACGAGGTCATGTCCGACAGCGAATCGTACTGTTCGCCGAATGCGCTCTGCGTATTGGTAATGCGCGCTACGCGGCCATCCATGCCGTCGAGCACCATCGCGGCAAAGATCGCAATGGCCGCCACGTCGAAGCGCATGTTCATGGCCTGCACGATCGCGAAGAAACCCGCGAACAGTGCTGCCGTGGTGAATGCGTTGGGCAGCAGGTAGATCCCGCGGCGGCGCGGACGCACGTATTCGATATCGTGCTCGTCGGCGTCGTAGTCGGGATCGTTGCGAAGCTGGTTATGACGGAACGGACGCAGGTGCGTCACGTTGCCGTTGCTCACGCGCTTGTTGCGTCGGTTGAAAGCACCCATGCCAGGTCTCCTGTCGCTGACTGATCCGCGGCGCTCAGGCCTGGACGTCCAGTTCGGCGAGCACGGTCGACGAAGCCGAAACCTTTTCGCCAATCGTCACACGCGGACGGGCGTCCACGGGCAGGTACACGTCGACACGCGAGCCAAAACGGATAAAGCCGTAGCGCTGGCCGCGCGACAACGTATCGCCCACCTTGGTGTAGCACAGGATCCGGCGTGCCACCAGACCCGCCACCTGCACCAGCGTCACCAGCTGGCCGTCCGCGGCGCGGCGGATCACCACTGCGTTGCGCTCGTTTTCGAGCGACGCCTTGTCCAGGTCGGCGTTGACGAACTTGCCCGGGAAATATTCGAGCTTCTCGACCTTGCCGTCGAGCGACGCACGGTTCGAGTGCACATTGAACACGTTCATGAACACGCTGATCTTCAATGCCTCGCGGCCGGCGAAGGGATCCTGCGTCTTCTCGACCACCACGATGCGGCCATCGGCCGGGGCCAGGATCGCATTCGGGGCTGACGGAATCGGTCGCGGGGGATCACGGAAGAACTGCAGCACGAATACCGTGATGATCCACAGCGGCAACGCCCACCAGAAACCCGCGCTGGCATGGACCAGCAGCGAGATGATGAAAGCGCCGGCCAGGAATGGCCAGCCTTCACGGGCGATCAGCGGATGAGGATAGTTCATGCAAGCGTTGTGATGAGTTCACGCAATTTCGACACTTTGCACGCGTTCCACCCATTGGGTAAGACATGCGGCGGTGTCGATGCGAAATATAAGAAAAATTCAGGCCAGCGCCTGAAAAAGTCCGACAAGGATAACAAAAAGCCGCCCAGTCTCCGCCAAATGTCTCCTTGAATGCAGGAGACTGGCGGCAGACTGGACGGCTGCGGCACTTGCGGAGCCACCTGCCGATCCGGCCAGGCGCCCCGCTTGTTGCCCGTACTGCTTAGTTCTTCGACTGGTCGACCAGCTTGTTCTTGGCGATCCACGGCATCATCGCGCGCAGCTTCTCGCCCACTTCCTCGATCTGGTGCTCGGCAGTCAGGCGACGGCGCGAGATCAGCGTCGGGGCGCCAGCCTTGTTCTCCAGCAGGAAGCTCTTGGCGTACTCGCCAGTCTGGATGTCGGTCAGGCACTGCTTCATGGCCTTCTTGGTCTCTTCGGTCACGACGCGCGGGCCGGTGACGTATTCACCATACTCGGCGTTGTTCGAGATCGAGTAGTTCATGTTGGCGATGCCGCCTTCATAGATCAGGTCGACGATCAGCTTGAGTTCGTGCAGGCACTCGAAGTAAGCCATTTCCGGCGCGTAGCCGGCTTCCACCAGCGTCTCGAAACCAGCCTTGATCAGTTCGACGGTACCGCCGCACAGCACGGCCTGTTCGCCGAACAGGTCGGTTTCGGTTTCTTCGCGGAAGTTGGTCTCGATGATGCCGGCACGGCCGCCGCCGTTGGCAGTGGCGTACGACAGCGCGATGTCACGGGCAGCGCCGGACTTGTTCTGGTGCACGGCGATCAGGTGCGGCACGCCGCCACCTTGCGAGTACGTCGAACGCACGGTGTGGCCCGGGGCCTTCGGCGCGATCATGATCACGTCCAGGTCGGCGCGCGGGATCACGGCACCGTAGTGCACGTTGAAGCCGTGAGCGAAGGCCAGTGCCGCGCCTTCCTTGATGTTGTCGTGCACTTCGTTCTTGTACACGTCGGCGATCTGCTCGTCCGGCAGCAGGATCATGACCACGTCGGCGCCCTTCACTGCCTCGGCCACTTCCTTGACCTGCAGGCCGGCGGTGGCGGCCTTGTTCCACGACGCGCCACTCTTGCGCAGACCGACCGTCACGTTCACGCCCGAATCCTTCAGGTTCAGTGCGTGGGCGTGGCCTTGCGAGCCGTAGCCGATGATGGTGACATTCTTGCCCTTGATCAGGGAGAGGTCGGCGTCCTTGTCGTAAAACACTTTCATGATGGTTCCTTCAATTTCTCAAATCTTCGTATTAGGGTGGCGGCGAGACGCCTGATGCCTGTTCGGTCAATGGCGTCGCACCGCTTCGGGATACTGCGTGTCGGCTTGTGGCCGTGCTCTGTTGCCGGTGGCGCCGGTCAGACCTTCAGGATGCGCTCGCCGCGGCCGATACCGGAGCCGCCCGTACGGACGGTTTCCAGGATCGCGGTGCGGTCGATGGCATCGAGGAACGCATCCAGCTTGCCACCGTTGCCGGTCAGCTCGATGGTGTACGTCTTTTCGGTCACATCGATGATGCGGCCACGGAAGATGTCGGCGGTGCGCTTCATTTCCTCGCGCTCCTTGCCCACGGCGCGCACCTTCACGAGCATCAGCTCGCGCTCGATGTGTGCGCCTTCGGTCAGGTCCACCACCTTGACCACTTCCACCAACCGGTTCAGGTGCTTCGTGATCTGCTCGATCACGTCGTCCGAACCGGTGGTGACGATGGTCATCCGCGACAGCGACGCGTCTTCGGTAGGCGCTACCGTCAGCGTCTCGATGTTATACCCGCGTGCCGAGAACAGGCCCACCACGCGCGACAGCGCGCCGGGTTCGTTTTCCAGCAGGACCGAGATGATATGTCGCATTACAGGTCCTCCACGCCGAGCAGCATTTCGGAGATACCCTTGCCGGCCTGGACCATCGGCCACACGTTTTCGGTGGGGTCGGTCTGGAAATCCAGGAACACGGTGCGGTCCTTCAGGCGGAACGCCTCACGCAGTGCCGGCTCGACGTCGGACGTCTTCTCGATGCGCATGCCCACGTGGCCATAGGCCTCGGCCAGCTTCACGAAGTCCGGCAATGCGGTCATGTACGAATGCGAGTAGCGGTTGTCATACTCGATTTCCTGCCACTGGCGCACCATGCCCAGGTAGCCGTTGTTCAGCGAGCAGATCTTGACCGGCGTGTCGTATTGCAGGCAGGTCGACAGTTCCTGGATACACATCTGGATCGAGCCCTCACCGGTAATGGTGACGACTTCCTTGTCCGGGAATGCCTTCTTGATGCCCATGGCGTACGGCAGGCCCACGCCCATCGTGCCCAGGCCACCGGAGTTGATCCAGCGGCGCGGCTCGTTGAACTTGTAGAACTGCGCAGCCCACATCTGGTGCTGGCCGACGTCGGAGCAGATGAACGCATCGCCCTTGGTCAGTTCCCAGATCTTTTCCACCACGTATTGCGGCTTGATGATCTCGGAATCGCGGTCGTATTTGAGGCAGTCCACCGAACGCCATTGCTCGATCTGATCCCACCACTTCGCCAGCGACTCGCGGCGCGGCTTGACATCGCTGGCCTTGATCTGGGCGATCAGTTCCTGCAGCACGTCCTTGACGTTGCCGACGATGGGGATATCCACCTTGACGCGCTTCGAGATCGACGACGGGTCGATATCGATATGGATGATCTTGCGCGCCTGTGCGGTGAAGTGCGCCGGGTTGCCGATCACGCGGTCGTCGAAACGCGCGCCGATGGCGATCAACACGTCGCAGTTCTGCATGGCCATGTTGGCTTCATAGGTGCCGTGCATGCCGAGCATGCCGACGAACTGCTTGTGCGTGCCCGGGAACGCACCCAGGCCCATCAGCGTGTTCGTAACCGGATGACCCGTCAGCGCAGCCAGCTCGCGCAGCTCTTCGCTGGCGTTGGCCAGCACCACGCCGCCGCCCGAGTAGATGAACGGACGCTCCGCGGCCTGCAGCAGCGCCACGGCCTTGCGGATCTGACCCGAGTGACCCTTGTTCACCGGACTGTACGACCGCATGTCGATCGTCTTCGGATACTCGAACTTGCAGGCGTTGCGCGACACGTCCTTCGGGATATCGACCACCACGGGGCCGGGACGGCCGGTGGCGGCAATGAAGAACGCCTTCTTGATCGTCGCGGCCAGGTCGCGCACATCCTTCACGAGGAAGTTGTGCTTGACGATAGGACGCGTGATGCCGACGGTGTCGCACTCCTGGAATGCGTCCTGGCCAATGGCGTGGGTCGGCACGTTGCCGGTGATCACGACCATCGGGATCGAATCCAGGTAGGCAGTGGCGATGCCGGTCACGGCATTGGTCACGCCCGGGCCCGAAGTCACCAGGGCAACGCCCACCTTGCCGGTTGCGCGCGCATAGCCGTCAGCGGCATGCACGGCGGCCTGCTCGTGGCGCACTAGGATGTGTTCGAATTTTTTTTGCTTGTGGAGCTCGTCGTAGATATAGAGCACTGCGCCGCCGGGGTAGCCCCAGACGTACTCGACGCCTTCTTCGGCAAGTGCGTTGACGAGGATTTCCGCTCCGATCATTTCGCGAGCGGAGGATGAATTGCTATCTGCGTGGGAAAATTCCGCGCTGGGCATGTTCATTTCAGTCCTTTGCAATTTTCGGCAAAAAATTGTTTGGATGCTCTCTGCCGGGCTTGTGGCTCGGGTTCAAGCGGTGCGCGTCTGCATGAGAAGACCGCCTCATAAGCGGTCCGATGAGACAACCACTGATGTCGTGTGAACCGCCGATGATACTGCAATGCACCAGCGCGGTAAATGGGCTTTTTACAATGCCGCACCGTCAGGGGGCCGTGGCGGGGTTGCGGCGCGACACTTGCCGGTGCACGAACAGGGCTTCATGTCTGCACATGCATACAGCAGTGGCAGAAGCCACGTGTTTTTTGCTAGGATCGCAAACATTTCCGAGGTGCCGAAGGACTCCCACGGCACATTCGCTCCGGCCTCCCCGCCTAACCGCTGTTCTTGCCTGCATGGCCACCGACAAGGAACTCTCCGACTTTCTCGCCAGCGTCGAGCGCCGCGCCTTCAAGCAGGCCGTATTCGCCGTTCGGGACGACGAAGCCGCGCTGGACATCGTGCAGGACGCCATGATCAAGCTGGCGGAAAAGTACGGTGACAAGAGTGCCGCCGAGCTGCCGCCGCTATTCCAGCGGATCCTGCAGAACACCATTCATGACTGGTTCCGGCGCCAGAAAGTGCGCAACACCTGGGTGACGCTGTTCTCGAACCTGCGCGACGAGCGCGATGGCGACGACAGCGACCTGCTGGACACGCTGGAAGCCCAATCGGGCAGCCAATCGGCCGAAAGCAGCGCCGACAAGGTCGAGCGGGCACAGGTCATGCACATCATCGAGCAGGAAATCCAGCGTCTGCCAACGCGTCAACGCGAGGCTTTCCTGATGCGTTACTGGGAGGATATGGACGTGGCCGAGACGGCAGCCGTGATGGGCTGCTCCGAAGGCAGCGTAAAGACGCACTGTTCCCGTGCAACGCACACGCTGGCGCAAGCCCTGCGCGCGCGGGGGGTCCGACTATGAGCAGAAACGAACGAGATATCCAGGAACGGCGCATTGCCCACGAGATCCGCTTGGCACTCGATGCCACGGCGGAGGCACTGCCGCGGGACATTGCCGAACGATTGGCAGCCGCGCGGCGGATGGCGCTGGCCGCGAAGAAGCCGGAAGTTGCCCATGTACGGCAACTCGCGCTGCCGGGCGTGCCGCACGGTTACGCCTTCGACGAGGAAGACGACACACCACTGCACCGCGCCGGTGCATGGATGCGCAAGCTCGCCCTGGTGTGGACGCTGGTGGCGCTGGGCGCCGGCCTGCTGGGTATCTATCACTGGCAGCAACAACAACGCGTCGAGGAACTCGCGGACGTTGACGCCGCGATGCTGCTCGACGACCTGCCGCCCACGGCCTACGCCGACCAGGGCTTCCACGTGTTCCTGAAGCGCGATCCCGATCAATAGGATGGCACGCGCAACCTCCCGCACCGACGCCTTCCGTCGCCGGCTAGCCACACTGTGCGCTGCCGGGCTGACCATCGCCGCACTTGGCGTCGACTTCGTGATCTCCACGGCGCAGGCCCAGGGCCCGGCCGCCAGCCAGCCCGCCGCGCGCCCGGTCATCAACACGCATCCCACGTGGACCGAACTGTCGCCGACGCACCAGAAAGTGCTGGCGCCACTGCAGCCGCTCTGGGACACCATTCCCGAGCTCAACCGGCGCAAATGGCAGCGCATAGCGGACCTCTACCCGAAGCTCAAGCCCGAGGAACAGCAGCATGACGCCACAGCAGCGGCGCCTGGCGCGCGAGAACTACCAGATCACGCGCCAGCTTCCCGCGGAAAAGAAGGCTGACGCGTGGGACCGTTACCAGCAGTTGCCGGAAGAGCAGAAGAAAAAACTGGCCGCCGCGGAGAAAGTGCCTCGCCACCCCGGTGCGGTCAGCGCACTGCCGTCAGGCAAGCGCCCGCCGGCCGACACGAGCCGCCAGATTTATCATCCGGAAAGGAAGCCGGCCAGCGCGCCGGAGGCCGTACCGGCTTCGGCAGCCCAGGCGGTGGCAGGTAATGCCGCCGCCTCCGCGCCAATCGCCCCGGCACCTGCATCTGCCTCGAACGCGCCCGCCTCCGCTGCACCTGCCGCACCCTCCCCCACGCTGTCCCCGCCTGTCACTGGCGAAGCCGCCACCGACTTCAACCAGGCTGACACCCCGCGCCAGTAACGCGCGGTCGCTCCCCACGGTCCGTACATCCATACAGCAGGCGCGGTTTGGCATAATGGCCGCTTGATCCGCTCTGCCTTGCGCCCATCCCAGCGCCATGCCTGCCGCCACGTCAGCCACCTCGACCCAGCCCCCCATGCCGACCCTGCGCACGCCAACGCTGCGCCGCCGGCTGCTTTGCATGCTCTACGAGGGCGTACTGCTGTTCGGCGTGCTGATGGCCGCCAGCGCGCTCTACGTCGTGGCGCGCCCGTTGTTGCAGCAACTTGGCCTGGACCGCCCCTATGTCGACCAGGTGTGGATGTTCATCGTGCTGGGCGCCTACTTCGCATGGTTCTGGCAGCGCAACGGCCAGACCCTGGCCATGCAGACCTGGCGGATCCGGCTGGAAACCACTGCGGGCGTGCCGCCACGCTGGCCAAAGGCGCTGCTGCGCTATGTGCTGGCGTGGCTGTGGTTGCCGCCAGCGGCGGCGGTCGGACATGCGCTGGGGCTCACCAAGGGGCCTTTCATCGGCGTATTGGCTGCAGGACTGCTGATCTGGATCTCGTTGGCATGGCTCGACCCGCGCCGGCAATTCCTTCATGACCGCCTGGCCGGTACGCGGCTGACGGACCTGCGCCCTCCGCGGCAATGAGCCTTACGGCCGCCACGCTGCGCCGTGTCGCCGTCGTGGTGCAGGCGGCCATCGTGGCGGGCCTGGCAGCCAGCCTGTCACTCGGTGCCGGCTGGCCATGGCTGCCGGCGCTGACGCTTGCCCTGGTCGCAGGGTTGGCCGGCTTCGGTGTCAGCGTGGCCATCGCGTTTGGCGCCACGCTGTCCGGCTTCGGCATCCCGGCATCGGCACGCCCGCCCCTGCCGGCCAATGCGCCGCCACGCCGCCCGTTGAACCCGATACGGGCACTGGCCTGCTTTCTATACGAATGCCAGTCGGTGTTCCGGATGTTCAACTGGTTGCAACCGTTCCGATCGCAACTCGCCATTGCGCAACCTGCGCGTCCGCTGGCAGATGCGCCACACGTTCTGCTGGTGCACGGCTACGGCTGCAACCATGCGATCTGGCTGGACCTGGCTCCCGCATTGGCGCAGGCCGGCTACTGCTGCGAAGCCATCGATCTTGAACCGGTGCTCGGCGATATCGACGCCTATGCGCCGCAATTGCTGGCCCGCATGGATGCCATCACGGCGCGCACCGGGCGCGCGCCGCTGCTGGTCTGCCACAGCATGGGCGGGCTGGCCGCGCGCGCTGCGCAGGTGCTGGCGACGCAAGCGGACCGAGCGAACCGCGCAACGCCCTGCGCGGGCATCGTCACGCTGGGCACGCCACATCATGGCTGCGCGCTCGCGCGATTTGGCCAGGGCCGCAATGCGTGGCAGATGCGCTGGAACGGTCCATGGCTGGCCGCGCTGGCCGATGCGGAAACACCATCGATGCGGTCCCGCCTCGTCTCGGTATTCAGCTGGCACGACTCCATTGCCGGGCCGCCCGGTACATCATTGCTGGACGGCGCCCATCACCTTGCGCTCGCAGGTATCGGCCACGTTTCACTTCTGCGCCACCAGCATGCCATCGATGCCACGCTTGCAGCGCTGGCCATGCTGGCCACGCAACCGACAGCGTTGCCGCAAACCGTGCCGCAGTAGCCGCACGGCGGCATGGTTCATGTGACATTCATATTTCCGTCATGGCTTCGTCATGCGGCACTGGCTCAATCCAGCCATCGCCGATACCGGGGCCGCCATGGTTCAAGCCATAAGAAGTTTGTCGAGAGTCGCGCAACGCCTGCGCGGCAAGCCTGACGCGACACTCTCGATGCCCGCCGCTTTCGCGGCCTTCATGCCGCCCGCCGATCTGTTCTACTCCCCTTCCTCACGAACTGCTGCGTCCTTCTCCGTTCCTGCTGCGTCCTTTCGTGTGCCACCCCCGAGGTCTTGCGCGTTGTGCGCACGCGTGTGCGGGCAAGCGCGGTACTGTTGGCAAGTGGCCCTGGGCATGAGCAGGCAGCAGAGATGAGCCCAGCGTTGAGCAGCGTGCTGAGCTAAGCCGGTGCTCCTTTGCCAGATCCAGATCGACGAGGAGCGCAGTCCGTCCCACAAGCAGCAGAGGCGATGAGGCCGCCTCAGCGGGCCGGCACTCCCCTGCTGCCGACTCATGGCCACGCTTTGCAGAAGCACAGGACAAAGCAGCGGCGAGGCGCCTTGGTGTCCAGGTGCGCAAAAGGTGGATCGAGCGCTCCTTGGGCGCCAGGGGAGGAAGGGCCCCACAGCGCAGTGCGATTGGGATATCTGCAATCGGTTGGTCGCCCGCAATGATGAACTCACGCAATGCCGCGGAGGCGAACGAGCCACGCCCCCGTCGAAATCTCCGGCCCGCCTCTCGCTTCCTGCTCCTCACAGGCTCATCGTGATCACGGTGGTGACCGCGACGGTGGCCTACGGCGGATTTGCGTGGCTCTACCTGGGCAAGTCCCATCACAGCGCGGACGGCGCCGCAACCGACGCGGCGGCCTCCGGCCACGCCCACGCGGCACGCAGCCTCAAGGAGAAGGCCCAGCACCGGCACCAGCAGCAGCAGCAGCACCAACGCCAGGCGGGCCACGCCGCGCACCAGCGCCACCGGCACGAGGTGCAGCCCCCGCGCGGCGGCGCGGCGCGCCTGCACCAGCAGCAGCAGCGCGGGCACAAGCGCGCGCCGGCGCTCCACGAGGCGACGGACGACCTGCACCGCGTGGTGTGGCACGGCGCCGGCGCCAAGGCCGAGGACGCCACGGTGCAGCAGAAGGCAGCGGACCTGCTTCACCAGGCAGACATCAAGCAGCAGGAGGAACTGCACAAGGCAGAGACCGCCAAGGCACCAGAGACAGACAGCACCACCACCACCAGCACCGGCGGCGGCGGCGGCGGCCTGCATCTCGACACGGAGCACGTGGCGCAGCACCCGGGCCACGAGGCGGACGCGCACGCGCCGAGTGTGGAGGCGGCGCACGGGCGTGAGGCGCGCGAGGGCGGCGGGGCGGACGAGGCGGAGCAGGTGCACCACGGCGGCCACGCGCAGCAGCACGCTCAGGCCGAGGGCGGCGGCGAACACCACCAAGTGAGTGACCAGCAGGCGCCGCATCACGAGCACCAGCACCACCACCAGCAGCACCAGCAGCAGCACCAGCGCAACGAGGAGCAGCTGGCGGCGGCGGGCGGGGGCGAGCCTGAACAGGACGACGGCGGTGGCGACGAGTACGGCGATGAGGAGTACCTGTCCAAGCAGCCGCAGCGGGGCGCCGCGCACGGGGGGGACAGCGACGGGCAGCAGGAGCAGGACGAGGAGCAGCAGCAGGATGATGACGGGGGGGTCGCCGCGCCGCGCCACACGCCCACGGTGCACTCGCAGTCAACGTCGTCGTCGCACGGTGGCGGTGGTGGCGGTGGTGGCGGGTCGAGGGCGGCGGGCGACGTGCCGGCGGGCGAGACGGAGCAAGTGCACCACGAACCAACCAGCCTGTTCCAGCTGGTGAGCGAGTGCGAGTGCGCACCGCTGCTGCGCTGCGGCCCGCGCAGCAGCGCGCCGCCGGGGCAGCGTTTGCTTGCTTCTGCTCCCCCGGTGGCTCTGGGCGGAGCGAAGATAGCGGCGTGCGGGCGGGCGCTGGCAAGTGGTTTTCGTGTGTGCCGGGCGGTCCGCCGCGCGCGTGCGTGCGCAGAGTGCCAAGGACATTGACGGGGAGGAGCGGGCTCTGTCGGTGTACCGCGGCAACGTGACGCTGGTCGTCAATGTGGCGTCGGCGTGCGGCTACACGGACGACAACTACAAGGGTGAGGGCTTAGGGTTTGGGTTTGGGTTCACCGCAGGAACGGAAGGAGCACGTGCTGGGTCAATAGCGGATGAAGAGACGCACCTGGGCGCGCCTCAGGGACGGCAGCAGGTGGCGTGCAGCGTGCTCCTGCAATTTTCGCCCGGCTGAAGGCCACCAGGGGCTTCGTTTGGGGCAGGACGCTGCGGTCACGCCCTCGCCCCGCTGCGCACCCTGCCTCGCAGGCCTGCAGAAGCTGTACGAAAAGTACCACTCGTGAGTGAAGGAACGCCGCCGCCACCGCCAGGCGCGCGCCGCTTTGGTTCGCTTGCCTCGCCCTGCAACGCGCCGCCGCATGCCCTCTCCCATGCGCTGCGCCCTCGCAGGCACGGGCTGGAGATCCTGGGCTTTCCCTGCAACCAGGTGCGCCACGCCACCACCAGGAGCCACCCACCGCGCAGGCCTGCTGGAGCGTTCGGCGCCGCCCTCTCCCTGCGACTGCTGGCCGGCTGACCCGCCCGCTTGCCTTTCCTTGTTCGTGGCCGGGACTTGCGAACGCCGCCCCCGCAGTTTGGGTCCCAGGAGCCCAAGCCCGAGCCAGAGATCAAGCACTTCTGCAGCACGCGCTACCACGTCACCTTCCCGCTCTTTTCAAAGGTGCACGTCAACGGGCCGCTCACGCACCCCGTATACAAGGTGAGGAGACGGTTGCACTCGCTCGCGGCGCGCTGAGATAACCGCTGTGTGTGTGCTACTTGCATGACGGGGCGGTTCACCGCCGTGGCAAGGCTGTGTGCGCTGGGCGGGGCCCCAGCGCCCCCCTCTTGCCTTGCGGCGCGTCTCTCGAACCGCGTCCGTGCACACAACACCACGCACTGGGTGCTCCCGTCGCACGTCACCGCGTCTCTTGGCAGTTCCTCAAGAGCCACACGCCGGCGGACCAGGGAGGCGGCGGCGGCAAGGGCCCCGGCGAGGACATTGGCTGGGTGAGAGCAGCGGCGGCAGCGCCGCCTTCCGCACGAAGCGAGGCGCATTCGTGCGCCGCGAGCGCGCGTGGCCTGCTTGATGTTCCTGCTTGACGGTGCTTTGCTGTGTGATGAGCTGCAGAACTTCTTCAAGTTCCTGGTGGACCACAAGGGCCGGCCGGTCAAGCGCTTTAACCAGGCGTGGAACCAGGTCGAGGTGGAGCAGGCCGTCTACCATGAGCTCATGGCGCGGCACGGGGCAGACTCCGGGACGGCGCAGGCCTCACGATGACAGCGGTCATCGCTGCATGTAGCAGGACGATGCATCGATGTACAGGATTGTCGTTCTGACGTTTCGTGTTCGGACGCGTGCAAGGCGATGCTGTGCCACGCTGCGGGCCCTGCTGTGGCGAGCCTGCAGAGCAGAGCCAGCACTGTGGGGCGGCAACAATGGCTGCGCCGCCAGCGCTGGTGCTGCTGCTGCTCTGCCTGCTGCTGGTGATCGTCTTGCCGCACGCAGCGGTCGCTCAGTGGTCGGACGCAGCAGCGGCGCTCCTGCACGACACGTTCGATGAGAGCCTGGACGTTCTCAGCCTCAGCGACACGCATGTCCTGGTGCGCGGTCGCGCGCGATGACGAGCACGGCGCGCTGATCTACGGCCGCTGATGATCGATGGCCGGCACCGAGGATCCTGGCGCGCAGGTGGCCCTGGAGTTCAGGCAGAGCACCTGGGCGGGACGCAGCACCACCACGTTCCCGCAGGCGGTGCGGCGGCTGGTGGCCGCCGTGCCGTTCCTGCAGCTGGAGGTGGCGCTGACGCGCGGGCGCTGGGTGCGTGCGCACTGGCTGCATGCCCACCAGGCGATCGCCTGCAGCAGCATCATGCTTGACGTCAAGCGCGGTGTGCCTCTTTCTCTGCGCAGGACGTGCAAGCGTGGGGCCTGCCGCCCGTCCCCTGGCATCCACCCGGCGCGGTGCGCGAAGCAGCAACGCAAGCGGGGGCCTGCCAATTCAATCCATGCACCAGCTCCGCACTGCAGCTCAACGTCTCGCCATTGGACGCATGGCGGCGCTGCGCAGGAGGTGGCGGCGCTGTGGCCCTGCTCGGGCACCCACGCGCACCACTGGACGCACCTGCAGCACCGGCTCTCCGGGCTCATGTGCGCGTCGCTCAACCTGCTAGAAGCGCCGCACAGCGCGCCGCGCAGCAGCGTCCGCACCGCGCTGCTGGCGGCGCAAGCCAGCACCACCAACGGCACCTCAAGCCTGTGAGCGACGCGCCACCGCCGCCCACACGCTTTGCAGCATCACGCAGGATCCCTTCCTCGACCCTGGCCTGCCCCACGATTGCCTGCTCGTGCTCGCTTGATCGTGCGTTTGTGGCGCGGACGGGGGGCAGGTCGGGCGAGGCGGCGGCGGCGGCGGGCGCGGGCGGTGGCGGGCCCGCCTGGCACGTGGGCTCGCTGCCGCGCGAGGCCGTGTGCACCGAGAACCTCACGCCCTGGCTCAAGCTGCTGCCGTGCACCGGCAAGGCCGGCCTGGCCGCGGTGCTGGCCGACCGCCAGCGCGTGCTCTCTGGAGGTGAGGCACGCGCCCTCCCTCCCTGCTGCTGCGCGCTCCCCTTGCAATAGTGAGACCCAGCTCCGCGCTTGCATGCGCTTGCATTGCAGAGTTCCACTCCGTGGGGCTCAAGGTGCAGGTGCTGCCGGCGCCCTCGTCGCCCCATGGCGCCGGCAACGCGGCGGCGCCTCTGCTGGTGCTCACGCAGCGCTTCACCGCCGTGCTGCCGCGGCCGTGGGCCGAGCAGGGGGGGGACAGCGCCTCGCCGCCGACGCTGGCGCAGGCGCTGCCGGCGGCGCGCGCCGCGCGGCCCTGCGCCGCCTCCACCAGCGCCACGCTCGGCCTGGCGGACATAGCAGCAGCAGAGGCGGACGACGGCAGTGGCGGCGGCGGCGGCGGCGCCCCGCCGGGCCAGGCGCGCCTGGTTAGGCAACGACTCGGCAGCCCCGGTGCCGGCTCCGCGCTGTTTGGCGCGGCGGCGCTGGCGGCCGCGGTGCCGCGGTTTGGTGGGGAGAGGGAGAGGGAGGGCGGCGGCGGGGGCGTGGCAGCGGCGCTGACGCTGCAGGCGTCGCTGATGGGGCGGGGCGTGTACCGGGGGCACCTCCAGCTGGTGCTGCGACAGGCGGAGGCGCGGCGCGTGGCGCCGGCGCGGGCGTGGCCGGCGGCGCTGCGCTCGCTGGCGTTCGGCGCGGCGGCGGACGGCGCGGCGGTTGATGAGGGCGGGGCGGCGTGCGTGGAGCTGACGGTGCCTTGGGTGCTTCGGCTGTGGCTGCACACGCTGCGAGTGGACGTGGACGGGCAGGTGCGTGGAGGGGCGGTTTGCTGCCTGGGTGCCGGAGCGCCGCCCGGGACCCACACCCACACCTGCTGGGACCCACACCGGCTGGGACCCACTGGACGTGTATGTGTCTTGTGGCGCGCAGGCCGTGCCGGTGGATCGCGCCGTGGTGATGCGCGCGGTGCCGGCGGTGGACCGGGGGCGCGCGGCCGAGGTGCTGCTGTGCCT
>VFQP010004014.1_pt1 | contig 14208 bp, 10 predicted proteins | sample 3512351 | NCBI WGS metagenome assembly VFQP01 (sample SAMN10412372, study PRJNA504923) | tailings metagenome | isolation source: Relicate 1 Philex TSF1 revegetated site | place: Philippines: Tuba, Benguet | collected 2017-08-29 | reverse complement strand
GATCGCGATGCTGCCGTGCTGGCGCGCGTAGTCGCGCCACACGCCGGCCACCACGTAGCGCGCCGCGCGCGCCTCGGGCGCGGCCAGGGCCTGCGCGAGCGCGGGCAGCGCCTGGCCAGGGCGCGCGCCGTACAGGTCCTGCATGGCCTCGCTCACGTACACCGGCACCGTGCCCTCGGGCACGGGCACGGCGCGGCCCACCAGCGGCAAGGGCAGGGGCTCGCCCTGCAGCGTGCGCACCAGCAGGGTCACGGGCGGGCGCGCCGGGTCGAACTGCAGCGGCAGCGCGCGCAGCGTGTCCACGCGCGCCACGCCGGGCAGGGCGCGCACGCCGGCCACGAAGGCCTCGGGCAACGGCGCGCCGTCGGGCCCGCCGCTGCTGCGCAGGTACAGCGGCGCGGGCAGCACGGCGTCGAGCCAGTGCGAGACCGAGTCGCGAAAGCTCGCCACCATCACCGTGAGCGCCACCGACAAGGCCAGGCTCGCGACCACGCCGCTGGTGGCCACGGCCGCGGTTTCGCGCAGGCGCCGCGCGCGCTCCACCGCAAGCAGCGGCAGCGCGTGGCGCGCCACGCGGGGGGCCAGGTGTTCGAGCAGCGCGCCCACCGCGAGCGGCAGCGCCGCGATGCCGCCCACCAGCAGCAACCCGACCGACAGGTACGCCCCCAGCGCAATGCCGGCCACGGGCGGCGCGAGCGCGCACAGCCCGGCCAGCAGCACCAGGCCCAGCGCCAGACCATGGCGGCGGCGCGGCGGCAGCGCCGAGCCCAGGCCCTTGAGCGCCTGCGCGGGCGCGAGCGCCGCGGCCGCGCGCGCGGGCCACCAGCCGCCCACCAGCGCCGCGGCCAGGCCCAGTGCGCCGTACAGCAGCGCGGCCGGCGCGCTCCAGCGCAGCGGCGGCGTGACACCCGTGAAATAACCGCCACCGAGGTCGCCGCCCAGCCGCTGCAGCGCCAGCGCCGCGAGCGCTGTGCCCAGCAACAGGCCGAGGGCGCTGCCCAGCAGGCCGATGCCGGCCGACTCGGCCAGCACCAGGCGCAAGCGCTCGCGCGCCGACAGGCCCATGACCCCGAGCAGCGCGAACTGCGGCTGGCGCCGCGTGACCGACAGCGACAGCACCGAGAACACCAGGAAGGCGCCCGTGAACAGCGCCACCAGCGCGAGCACCGTGAGGTTCACGCGGTAGGCGCGCGACAGGCTGCTCACCCGCTCGCCGGCCTGCGCCGGGCCTTGTGCGAACACGCCGGGCGGCAGATCGAGCGCGGCGACCACGCGGTCGAGCGCGGCGCCGGGCGCCAGCCGCAGGTCGATGCGGCTGAGCTCGCCGGGCTGCCCGGCCAGGGCCTGCAGCGCGGCCACGTCCATCACCGCGAGCGGCGCGCCCGGGGCGTTGACGCGGCCGGCCACACGCAGGTCAGCGCGGCGCGCGCCCAGGCGCAGCGACACGGTGTCGGCCGCGCCCAGCGCCTCGCGCGCGGCGGCGTTGAGGAACACGGTGTCGGGCGCGAACAGGTCGAGCCGGTCGGCGCCGGCGCGCTCGCTGTCCACCAGCGGCAACAGCGCGGGCGCCACGCGCGCCACCAGCAGCGCGTCCACGCCCAGCAGGCGCAGGCCCAGGCGCTCGCCGCTGGCGCTGCGCGCCTCCACCGTGCGTTCGAGCACCGGGCTGGCCACGGCCACCGCAGGGTGGGCGGCCACGCGTTCGAGCAGCGCATCGTCGAGCGGTCCCTGGCGCGCCCGAAGCTCGGCGTCGGGCTGGCCATTCACCGCGGCCACCGCCTGGCCGAATTCGGCCAACGCCGAGGCGTTGATGAGCTGCACCGCGAAAGCCAGGGCCACGCCCAGCGCGACCGCGAGCACCGCCACCGCGCTGCGCCACGGGTGGTGGCGCAGTTCCTGCCAGGAGAAGGTGGCGAGCAGTCGGCGCATGCGCGCAGCTTACGCGGGCCGGCTTGCCCCCGCCCGGCGGTCGGGCCGGGCAGGGCGGGTGTGGTTGAATACGGGCTTTGCTTTTTTCCGTTGAACTGAGGATTTGCCATGGGCAACAAGATCGTCACCGAGGCCGACCGCAAGGCCACCCCGCGTCCCACCGCCGCCAACGGCGTCGTGCTGCCCACGCCCGGCCGTGGTCAGCGCCGCAGCCTGGAGCGCGGCGTGGCCACGCGCAGCAAGAAGAACCCCGGCAAGCGCCCGCACAGCGGCTGATTGAGGACCCCCCCGCCGCGCTGCGCGCGACCCCCCCAGGGGGGCGGCGCCAGCGGCCCGGCGGAGCCGGTTCCGCGGCGCCCCTCGGTCGAGGGGCTCGCGCCAACAAGTCCGCTCTGGCGGGCTTTTTGTTTTCTGCTTTTTGTTTTCTGGTCTGGTCTAGGAGTCCTTCCATGCAACGCCGTTGTCTGTTGGCCGCCGCCCTGATCGCTTCGGCCGGGCTGGCCGCGGCCCAGGCCCCGTTGCGCGTGATCGCGCACGACTCGTTCGAGCTGCCGGCGCCGCTGCTCGCGCAGTTCGAGCGCGAGGCCGGCGTGAAGCTGCAGCTCATCAAGGGCGGCGATGCGGGCGAGGTGCTCAACCGCCTGATCCTCACGCGCGCCAAGCCCATCGCCGACGTGGCCTTCGGCATCGACAACGCGCTGCTGCCGCGCGCCGAGCAGGCCGGCGTGTTCGATGCCTACGACGGCCCGTCCGCCAAGCGCCCGGCCGCCGCGCCACTGGGCGCGGGCGTGGTGCCGGTCGACCTGGGCTATGTGGCGCTCAACGTGGACAAGGCCTGGTTCGCCGGCAAGGGGCTGGCGCTGCCGGCCTCGCTCGACGACCTCGCCAAGCCCGCCTACAAGAACCTGCTCGTGGTGCAGCACCCGGGCACCTCCAGCCCGGGCCAGGCGTTTCTGCAGGCCACCATCGCGGGCCTGGGCGAGGCGCAGGCCTTCGAGTGGTGGGCGAAGATGCGCGCCAACGGCGTGAAAGTGGCCAAGGGCTGGAGCGAGGCCTACTACACCGACTTCACGCGCAACGGCGGCACGCGGCCCATCGTGGTGAGCTACGCGAGCAGCCCCGCGGCCGAGGTCTTCTTCAGCAAGACGCCGCTGACCGAATCGCCCACCGCCAACCTGTTCCTGCGCGGCAGCGTGTACCGGCAGGTCGAGGGCGTGGCCCTGGTCAAGGGCGGCAACCCCGCGCTGCGCCCGGCGGCGGGCCAATTCATCGAGTTCCTGCGCTCGGCCCCGGTGCAGCAGGCCCTGCAGACCAGCATGTGGATGTACCCGGCCGAGCCGGGCACGCCGCGCGCCGAGCTGCTGCGGCGCCACGCGGCCGAGCCCGCGCGCTTCGACAACCCGCCCACCGAACCCGCGGGCGACACCTTGCGCGCCTGGCAGGACCGCTGGGTGCGCACGGTGTTGCGCTGACCCGGCCCATGCGCTTCGCCCTGAGCGCGCTGCCCCTGGGCTTTCTGCTGCTGTTCGCGGCGGCGCCCGTGGCGCGCCTGCTGGCCGAGGGCTGGGGCACGGCCGAGCCGGGCTTCTGGGGTCTGTGGGCCGACGCCTACCTGCGCGGCCGCGTGCTGTGGTCGCTCGCGCAGGCGGGCCTGAGCGCGGCGCTGTGTGTGCTGCTCGGCCTGCCGCTGGCCTGGGTGTTCGCGCGCTTCGAGTTCGCGGGCCGCGCGCTCGCGCTGCGTGCGCTCATGCTGCCCTTCGTGGTGCCCACGCTGGTGGCGGCCATGGGCGTGCTGGCGCTGTTCGGGCCGCGCGGGGTGCTGGGCATCGACGGCTCGGACACGCCCTGGCTGCTGGTCTATGGCAACGTGTTCTTCAACCTCTGCCTCGTGGTGCGTGCCGGCGTCGACGCGCTCGATCAGGTCAGCGCCTCGCGCGTGGCCGCGGCGCGCACCCTGGGCGCCACGCCCTGGCGCGCGTTCTGGCGCGTCGAATGGCCGGCCGTGCGGCCCTGGCTCGCGTCGGCGGCCTGCCTGGCGTTTCTGTACTGCCTGAGCGGCTTCGGCCTGGCGCTGGTGCTCGGTGGTCAGCGCTGGGCCACAGCCGAAGTGGAGATCTACACCCTGGTGGCGCACGAGCTTGCACTCGGCCAGGCCGGCGTGCTCGCGCTGTGGATGCTGCTGCTCAACGGCGCGGTGGCGCTGGCCTATGCGGCGATCGAGCAGCGCCTGGCCGTGCCCGCGCGCGCCGACCGGCTGCCGCGCCGCGCGGCCCGCGGCATGGGTGAGCGCGCCGCCGTGGCGGCCGCGCTCGCGCTGCTGGGGGCGGTGGCGGCCGCGCCCCTGCTGGCCATCGTGTGGCGCGCGGCGCCGGCCCTGGCGGACGGCAGCGCGTGGCGCGTGCTCGGCGAGCCCGCCACGCAACTCGCGCTGGGCAATACGCTGCGCTTCACCGCGCTGGCGCTGGCCCTGGCGCTGCCCATGGGCGTGCTGCACGCGGTGTCGGCGCAGGCGCTGCGTGGCTGGGGCGTGGTGTGGCGCGCCGCGGCCTTCCTGCCCTTCGTGGTGTCGCCGGTCACGGTGGCCTTCGGGCTGCTGCTGCTCTACCCCGAATGGACCGCGAGCCTGCCGCTGCTGGTGGCGGCCTACGCGCTCATCGCCTATCCCTTCATCGCCAAGGCGCTCGCGGCCGCGCTCGACGCCGTGCCGCCGCACCTGGCGCAGGCCGCGGCCACGCTGGGCGCTTCGCCCTGGCGCGTGTTCTGGCGCGTCACACTGCCCCAGGTGTGGCCCGCGCTGCGCCGCGGCACCGCGTTCGCGGCCGCCACCATGCTGGGCGAGTTCGCGGTCTCGCTCTTTCTCTCGCGGCCCGAATGGCTCACGCTCACCACGCTGATCCACCAGCGCCTGGGCCGGCCGGGCGAGTCCAACCTGCAGGCCGCGCTGGTGCTCGCGGGCCTGCTCATGGCGCTGGCGCTGCTGGTCTTCGTGCTCATCGAAGGCCGCGCCCGCCCGCGCCCCGACCCCGCCGACCATGCTCGAACTGCGTGACATCCACCACCGCTGGGACCAGCGGCCCCTGCTCGATGGCGTGAGCCTGCGCGTGGACGCGGGCCGCACCGTGGCGCTGCTCGGCGCTTCGGGCAGCGGCAAGAGCACGCTGCTCAAGATCGCCGCGGGCATCGAGACGCCCGAGCGCGGCAGCGTGTGGTTCGACGGCGCCGATCTCACGCGCACGCCGCCGCACCGGCGCGGCTTCGCGCTCATGTTCCAGGACTTCGCGCTGTTCCCCCACCTCGACGTGCAGGACAACGTGGCCTTCGGCCTGGTGGAGCAGGGCGTGCCGCGGCGCGAGGCGCGCGAGCGCGCGCGCGCACTGCTCGAGCGCTTCGGCCTGGGCGCGCATGCGCGCTCGCGCGTGGCCCACCTCTCGGGCGGCGAGCAGCAGCGCGTGGCGCTGGCGCGCGCGCTCATCACGCAGCCGCGCGCATTGCTGCTCGACGAACCCTTCTCCGCGCTCGACGCCGCGCTGCGCGAGCAGCTGCGCGCCGAATTCCGCGAGCGCATCGCCGAGGCCGGCATGGCGGCGATCCTGGTCACGCACGACGAGGCCGAGGCGCGCGCGATGGCGCAGCAGGGCTGGGCGCTGGAGGGCGGCCGGCTCGTGCCGCGCTGGTGAGGTCCGGCACAATGCCCGACACCGTGGACAAGCCCGCCCCCAGCCCGCGCCGCGACGCGGCCAGCCAGCGCCTGCGGCGCATCGACCAGCCGCTGGTGGAAGACATCCGCCTGCTCGGCCGCCTGCTGGGCGAGGTCATCCGCGATCAGGACGGCGCGGCCGCCTACGACACCGTGGAGCGCATCCGCCTGCTCGCGGTGGCCTTTCGCCGCGACGCCGACCTGCAGAGCGAACAGGCGCTCGAGCAGTTGCTCAAGTCGCTCAGCGACGACCAGACGGTGAGCGTGATCCGCGCCTTCACCTACTTCAGCCACCTCGCCAACCTCGCCGAAGACCGCCACCACATCCGCCGCCGACAGGCGCGCGAGCGCGCGGGCGACCAGCAGGAGGGCTCGCTCGACGTGGCGCTGGCGCGGCTGCGCTGGAACGGCGTGCTGCCGCAGACGGTGCGCGAGGCGCTGGCGCACAGCCACGTGTCGCCGGTGCTCACCGCGCACCCCACCGAGGTGCAGCGCAAGAGCATCCTCGACGCCGAGCGCGGCATCGCACAACTGCTCGCGCAGCGCGACGACATCCGCGCGCGCTCGCAGGGCACGGGCGGCGCGCTCGACGCCGTGGCCACGCGCGAGATCGCGGCCAACGAGCTGCAGCTCAAGGCGCGCGTGATGCAGCTCTGGCACACGCGTCTGCTGCGCTTCTCGCGCCTGACCGTGGCCGACGAGATCGAGAACGCGCTGAGCTACTACGACACCACCTTCCTGCGCGAAATCCCGCGGCTGTACGCGAACCTCGAACGCGAACTGCCCGGCGGGCCGGTGGCGAGCTTTCTGCGCATGGGCCACTGGGTGGGCGGCGACCGCGACGGCAATCCGCAGGTCACGGCCGACACGCTCGCGCTCGCGCTGCGCCGCCAGAGCGAGGTCGCGCTGCGCCACCTGCTCACCGAGGTGCACCACCTGGGCATGGAGCTCTCGCACTCGGCGCGGCTGGTGAGCGTGCCCGAGCCGCTGCAGGCCCTGGCCGCCGCCAGCCCCGACACCAGCGAGCACCGCCAGGACGAACCCTACCGGCGCGCGCTCACGGGCATCTACGCGCGTCTGGCCGCCACGCTCAAGGCCCTGAGCGGCGGCGAGGCCGCGCGCCACGCGCTGCCGCCGCAGAACCCCTACCTCGATTGCGCCGACTTCGTGCGCGACCTGCGCATCATCGAAGACGCGCTGCTCGCGCAGCACGGCGAGGTGCTGGCCGACCTGCGGCTGCGCCCGCTGATCCGCGCGGCGCAGGTGTTCGGCTTTCACCTCGCCACGCTGGATCTGCGCCAGCACGCGCAGCGCTTCGAGGCCGTGGTGGCCGAACTGCTGGCCACCGCGAAGCTCGAGCCCGCCTATGGCGCGCTCGACGAAGCGGCGCGCTGCCGCCTGCTGCTGGCCTGCCTCGACGACCGGCGCGCGCTGCGCGTGCCCGGACACACCTACTCGCCCGACACCGAGAGCGAGCTCGCGGTGTTCGTCGCCGCGCGCGAGCTGCGCGAGCGCTACGGCGCGCAGGCGCTGCGCCACCACATCGTGAGCCACACCGGTTCGGTGAGCGACCTGCTCGAGGTGCTGCTGCTGCAGAAGGAGACCGGCCTGCTGCCGCGCCCGCTGGCCGACGGCGGCGTGCCCGGCCTCATGGTGGTGCCGCTGTTCGAAACCATCGACGACCTGCGCCGCGCCGCGCCGCTGCTGCGCGACTACTTCGCGCTGCCCGGCATTGCGTCCATGGTGCAGCGCGCGGGCGGCGAGCAGGAGGTGATGCTGGGCTACTCCGAGAGCAACAAGGACGCCGGCCTGTTCACGAGCAACTGGACCATCCACCGCGCCAGCGTGGAGCTGGTGGCGCTGTTCGACACGCTCGCGCGCGATGGCCTGCCCGGTGTGCCGGCCACGCGCATCCGGCTGCGCATGTTCCACGGCCGCGGCGGCAGCGTGGGCCGCGGCGGCGGGCCGAGCTACGACGCCATCCTGGCCCAGCCCGAAGGCACGGTGCGCGGCCAGATCCGCCTCACCGAGCAGGGCGAGGTGATCGCGTCCAAGTACGCCAACGCCGACATCGGCCGGCGCAACCTCGAAACCCTGGTGGCCGCCACGCTCGAGGCCACGCTGCTGCCGCCGGCCAAACCGATTCCGGCCGAATGGCACGAGGTGGCCGAGCGGCTCTCGCAGGCCAGCGCCGCGAGCTACCGCGCGCTGGTGCAGGAAACGCCGGGCTTCGACCGCTACTTCTTCGGCGCCACGCCGATCCGCGAGATCGCCGAGCTGCACATCGGCTCGCGGCCCGCCACGCGCGGCGCACCCGGGCGCATCGAAGACCTGCGCGCCGTGCCCTGGAGCTTCAGCTGGAGCCAGTGCCGCGTGACGCTGCCGGGCTGGTTCGGCCTGGGCAGCGCGGTGCACGATTACCTGGGCGAAGGCCCGGGGCGCGAGCAGCGCCTGGCCCTGCTCAAGAGCATGCACCGGCGCTGGCCGTTCTTTCGCACCGTGGTCGCCAACATCGACATGGTGCTGGCCAAGAGCGACATGGCGCTGGCGCGCCGCTACGCCGACCTGGTGGACGACGAGGCCCTGCGCCAGCGCATCTTCGCGCGCATCGAGGCCGAGTGGCAGCGCACCGCGCAGGCCCTGCAGCTCATCACGGGCAATGCGCAGCGGCTGGCGGACAACCCCTCACTGGCGCGCTCCATCCACCACCGCTTTCCCTACATCGATCCGCTGCACCACCTGCAGGTGGAGCTCATGCGGCGCTACCGCAGCGGGCAGGCGGGCGAGCGCGTGCAGCTGGGCATCCACCTGTCCATCAACGGCATCGCAGCCGGCCTGCGCAACACCGGCTGAGCGCGCGCGGGCGCGGCGCGCTCAGCCGCCGCGCAGCGCCTTGAGCAGCTTCTGGCCCGCGCGGCCGTCCACCGCCCAGCCCAGGCGCTGCTGCTCGGCGCGCACCGCGGCGCGCGACTTCTCGCCGAGCTGGCCGTCCGCCGTGCCGATGTCGTGGCCGCGCGCGAGCAGCAGGGTCTGCAGCTCGCGGCGCTCGGCGCGCGACAGGCCGGGGTCGTCGGTGGGCCAGGGCGTGGCGAAGGGGCCGGCGCCGCGCAGGCGGTCGGCCAGGTGGGCGATGGCCAGGCCGTAGCTCTCGGCCGCGTTGTAGCTGTAGAGGGCGTCGAAGTTGCGTGTGACGAGGAAGGCCGGGCCCTGCACGCCCGCGGGCGCGAGCAGGCCCAGGCTCAGGCCCTCGGGAATCGGCGTGCCGTCGACCAGGTGCACGCCGCGCGCGCGCCACTCGGCGCTCGGGCGTTTGCTGCGCCGGCCTTCGCCCGCGGCCGAGAAGCCTGCGGGCAGCTTCACCTCGAAGCCCCAGGGCAGGTCGTTGCGCCAGCCCGCGCGCTGCAGGAAGTTCGCGGTCGAGGCGAGCGCGTCGGGCGCGCTGTCGAACAGGTCGGCGCGGCCGTCGCCGTCGAAATCGACCGCCAGCCGCTCGAAGGTGCTGGGCATGAACTGCGTGTGGCCGAAGGCACCGGCCCACGAGCCCGTGAAGCGATCGGGCGCGAAATGGCCGGCCTGCAGGATGCGCAGCGCGGCCACGAACTCGGTGCGGAAATAGGCCTGGCGGCGGCCGAAGCAAGAGAGCGTGGCCAGCGACTGCACGATGGGCGTGCGGCCGAAGCCCTGGCCGAAGTTGCTCTCGACGCCCCACACCGCGACCACGGTGGCCGGGTCCACGCCATAGCGCTGCTGCACGCGCTGCAGCGTGTCGGCGTGTTCCTTCAGGCGCGCTTGGCCGTCGGCCACGCGCTCGTTGTCCACGAGCACCGCCAGGTAGTCCCAGATCGGGGTCTTGAACTCGGGCTGGGCGTCGAGGTTGGCGACCACGCCCATGTTGGGCTGCAAGGCCTCGGTGTGGGTGCGGAACGTGGCCTCGCTCACGCCCGCGCCGCGCGCGGTGCCGCGCAGGCCGTCGAGGCACTGGCGGAAGTCGTCGGTCTGGGCATGGGCGCTGGCGCTGGCGGCCAGCAGCAGGGGAAACAGGAATCTCATCGCAGACAGAGGCGCGCGGCGCGCCAGAAGTTCAAGCCATCCAGGTGCTGTTGTGCTCCGGCACCAGCGCGCGCCAGCCGAGTTCGTGCTCGATGCGCAGGCGCAGGGCATCGGCGGCCTCCATGTCGCCGTGCGTCACGAACACGCGGTGCGGCGCGCGCGGCAGCTGGCGCAGCCAGGCCATGAGCTGGCCCGCGTCGGCGTGGGCCGAGGCCGAGGCGAGCTGCACCACCTCGGCGCGCACCGGCCAGTCCTGGCCGAAGATGCGCAGTGTTTCCGTGCCCTGCGCCAGGCGCGCGCCGCGCGTGCCCGGCGCCTGGTAGCCGGTGAGCACCACCATGTTGCGGTGGTCGCCCAGGTGCTGGCTCAGGTGGTGCAGCACGCGCCCGCCGGTGGCCATGCCGCTGGCGGCCAGGATCAGCTTGGGCCCGCGCTGCATGGCAATGGCCTTGGACTGCTCCACGCTGGTCACCAGGTGCGCGGCGCGTTCCATGTCGCGGCACTGCGCGGCGCTCAGGCGGTGCTCGCCCAGGTGGTGTTCGTAGAGCTCGGTGGTGTGCACGGCCATGGGGCTGTCGAGGTACACGGGCAACCCCTTGGGCAGCTCGCCGCGCGCCTTGAGCTGGGCGATCGCGTGCAGCAGCGACTGGGCGCGGCCCACGGCGAACACCGGCACCACCGCCGTGCCGCCGCGCGCGGCCAGGCGCGCGAGCGCGGGGCCGAGTTCGGCCAGCAGGTCTTCCTGGGGGTGGCTGCGGTCGCCGTAGGTCGATTCGCACACCACCACGTCGGCCTCGGGCGGGGCATCGGGCGCGGGCATCAGCGCGTCGTCGGGCCGGCCCAGGTCGCCCGAGAACAGCAGCCGCTTGCCGCCCACCTCGATCAGCACGCTGGCCGCGCCGAGGATGTGGCCCGCACCCGAAAAGCGCACCTGCCAGCCGGGCAGCGGCTCGAACACCTCGTGCGGGCGTGCGGCGCGCAGGTGCTTCAGGCTCTCGCGCGCGTCGCCCTCGGTGTAGAGCGGCAGGGCCGGCTGGTGCTTGCTGAAGCCCTTGCGGTTGGCGTAGGCGGCTTCTTCCTCCTGCAGGTGGCCGCTGTCGGGCAGCAGGATGTGGCACAGGTCGCGCGTGGCCGGCGTGCACCAGGCCTTGCCGCGAAAGCCTTCCTTCACCAGCAGCGGCAGGTAGCCGCTGTGGTCGATGTGCGCGTGCGTGAGCACCACCGCGCCGATCTGCGCCGGCACCACGGGGAGCGGGTCGCGGTTGCGCAGGCGCAGTTGTTTGTAACCCTGGAACAGACCGCAGTCGACCAGCAGCCGCTGGCCCTCGTGTTCGACCAGGTACTTGGAGCCGGTGACGGTGCCGGCCCCGCCGAGAAATCGGATGTTGACGCCCATGCGGGCATCTTAGGCGCTCGCGGCCCGGTTTCAGGCCAGGGCCGCGTCGAGCCAGATCATGAAGATGAAGCCCGCCAGCAGCGTGGCGCTGGCCGCGCCCTCGAAGCCGTTGCGGTGCGTCTCGGGAATGATCTCGTGGCTGACCACGAAGATCATGGCGCCGGCCGCGAGCGCCAGGCCCAGCGGGTAAAGCGCGGGCAGGCTGCCCAGCACCGCGATGCCCAACATCGCACCGAGCGGCTCGGCCAGGCCCGTGAGCGCGGCCACGCCCCAGGCCTTGCCCGCGCCCAGGCCCAGGGTGCGCAGCGCCATCGCCACGATCAGGCCCTCGGGCATGTTCTGCAGACCGATGGCCAGCGCCACGGCCGCGCCGCCGTGCACGGCGTCGGCGCTGGCCGGGCCGGCATAGGCCACGCCCACGGCCAGGCCCTCGGGCAGGTTGTGGATCATGAGCGCCAGCACCATGAGCCAGGCGCGCTGCGCCGCGCGGTCGCCGGGCCGGGCGGCCACGGCATGGCCGGGCGCGGCCGGCGGCAGCACCGCGTGCTCGTGCGGCAGGGCGCGGTCGATGCCGAGCATGAGCGCCATGCCCAGCGCCAGGCCCAGGCCGCTGAACAGCGCAGCCGCGCCGCCGCCGCCCACCAGGGCGCGGCTGGCCTCGAGCGAGGGCAGCAGCAACGAGAACACCGCGGCCGCGAGCATCACGCCGGCCGAGAAGGCCATGAAAGCCGCTTCCTGGCGCTTGCCGATGCGCTGCACCACGAACACGGGCAGGGCCCCCACGGCGGTGGCCACGGCCGCCAGCAGCGAGGCCTGCACGCCCGCCACCAGCGCGCTGCCGCCGTCCACCGCCAGCCACCAGGCCTGCGTGGGGCCCCAGAAGGTCGAGGCCGCCGCCAGGCCGGCCATGGCAAGCACGCCCGCGGCCAGGGCCAGCAGCGCGGTGCGCAGGGCGTGGGCGGGCACGGGGCTTTCGAGCTGCTGCAGCTGGGCCCAGACGGGCTGGATCTGGCGGATCAGGGCGGTCATGGCGGGCTCCAATCGATACGGACAGATAGTTTTGCAAAAACTATCGATAAAGGCCAATCGATGCTCGTTATGGCGGGGATAGTCGGCCCATGCCGCCCGCTCACGACCCCTGGCCCGCGCTGACCGATGTGCTGAACCGCCTGCGCCGGGTGCGCCAATTGCGCTTCGAATCGCGCAGCGCGGCGGGCACGGGCTGGGACGGCGAGGGCAGGGGCCGCGTTGCGGTGCACGAGCCCGACCCGGGCGTGCTGGTGTTCGAGGAGCAGGGCCATTGGCAGGCCGCAGCGCCGGGGCGCGAGCCCACGGCCTTTCGCAACGTGTTCCGGTGGTCGGCGCAGCCCTCGGGCGCGCTGCGCCTGGAGCACCTGCGGCGCGGGCCCGAACAGCCCGTGTTCCTGTTCGACATGGCCCCGACCGCCGAGGGCCACTGGCGCGAGATCGAGGCCCACCAGTGCGCGGCCGACCGCTACGCCGCCACGCTGGTGTGCGAAGGCCCGCTGCTGCAGGTGCGCTGGACCATCGCCGGCCCGCGCAAGCGCGAGGCCATCCACTACACCTACGGGCCCTGACCGGGCCTCAGCTGAAGAAGTCCTTGGCCTTCTCGAACCAGCCCTTGTCGTTCGGGCTGTGCTTGTGGCCGCCCTTCCTGAACGACTCGTCGAGCTCCTTGAGCAGCTTGCGCTGGTGCTCGGTGAGCTTGACCGGCGTTTCCACCGCCACGTGGCAGTACAGGTCGCCCGGGTAGCTGCTGCGCACGCCCTTGATGCCCTTGCCGCGCAGGCGGAAGGTCTTGCCGCTCTGCGTGCCTTCGGGCAGGTCGATGGTGGCCTTGCCCTGCAGCGTGGGCACGTCGATCTCGCCGCCCAGGGCGGCGGTGGTCATGCTCACGGGCACCTGGCAGTGCAGGTCGTCGCCGTCGCGCTCGAAGATGTCGTGCTTGCGCAGGCGGATCTCGATGTAGAGATCGCCCGCCGGGCCGCCGTTCTGGCCGGGTTCGCCGTTGCCGGTGGAACGGATGCGCTGGCCGTCGTCGATGCCGGCCGGGATCTTGATCTCCAGCGTCTTCTGCTTCTTGATCTTGCCCTGGCCGTGGCAGGTGGTGCAGGGCTCGGGGATGACCTTGCCGCGGCCCTGGCAGGTGGGGCAGGTCTGCTGCACGCTGAAGAAGCCCTGGCGCATCTGCACCACGCCCTGGCCGTGGCAGGTGCCGCAGGTCTTGGCGCTGGTGCCGGGCTTGGCGCCGCTGCCGTGGCAGGTCTCGCAGTCGTCCCAGCTCGGGATGCGGATCTGCGTTTCCTTGCCGGTGGCGGCCTCTTCGAGCGTGACCTCCATCGCGTACGACAGGTCGGCCCCGCGGTACACCTGGCGGCCGCCCGCGCCGCGGCGCGCGCCACCGAAGATGTCGCCGAAGATATCGCCGAAAGCGTCACCGAAACCGCCGAAGCCCTCGGCGCCGCCGGGGCCGCCGCGCATGTTGGGGTCCACGCCCGCGTGGCCGTACTGGTCGTAGGCGGCCTTCTTCTGCGGGTCGGAGAGCATCTCGTAGGCCTCCTTGGCCTCCTTGAATTTCTCTTCGGCGCCCTTGGCCGCATCGCCCTGGTTGCGGTCGGGGTGGTACTTCATCGCGAGCTTGCGGTACGCCTTCTTGATCTCCTCGTCGGAGGCGTTCTTGGGCACGCCGAGCACTTCGTAAAAGTCGCGTTTGGCCATGGTCTTGTGGGCTTGTTGTCGTCGAACACGAACGCCGCGTCAGGTTGCCCGGACGCGGCGGTGTGGGGCTGCTGCGGGCGCGATCAGCCTTTCTTGACTTCCTTCACTTCGGCGTCCACCACGTCGTCGTCGGCGGGCTTGCTGTCGGCGCGGGCCTCGCCCTGGGGCGCGGCACCGGCGGCGGCCTGCTCGGCCTGCTGCGCGGCGTACACCTTCTCACCGAGCTTCTGGCTCGCGGTCATCAGGGCCTCGGTCTTGGCTTCGATGGCGGCCTTGTCGTCGCCCTTCGTGGCCTCTTCCACGGCCTTGATGGCGTCCTCGATGGCGGTCTTCTCGCCGGCCTCGAGCTTGTCGCCGTGCTCGCCCAGGCTCTTCTTCACGCTGTGCACCATGGCCT
>VFQP010004012.1_pt1 | contig 14230 bp, 13 predicted proteins | sample 3512351 | NCBI WGS metagenome assembly VFQP01 (sample SAMN10412372, study PRJNA504923) | tailings metagenome | isolation source: Relicate 1 Philex TSF1 revegetated site | place: Philippines: Tuba, Benguet | collected 2017-08-29 | reverse complement strand
GGCGGCGGCTTTGGCGGCGGCGGGTTCCCGATCGGCGGCAAGTCGATCGGTATCGGCACGATTGTCGTCGCGCTGGCCGCCTCGTACTTTTTCGGCATCGACCCGTCGGTGATTTTCCAGGGCGCGTCGGTGATCCAGGGCCAACAGCAGTCAGCGCCACAATCGCAGGCACACCGGCCGCCCGCCACCGACCAGCTCACCGTGTTCACGCGCAAGGTGCTTGGCAATACCGAGCGCACGTGGGAACACATCTTCGAGGCCGACCTGAACCGCCGGTACGCACCGCCTACGCTGGTGCTGTTTTCGGGTGCCACGCCTACCGCATGCGGCACTGGCCAGTCGGCGATGGGGCCGTTCTATTGCCCCGGTGACCAGAAGGTCTATATCGACCTGGCGTTCTACGATGAACTGCGCCAGCGTTTCGGCGCCGGAGGCGACTTCGCGCAGGCTTATGTGATCGCGCATGAGATCGGCCACCATGTGCAGAACCTGCTGGGCGTGTCCGCCAAGGTGGATTCGGCACGCCGCCGCATGGGCGAGGCGCAGGCGAACCAGCTTTCGGTACGCATGGAACTGCAGGCCGATTGCCTGGCCGGGGTCTGGGCCGCCACTGCCGGCAAGCTGAACCAGCAACTGCTGGAGCCGGGCGATATCGAGCAGGGCCTGAAGGCCGCGGCCGCCATTGGTGACGATCGCCTGCAGAAACAGGCGCAGGGCTATGTGGTGCCCGAGGCGTTCACGCACGGCACCAGCGAGCAACGCGTGCGCTGGCTGCGCCAGGGCCTGACGACCGGCGATATCCGCAAGTGCGACACATTTGCCGCGCGGCAGCTATAGGCAGGACGGGGAAAAGACGGCGGGGAAGACCGGGGAAAAATCACCTACGCGACGGAGAGAGAGAAGGAGGAGGTCGGTCGCGCAGGTGGGAGAGAAAGCGGTAAAACTGGATCGGCGGCCTGTGAAGGCCGCCGATTTGCGTTCTGTCAGGCCGTCAGACCTTGTAGCCGTACAGATCGCCGTTGCGCGAGTTGTCGAGCGCCGAAGCGGAGATCTCGCCGCTGAACGCGTGCGAGCCTTCGCTGAAGCTGTCGAACTTGCCGGAGCGGGCACCTTCACCAAACGAATCGAACTTGCCCTGACGGGCGCCGTCCGTGTAGGTGTCGTACTTGCCGATCTTCGAACCTTCACTAAACGTGTCGAACTTGCCGGCGCGTGCGGCGTCGGCATACACGTCGAACTTGCCGACCTTCTTGGTCGCGGCCGGTGCGGCAATGGCTGCCGACGCGGCGAACGCGGCGAGCACAAGTGCACCGCCAAGGATACGTTTGGCGTTCATCTGGGACTCCTTCAACTGATTTACGACTTTTTTATGGGTACAGCCGACTGCTTGCCCGGATACGCCATCTTTGTAGCGATGCGAGCACGGACTGAAGGTTAGTGGCTAGTCGTTCCACGAGAAATACCGCTGCGACGAATGGTGCGTTGCACGCCGTGAAACGCCGGGTCTGTGGATGAACGGTGCGCTTTGGCCGCCGAACGGCAGCTCAGGAGGGAATACTGCAGCGTGGAACGGGTCACCTACCCTGCGGTACGGCAGGGTATCGGTGACCCGTCAACCGCGACACGCAACGCGTGTCATGGCATGTCAAAGCGTGTATTGGCCGCTGGCTTCGGGCTGGAATGCGATTTCGACGATGGTCACGCGCTGCGCGGTGCCATTGGGCAGCCGATAGTCAACGGCCTTGCCGGCGCGCGCGCCCAGCAGCGCCTGCCCGATTGGCGACAGCACCGACAGGCGCCCGGCGGCCAGGTCTGCATCGTCTGGATAGACGAGTGTCCATACACGCGGCTCTGCCTCGCCTTCGAGTGTGCAGACCACACGCGAATTCATGGTCACCACATCCTTGGGAATGGCGTCGGGCGTGACGATTGCCGCGCGCTCCAATAGCGCATCCAGCATTTCATCGAGCTCGGCAGTGTTGGCGCGGCTGGCGATACCTTCAAGGCGCGTCACATCGAGTTCGGTCAGGTACAGCGTCGGGTTCTTGGTTTTTGCCATGGCAATGCCTCTCGCAAAAGCGGCGGCCGCGGGGCGTTGACACGTTATGTGCAACGCAGGCTACGGCTACCGCAGGGGAAATCGTTCGTCATGTCCAACGCCTGCGGTATGCAGGCGCCAGCGCAGGCTTACAGCGGAAATGCGTGTCAGCTCAGGCCCGGTTCGGCACCGGACCCTCGCAAATCAGAAGTGGGGGTGGTCAGGCCGGGAACCGGGCGGGATCAAGCGGAGCGTTGATCCGGCGGCTGACGATGATGGTCTGCACCACCATGCGCGCGCGTGCCGGTCGCGCGGGGCGAACCATGGCAAGGGCAGCGGACGGAAGATGGCGAGACATCGTAAGAAATTTCTGGGTGAAAAAAGGCGCCACTACGACGCGAATGGTCATGCTAGCACAGGCCACGCGATATGGCCGGCAAGAAACTTCTTATCCTTGCGAGGCATCAGGAAAGCGCCTCGACGTATCGGCGTATCGGCGTCGCCTCAATGGCGCGGATGGCACTCGCACGCGGCACCTTCGGCAGCTTGCTGCAGGTTTTGCAGGATGCCGCATTCACTGGCTGGGTGCGGGTTCGGGTTTTCGCACGTATGGCGCAATGCGCGCAACTGGCCTTCCAGTGCCTCCAGTGCCACGCGTTGTGCATGTATCTGTTCGATCTGGCGATCGAGCAGCGTGTCGATGTCGTCGCAGGCCAGCGACGGATTGCGCTGGAAATCGCGCAAGCGCCGCACGTCGGCCAGGCTCATGCCCAGCGAACGGCAATGTCGCACAAAATTGAGTTGCACGAGGTGGCTGTCGCCGTAGCGGCGGTAGCCGTTGTCCTCGCGTTGCGGGGCGTCGAGCAAACCTTCCCGTTCGTAGTAGCGGATGGTCTCCACGTCGCAACCGCTGTGACGCGACAGTTCGCCGATGCGCATGATCGAGTCCTCCACGATGGCACGTTGCCGATGGTCCAATAATCCCTGTAGCTATTACAGGGTTACAGCAGAGTGTAGACCAGTCAGGCTGATCCTGCAGCGGCGGGCCCGCGTGCCGCATCGCGCACCGATCTGCTGGCTGGCGCGAAAGCGGCGACGATCGAATCAATGCCCAATTCGGGCCGGGCTTCGCCGCACATGAAGATATCCACGGCCGCGAATCCATACTCGGGCCAGGTGTGGATGCTGATATGGGATTCCTTGAGCAGCAGGACACCGGTCACGCCAAGGCCCGGCCCGAAATGCTGAAAGCGGGCATCGACCGGCGTGGCGCCGGCCACGCGAGCCGCGTCATGCAGCGCGCGTTCGATCAGCGCCGCATCGGTCAGCAATGCGGCCGAGACACCCTGCATGTCCAGTAGCAAGTGACGGCCGAGGATCGGCGGGCAGACAAGCGTCGGCGCGTTCATGACATGGCCCTATTTGTGGCCGCCGCCCGATGACCAACCGCCACCGCTGGATCCGCCCCAGCCACGCGACGAGCCGGATGACGACGATCCAGACGATGAATAGCCCATCGACGCCATCGTGTAGAACGTGACGCCGAACAGGATGATGACTCCATACACCAGGAACAGGAAACGCACGTATCAAGCCTCTTTAGTCGCCGCCGCCATCGCCACCGGAATCACCGTCCGAATCGCCGGCAAGATCGTTGTCCTTGCGCCGCGCGTTGTCCTGGCCCGCAACCATCTGAACCACCCAGATCGGCAACCAGAGCAGTAGCGTGCCCAGCATCGCACCCACAAAGCTGCCGCGTCCGAACAGCGCCATCGGCCCATTGAGCAACCACATCACGATCACCACGCCCCACGCCACCTTGCGGCAATAGGCCAGGTCGCCGCTGGCCGGAGCGGCACGCTTTTGCTCGGGAATTTTCTTCGCTTCGGCCAGCGCCTTGTTGCCCTTGAACCATAACGCCACCTGGGCGCGGCTGACCGTGGTGGACTGGGTCCAGACCACTTCGGTCGGGGACACTTCGCGCGTCAGCCGCCGTACCGGCTGCCCGAACTCTGTCAGGCGCGTGACATCGCCTGCCTGCACGCGCCAGTTGAAGGTACCGGCTGCGTAGAGCACCGTGCTCCTGTAATCGAAGCCTTTCTGGTACTTCACGCCAGCCAGCGTCGCTACTGTCGGCAATGTGGTGTTTGGCCAGGTATCGAGGACCTGCACGCGGTCCCATCCGGCATCCTGCTCGACCAGCCACAGGAAGCCTGCCTGCTCGTTGAACAGCAGGTACTCTATCCACGTGGACGACTCGTCCTCGTCGTCATCGATGCACTGGAGAAGCCCGAGTACGGTGTACGGCTTGCCGTCGATCGTACCGACCTCACCCGGTGTCAGGCTGGTCTGCAACGCCTCGATCTCGGCATGCTTCTCGAGCACGATGGCCGTCGATGTCGCACAATCGACTTCGCTATGGCAGCTTGGGCAAACCACGAAGTTCGCCACGCCCGCGCGCCATGAAATCGGACTGCCGCAATTCGGGCATGCCAGCGGCACGGCCTTGCCGCGATAGCGGTCTGCCGTACCGCGGATGGCATCGGTATCACGCAGCAGCTGTGCCTTGAGCTGCGGCAGCTTCACCAGCTGGCCCGAATAGACCGCCGGCGGATAGCCGTCGGCGTAGTCCAGGGTCAGGAACTGGTCGGACTCGCGAAAATCGGCTACCTGTGCGGTCCAGCCCGCGCCGACCTGGAACGGCAATTCGCCTTCGCCACCCGTGCAGCGCGCGGTGCGCACATCGCTGGCCTCGAAGCTTGACTTGCCATAGTAAAGACGATCGCCGGGCCTGAGCTGGTCGAAGCGCGGAGGCTTGCTGACCGAAGACTTCGCGGCCTGATCTGCCGGCACACGTCGCGTAAGCATGTACTGGCCCGACGCATCGGCCAGCCAGCCATCGGTACCATCGTCGAACAGCAGATACCACTCATTCCACAGGCCGGCGTCGTAGCGCAACTGGATGCGGCCAACCAGCGTGAAGCCCTGGCCCTGCCACGTGCCACTGGTATTGACCTGCAGCGGCGTGTAGTCCTCGAGCACGGCTGACATCTTGCCGATGTCGCGCACCTGGTCGGCCTCGCGCATCAAGGTACTGTGGCAGTACTCGCAGACCGCCATGACCGCGGCGGACGAACGAAAGCTGACCTCCGCGCCGCAGCCCGGACAGTTGACCGTTTGCATCCGGAATCAGCCGACCAGTTTCTTCAGGATCTCTGCCTTGGCCGTATCGAATTCCGCTTGCGAGATCAGGCTTTTGTCGAGCAGTTCCTTGAGCTTCTGCAGCCGTGCGGCCGGATCGTCGGCTGCCGGCGCGGTGGGCGCGGCCGCAGCCGCGGCACCGGGCGGCACCGCAGGGGCGGGTACGCCCGCCGCACCGGCCACGCCACTTACCAGCCCGCCCGCCATCGCCTGTCCCATTACCGCGCCGGCGGCAAGCCCCGCGCCAAGGCCGGCCACGCCGCCTTCATTCTGCGCCGCGAGCGGGATCGAACTGGCCACCTGGTACTGCGTGTACTTGGCCATATCGCCCATCATGCCCATCGAGATGCGCGTGTCGATGGCCTTCTGCAACTCTTCCGGCAACGACACGTTGGTTACGGCAAAGTTGTCGAGCGCCACGCCGTAACGCGCAAACTCGGGCACCAGCTTGTCACGGATGGTCTGCGCCATCAGCGTCTGGTTGGCCGCCATGTCGAGGAACGGAATCGACGACGCGCCCAGCGTGCTGGTCATGATGGCGATCAGCAGGTTGCGCAGCTGCTCCTCGACCTCGTCGCGCGTGTATTCGGCGCGCGTGCCGCTGATCTCGGTATAGAACAGCTTCGGGTCGGCAATCTTGTACGAGTACAGGCCAAACGCGCGCAGCCGGACCATGCCGAAATCCGCATCGCGAATCGTGATTGGTTGCGCCGTGCCCCACTTGCGGCCAATCTGCAGCCGCGTGCTGAAGAAGTAGACGTCGGACTTGAACGGCGATTCAAACAGCTTGTCCCAGTTCTTCAGGTACGTGAGCACCGGCAGCGTCTGGGTGGTCAGCTTGTACATGCCCGGGCCAAACACATCGGCGATCTTGCCTTCGTTGACGAAGACCGCCATCTGCGATTCGCGCACGGTCAGGCTGCCGCCGTACTGGATCTCCATGTCCTCCATCGGATAACGCCAGGCCAGCACGCCGTCCGTATCCTCGGTCCACTGGAGGATGTCGATGAACTGCTTCTTGATGAATGACCCGATGCTCATGTCTGCACCTCAGTATGGTGGAAGGTTGCCGCGGTTCACGACAGGCAGGCGGCGTTGAGCACGCCGACCGAAACGGACATCGTGCCCATCAGGCCGCCCATGGCGATATTGTTCGACTCGATGGCGGCATCCATGTCGGGCAGCGCGCGTGCCAGCGCGGCGTAGACCACGGCCTGGACCACCATTGCGACCAGCGACCACACCAGGAACATCAGGAACGTGTCGTTGTGCTGGATGCTGGAAGAGAGCGTGAAGCAGAAACCGAGCGTGCTGCCGCCCAGCGAAAGCGCGGCCGCGACATTGCCCTGGCGGATCAGCGTGAACTCGTGGAACGGCGTGATCCTGGTGTAGACTCCGACGAACGCAACCAGCAGCACAAGGCTTGCCAGCAGATGCTCGGCGTAGGCATAGATAGGTAGCATGTTCGGGTGTTCCGTATCGTGCCGCAAGGGCCTGGCGACAGGTTGGTTGCAACGTGTGGTTGAGTTGTCCCGTCCTGCCGATGCGGTGCTGCAAGCTGTTTGCGGCAGAGTATATCCGCAGTCGCATTTCTTCCAATATCAATATTTGTGACAGCGCCGGACGCGTGTTGCGCGCTGGCCGAACTCCTGCGACCGCTGCCCCATGCGCGACCGTACCCTTGTCCTGTCGGTGTTGATCGTGGCCTCCTGCGGGCTGGGCTACGAGCTGATTGCCGGCGCGTTGTCCAGCTACCTGCTGGGCGATTCGATCCTCCAGTTCTCTTCCATCATAGGTTGCTACCTGTTTGCCATGGGCGTCGGCTCGTGGCTGTCGCGCTATGTAAAGGACGAAGACGTACTGTCGCGTTTTATCGACATCGAGATCCTGGTCGGACTGCTTGGCGGCATCTCGGCCGCGCTGCTGTTCGTGGTGTTCGCGTGGCTGTCGGCGCCATTCCGTACCGCGCTCTACGCGCTGGTGTTCGTGATCGGGCTGCTGGTGGGCATGGAGATTCCACTGGTGATGCGCATCCTCAATGCGCGCAAGGCACAATTCAACGATCTGGTCAGCCGGGTACTTACATTCGACTACCTCGGGGCCTTGGCGGTGTCGCTGGTGTTTCCGCTGATCCTGGCGCCGCGCCTGGGCCTGTCGCGCACCGGCTTCCTGTTCGGCATGCTGAATGTGGCAGTGGCCCTGTTCACGCTGCGCATCTTCCGCGACGAGATTTCGCGCACCACGCTACGCACGTTGCGCGCAGGCATTGTGTTCGCGCTGCTGACCGCGGGCTTTGCGGGGTCGACGCATCTCACACGTTGGGCCGAGCGCGGGATGTTTGGCGATGAAATCATCCATAGTGAAACCACGCCGTATCAGCGACTGGTGATCACGCGCTGGAAAGACGACCTGCGTCTCTATATCAACGGCAATCTGCAGTTTTCCTCGCGTGACGAACATCGCTACCACGAGGCACTGGTGCACCCGGTACTGCAAGCGTTGCCATGGGCAAGACGCGTACTGGTGATCGGAGGCGGCGATGGACTGGCACTGCGCGAGATCCTCAAGCATCCGCGCATCGAACATGTGACGCTGGTGGACCTGGACCCGGCCATGACCACGCTGTTCTCGCGCAGCGAGCCACTGGTGGCGCTCAATCGCGGGTCCCTGACCGACCAGCGCGTGACCGTGGTCAATGCCGACGCCGCACAATGGCTTGAACAGGACCGTGAGAGTTTCGACGCGATCATTGTCGACTTGCCCGATCCCTCCAACTTCGGGCTGGGCAAACTGTATTCGGTGCCGATGTACCGGCTGCTATCGCGCCATCTGGCCGAGAAGGGTTACGCCGTCGTGCAATCGACCTCGCCCTATTACGCGCCGCGTTCATTCTGGGATATCGATGCCACGCTGCGTGAAGCCGGCCTGCATACCTGGCCGTATCACACCTACGTACCGTCGTTCGGCGAATGGGGCTTTATCCTGACCGGCAAGCGCGCCGACTATAGCCCGCCTGCGCGCTATGACGTACCGTTGAAGTTTCTGGATGCCGACAGCACCAAACTGATGTTCAGCTTCCCGGCCGACATGGCGCCGCGTGCGGGCCAGGCGAACCGGCTCAATGAGCAGACCCTGGTCCATGACTTCGAGCAGGACTGGCGCAACGTGATCCGCTAGAGGCTACGGCATGGATCGACGTCGCTTCCTGATTGCTGCGGCCGGCGCCACGCTGACCGGTTGCGAGCGCATCGGCAACGATGCCGCGCACTTCCTGGCCGGGTTGGGCCTGCACGAGCCGGAACCGGTTGTGCTGCGACCCGGCATGTCCGAAGGGCACGCGTTGCGCGACATGCCGGATTTGCGTGACAAGCGCGGCTGGCCAGCAGCGGCAGGGGAAAGGCGTGTCGACGTGGCGATCCTCGGCAGCGGCGTGGCCGGCTTGTCGGCAGCCTGGCAGTTGTCACGTGCGGGGATGCGCGATTTCGTCATGCTGGAAGGTCCCGAATTCGCCGGCAATGCGGCCGGTGGCAGCTTCGGTGAGATCCATTTTCCGCGCGGCGCCCATTATCTGCCGCTACCGTCGGCCGAGTCGACGCATGTGCGCGAAATGCTGGCCGACGTGGGTGTGATCGAGCGCGATCCGTTCGATGCGCGCCCGCGCTATGACGAACGTGTGCTGGTGCATGCGCCAGAGGAACGGCTGTTTTTCGACGGTAGCTGGCAGGACGGGTTGCTGCCGGACAGTACTGTGCACCACGACCAGCACGAGCGATTCCTCGCCCATGTGAACAGCTTGCGCACGATCACCGGCAACGACGGGCGCAAGGTGTTCGCGATCCCGCTGGCCGAGTCGTCGCGCGATCCCGCATGGCTGGCACTCGATCGCCAGACCTTCCGGCACTGGCTGAACGCACAAGGCTATACGGCACCGACGTTGCACTGGTATGCGGACTATTGCTGCCGTGACGACTACGGTGCCGACGCCGGCACGGTGTCGGCCTGGGCGGGCCTGCATTACTTCGCCAGTCGCGGTGGCCACGCCAGCAACGCTGCCGATGGCGCGGTGCTGACCTGGCCCGACGGCCTGCATGGGCTGGTGAGGCGCCTGGTCGCACAGGTCGATACCCGCATGGGTGCCGGGCGCCCGTGGCGGCAGCGCGGCATGGCGGTACGGATCGAACCTGATGCACAAGGCGTCAGCGTGTCATGCGTGGAATGGCCCGATGGACTGGACCGGGCGCCCCGGCTGTCGCGAATTCGCGCACGTCGGGTGATCTGCGCGATGCCGCTGCATGTGGCCACGCATCTGATGCCGCTCGGTCCGCTGGGGTTCGATTCGGCCAGACATCTGCAGCAGCATGCGCCGTGGCTGGTGTCGACGTTCCGCCTGCGCGGTTATCCACAGGAAACGGCCGGGGTGCCGCTGGCCTGGGACAACGTCGTGCATGGGTCGCGCGGACTTGGCTATGTGGTGGCCACGCATCAATGGATACGTCAGGCGCGTCCGGCGCATACAGCGTTCACAGCCTACTGTCCGCTCGATGGCGCTGCGCGGGTGCCCGGTGGCGGTGGACTGGATGCGATCCGGCGCTGGCTGGTTGACGCGTCACCGGCCGAGCTCATGGAACTGGCCGTGACCGATCTGCGCGCGGTGTACGGACGCGAATTCTGGCGCCATGCCGATGCCGTCGAGATTACGGCGCGTGGGCATGCGATGGCCACACCGATACCCGGCTTTCTGTCCAATCCCGGTATCGCGGCACTGCGCGCGGCCGATGGCCCGGTGCTGTTCGCGCATGCCGATCTGTCCGGCCTGTCGGTATTCGAGGAAGCCGCGTGGTGGGGTACGCGCGCCGCGTTGAGAATCGTCGGATAACGCACAGCGACAGTCTGCGTGGCCGGACGCCATCCTGTAGAATCGTCGCCATTGTTTACGTCCCTTGCGTCACCGGCCTCGTGCAACCGCTTCGGCTCCTGTTGATGATCGTACTGCTTGCCTTCCTGCCCTTGCAGGCTTGGGCAGGTGGGCTTGCGGCCGGATCCGGCACGACGGGCATCGATCTGGTGCACGCGCAGCCGGCGGCGGTCCACGCGCAAGACAATGTGGCCGTGGCAGCCGACCAGGCTGATTTTACGACTGACTTTGCGACTGACTTCGGCGCGCCGCCATCGTCGGAATGCCCCTGCCCTGCCGACAATGCGGAGCCTTCACCGCCCGGCCCCGACTTTGCCGAACAATTGTTGCCTGCGCCGATGCCGCGCGTGGTGACATCGGCCGCCCGCGGCACCGTACCGCGCTATGCGGGTGCCGCGCTGCCCGATCCCGACCTGCCTCTGCAACCGCGCCCACCGCGCGGCTGATCCCGTTTCGCGCGGCTGTCGCATTGGCGACCCAGGCCGCGCCTACCGTTGTCGCGAGGCGTGCCGCATGCATGCCCCGCGCGCCTGCGGCCAGTCCGCGCCTTTACCAAGCCTTGCCCCACAACCATGAAACGTATCTTCCTGTTCCTGGCGACCAATATCGCCGTCATGCTCGTCCTCAGTATCACGGCCAGCCTGCTGGGCGTGAACCGCTTCCTGACCGCCAACGGACTGAACCTTGGCATGCTGCTGGTCTTTGCGGCGCTGATGGGTTTCGGTGGTTCGTTCATCTCGCTGCTGATGTCCAAGACCATCGCCAAGTGGTCCACCGGCGCCCAGGTCATCACACACCCGAGCACCAGCACCGAGCTCTGGCTGGTCCAGACCGTCGAGAAGCTCGCCACGCGCGCCGGCCTGCCAATGCCCGAAGTGGCGATCTACGACGGCGAGCCCAATGCGTTTGCCACCGGTGCGTCGAAGAAAAGCTCGCTGGTAGCGGTGTCCACGGGCCTGCTGCAATCGATGTCGCACGATGAGGTGGAAGCCGTGCTGGCGCACGAAGTGGCGCACATTGCCAATGGCGACATGGTCACGCTGACGCTGATCCAGGGCGTGGTCAACACGTTCGTGATCTTCATGGCGCGTGTGGTGGGCTATTTTGTCGACTCGTGGCTGCGTCGTAATGACGAAGAGTCGAGTGGCCCCGGCATTGGCTACATGATCACGGTGGTGATCTGCGAGATCGTGTTCGGCGTCCTGGCCAGCATCATCGTGGCGGCCTTTTCGCGGCATCGCGAGTATCGTGCCGACGCCGGCGCGGCGGGCCTGATGGGCACATCCACGCCGATGGTTGCTGCGCTGCGCCGCCTGGGTGGCCTCGATGCCGATGGTCTGCCGCAGAACATGCAGGCAATGGGCATCTCGGGTGGCAAGTCGTGGATGGCGCTGTTCTCGAGCCACCCGCCGATCGAGTCGCGCATCGCAGCGCTGCAGAACGCCCGCTGATGTGAGTACGGCTGGCGGCTATGCCGCCAGCCCGCCCTCGCCATCTCCATCGCTTTCCCCGTCGCTATCCCCATCGCTATCGCCCCCGGACCTGAACGCAGCGCGATAGCGCTCGGGCGTGGTCTGCACATGACGCAGGAACGCGTGCCGCATGATATCGGCGCTGCCGAATCCCGTGGCATGCGCAATCGCTTCCAGCCGGCGGTCGCTGCCTTCGAGCAAGCGTCGCACGGCCTCCACGCGCAACCGTTCCACATAGCGCGCTGGCGTTTCTCCCACCTGCTTGACGAACACACGCGCGAAATTGCGCGGGCTCATCGCCGCGCGCTCGGCCAGTACGCCGACTGACAGGTCGCGCGCGAGGTTGTCGGCAATCCAGGTCTGCAACGCGCGAAGCTCGGGGCTTTGCGCGGCCTGCGCGCGCAGTAGCGTGGAAAACTGCGCCTGGTTGCCCGGGCGACGCAGGAACAGCACCAGTTCACGTGCGACTTCCAGCGATACCGCGTGCCCGAGGTCTTCCTCGACCAGCGCCAGCGACAGGTCCATGCCTGCCGTGACGCCTGCCGATGTATAGAAGCGCCCGGCACGAATCCAGATCGGATCGGCATCGACCATCAGATGCGGATGACGATGCGCCAGTTTTTCGGCATGGCGCCAGTGCGTGGTAACGCGTTGGGCATCGAGCAGGCCAGTCCTTGCCAGTATGAACGCGCCGGTGCATACCGCACCCATGCGCCGTACGGTCTGCGCTTGCACGCGCAACCACTGGATCAATGGCTCGTTTTCCGCCGCCCGTGCATGGCCTGCCCCCCCTGAAATCAGCAGGGTGTCGATCGGTCGCCCGATCTGTTCGAGTATCCGGTGATACGGTCCATCGGCCAGGATGCGCAGTCCGCTTTCGGTATGGATGATCGCGTCGTCGCTGACGCTGGCCACGCGCAGTTCATAGGGCGGCGTTTCACGGCCGCTCAACTTGTTGGCCGCGCTGAACACTGCGGTCGGGCCCGTCACGTCGAGTTCCTGTGCAGGGTCTGGCGCGATGATCACCACGACACGCGGTGGGTCGGAGACGAGGTGCATGGGCTATCGGTTGGCGTGGATTAGCTTGGTTGGCGTCGGTGGAAGTTGATACGCTGGATTCAGTGCCATCGTTTGCTTGCTGATCATACGCTCGCAGGCGAAGGTGCCAGGCGCTCGCGCCGCTGCCATGCCAACGTGATCACCAATGCCACCCCCAAGGCCGGCAATACGGCAAGGTTCACGCCCTGCCAGCCCCATACCTCGAGCACCTGACCCGCGGCCAGCGTAGCGCATGCGGTCAGTACTGCCGTCGAGAATTCACTGGCGGCCTGCGTGCGCGCACGCTCGGACGGCCGATAGCTGCTGGCGAGCAAGGTGGTGCCGCCAACGAACATGAAGTTCCAGCCAACGCCGAGACAGAGCAGCGCCACGTAGAACGCGAGCAGCGACGTCGAACATAACGCCACCACGGCGGCGAGCGCGGACAGTACGATGCCGCTGACCAGCATCGCGGGATTGCCATATCGTTGCAGCAACCAGCCCGAGAAAAAAGATGGCGCATACATGCCCACGAGGTGCCACTCGATGATCTGTGCGCCTTGTGCGATGGTGTGCTGGCATGCAATGGCCGCAATTGGCGTGGCCGTCATCATGAACATCATCACCGCATTGCCAATGCCGTTGTTGGCAAACGATGCCAGGAATACCGGTTGGCGCACGATCTCGCCGAGCGGCCTGGCCGGGCGGCTATCCACAGCCGCAGCAGCGAGTACGCTGGCCGGCGGTTCGCGATACGCGAGCATCAGCACCATGACGGTCACTGCGCCGAATGCGGCGACGACCGCATACGATCCGGCAAACGGCGTCAGTTGCATCATGTCGGCGCTCCATGCAGCAATGGCCGGACCGCACACGGCTGCCACTACGCCGCCGGTCAGCACGGCCGATATCGCGCGCGGCTTGTCCGCCGCCGGTGCCGCATCGGCCGCAGCCAAACGGTAGAAGCGTGCAAATGCCTGGAACACGCCGACCAGTGCCGTGCCAAGGCAAAACAGCCAGAAGTCATGCCGCCAGATTGCAGCCACCGAGACCCAGCCGCCCAGCATGCAGGCGACGCCGCCGACGCAAAACGCAAAACGCCGGCCGCAGCGCTCGATGACGAAAGCCGCCGCGATGGCCGTCAATGCCGATGCGACGGTAATCAGCGCAAACGGCAAGGTTGCCAGCGCCTTGGACGGTGCGAGCGTGTAGCCAACCAGCCCGGTCAATGTAAGGTCAACAGACAGGGCTGACGTGTAAAGCGCCTGGCACAACGCCAGCACGCGCGCCTGGCGCATCGCAACGGAAGCCATCGGTGTCTCCGGATTCGGGAAGGGATGGCTCCCAGCGTACGAGGCCGGATGGTCGGCCGACGGACAACGTTCAGTGGAATCCTGCCAACAACACCGTAAGCACCATGTCGGTTGATTCGACCCGCCGGACCGGATCAGTCGATCACCCGCCCGCGCATCGCCTTGATCTGGCCGCGCTGGGTCTTGGCATCGAGCCGCCGCAGGCCCGAGGCCCGGGTTGGGCGGGTGGCGCGTCGCACACGCGGCGCAACCG
>VFQP010004011.1_pt1 | contig 14237 bp, 9 predicted proteins | sample 3512351 | NCBI WGS metagenome assembly VFQP01 (sample SAMN10412372, study PRJNA504923) | tailings metagenome | isolation source: Relicate 1 Philex TSF1 revegetated site | place: Philippines: Tuba, Benguet | collected 2017-08-29 | reverse complement strand
CTACGACCGCGAGAAGCTGCAGGAGCGCGTGGCCAAGCTGGCCGGCGGCGTGGCGGTGATCAAGGTCGGCGCCTCGACCGAGATCGAAATGAAGGAAAAGAAGGCCCGCGTCGAAGACGCCCTGCACGCCACGCGTGCGGCGGTGGAAGAAGGCGTGGTCCCGGGCGGCGGCGTGGCCCTGGTGCGCGCGCTGCAGGCCATCGGCCAGCTCAAGGGCGCGAACGAGGACCAGAACCACGGCATCCAGATCGCCCTGCGCGCGATGGAAGCGCCGCTGCGCGAAATCGTCACCAATTGCGGTGAGGAGCCGAGCGTGGTGCTCAACGCCGTCAAGGACGGCTCGGGCAACTACGGCTACAACGCGGCCACCGGCGAGTACGGCGACATGATCGCGTTCGGCATCCTGGACCCGACCAAGGTCACCCGTTCGGCACTGCAGAACGCGGCCTCGATCGCCGGCCTGATGATCACCACCGAAGCGATGGTGGCCGAGCTGCCGAAGAAGGACGAGCCGGCGATGCCGGGCGGTGGCGGCATGGGCGGCATGGGCGGCATGGATTTCTGATCCAGCCCCATCCGTTGCACCGTTGCACGAAAACCCCCGCCGCGAGGCGGGGGTTTTTCGTTGCGCGAGTGCGCGCGGACGCATGCCCATGCGCGAAGCGGAGTTCCGGCCTGTGGCGATCGCGCGCACGCGCACCCTCAAGCCCCGCGAATTTCTTGAGCCGGCGCCCCTGCGCCGCTAGGCTGCGCCGATGCCCACGTCATTGATCGTCGTCGACGATTTCCTGTCGACCCCGGATGCACTATCGCTGCGCTGCGCCTGACCTATCCCGAGCAGCAGGGTGCGTTTCCGGGACGCAACTCGCAGGAGCGCCTGCACATCCCCGGGCTGGTTCCCGCGATTTCCCATCTCGTCGGTGAACAGCTGCGCCCGATCGAGCCGCTGGAATCGCATGCCAAGTTCCGCATCACCCGGGCGCACGACGTCGGCCGGGGGCGCGTGCACATCGACGGACCGGTCGAGTGGTCGGGCATCTTCTATCTCAGCCGGCCCGAGGACTGCCGCGGCGGCACCGAGTTCTTCCGGCATCTGCCCACCAACATCGAGCGCGCGCCGCTCAACGACGCCGAGCTGCGCGCGATGGGCCTGTCCAGCTACCACGCGGTGCAGAACGAGCTGATCGCCCGCGACAGCAACGATGCCTCGAAGTGGGAAATGACGATGCGCGTCCCGATGCGCTTCAACCGCCTGGTGCTGCTGCGCCCGTGGATGTGGCACAGCGCCGGCGAGGCCTTCGGATCCACGCTCGAAGACGGGCGCCTCGTCTATCTGATGTTCTTCAACCGCGGCTGATCCCGGGCCGCGTGCAGGCGCCCGTCACCGGCGCTGGTCCAAGCTGTACGCATGTCGCCTCCCCTGATCGCCCGGCTGCGCACCCACCGGCGTGGCCTGCGCATCGCGGGCCTCGTCCTCGTCGTGGTCTACGCCCTGTACCTGGCGGGCGCCAACGTCTTCCTCAACAGCGCCTGGGGCGAGCGGGTCATCAACCGCAAGCCCGAGCGTTACCACGCGCGCTGGGACTGGGCGATGAGCCTCTACCTCGGCCACATCCACGCGCGGGGCGTGGTGATGGGCGGGCATGCGCGCACCACGCGGTGGACGGTCGCCAGTCCCGGCGCCCACGGGCGTATCAAGCTGCTGCCGCTGCTGTGGCGCGAGGTCGCATTCGGCACGATCCGGGCCCGTGACGTCTCGGTGCACGTGGCCCGTGCCCAGACCGATCTGCCCTCGACGGTGCGGCCCGGGCGGGCGCCGTGGACGTTCCGCTTCGATGCGATCACCACGCCCAGCCTGCTGCGCCTGGATTTCTTCGACGCCCGGGTCACCGGCCACGGCGAGGCCCGCTTCGCGTTCGAGAAGGAGCTGCAGGGCGGGCCGATGGAAGTGGGGCGCTCCACGCTGACGATGCCCGATGCGACGCTCGCGGTCGGCGACGTCGTCCTGCTCCGCGACGGTGCGCTGGACTTCGACCTGAGGATTCCGGCGCACATCCGCGAACAGGCCGAGGGCGAGGAGAAGGTGGTGCTGCTCGATGCGCACATGCGGGTGGACGGTCCGGCACCCGGCGTCGATCTCGTCGCCCGCGACGATGACGCGTTGCCGGTCGGTATGGCCGGCATCGACGGTCATCTGCGCGCGGATCTCACCTTGAGCCGCGGCGTGCTGATGCCGGGCAGCCGTCTGGACTGGTCGGCGCCGGTGTTCTCGCGCACCGCGGACGGCGAGGATGTCCGCCACCCGCTGGGGGTGGCCCTGCGCACGGCCGACGATCGCATCCTGGTCTCGGCCCGCGTGCCCGATGGTGCCGGCGCGCAGCCGCGCCTGCGTGCGGATCTCGCCGTGCTCGACCGGCGACTGGGACCGGACGACTGGCTGCGGCCGCTGCGCGCGGTATCGGGCCGGATCGAAGCGCTGTGGCCGGCGGTGCCGCTGCGCTGGATCGATGTGATCCTCGACGACGTCGACTGGCTGTCGGTCGACGGTCGCGCCGACCTCGACGCAGCCGTGCACCTGCATGCAGGCGAACTCGCGCCCGGCAGCCGGCTCGATCTGCGCGATGCCCGCCTCCAGGCCACGGTGCTCGACAACCTGTTCCAGGGCCAGGCGCACGCGCGGATGCGGGTGGACGGCGACGAGGCGTCGGCACTGCGCACACGCGTCGACATCGTCATGGACCGCTTCACGCTCGCGCCCGAGGCGGCGCCCGACCGGGTGGACCTGCAAGGGCGTGATCTCCGCTTGGACCTCGAGTCGACCGGGCCGCTGGCCGAATTCCACGAGCGCCTCGATGCACGACTGCGTTTCGACGAGGCCGAGGTGCCGGATCTGCGCACCTACAACCGCTACCTGCCCGGCGACAGCGCCCGGCTGCTCGCGGGGCGCGGCACCGCGAGCGGCGATCTGCGCCTCGACAACGCCGGCGAGATGATCGAAGGCCGGATGCAGGTGCGCGGCCAGGGGGTGTGCCTCGCGCTCGGCCCGTCGACGCTGACCGGCGACGTCGCGCTCGACAGCCGGCTTACGCGCATGGAGCGTTCGGGACGCGCCTACACCGTCGATGCGCTCAAGGTCGAACTCGACGGCATGCGCCTGGCGGGCACGGGCGACGACGATCCTCCGACCTGGGCGCGCTTCGCACTGGAGGACGGCACCCTGGCCTGGCGCGAGCCCTTTGAGGTCAACGGCCGCGGTCGCGTCGCGATGCGCGACGTGCGCGTGCTGCTCGGCCTGTTCGCCGAACGCAGCGCATTTCCACGCTGGATCGGCAATCTGATCGATTCCGGCGAAGCGCGGGCGACGGGCCGCCTGCGCGTGCGCGAGAACGAGGTGGTGTTCGACCGCGTCGAGGCCCGCAACGACCGCATCGATCTGCAGGCGCGTCTGCGCATCGCCGACGGCACGCCGAACGGCGATCTCTACGCGCGTTGGGGAGTGCTCGGCCTCGGCGTCGAACTCGAGGGCGGCGACCGCACCCTGCACATCGCCGGCGCCCGTGACTGGTACGAGGGCCGGCCCCCGCTGCTGCCGGCCGATTGAAGATCGTCGCGTCTGCAACCGTCGCGCCGGCGGCGGACGCGTGGTATCACTGGCGCCCATGACCTCGCGCCTGCCCACGTTCTTCTATTGGTACGCGTTTCCGACGCCACTGGCGGCGGACGGTCCGCGCGCGCCCTGAAGCTCCGAGGTCGCACGCATCCCGAAAGCCGCCAGCCCCCTGGCGGCTTTTTGCGTTTCCGGATCCCCACCTGTCCCGAGCCTGCCCATGCCCCCGCACACCGATGACCTGCGCATCCGCGCGCTGCAGCCCCTGGTCTCCCCGGCCGATCTGATCGAGGCCCTGCCTTGCGAGACTGCGATGTCCGACACCGTCACTGCAGCACGCGCGGCCTGCCACGCGATCCTGCACGGCGACGACGACCGCCTGATCGTCGTCGTCGGCCCGTGCTCGATCCACGACCCGGCCGCGGCGCTCGAGTACGCCGGCCGCCTGCGCGCGCTGCGCGACATCCACGGCGATGCGCTCGAGCTGGTGATGCGGGTGTATTTCGAGAAGCCGCGCACGACGATCGGCTGGAAGGGGCTGATCAACGACCCGGGCCTCGACGGCAGCTTCCGCATCGACACCGGCCTGCGCACCGCACGCGGCCTGCTGCGCGAGATCGCCGCGATGGGCCTGCCGGCGGGCGTGGAATTCCTCGACATCATCAGTCCGCAGTACCTCGCCGATCTGGTGGCCTGGGGCGCGATCGGCGCGCGCACCACCGAAAGCCAGGTGCATCGCGAACTCGCGTCGGGGCTGTCGTGCCCGGTGGGCTTCAAGAACGGCACCGGCGGCGACGTGCGCATCGCGGTCGACGCGGTGGGCGCGGCCTCGCATCCACACCATTTCCTGGCGATCGGCAAGGACGGCCGCGCCGCAATCGCGACCACGGCCGGGAATCCCGACTGCCACGTGATCCTGCGCGGCGGCGCGCAGCCGAACTACGACGCGGCCAGCATCGCCGCGGCGTCCGCCGTGCTGCAGGCGCAGGGCCGGCGCGCGGCGCTGATGATCGACGCCAGCCACGCCAACAGCGGCAAGAATCCCGACAGGCAGCCGGTCGTGATCGATGCCATCGCCGCCCAGCTCGAAGACGGCGAGACGCGCATCGTCGGCACGATGATCGAAAGCCACCTGGTCGCCGGCCAGCAGGCGCTCGTGGCGGGCGTGCCGCTGGTCTACGGGCAGAGCATCACCGACGGCTGCATCGACTGGGCGACGACGGTCCGCGTGCTCGACCGGCTGGCGAACGCCGTGCGCACGCGACGCGCCCGCAGGGCGGCGCAGGCCGCGTGATCGTGGGCGTGGGACGGATCGGACGGGCAGGCCGCACCGCGTGCGCGCGACGCCGTGTCCGGTGGCCGCGCGCGGATCGGTTCCGCGCTCGCGCGCGCTTGCAGCTGCAGCGCTGGCCTGCGCTCGAATGCGGATCGACGTCATGCCGGCGTGCGCTCGCGCGCCTGCAGGGTGACGCCGCGTCACGCGGCGCGAGAGATCCGCGGGCGCGAGCGCGCAATCCCGGCGGGCAGGAGCGGCGCGTCTCGTCCTGTCTCGCCACGCGCGTGCGTGCATGTTGAGGCGTCGCCAGGCGGGGCGGGTGCAGGGGTGTGGCGGCACGGGAGCGCTGCCGCCGATGCGAGATGGCGCTACGCGGCCTCGCCCGCCGCCATGCCCGAGGCCCAGGCCCACTGGAAGTTGTAGCCGCCGAGCCAGCCGGTGACGTCGAGCACTTCGCCGACGAAGAACAGCCCCGGCACCTGCTTCGATTCCATCGTCCGCGACGAGACGCCGTCGGTATCCACGCCGCCCAGCGTGACCTCGGCCGTGCGATAGCCCTCGGTGCCGCTGGCCACCAGCGGCCAGGCCTGCAGCAGCGCGGCGGTGTCGTGCAGCTGCGCCGGGGTGAACTGCTTCATCGGCCGGTTCGCCAGCCAGACCTCGCACAGGCGCTGGGCGAAGCGGCGCGGCATCAGTTCGGCCAGCACGTTCTTGAGCTCGGTCGCGGGGCGTTCGGTCTGCTGCGCCTGCAACCAGGCGAGTGCGTCACGGCCGGGGAGCAGATCCAGGCGCAGATCGTCGCCGGGCTGCCAGTACGAGGAGATCTGCAGGATCGCCGGGCCGCTGATGCCGCGGTGGGTGATCAGCATGCGGTTGCGGAAGAACGCGCCGTTGCAGGCGGCCTCCACATCGAGGGCCACACCGGAGAGCGCGTCCAGCCGCTCCTGGTGCTTGCCGCTGAGGGTCAGCGGCACCAGGCCCGCACGTGTCGGCAACAGACCATGTCCGAACTGGCGCGCGATCTCGTAACCGAAACCGGTCGCGCCCATGCTCGGGATCGACAGGCCACCGGTCGCCACGATCAGCGCCGCGCCGTGCAGCCGGCCGATCGCGGTGTCGAGCACGAACCCGTCGTCGACGCGTCGCGGCAGCTGCACCGCGCAGTGCGTGCGCACCTGCACACCGGCCCCGGCGGCCTCGTCGAGCAGCAACTGGACGATCTGCTTCGATGATCCGTCACAGAACAGCTGCCCCAGTTCCTTCTCGTGCCAGGCGATGCCGTGGGCATCGACCAGGTCGATGAAATCCTGCGGCGTGTACCGCGCCAGCGCCGACTTGCAGAAGTGGGGATTGGCCGACAGGTACTGCGCCGGCGTGGTGCCGGTATTGGTGAAATTGCAGTGGCCGCCGCCGGACATCAGGATCTTCTTGCCGACCTTGTTGGCATGGTCGAGCACCAGCACCCGGCGGCCGCGCCGGCCGGCGGCGATCGCAGCCATCAGGCCGGCCGCGCCGGCGCCGATGACGATGACGTCCCAGTCCACGGGCGGCTGCGGTGAGGCGGAGGAGGCGGGCATGGCGTGACGCGGCGTCGGGCCGCGCAGTGTAGCGGTGTCGCCGCCGTCCCCCGGGTGCCGCGGCTCTGCACCGCCCTCACGCCCGCCTGCCTAGGCTGCGCGCCTCCCCTCCGGCAGCGACACCATGGACCTCAAAAGCGGCTATCCGTTCTGGGCGATACGCAACGGCCTGATGCAGTCCATGCCCAAGCTGGAGACGGACCTGCGCTGCGACGTCCTGGTGCTCGGCGGCGGCATCACCGGGGCCCTGATCGCCGATGCGCTGATCGGGCGCGGTCATGATGTCGCCGTCGTCGAGCAGCGCGACATCGCCTGGGGCAGTACCGCCGCGAGCACGGCCCTGCTGCAGTACGAGATCGACACCCATCTGGTGGATCTCGCGCGCCGCTACGGCGAGGCCGACGCGGGCCTGGCCTACCGCGCCTGCGGCGAGGCGATCGACAGGCTGGCCGAACTCGCGCGCAGCGTGCGCGATGTCGATTTCGAACGCACCGACAGCCTCTATTACGCCAGCCGCCGGCGCGACGTGCCGGCGTTGCAGGACGAGTGCGTCGCCCGTCGCCGCCACGGCTTCGAGGTCGACTATCTCGACGGCCCGGCGGTGAGGCAGCGGTACGGCTTCGATGCGCCGGCCGCGCTGCTGAACACGCAGTCCGCCCAGGTCGATCCCTATCGCTTCGCGTCCCGCCTGCTCGCGCGATGCCGGCACCGCGGAGGCCAGGTCTACGACCGCACGCGCATCGTCGATCTGCAGCCGCGCAGCCGCGACGTGCTGGCGACCACCAATGCCGGCACGCGCATCCGCGCCGGCCATGTCGTCGTCGCCGCCGGATACGCCAGCCAGCACTGGCTGCCCAAGCGCGTCGCACGCAACCGCAGCAGCTACGCCTTCGTCACCGATCCCCTCGAGTCGGCATTGCCGGAGATGCTCGCCCGCACGCTGGTCTGGGAGACCGCGCGGCCCTACCTCTACCTGCGTGCCACGGCGGACCGGCGACTGTTGATCGGCGGTGAGGACGACGACGTCGACATTCCCGCGCGTCGCGACCGCCGCGTGGACGCTAAGGCCAGGCGTCTGATGAAGCGTGTGACGAAGCTCTGGCCGGGGCTCGATCTCACCCCGACCTTCGCCTGGGCCGGCACCTTCGCCGAAACCGAAGACGGGCTGCCGTTCTTCGGCCCGCACGTGGCCACCGGTCCGCGCGTGCAGTACGCGATGGCCTACGGCGGCAACGGCATCACGTATTCGATGCTGGGTGCGGCGCTGCTGTGCGCATCGATCGAGCGCCGCCCGCATCCGCTGGCGCGACTGTTCGCGTTCGAGCGCACCGGCTGAGCACCCGCGTTGACGCCGGCGCAGGCGGATTCGATCATCGCCCGATGACCCCTCCGCGCGCCTGGCACCTCTATCTGCTCGAATGCCGCAACGGCAGCTGGTACGCCGGTATCACCAACGATCTCGATGCCCGCTTCGCCGCGCACGTGGCCGGCCGCGGCGCCAAGTACACGCGCGGCAATCCACCGGTGCGCGTGCTGGCCAGCCGCACCTATCCCGATCGCGCCAGCGCCTCGCGCGCCGAATGGCAGCTCAAGCGCCAGCCGCGCGCGCGCAAGCTGGCCTGGCTGCAGACACCGTCCGCGCCGGACCTCGAGATCCGCGCCGGCGGCCTCGACGATCCGCGTGTCGTCGCCCTGCTGCAGCGGCATCTGGCCGACATGGCCCTGCATTCGCCGCCCGGCAGCATCCACGCGCTGGACCTCTCCCGCCTGCGCGCGCCGGGCCTGTCGTTCTGGACCGCGTGGCGTGGCGACGCGCTGGCCGGCTGTGGCGCACTGAAGGATCTGGGCGACGGTCACGGCGAGCTGAAATCGATGCGCACCGATCCCGCGCATCTGCGCCAGGGCGTGGCCGCGGCCATGCTCGTGCACCTGATGGCCACGGCCCGCGCGCAGGGCCTGAGGCGACTGAGCCTGGAGACCGGCAGCGCGCCGGCCTTCGCACCGGCGCACGCGCTGTACGCGCGGCACGGCTTCGTCGGCTGCGCGCCGTTCGGCGACTACGTCGAGGACCCCTTCAGCATCTTCATGACGCGGACGCTGTAGCCGGCACACCGATGCCTGTGGCCGGCGTAGCGCCGACCGCGGCGGGCGCCGCGGCAGCGCGTCGGCCTGCGCGGTGTCCGCGTGTGCGGGAGTGGCGTCGGCGCGGCGCAGGCCGCGTTGGGGATCGGGTCGCCCGCCGTCCTCGCGTTGGCCGGGTCTGCGCCGCAACGCGCCCTCGCGGTCCCCGCGCGGATGCCCCGCGGCGTCGCACTGGCTATAGTCGTGCGCCCTCGTGCACCCGGCGAACCCATGTCCCATGCGTCTCCGTCCGCGGCCCTGCCCACGATCGCCTGCGCGGCCGGCGGCACGGGCGGGCATCTGTTCCCGGCCGAGGCGCTGGCGCGCGAACTGCAGCGTCGTGGGCATCCGGTGGTGCTCTACACCGAACGTCGCGGCGCGGCGTACACCCAGGCGCTGGCCGGTCTCGATCACGTCGTGCTGCCGGCGCGCAGTCTCGAGGGCGGCCTGGCGGGCAAGCTCGCCGCGGGCCTGACAATCCTGCGCGCGACCTGGCAGGCGCGTCGCGACATGCGCCGGCGCGACGTGCGCCTGCTGGTCGGCTTCGGCGGCTATCCGAGCTTCGCGCCGGCCCTGGCCGCGAAGAGCCTGGCCCTGCCGCTGCTGCTGCACGAGCAGGGCGCGCGCCTGAGCCTGGCCAACCGCAAGCTGCTGCGCTTCGCCGACGGCGTGGCGACATCGTTCCCGACGACCGCGGGCCTGGCCGGCATCGAGGCCGCGCGCGTGTTCGATACCGGCAATCCGGTGCGCCGGGCGATTCTCGATGCGCGCGGCGACTATCCGCCGCTGGCCGACGATGCACCGCTGCGCCTGCTGGTGGTCGGCGGCAGCCAGAGCGCCCGGGTGTTCGGCGACGTGGTGCCGCCGGCGCTGCTGGCGCTGCCCGAGGCCGTGCGCCGGCGCCTGCAGTTGTCGCTGCAGATGAAGGGCGATGCGGTCGCGGACGTCGAACGCGCGCTGCGGGCGGCGGGCATCGACGCGACCGTGCGCCCGTTCTTCGACGACATGGGCGCGCGTCTGCGTGACGCCCACCTGGTGATCACGCGTGCCGGCGCGACCACGGCCGCGGATCTGCTGACCGTCGGCCGGCCTGCGATCTTCGTGCCGATTCCCCACGGCGGCTCGCGCGACGAGCAGCGCCGCAATGCCGAGGCGCTGGCCGCGGCCGGGGCGGGGTGGTGCGTGCCCGAGCCGGAGTTGACCGCGCCGCATCTGACGGCGCTGCTGACCGACGCGTTCGCCTCGCCATCGATGCTGCCCGACGCCGCGCGCGCGGCGGCCGCGCTCGGCCGGCCACAGGCGGCGGCGGCGCTGGCCGATCGCGTCGTCGCCGCCCTGCACACGCGCGGATGAGCATGCCGCGCCGCGACGCCGACGTGCTGGTGGTGGGCGGCGGCCACAACGGGCTGGTCTGCGCCGCCTATCTCGCCGCCGCCGGACTCGACGTGCGCGTGCTCGAACGTCGGCGCATCGTCGGCGGCGCCGCGGTCACCGAGGCCTTCCATCCCGGCTTCCGCAATTCGGTGGCCAGTTACACCGTGAGCCTGCTCAATCCGCAGGTGATCGCGGACCTGCGGCTGGTGCAGCACGGTCTGCGCGTGGTCGAGCGGCCGTTCTCGAACTTCCTGCCGCTGCCCGACGGCCGCGCGTTCCGCCTCGGCGGCGCGGAGGGCTCGGCCGAGGTCGCGCGCTGGTCGGCGCGCGATGCCGCGCGGCTGCCGGCGTACTACGCGATGCTCGAACGCGTGGTCGCGGTGCTGCGTGCGTTGATGACGCGCACGCCGCCGAACGTCAGCGACGGCTTCGTGCTCGCCGACTGGGTGAACTCCTGGGCGGTCGCCAGGCAGCTCAAGCAGCTCGATATGCGCGGCCGTCGCGACCTGCTGGATCTGTTCACCAAATCCGCCGGCGAACTGCTCGACGACTGGTTCGAGTCCGCGCCGCTGAAAGCCGCCCTGGGGTGGGATTCGGTGGTCGGCAATTTTGCGAGTCCGTACACGCCGGGCTCGGCCTACGTGCTGCTGCATCACGTGTTCGGCGAGGTCAACGGCAAGTCCGGCGTCTGGGGCCACGCGATCGGCGGCATGGGGGCGATCAGCGAGGCGATCGCGGCGGAGTGTCTCGCGCGCGGCGTGGTGATCGAGACCGACGCCGCGGTCGCGCAGGTGCAGGTGGAGCGCGGCCACGCGGTGGGCGTCGTGCTCGAGGACGGGCGGACGCTGCATGCCGGCGCGGTGGTCTCCAACCTCAATCCGAAACTGCTGTACCAGCAGCTGGTGCCGCGCGACGCGCTCGACGCCGATACCGCCGCGCGCATCGATCGCTACCGCTGCGGCTCGGGCACATTCCGGATGAATGTCGCGCTGTCCGAACTGCCCGACTTCACCGCCGCGCCGGGCACCGCCCTGCAGCCGCACCACCAGAGCGGCATCCTGATCGGACCGTCGCTCGACTACTTCGAGCGCGCGTATTTCGATGCGAAGTCGCGCGAGCACAATCCCGGCTGGGCGCGTGCGCCGATCGTCGAACTGGTGATCTCGTCCACGCTCGACGACAGCCTCGCGCCGCCCGGCCGACACGTCGCCAGCCTGTTCTGCCAGCACGTCAATCCGCTGATGCCGGACGCCACCGGCGGCTGGGACGCGCATCGCGACACGGTGGCCCGGTTGATGATCGACACGGTGGATGCGGTCGCGCCGAACTTCGCGCGCAGCGTGCTCGGCTTCGAGGCGCTGACGCCGCTGGATCTCGAGCGGCGCTTCGGCCTCGTCGGCGGCGACATCTTCCACGGCAGCCTCGGCGCCGACCAGCTGTTCGGCGCGCGACCGCTGCTGGGCCAGGGCAACTACCGCGGCGCGCTGCCCGGCCTGTATCTCTGCGGCTCGGGCACGCATCCCGGCGGCGGGGTGACCGGTTTGCCGGGACGCAACGCGGCGCGCGAGGTGCTGATCGATCTCGGGCGCCGGCCACGCCCGCGCTGAGCCGCCGCTCGTTCGTTCAGCCGCCGGTGCGTTTTTGTACCCGCGGGTATCGTTTTGCACTGCAGCGTGCACAACGCGTCGTGCTCTTCCACTATCGCCCTGCACCCGACGTGGGGGAGGGAGCAAGCCCGTAACCGGTACGCCGGAAGCGGGCTTTTTTTTCCTGTCGATTTTTGCCTGTCGATCCGTCGCGCGCCGGAGTGGCCGCCGGGCATGCCGGGGCGGGTGTCATCATCCGGGCCATGAGCACACCGCCCGACGACGCGCTCGACGCGCACCTCGCCCGCCAGTTGGCCCGTCTTCCCGACGCCGTTCTTGAGCGTCCGCGCGCCCTCGAACGCCTGCGCCGCGTCGCCGTGGCCAGCGACTTCGCCCTCGACGTGCTGCAGCAGCAACCGGATCTGCTCGACACCCTGCTGCGCACCGACGGCGACGCCGCGGTCCCGCCGCCGCGGCTCGAACCGCACGCGCAGGCCGATTGGCCGGTGCAGCTGCGGCGCTACCGCCGTGCCGCGTCGACCCGTCTGGTGTGGCGCGACGTGCTGGGCCTGGACACCGTGCAGGACACGCTGGCCGGCAGTACCGCACTCGCCGAAACCTGCCTTGCGCTGGCGCTCGATGCGCTCGAGGCCCTGTTCGCGCAGCGCCATGGCCGGGTGCTCGACGGGGAGGGCCGACCGGTGCGGCTGGTCGTCTTCGGCCTGGGCAAGCTCGGCGGCGGCGAGCTGAACTTCAGCTCCGACATCGACCTCGTCTACGGCTTCGAATCCGGCGGGGAAAGCGACGGCGCGCGCGCGCTCGCGGCCGAGGATTACTTCACCCGGCTCGGCCAGCAACTCGCGCGCCTGCTCGACGAGACCACGGCCGACGGGTTCTGCCACCGGGTCGACCTGCGCCTGCGGCCGTTCGGCAACGCCGGCCGCATCGCGCTGAGTTTTGCGGCGCTGGAGCAGTACTTCCAGCGCGAAGGTCGCGACTGGGAGCGCTACGCCTGGCAGAAAGCGCGGCCGGTGGCCGGCGATCTCGAGGCCGGCGAGCGGTTCCTCGCACTGCTGCGTCCGTTCGTCTATCGCCGGTATCTCGACTTCGGCGCGCTCGACGGCCTGCGCACGATGAAGGCGATGATCAGCGCCGAGGTTGCGCGCCAGGATCTGGCGGACGACATCAAGCGCGGCGACGGCGGCATCCGCGAGGTCGAGTTCCTGGCCCAGGCGCTGCAGCTGATTCGCGGCGGACGCGAGCCCGCCCTGCGCGAACGGCGCCTGCTGCCCGCGCTCGCGGCGCTGCACGCGGCCGGGCAGGTCTCGGACGAGGCCCTGAGCCGGCTGCGCGATGCGTATCTGTGCCTGCGCCGGGTGGAGAACCGGCTGCAGATGCTGCGCGACGCGCAGACCCACGTGTTGCCGCACGACCCGCTGGATCGTCTGCGCATCGCCCGCGGACTCGGCTTCGACGACTGGACCGGCCTGCAGGCGGAGGTGACGCGTCGACGGCGGCACATCGCCCACGAGTTCGACGCGCTGCTGGCCGTCCGCAGCCAGCAGCGCGAACCGGAGGCCGATCACGACCTCGCCGCCTGGTGGCAGGCACTGCCCGAGGGCGGAGACCCCGCCGCGCTGACGGCGGTCGGCTTCCAGGATGCGCGCGACGTCGATGGCGCGCTGCGTGATTTCGCGCGCTCGCCCAGCGTGCGCGATCTTTCCGATGCCGCACGCGCGCGACTCGACCGCCTGATGCCGGTGCTGCTGCAGGCTTCGGCGCCGGCGGACCGGCCGCTGCAGGCCATCCGCCGCCTGCTCGCGGTCCTGCACAACCTGCTGCGGCGTGCGAGTTACCTCGCCTTGCTCGATGAACAACCCGCGGCGCTGGCCCGGCTGGTCGGTCTGGTCACGCGCAGCGCGTTCCTGACCGAGCGGCTGGCGGCGCATCCACTACTGCTCGACGAACTGCTCGACGCGCGCGTCGAAGGCGCCTTGCCGGACCGCGACGCCCTGGCCGCGGCCTGCGCACGGGCGCTGCGTCAGGCCGATCTGGAGGCCTCGCTGTTCATGCTGAACGAGGTGCGCCAGCAGCTGAGCTTCCGCATCGCCCTGGCCACGCTCGACCGCCGGCTCGATGCGCAGACGGCCACGCGCCAGCTCGCCTGGCTCGCCGACGCGGTCGTCGACGTGGTGCTGAGCCTGGCACGGGGTGATCTCGAACGCGCCCACGGACCCGTGCCCGGCGCACGCTTCGCGGTCGTCGGCTACGGCAGCCTCGGCGGCGAGGAGCTGGGCTTCGGCTCGGATCTCGATCTGGTCTTTCTCTACGACGCGCCGCCGGAGGCCCAGTCCACCGGCGCGCGTCCGCTGGACGCCCAGCGCTGGGCGTCGCGCCTGGCGCAGAAGGTGGTCAATCTGCTGGGCACCGTCACCGGGGGCGGGCGTCTCTACGACGTGGACGTGCGCCTGCGGCCCGATGGCGGCAAGGGGTTGCTGGTGTCCTCGCTGGCGAGCTACGCGGAGTACCAGCGCGAGCGTGCCTGGACCTGGGAGCACCAGGCACTGGTGCGCGCGCGCTTCGTCGCCGGTGACGACGGTATGGCCGCCGCTTTCGAAGCCGTGCGTCGCGAGACGCTGGGCCGGCCGCGCGATGCGGCCGTCGTTCGTGCCGACGTGGCGGCGATGCGGCGCCGG
>VFQP010004010.1_pt1 | contig 14238 bp, 14 predicted proteins | sample 3512351 | NCBI WGS metagenome assembly VFQP01 (sample SAMN10412372, study PRJNA504923) | tailings metagenome | isolation source: Relicate 1 Philex TSF1 revegetated site | place: Philippines: Tuba, Benguet | collected 2017-08-29 | reverse complement strand
AGAGGTTTGAGAGGTTTGAGAGGTTTGAGAGGTTCCAGAGGTTCCATAAGTTCCATAAGTTCCAAGGTAGCTTGAACTGATATACCGAATTGGCAAGGTTGTTTAAAGAGAAACTGAGGGGAAACGCAATCAACCTGTAGAACCTCTGAAACCTGTCAAACCGCCCAAAACTCCCAAACCTCTGGAACCTCTTGAACCTCTCAAACCTCCCAAACCTCTCAAACCTCTCAAACCTCCCAAACCTCCCAAACCTCTTAAACCTCTTAAACCTCCCAAACCTCTGAAACCACTCCCGTATTTTTCCATTCATTAACAACTCCTTCATTTATTTTTGCCCCTTCTACTAAACAACAACTATGAAGAAAACAACTTTGCTATTGCCTTTCCTGGCTTGCAGCCTCGCGGTACTGGCCCAGCAGGAGCAGCCTCAGGAAGACACGACCTGGAAAACGGAATACCGCGAAACCGCTACCAAGATCAATAAACTGGTACACACCAAACTCGATGTAAAGCCTGATTACAGCAAGTCTTACCTCTATGGAAAAGCATGGATCACTCTCCAGCCATATTTCTATCCAACGGATTCGCTGACACTTGACGCAAAAGGTATGGAGTTCAAAAAAGTGGCAGTACTGAAGAACGGAAAAGAAACGCCGCTGAAATATGAGTATGACGATTGGCAGCTCAGGATCAAACTTGATAAAACCTACCAATCCGGCGAATCATATGTGATCTTCATCGACTACATCGCAAAACCCAATGAATTCGAAGAAAAATATGGTGGCAATGCCATGCTCGGCATTAAAGGCATGTACTTTATCAATCCCCTCGGAGAAGAAAAAGATAAACCAACCCAGATCTGGACGCAGGGCGAAACTGAATCCAGCTCTGCCTGGTTCCCTACCATCGATAAAACAGCGCAGAAAACAACACAGGAACTCACTGTTACCGTACCGGACAAGTATGTTACACTGAGTAATGGCAAACTGATGTCGCAGAAAAAAAATGCCGACGGTACCAGAAGCGATTACTGGAAAATGGACCTCCCTCATTCTCCCTATCTTTTCTTCCTTGGTGTTGGTGAGTACTCAGTTACCAAAGATTCATGGAGAGGTAAAGAAGTAAATTATTATGTAGAAAAAGAATATGGCCCTGTTGCAAAAAAGATCTTTGGCAACACTCCTGAAATGATGACCTTCTTTTCAAAAGTCACAGGTGTTGATTTCCCATGGATCAAATATTCGCAGATCACCGGTCGTGAATATGTTGCCGGTGCAATGGAAAATACTACCGCAACCATTCACCAGGAAAGTGCACAGCAGGACGCACGCGAACTGATCGACGGCAACGAATGGGAAAGCACGATCGCACATGAATTATTCCACCAGTGGTTCGGCGACTACGTTACGGCAGAAAGCTGGAGCAACCTCACCTTGAACGAATCATTTGCCAACTACAGCGAAACACTGTGGGATGAATACAAATATGGTAAAGATGCCGGCGCTGCCCAGAACTATAACGATATGGTGGGTTATCTGAACAGCAGAAGCGAAGGCCTTGACCTGGTTCGTTTTCATTACCGCGATAAAGAAGACATGTTTGATGCAGTAAGCTATAATAAAGGCGGACGTATCCTTCATATGCTTCGTCATGAGATCGGTGATTCGGCATTCTTCAAAGCACTGAATCTCTATCTTACTACCTACAAATTCAAATCAGCCGAAGCTCATCAGCTACGTCTTGCATTTGAAGAAGTGACGGGCCGTGATCTGAACTGGTACTTCAATCAATGGTACTTCAGCAATGGCCACCCCGTTGTAACAATCGATTATGTTTATGATGATGCTGCAAAAAAAGTAAACGTGATCGTGAAGCAAACTCAGAAAACTGATAAGATCTTCAAACTTCCTTTAACCATTGATGTATATAATGGTGAGAAGAAAACAAGATATAAAGTATGGACATCCAACGCCACCGATACTTTCAGTTTCAGCTATACACAACGCCCTGATCTTGTAAACGTAGATGCAGACAAGATCTTGTTATGGATAAAAAAGGATAACAAAACGCTCGACAATTTTATTCATCAGTATAAATATGCCGGCAACTATGTTGACCGTCGCGAAGCGATCGAGTTTGCTTCAAGAAATCAGGCAGACCCGAAAGCTGTGGCCTTGATGAAAACTGCATTGAATGACCCGTATGAAGGGCTTCGATCTTTTGCGATCAACAGGCTCGATCTGAAAAAAGATGCGGTAAAGGTTGCCGTTGAAGCTGACCTCGCTACTCTTGCAAAATCAGATAAGTACTCTCTTGTTCGTGCCAACGCCATTGGCGCATTAGGCGTTTACAAAAAATCACAGTACCTGCCATTATTCAAGTCTGCTGTGAATGATTCATCCTATACAGTAGCAGGCCGAGCTCTCACAGCTCTCGGCGGTGTTGACTCAGTTGCCGCGCTTGCAACAGCCAAACAGCTTAATACAAAACCAGCAAAAGGTCTGCTGAAATCTGCCATCAAAAACGAGTTCGCCAAATCTGGTGACGAAACAGTATTTGAGGAAATGCTGGCTGAGTTTGAAAAAGCAGGACTTCAGCAGCGCTTTGGTATCGTAAATGATCTGGCAACCTTCCTTATATCGATGAAAAACACCGAGAAAGTGAAAAAAGGTGTTGAAGCAATCGCCAAATTCAGAGATGAAGTTCCTTCAGCGCTCCGCTCACAAACCGATCCTTATCTGAATGGCCAGATCCTTACCGCCATCCTGAACGCCAAAAACACTGCATTGAAAGCAGATCCGTCTAACGGCGGATTGAAGGAGCAGGTTGAGTTTATCAAGTCAAAGCTGCCGGAGGAACTCAAAAAAGGCTTCTAACGCGAAATGCGAATGGAACACGAATGGCCGCGAATGAACGCCAATAGGCCGCCTCAAACAGAATGAGGTCTTACATATAGAAAAGGGAACGCCATGCTGCATAGCATGGCGTTCCCTTTTCCAGCCTCCGTTATTTTTACACCGTAGCATTCCCAAACGACCCATTCGCGTTCATTCGCGGCCATTCGTGTTCCATTCGCGTCTCGCGGCTATTCGTGTTCCATTCGCGTCTCGCGGCTATTCGTGTTCCATTCGCGTCTCGCGGCTATTCGTGTTCCATTCGCGTCTCCCGTATTTGTTGTACTTTCAGGGTGGTCTTCACACACGCTGATTTTTTAGTCAACCTCAACTCTGTTTAAATGAAAAATGCAATTTTTCTGTGTGCGCTTTGCTGCACGCTTATTTCTACAAAAGGGATCACACAAGTGGTGGTCAGACCAACTACCAATCTTTATGGTAATAATAATGTCAGAAACAACGACGAGACGAACAGACGCGGTCAACTTTATGATGCTGCGGCATATGCAATTATAGATGGGCAGAAAGTTGTGGGAAGTCTTTACTGGCATCCCGACTGGCTGCAGGGAATACTTCACACGGCAGACGGAAGAAAGATCAATGGTTTTCAATTCAAGTATGATATTTATTATCAAACCGTGCAGTTCTTTAATGGCAAAGATTCCCTTGAGATGGTGGAGCCCACAATTGAGCTGGATCTGATCAGTAAAACAGGAGATTCAACTGTTACGGTCAGATTCATCAATAGCCAGCAGTATGATAAAAAAAGTCCCTCTGTCTTTTATCAGGTGCTTCTGGATGATTCCAAAGGCCAGTTGATGAAACTCAACCAGCTCAAGATCGAAGACCTGAACGAGGGCCTTACTGTCAGAGACGGTAAAAAAGTATTTAAGTCGGCCAATTCATATTACTATTACGACAAACAGAAACAAAAGCTGACAAAGCTCAAATCCGGCAACAGGAACATTTTTACCGCGATGAACAAAAAGGAAAGCGATCTTCCCGGTGTCAACCTGAACGACTATGATCTGTCGTCAGATCAGGGCCTCATCTCCCTCGTCCAAAAGATCTCATCTCTCTGATCACACACTGATATCATTACATAAAAACAATATCGCCATGCTCTTCAGCATGGCGATATTGTTTCAATTATTGAATAAGTTATAAATCCATCCTTAAACGACCCATTCGCGTAATTCGCGATTCGCGTTCATTTGCGGCCATTCGTGTTCATTCGCGTAATTCGCGTTTTACCATTTGCCACCCGCTCCACCTCCACCAAAGCCGCCACCGCCAAATCCGCCGAAGCCGCCGCCACCACCACCGAAGCCGCCACCGCCACCGCCGCCAGACCAACCACCACCACCGATCCAGCCGCCGCCAGGCCAGTCACGATAGCCTCTGCGGGATACATAGCCGCCACCACCACCGCCGATACCGCCAAAGATCGCGAGCAGACCTATGACCAGCAGAATTATAATGATCGGAGGAATTCCTTTTCCGCCGCCGCGCTTCCGATAGCCTTCCGGCGCTTTATATCTTCCTTCTGCCGCTTTAAAAATGGCGTTGGTCGCTTCATCCAGACCACGATAGTAGTTGCCCGCTTTGAAATTCGGGATCAGTTCATTATTGATAATGGCATCTGCCGTCAGATCGGGGATCACCCCTTCAAGACCATAACCCACGGCAATAAAGGCATCCCTGTTACCAGAGCCGCCGCCTGTTGAAATTAGAACAACGATACCGTTGTCAAAATTTTTATTGCCCACGCCCCACGCCCTTCCCAGCGCAATAGCATAGTCTGCGGCTGAATAACCCTTGAGATCATTCACTACTACTACGGTCACCTGGTTTGAGGTGCTGTCATCATAGGCAACCAGCTTTTGCTCCAATGCCGTGGCCTGTTCCGGCGTAAGAAAGTTACCAGTGAGATCATTCACCAGTTTTGGAGGACTTGGTCTTGCCGGGATTGCTTTTTCAACCTGTGCGAATGACCCAAAGGCCATCAGCAGGAAGAATATGGAAAGAAGATTTTTCATGAAGATCATTTGCCGAAGACAATGTCGTCCGGTAATTCGTTTTTATCTGTACTCTTATCGTAAGGAAAATACTGATGAAGTGCCTGGCCAATATCAAGCACGCACTGGCTGATACCTTCAGCGTAATCTTCTTTATTGAAGTTCCGGATCATCACCTCCACTTCTTTGTTCCAGTAATCAGAGCCTACTTTTTCATGAATACCCTGATCACCGAATACTGCCAGCTGACGGTCTTTCAATGCGATGTATACCAACACGGCATTATGTTGTTCGGTTTCATCCATCTCAAGATGAAAGAACAGTTCACCTGCGCGGTCAATAGCATCCATATAGGGACAACGGCTTTCCACATACACCCGTACTTCTCCGCTGGTGCTCGTTTCAGCAGTGCGAACTGCGTCAACGATCCGCCTGCGCTCCTCTTCTGTAAAGAATAGTTTCTTTCTTCTGAATAATGAAAACACGGTGTGTAGTTTAAAATTTTATCTCGACTGATTGATCAGCTCCTTCAACAGCCTTGAAGCCGTCTTTTGTTTTGTAACCAAAGATCCCTGCGACCAGATTTCCGGGAAAGTTCCTTACCTGTTTGTTATAATCTGCCACCGCTGCATTGAAATCATTACGCGCAACCTTGATACGGCGCTCAGTTCCTTCAAGCTGGGTTTGCAGACCCGCATACGCTGCTGTTCCTTTCAACGCCGGATATTTCTCTACCACAACGATCAACCTGTTGGTTGCATTGGCGAGATTGTCCTGAGCCTGTTGTTCGGCATTCACGTTATCTGCAGTCGGCTCACCCTCAGTTCTGGCGGAAAGCGCTTTGCCTCTCGCTTCCGCAATTTCTTCCAGTACTCCTTTTTCAAACGCTGAAACTCCTTTAACGGTATTCACGAGGTTAGGAACAAGATCAAGCCTGCGCTGGTAAGTGCTTTGCACCTCAGACCACTGCTGCTTCACCTTTTCATCCTTTTTTACGATTGAATTATAGGTGCTGACCACAAAGATCACCAGTAATAAAATAACGGCCCCAGCAATGATGAGGCCGGTAGTTTTTTTCTTTTGCATGCAACGTTGTTAGAATTGAACTTTCGGCGCTTTCTCTGCACCTTCATCAGCTTTGAAACCTTCTTTTTTGGAGAAGCCAAACATGCCAGATAGGATGTTCATCGGGAAAGATCTCACTTTTGTATTATAAACGTTCACCGCATCGTTGAATGTACGTCTTGATCCGCGGATATCATTTTCGATACCTTCCAGTTGCCCTTGTAGTTGTTGAAAGTTCTGCGTTGCCTTCAGATCAGGATAATTCTCCACCACCGCCAGCAAACGGCTGAGTGCGCCACTCATCTGGCTTTGCGCCTGCTGAAACTTTGCCATGTTTTCCGGTGTCAGCTGATCAGCATTCAGGTTGATCGAAGTCGCTTTTGCTCTCGCTTCAACAAGCCCCGTCAGTGTTTCTTTTTCGAAATTGGCAGCACCTTTTACTGTGTTTACCAGGTTACCCACCAGGTCAGTCCTTTTCTGGTATTCTGTATTTACGTTGTTCCATGCATTGTTTACACTTTCATCCTGTTTTACCAGTCCGTTGTAACCACTGCATCCCCATACGCCAAAGATCAGTACAAGGCCAATAAGAATAATCCATCCAAGGTTTTTCGTTCCTTTCATGTTTGATAGGTTTTATTAGGGTTTAAAATTAGCATTTTTAGGGTAGGGCGCAGTTAATTTTTCGGGGAATAACGTTGGCTTACCGGTGAAGCTGTACTTTAAAGCGGTCATGATGCATTGCCGTCAGATTCTGTGTTGCATTTTTAGCCACAGTGCAGAGAACCCGCTAAACTCTCCCCTTCTGCCTACCGCACACGGGCACGGTTTTGGTTTTCCCATATCCCTAATCCCGTCAATTATGATAACATCTGCTTTGCGTTCCAGCCTTTTTGCCGTAATTCTCGGCTTTGTATTATTCGCCTGTAAAAAAGATGACGATGAAAATCCCACTCCGTCAGGACCAACAGAATTGAAAGACAGCGTCGTCGCTCAAAATTTAAATCTCCCCTGGGATATGGCCTGGGGTGAAGACAACCATATCTGGTTCACCGAACGGAATGGAAAGATCAGCCGGTTCAATCCCGCCAATGGTGAGATAAAAGCGGTGATCACCCTTCCAGATGTTGTTGCAAATGGTGAAGGAGGACTGCTTGGCATTGCCCTGCAATCCGGTAGTTCCAATGTATTTGTTGCTTATAACTACAACAGGGAAGGACAATACAGGGAAAAGCTGGTGAAATATGTCTACAATGGGACCACACTCACGAGCCCGGTAATACTGCGTGACAACATTCCGGCCGCAAACATTCATAATGGTAGCCGGCTGCTGATCGACAATGGAAAAATATTCATGACCACCGGTGATGCGAATAATCAATCCTCCGCACAGGATCCGAATTCTTTAAATGGAAAAGTATTACGGTTTAATCTTGACGGAAGTATCCCTGCAGATAACCCTGTTGCAGGAAACCCATACTGGTCATTAGGACACCGGAATGCGCAGGGTCTTGTTCTCGCAAATGGAAAACTCTATAGCTCAGAACATGGCCCAAGTAACGATGACGAGATCAACATCATTGAAAAAGGCAGAAACTATGGCTGGCCTGTTGTTCAGGGCTATTGTAATACTACAGCCGAACAGGCGGTTTGCGGAACAACCAATATCGCAGAGCCGATCAAAGCATGGACGCCAACCATTGCGCCGGGTGGACTGGAGTATTATAATCATAACCAGATCCCGCAATGGAAAGGTTCTCTCCTGCTTGCTACATTGAAGAACGAAAGATTGTACCAGATGAAACTCGGAAACGATCAGACATCCATTACAGAAACGAACGAATTCTATAATGGCAAATATGGAAGAATGAGAGATGTGCTGGTGGCACCGGATGGAACGGTTTATATATGTACAAGTAATGGAAACAACAATGACCGCATCATTGAGATCAAATCCAAATAAGCAATAATAAAAAGAAAGCCCTCTGCAGAGAGGGCTTTCTTTTTATTATTGCTTTACAAACTTCAACACCTGTTTTCCATTGCCGCTCATGGTCATGGTTACGCCGGTTGAGTTGTCTGAATACTGTTGATTTATCAGGGATGTCAATACAAGTGTATCTTTCAGCCAGCCTATTCTTCCTCCGATCGGCATTTCCAGGTCTTCAAAGCCTTCCACCTCGATATTGACCAATGGAGCTGATGTTCGCAGTGAATCATTCCCGATCCTTGTATAAGTCACTTCATTTCCTGCAGGAGGCTGCAATATTGCCACCGGAAGCTGATCTGTACCAACAGGCATCCCTGCGGCAAACATCTGCAGTGATGCAGTTGTGTTTATTGCATAGGTTATCCCTTCTGTTTTCATATTTGTTGCGCCGATAGAAAGGGTTCCGCCTTCTCCTGAAGATGGAGCGCTCATTGATAAAACAAATTTGCTGCTTATTCCGGATACAGGCATTTCCATGGTACTGTTCAGCGTTATCAGCATTTTCACAAACCTCCAGTTTCCTTCAATGGATTTGTCAGAAGTCCCGGGCTGAGGGTTAGGCCCTGTTCCCGTTCCAGGGTTGTTAATATCATCACCCAGGTCAACTTCTACTTCTTTCTGACAGGAAGCGAGCATTATTACGGCTGCACACAGTATAGGGTATAATGTTTTTACTCTCATGGTATGACAAATCTACGCGGGCTGACGGACTTCACACAAAAAAAGCGGCTGATTTTACCAGCCGCTTTCGATAGAATTTTATCGTATTATAAATCAGCTGTGTTGAACAGCAGCGATACCCGGAAGCGTTTTACCTTCGAAGTACTCCAGCATCGCTCCGCCACCGGTTGACACATAACTTACTTTATCAGCAAAGCCAAACTGATTCACGGCAGCCACAGAATCGCCACCACCCACAAGGGAGAAAGCGCCTTTCTGCGTTGCATCCGCTATCGCGGTAGCGATCGCCTTGGTTCCATGCTGGAATTTTTCCATTTCAAACACGCCCATCGGACCATTCCACAAAATGGTTTTTGACCTGCTGATCACGTTGCAGAATTGTTCTACGGCGTTGCTCGCGATATCCAACCCCATCCAGCCTTCAGGAATATTGTTGCTCGGCGCTGCGGAAGTCTCCGCATCAGCCGCAAATTTATCAGCGATCACAGAATCAGAAGGCAGGTGAATACAAACGCCTTTCGCTTCCGCTTTTTTCAGCAATTCACGTGCAGTATCCAGGCGATCATCTTCGCAAAGAGATTTACCGATATTACCACCTTCAGCCTTCATAAACGTATAAGCCATACCGCCACCAATGATGATATCCGTAGCCCGTTCAAGCAGATTTTCGATGATCAGGATCTTATCAGATACTTTCGCACCACCGATGATCGCCACGAACGGCTTCTCAGCGCTTTTCAATACCTTCTCCGCGCTTTTTACTTCACCTTCCATCAGCAGACCAAAGAATCTTTTATCCGCCGGGAAGAATTCAGCGATCACCGCTGTTGAAGCATGCGCACGGTGAGCTGTACCAAAGGCGTCGTTTACCCATACATCACCCAGCTTCGACAGCTTTTCTGCAAAACCCTTATCTCCTTTTTCTTCTTCTTTATAAAAACGCAGATTCTCAAGCAACAATACCTGACCAGGCTGTAAAGCAGCCTGCGCTTTTGATGCTTCTTCACCAATACAGTCATTTGCAAATAAAACTTTCACTTTCAGCAGATCAGAAAGGTGATTCACCAGATGCTTCAATGAATACTTTTCTGTCGGGCCATCTTTCGGACGACCAAGATGCGACATCAGCACCACGGCACCACCATCCTTCAGGATCTTTTCGATCGTTGGAATTGCAGCTGTAATACGTGTATCATCAGTGATCTCGTATTTATCATTAAGAGGCACATTAAAGTCAACTCTGACAAGGGCCTTCTGATCTTTAAAATTATAATCTGAAAATTTTGACATGCTTGCTTTTTTGTTGGTTTCAAAGATAGGTAATTCCGCTGTTCGTTGTCCGTTGTCCGTTGTCCGTTGACCGTTGTCCGTTGACCGTTGTCCGTTGACCGTTGACCGTTGTCCGTATCTGACCGCCGTAGCTTTAGATGAAGGTTGATCTAGTAGAAATAAAAGCGAAGGGCTTTTGTCAAAGACAAAAGCCCTTCGCTTTTATTTCTACACGAAAATTCAATACCACATCGTTTCACTCCGGACAACGGTGAACGGAGAACGGTCAACGAAGCTTACTTCGAGATCATCTTCGCAAAATAATTCACCGTGCGAACCAGTTGGCTCACATAGCTCATCTCATTATCATACCAGGCCACAGTACGAACGAGTTGAGTATCACCAACTGTTTGTACACGTGTTTGGGTAGCATCGAACAGGGAACCGTAAGCGATACCGATGATGTCGCTGCTTACGATCTCGTCTTCAGTATAACCGAAGCTTTCGTTAGCGGCAGCTTTCATTGCAGCATTCAGTTCTTCAACAGTTGTTTTCTTACCGAGAACGGCAGTTACTTCAGTGAGAGAACCGGTGAGGGTTGGAACACGTTGTGCGCTACCATCGAGTTTGCCTTTCAGGCTTGGCAGAACAAGACCGATCGCTTTTGCAGCACCAGTGCTGTTAGGCACGATGTTCTGAGCAGCGGCACGTGCACGGCGCAGATCACCTTTCGGGTGAGGCGCGTCCTGTGTGTTCTGATCGTTCGTGTAAGCATGGATCGTTGTCATCAGACCATTCACGATACCGAATTTCTCTTCGAGTACCTGTGCCATTGGAGCGAGACAGTTGGTAGTACAGGATGCGCAGCTGATGATCGTTTCGCTGCCATCGAGTGTATTATGATTCACATTGAAAACAATCGTTTTGAGATCACCTGTTGCAGGCGCAGAGATCACAACTCTTTTTGCACCGGCAGTGATGTGTGCTGCAGCTTTATCTTTATCAGTAAAGAAACCAGTACACTCAAGCACTACGTCCACTCCGTGGTCTTTCCATGGAATTTCAGCAGGATTTTTTTGCGCATAGATCTTTACTTCATCACCGTTTACAACGATAGAGTTTTCTGTAGCTTTTACGTCAGCATCGAAGCGGCCCTGCGCGCTGTCGTATTTCAGGAGGTGAGCAAGAACTTTGGGGCTGGTGAGGTCATTAACGGCCACTACATCGATGCCTTCCATTTTGTATATCTGGCGATAAACAAGGCGGCCGATGCGCCCGAAACCATTGATAGCAACTTTAACTGTGCTCATTTCGGAATATTTTAGTTTTAAAAGAGGGCCGAAGTTACAGGTTTGCGGGGAAAACGGGAAATAGTTGGAAAAAACAAGCTATTAGGTTGAGGGAGGTAAAGGACGAGAAAGAGTCGGGCCGTGATGAAAAATGGTATTTATATGATTAGAAGGGAGATACTCTGGTCTTTTTCTGATAGATACCCGGAACAGCGAACGCAGAATCATAACAAAAATACAACCCAGCAATCCTCCGGTGGTATTCAGCAGCAGATCATCCACATCAAAAACGCCAAGCCCGGTGTATCGCTGGATGGATTCAAATAAGAAACTGATAAAAAAGATGGATATCGCTGTCAGTATCAGGCTCCATCTGCGGAAAAATACAAGCGGAAGGAGAAAACCCAGCGGAATGAATCCCAGGATGTTGCCACCGATGTTCATGAACTTGTACAGACCATCCATGCGACTGTAATATATGTTATGGACCGATGCGAATAAGACCCAGTTTTCGCGCTGACCATGCTGAAAATGGGGCCTGGGATATTTATCGATATTCTTCAATACATGGATGGTGTCTGAGGACTGTTTGAACAGAATGTATTTTGTCAGGATGGCCAGGTTGATCAGGATCAGCAGGAAGCCGACCAGCCGGAGCGTCTTATTTGTTCTCATGTTCAGAAGATTTAGGGCAAATCTGGGCGAACAGCGCCGGCTTGACAATCCTTTTCTGCAAACTGCAGTATTGTATCTACGAACTGAAATGAATTCTCTTTGCGGGACCGGTGGAAATGCAGACTTTAGCTCTTCTTAACACAACATGCGATTAAAACCGGTTTTATTCCTCCTCATCTTTGCAGCATTCTATATTCTGCTTCACCTAGCCTATGATATGCCCTTTATCATTCATGGCAACTCGAGATTCATTGGAGGTATCGATACGCGGCTTGGACTTGCACGGAGAGTCGTTGACATCTGCAGCTCTTCTCTTTTTGCAATGATCTCCTATTTTATCTTTTTCCGGTTTTATCCTGAAAAAAAATGGAGCAGGATAGTGCTGCTGTTGCTATTGATCCTACCGGTGATCTTTTTTGCAGGATACTGGCTGGAAAGTTGGGCCAACTGGAAGCTGAGACCATCTTACTCATCGCTTACGCGTTTAAGAACTTATTTCCTCGACCATCTTTTTTATATCATTCTGTATGTGATATATGGGATTGCATTTTATTTTATCCGTTATGCCTATTTCAGAGAACTTCAGCAAAAGGAGCTGGCGTTGCAGAACAGGGAATCCGAATTATCTTTTCTGCGATCGCAGATCAACCCGCATTTTTTATTCAATGGTTTGAATAATATTTATTCGCTTGTTTATCTTCAATCGTCCAATTCGCTTGAAGCGATCGCCGGTTTTTCCGATCTGCTTCGTTATATGCTTTATGATACAACGCAGGATGTTCCGCTGGAAAAGGAAGCGCATTATATCCGCCAGTATATTTCCCTGCAGGAATTAAAACAGGAAGGCAGCATCCGCTCACGGTTTGATGTGCAAGGTCCGGTTGACAGGATCTTTATTCCGCCGCTGCTGCTGATCCCGTTTGTAGAGAATGCATTCAAGCACGGTGCTCCTGAAGATGATGAGATCATCATTTCGATAGATTCTTCGCCGGCGTTGACCACTTTTTATTGTCAGAATAAAAAGAGCGGGCACCGCAAAGATGCATCAGGCGGTATCGGTCTGCAGAATGTGAAGCGGAGGCTGGAATTGCTGTTCCCGGGGAAACACCGTCTTTCAATAATGGATGGTCCGGTATTTTTTATTGTTAAACTGGAGATCGATCATGAATGAAATACAGCCGATAAAATGTGTGGTTGTGGATGACGAACTGCTTTCGGTAAAGCTGATCGCCGACTATGTCCGTAAAACGCCCGGGCTTGAGCTCGTGCTTGAAACCACCCATCCGAAGGAGGCACTGGTATTGATCCAGCGTGGTGGGGCCGATCTGGTAATGCTGGATATCCAAATGCCGGAAATGACCGGCTTTGAGTTTATGCAGCTGGCAGGGAATAATTGCAGGGTGATCTTCACCACGGCATATCCGCAATACGGCGCCGACAGTTACAATTACAACGCCATAGACTACCTTTTAAAGCCTGTAACCTTTGCCCGCTTCCTGGCAGCCATCCAAAAAGCAACACTCCGTATAAGCCAGGAAAACCGGCCTGCAGCGGAAGCCGCAGTACCAGCCCCCGGGCATCTGTTCATAAAAACTGAATACAGGATCCAGAAGGTGGACCTGGATGAAATTCTTTATCTCGAGGCACTGAGGGATTATATAGCTATTCATCTTCATTCGTCGAGGATCCTTACGCTGGACAGTATGAAAAACATGGAGGAACGTCTTCCCTCCGGCAGGTTTATCCGGATCCATAAATCCTATATCATCAATAAGGACAAGATCGAATTTCTCAGTCGCGGCAGAGTGGTCATCAACAAAGTTTACCTGCCGGTGGGGAATACGTATAAAGAACGTTTCCAGCAGCTTATTGGCATCCGCGATGAGCAGTCAAATAAGGGTAGCGGAAAATAATTTTCATTTTTTTTCAAAAAATTTTGGCACTGAATTTCTTCGCCCTTATCTTTGCACTCCCGAAAACGGCCCGTTCGTCTAAGGGTTAGGACACCACCCTTTCACGGTGGTGATACGAGTTCGAATCTCGTACGGGCTACATAAAAAAAGACCTCGCAAATGCGAGGTCTTTTTTTATGTAGTTCATAGTCCCGATTACGAACTGAACCTTCCTTCGAAAAATATTCATGTTATCGGATCAGGATAAAAAGTTCTGGGTTTAATAGTTTAAGGGGTTGAAGGTTTAAGGGTTGAGATGCTTATTTGGAAATCTTTCGGAAAGTTAGTCCATCATTCCGGAAGGAGATAGGGATAAAAGCTGGGGGGACTGACGACTTCGGTTGAATGATGGATGGACTAATTTCCCGGAAGTTCTTTCTAAATGGCGCGGACTAAAGTCGCGGT
>VFQP010004009.1_pt1 | contig 14239 bp, 16 predicted proteins | sample 3512351 | NCBI WGS metagenome assembly VFQP01 (sample SAMN10412372, study PRJNA504923) | tailings metagenome | isolation source: Relicate 1 Philex TSF1 revegetated site | place: Philippines: Tuba, Benguet | collected 2017-08-29 | reverse complement strand
GGCGCGCCGCCCACGGCCGCACCGGCGACAAGGGCAACCGCTCCAACATCAGCGTCATCGCCTGGAGCGAAGCGCTCTACCCGCACATCGAGGCACAGATCACCGCCGAGCGCGTGGCGGCCCACTTCCGACACCGCGCACCGAGCGAGGTGGTGCGCCACCGCCTGCCGAACCTGCACGCCCTGAATTTCGTGCTCGACGACGTGCTCGACGGCGGCGTCAACGATGCCCTGAACCTGGACAGCCACGGCAAGGCGCTGTCCTTCCACTTGCTGGCGCTCGAGCTCGAGATTCCCGCCGACCTGGTTTCCCACCTGCGCGGTCCTTCGGACTGAAGCAGTTTCCATCCCGTTCCAACAAGGAGACAGACATGAAGACACCCATCACCCGCCGCCACGCCGTGGTCGCCCTGGCCTCGGCACTCGCGCTGCCGACCGCCATGGCCCAGGCCTCGCTCACCACCAAGCCGGTCACCTTCGTGGTGCCCTTCGCGGCCGGCAGCGCCACCGACATCCTGGCTCGGGCGCTGGGGCAGTCGGTGAGCGAGCAGACCGGGCAGCCGGTGGTGGTGGACAACAAGGCCGGTGCCAGCGGCATGATCGCCGCGCAGGCCGTGGCCGCCGCACCCAAGGACGGCCACACGGTGCTGATCACCACCAACACCACGCACGCGGCGAACCAGCACCTGTACAAGAAGCTCTCGTACGACCCGGTGAAGGACTTCGCGGCCATCACCGGCATCGGCAAGGGCGGACAGATCATGATCGTGCGCGCCGACGCGCCGTACAAGACCGTGGCCGACGTGCTGGCCGCCGCCAGGGCCACGCCGGGCAAGCTCTCTTTCGGCAGCGGCAGTTCGTCCAGCCGCGTCGCGGGCGAGCTGTTCCAGCAACTGGCCAACGTGAACATCCTGCACGTGCCCTACCGCAGCAACCCCATGGGCATCACCGACCTGCTGGGCGGCCAGATCACCATGATGTTCACCGACGCCTCCACCGGCATGCCGCAGATCACCACCGGCAAGGTGCGCGCGCTCGGCGTGACGGCGTCGAAGCGCATGGCGGCGCTGCCCGACGTGCCCACCATCGCCGAGGCGGGTGTGAAGGGCTACGACATGGGCTACTGGTTCGCCGCCTACGCACCGGCCGGCACGCCCGCCCCGGTGGTGAACCGCCTGAACGAACTGCTGCACAAGGCCATCGAGAGCCAGGGCGTGCGCCAGTTCTTCGCCAACAGCGGCGGCGAGGTGTTCCCCACCTCTCCCGCCGAGCTGGTGAAGTTCCAGGCCAGCGAGACCGAGCTGTGGGGCCGCGTGATCAAGGCGGCGGGCATCGAGGCAGAGTGATTCAGGCCAGCGCCGCCAGGTGCGCCGACAGGAAATCGAGCACCGCCCGCACCGAGGGCAACAGGCTGCGCCGGTGCGGCACCAGCGCTGTGGTGGTGACGCTGCCGGCCGTCCAGCGCGGCAGCACGCGCACCAGCTCACCGCGCGCCAGGTGATGCCCGCAGATGCTTTGCGGCAGGCAGGTCACGCCCAGCCCGGCGCTGGCCGCGTGCAGCAGCGCGACCGATTCGTCCGCCACCAGGCGGGGCGTCATGGCCACCGATTGACTCTCGCCGTCGTCCCGGCGCAATGACCATTCGCCCGCCTCCGGCGAAGTCAGCAAACCGGGCAGCTTGAGCAGATCGGCCGGCTTGCGCGGCGTGCCCTGCTCGCGCAGCAAGGCAGGCGCAGCCACCAGCCACACCGGCTCCACCATCAGCGTCCGTTGCACGAGGCCCGAATCGGGCAGCGGCGCGAAGTGGCTGCGCACCGCGATGTCGAAGCCCTCCTGCACCAAGTCCACGAAGCGGTCGCTGGCGTGCAGCTGGAGCTGCAGCCGGGGCCACTGGAACGCCAGCGCGGGCAGGTGCGGCGCCAGCAGGAACTGCACCACCGGCACGGCGGCGGTGATGCGCACCGTGCCACTGGGTTCGGCCAGTCGCTGCTGAACGATGTGTTGCGCACTCTCCACTTCGATGAGCGCGGCGCGCGCGTGCTGGTAGAAGTCGCGCCCGATCTCGGTGAGGTGGAAGCTGCGGGAATGGCGCTCGATCAGGCGCACGCCCAGGCTGGTTTCCAGCGCGGCAACGCGCTTGCTCAGGGTGGACTTCGGCACCGAGAAGCGCCGCGCCGCGGGCGCGAAGCCCCCGCTTTCCACGGCCTGGGCAAACAGGGTGAGGTCGTTGAGGTTCATGGCGCCATTGTCCACAGATGTGGACTTTGCATCCACTTATTGCTGTCTAGGCAGTCAGCGTCCACAACGCAAGAATTCACTCCATCACCAACCACCCCAGGAGTTCATCCATGCATCCCATCCTCTTCTATGGCGTTCCCGAAGGCTGTTCGTTCGGCTCGATCGTGGCCATCGAATGGAGCGGCCTGCCCTACCGGCTCTGCCGCATCGACATGCCCGACGTGGTGAGCAGCGAGGCCTACCGGCGCATCAACCCGGTGGCCGAAACGCCCTCGCTGCGCACCGCCGATGGCCGCCAGGTGCACCAGAGCATCGCCATCCTCCAGCACATCGGCGCACGCAGCCCGGCCAGCGGCCTGGTGCCCCCGCAGGGCACGCCCGGTTTCGACCACTTCAACGAGGTGCTGGCCTTCCTCAACACCGACTTCTTCGAATCGTTTTCTCCGCTGTGGTACGCCATGGAGCACGGCCTGGAAGGCAGCGAGCAGCGCACCCTGACCGCCATGGGGCACCACAAGGTGCGCAAGGTCCATGCGGACCTGGAACGCATGCTGGGCGACAGGCCCTGGCTGGCAGGAACGCAGCGCACCGCCGCCGATGCCTACTTCATGGGCATTGCCCGCTGGAACGATTTCCACCAGGTGCTCGACCGGCGCGACTTCCCGTCCCTGCATGCCCTCCATGAACGCCTGAAGGCAGACCCTGCGGTGCACTTCGCCCACGCGGTGGAGCACGGTGAGGCCGCTCGCAGCACCGGCGCGTTCCTCGGGCACGTGGCCTTGCACGACGTGCTGGAGGGCACCATCGCCACGGCTTAGGCATCGGCCGCACCGCTGGCGCGCCATCCCCGCAGGGCCTCGCGTGCGGCCTGGTAGCCGGCCTCGATCACGCGCTCCTTCTCGGCCTGGGCCGACATGCCCGGCGCGGCCGTGACCGGGGCGATGAGCAGGTCGGCTTCGGCCATTTCCGGTGCGGCCACGAGGCAGCTCTGCGTCTGCATGACCTGGCCGAGAACGGAAGGAATGCTCATGCCCGCGACACGCGGGCTGCGGCAGTAGATGTCGATGGCGATCACGACATCCGCGCCCAGGGCCCGCGCAAACCGCACCGGCACCAGGCTCGTGATGCCGCCATCGATCAGATGGCCCTGGGCATAAGCCACAGGCACATTCACACCGGGCACGGCGGACGAGGCCTGGATGGCGCGTCCGGCCGATCCGGTGTCGATCAGCAGGGGCTGCCCGCTTTGAAGGTCGGTGGCCACCGCGGCAAAGCGGATCGGAAAGGATTCGATGGGCACGCCACCCGTCACGGAGCCGACCCAGCCGGCGAGATGATTGCCCTCGATGATGCCGCCACTGCGCCAGGTAAAGTCCAGCAGCGAAGCCACCTTCACTTCCAGTGCCGCCTGCTCGATGCGCGCGACGCTCAGGCCGCTCGCATATGCCGCACCGACCACGGAGCCGGCCGACGTGCCCACCACGATGTCGGGGCGGATGCCGGCCTCCTCCAGCGCGCGCAAGGCACCCACATGAGCGAAGCCGCGCAGCCCACCCCCGCCCAGCACCAGCCCGATGCGAGGCCGCTCACCGACCGAACTCGACACCACGCGGGCATCGCGAACCTCGGCCAGCGCTCGCGCGGTCAACTCGGGCGGTGCCGGGTGTCCACCAGTGGCGCAGCCGGCGATCGCCAGCACGGTGGCTGCGGCTGCCAGCAGCAGGTGGCGCGGCTTCATGCGGCCTCCAGTTGCCGTACCAGGGCGAGCGCATCCGCGCCCGCTGCGTAGTGCAATCGGACAGAGGCGTCGTTCGCCGCAAGCCACACAGCCTCGGCCACGTCCGATTCGCGGGTGAACGCCGATTGCTGCCCGAGCGTCGCGAAGATGGTCTGCGCGTAGCCCGCATACGCCTCGGGCAGCAAGCCCTGCATGCGCTCGGTGCCGTTCTCGGTGAAGCGCGTGGTGGGTGCGTAGCCCGGCTCGACCAGCTTCACGCGCACGTTGAACGCGGCGAGCTCGTGCGCCAGCGATGCGGTGAAGCCCTCCACCGCCGTCTTGCTGGCGGTGTAGGCGGCCACCAGCGGCATGGGCGCCAGCGTGGCGCTGGACGTGACGTTCACCACCAGCCCCGCGCGGCGCTCGCGGAACTGCGGCAGCACCGCCTGCGTCATGGCCATGGTGCCGAAGGTGTTGGTCTCGAAGATGTCGCGCACGGTCGCCATGGGCGTGGCTTCGAACGCGCCGAACAGGCCGAGGCCGGCGTTGTTCACCAGCACGTCGATGGGGCCAGCGGCCTCGATCGCTCGGGCGATGCTCTCGGGCCGGGTGACGTCCAGCGCCAGCACGCGCAGGCGCTCGGCAGGGGGCAGCAATTCGGTGCGGGGCGTGCGCATGGTGGCGACCACGTTCCAGCCTCGGGCGTGAAAGTGGCGGGCGGTTTCCAGGCCATAGCCGGACGAGCAGCCGGTGATCAGAACAGTTTTCATGAGCGGTTTCCTTGGGGTTGAAGTGAGAGAAGCCGCTACGATACCGGCCCATATCGATACCATCTACAATCAATAGTCCATATTTTATTTGTCAAAGTCCAGTCATGTCCGATCCACTCGCCGAAGTCATTGCCCTGCTGCGACCGCGCGCGGTGTTCTCCAAAGTGATCAGCGGTGCCGGTGCCTGGGGCGTGCGCTACGCCGCGTTTGGCGAGCCCAGCTTCTGCACCATGCTCGAAGGCCAGTGCGTGCTGGCGGTGGACGGCCAGGAGCCCGTCACCCTGGAAGCCGGTGATTTCGTGCTCATGCCCGCCACGCCGGGGTTCACCCTGTCGGGCCTGGAGCCGGTGGTGCCTGTGACCATGGACCCGAAACTGGCCACCACACCCGCCAACGAATTGCGTCACGGCCGCCCCGACGGCCCGCCGGACGCGCGCATGCTGGGCGGCTATTTCGCCTTCGACTCACCCGACGCGGCCTTGCTGGTGTCGCTGCTGCCGGCGCTGCTGCACGTGCGTGGCATCGAGCGGCTTCCGGTGCTCGTGAAGCTGGTGCGGGAAGAGTCGATGGACCAGCGACCCGGCCGCGATCTCGTGCTGGCACGCCTGGTGGAAATCCTGCTGATCGAGGCCCTGCGCTCCAGCAGCGCGCAAGCCACGTCGCAAGGCCTGTTGCGCGGCCTGGCCGATGCCCGGCTGGCCGTGGCCATGCGCCTGATGCACGAAGACCCGGCGCGCGCCTGGACGGTGGAAGAACTCGCCGCGCAGGCGGCGCTGTCGCGCTCGGCGTTCTTCAACCGATTCCTGCGCGCCGTGGGCCTGCGCCCCATGGAGTACCTGCTGGCCTGGCGCATGGCGCTGGCCAAGGACCTGCTGCGCCGCCACGACGCGCCCGCCATCGCCGAGGTGGCCGAACGCGTGGGCTACAGCTCGGCCAGCACCTTCAGCACCGCGTTCAGCCGGCATGTGGGGCAGGCGCCGGGGCGGTATGCGAAGGGTTCGCTCACTGGCCATGCGGCCGCCTTGTCGTGACAATGCGTTCCCCGACCGACGCACACCCCAGCCCCATGCACCCCCGAATCCGCCAGCTCATCGCCACCTTGTTGTCCTTGGGGGTGATGGTCCTCACGGCCACACAAGCCGCCGAAACCAACCCCATCCCATTCATCGACGCCCACGTGCACCTGAACGACGAGCGCATGCAGCTCGACCTGATGCAGCGCCATGGCGGGGAGCGCGCCGTGGTGTTCTGGGGGCGCAACAGCGACAACGAGAGCGTGGCCGCCAGCGCCAGGCGCCACCCGGACCGCTTCATTCCGTTTGTCTCCATTTCGCCCGAGCGCGCCGCCTACCGGCGCGGCTGGGAGCAGGACGATCCGGGCTTGCTGGAGACACTGGACGCGCTGCTGGCCACGGGCCAGTACCGTGGCATCGGCGAGATCTCGGTCACGCATTTCCCGTCGCCCGGCCTGCCCGAGGCCGACTTCAACCCCAACGGCGCCACGCTGCGCGGCATCCTCGCGCTGGCGCGCAAGCACCGCGTGCCGGTGATGGTGCACGCCGAATGGACGCGGTTGCGCGAGTTCAGCGACCTGCTGCGCGCCTTTCCGGACGTGCCCGTGATCTGGGCGCACGGCGGCTACACGCCCTTGTTCATCGCGCAGCGCATGCTGGAGCAGCACGCCAATCTGCACTACGAACTGAGCGCACGGACCTGGCCGGTGCACCCACGCTCGCCGGACTACACCATCCTGCGCGACGGCCAGAACGTCTGGCCACAGTGGCTCGCCTTCATCGAACGCCAACCCGAGCGCTTCCTGGTCGGCACCGACGCCAGCCACCGCTCCGCCGAGAGCGAGGCCATGAAATTCCAGAGCGTGCAGAACTTCCTGCGCCAGTTGAGTCCCACAGCGCGCGAGCTCGTGGCGCGCGGCAACCTGCTGAAGCTGGTGGGGCTTTCGTCCGCGCAGCCCGGTACCCTCCCCGCCAAACCCTAGCGAGCCATGCCATGTCCACCTCCGACACCCTGGAACGTTTCATCGAACGCGTCGAACAAGGCGATCACGCCGAAGCCATCGAGGCGTTCTATGCCGAAAACGCCAGCATGCGCGAGAACCTGGGCGAGCCGCGCGTGGGCCGTGCGAACCTGGTGGCGCACGAGCGCAAGGTGCTCGCCCGTGCGCGCTCGGTGCGGTCCACCTGCGTGCGGCCCCTCTTCGTGAACGGCTCGCACGTGGTCATCCGCTGGATCTTCGAGTTTCAATGGAAGGACGGCAGCGTGACGCGCATGGAAGAACTGGCGCACCAGCGCTGGGAAGGCGAGCGCATCGCCGAGGAACAGTTCTTCTACGACCCGGGGCAGCTCGCACCACGCTGAAGAAAACCCACCGGCCCGGCCACCGCAACGAAGATCGGGGAGGACGACCGGCCGTGACGACCGGGCCAGCGCTCCGCGAGCGCCACATGGTGGGAAAACGGTGCTAATTGCCGATCTCGGCGCGGTCATTCGCCAATTCAGGCCAGATCTCTTTCCAGTCCGCCGGACGCAGCGCCTGCCGCGTGACCTGCCCCCGCGTGAGCTGCTCGATGCGAACACATTGCTTGGGCGGCACCGGCCTCCCCGTGCTGGTGCCGGGCCGAAGCCATTGGCTCACCGCCATGGGCGTTACTCGCAGGGCTTGAGCCAGCGCACGCTGGCTGCCCAGCAGTTCGCATGCACGGAGAACACTTTTGGCTTGACTGCAATTCATGCCTGAATACTAAATCATCATTTTAGTTAACACAAGCATTGACGATTTTTGGGGAGGTTGACGACACTAAAGCAATGCTTTCAACCTCCGAAAAAATGGCGGCCAAACTGGCTGAAGCCATGAAGAACCCCCTCATCAAGCCGGCCGAACTCGCCAGGGCATGTGACATGTCCATTCAAGCGGTTCAAGGCTGGTTAAAGACAGGCCGCATCGACAAGAAGCATTTGCCTGCCCTGGCCGCCGCCACAGGCCGCCCTCTGGAGTGGTGGCTGGATGCACCAGCCGAAAAGAAGTCTGCACCCAAGGTCCGCTCATTCGTGGCGAAAAGAGCCTTGGACAAGATGACCGCGCTGGGAGCGAAGTTGAGTGATGGAGACTGGCAGTTGCTGCTGACGACCGCTGAACACCTGGCGGGTGGCGCGGGAGAAAAGCCCAGGAATCGCAAGCAGGCTGCGTCGCGCTAAGAGCGTTTTTACTTTCGTCAGGCATCACATCCGCACTCTGAGCGCACCGCGAGAACGGCTCTCATCATGGAAATTCGGTGTCAATGCGGGGCGTTTCGGGCAAAGCTCAAGGATTTCCATGGCAATACGCCAGGGCGCCTGGTGTGCTACTGCGACGACTGCCAGAGATACCTTCGGCACATCAACCGCACCGACCTGCTCGACAGCAATGCAGGCACCGAGGTCATTCCGGTCTATCCAGCGGATGTGGAGGTCGTTCGAGGTAAGGAACAGCTGAAATGCACGCGCCTCTCACCAGCTGGAACCTTTCGCTTTTCCACCTTGTGCTGCAACACACCCATCGTCAATACCCGGCCTGGGGCACCCTGGGCAGGCTTCTTGCGCTGCGTGTACACCGCTGGTGGAGATGCGCAGGCATTCGATCAACTCATGGGGCCCGTTCGCAGTCGCATCATGGGCCAGTACGCGCATGGAACTCCGCCAGCCGGCACGCCTGGCAAGTTCAATCTGAAGGCCATGTTGTCCGTGATGCCCTTCATGATCAAGGGCATCTTGTTCGGGAAGGCGAAGCCATCACCCTTCTTTGCTGCGGACGGCGTGACGCCGATCGCTGATCCGCACGTGCTCACTGAAGCGGAGAGGCAGGCCCTGCTTTGATCTATTCGCTCTGAGAGCGGCTTGCTTTTTTTCGCCGCGATGCGCCTCCGCCAGGGGCTGGTGGCTTGAGCCTCGCCGCCGCCTGATCCAGCCACAGCAGGCTGTCCGCGTGCGACACGAACCTCCGCAGGTAGTCCGGCGACAGCGTTTGCATCAGGCTCAGCGTGCGCAGCACCAGCATGTGCGAGTTGAGCGGGCCGGCGTTCTCGGGGCCGCGCTGCACGGCCTGGGTCACCTGGTCTTCGGTGGCGATGCGGGCCCAGCTTTCGCGAAAGGCCTGCACGCTGCGGAGCTCGGCACCCGGCGGGCTGAGGCTGGCGATGTGCTGGTTGAGCCGGGCCAGCGGCGAAGGCGAGGCCTTTTCACTCACGGTTCGGCGCCTTCGACGGCGTGGCCTTGGGCACCGGGGCCATCTCCACGCGCCGGTTGAGCGCCCTGCCCTTTTCATCGGCGTTGGAAGCCACGGGCTGCTCGGCGCCGAAGGCGGCGCTGAACACGCGCTGCGGCGGCATGCCTTCCTGGATCAGCGCGCGCGTGACCGTGAGCGCGCGCTGCGCCGAGAGTTCGAGGTTGTCGGCGAAGCGCTGGTTGCCGGCCTGCACCGGGCGGTCGTCGGTGAAGCCGCTGACCATCAGCATCTCGTCGCGCTCGCCCAGGTACACCTGCAGTGGTGGGACAAGGCTGCGCAGGATCTGCCGGCCTTCGGGCCGCAGTTCGTCGGAGTTGAGCGCGAACAGCACGCTGCCGCTGATGCCGATGCGGCCGTTGTCCAGCGTCACGCGACCGTTCTGCAGCGGAATGGCGAGGGCTTTCTCCAGGGCCATGCGGCGCTGCTCTTCCTGCTGGCGCTTCTGCACCTCGGCCTGCAGGCTGGCCACCAGGTCCATCTGCACCACGAGCACGCCCACCAGGATGAGCACGAAGGCACCGACCAGACCCGACATGAGGTCGCCGAACACGGCCCACACGGGCGCGGTGCGGTCGGTGCCGTCGTCGTCGTCGACGGCGCGGTCGTCCAGGCCGGTCATCATGCGATCGCCTTCTTCTCCGCCTTCTCCGCCTTCGCCGCCGGCTCGGCGCTGCGCAGGCGGCGCAGGTCTTCCAGGATGCCCTGCTGCGAGGTGATGCTGAGGTCGATGACTTCGCGGGCCTGGGCCACGTAGTAGGCGAGCTGCTCGTCGCTGCGGGTGATGGACTGGCTCACCGCGCTCTCGATGCCTTGCAGGCTGGCCATCAGTTTTTCATTGGTGGTGCTGAAGAGCTGCACGCCCTGGCCGAAGGCTTCGCCCAGGCGGGCGAGTTCGATGGCGCTGCCGCTCACCTGCGTGGCCACGTCTTCGGCGCGCACGGCCTGCGCGCCCACCGTGTCGGCGAACTGGCGACCCACCTGGTCGAGCACGGCGCTGGCCGAGCCCACCAGCGATTCGATGGCCGAACGCTGCTCGCCGGTGGCGGCCTCCACGCTCTTCAACAGGCCGTCGATCTGGCTCATGAGCTCGGCGCGCTCCTGCAGGGCGCGGTTGTCGCGCTCGGTGAGCTGGCTCATGTCGTAGCGCAACTGCGCGATCACGTCGGCGGCGGCCTTGGGCGCCTCGGCCGCGGTGTGCAGCAGGTTCTGCATGAGCGCTTCGCCGCGCGCCGATTCCTCGGCGCGCAGGGTGGCGAGCTCGTTGCGCCAGAGCGTGGCGGTCTGCGCCAGCTGGTCGGCCGCCGCCTGCTGCTGGGCCACGGTCTGCGCGCCGGCTTGTTGCCATTCGCCTTGCAGCGTGGTGGCCAGGCTTTGCAGGGCTTGTGTCCAGGTGGCCTGTTTCTGCGCGTCGGCGGCGGTTTGCGCCGTGTGCGAGCGGCTCACGGTGTCCTGCACATCGGCCACCAGGGCGGCGCAGCGCTGTTCGAAGTTCTGCGCGAAGCGGTCCAGTCGCTCGGCCAGTCCGGCCATCTGGGTGTGCACCGCATCGCTCACGCGCTCATGCAGCCGCGTGGTGTCCTGCGCGATGGCGCCCATGGCGTTGCTCACCACCGGCTGCAGGCTTTCGCCCGCCGCGCGGGCGCTGGCGGCCAGGCTGTCCTTCAGCGATTGCTCCACCGAACGGGCCAGGCCGCTGTAGGCCTGCGCCGCTTCCTGGTGGAACTGCGCCTGCCGCGCCAGCAACTGTTCGTCCAGCTGTTGGCTGCGGCGTTCCATCTGTTCGATGAGGGCGCCGAGCTGACTCGCCACCGCCGGCAGCGCGCCGGCCTGCTGCTGCAGGGCCTTGAAGGTCTCCTGCCGCTGGTGCGCCAGCGAGAAGGGGCGCAGCGTGGTGGCGGCCAGCGCGTCCAGTTGCCGCGCCACGTCCTGCCGTTCGCGCCGGCTCAGGGCCGACATGAGGCCGAGCATCGCCGAGGTGGCCACGCCCACCACCGAAGTGCCGAAGGCCAGCCCCAGGCCCTTGATGGGGGCGGCCAGCGCGGAGCGGATGGCCTGCAGGTCGGCCGAGCCTTCGAGCGTGAAGACCACGCCCTTGAAGGTGACCACCATGCCGAGGAAAGTGCCCAGCATGCCCAGCATCACCAGCAGACCGATGAGATACGGCGTGAGCGCCAGGCCCGGCAAGGCGCCGCGCTCGCCTTCGATGCGCTGGCGCACGGCGTTCTGCAGCCCGGGCGGTACGCGCGCGAGCCAGTCGCCAAGTTGTTCGAGGGGTTGCGGCACGTTCGCCATCGACGCGGCGAGCGAGGCGGTGACGGCGCGAAAGCGCCGGATCTCCTGCGCACCGAGCAGGTAGACGGCGCCGATCAGCGCGGTCATGCCCAGGGCGATGTCGCCGGTGCCCACGAAGCCCGCGCCGACCCAGGCGATGGCGGCGAGCCCGAGGACGAAGGCGAGGATCACGAACCAGCGGTTCAGTTGGGAGCTGCTCATCATGGGAAAACGTTCAGTTCGTTGGTGGGGTCAGCGCCTCGACCAGGCCCGTCACGGGCTCCAGGCGCAGTTCCAGTTCGGCGCGCAGCGTCTGCTGGAAGTCGTTTTCGAAGAGCGCAGGCCAGCCTTGCGGATCGGCTTTTCGAAGCTGCTGGAAACGGGTCTTCAGGAAGGCCGGCACACCGGCCAGCAGCTTTTGCTCACGCCCGCCCAGCATCTGGTCCAGCACGGCGTCGAGCGCGGCGAGCTGCGCCAGGCGCGATGAGGCCTGTGCCAGCGTCTGGCGCAGGTGGGCCCTGAGGGCGTCGATGGCCATTTCCATGCGGCGCTGCTGGTCCAGGTAGCGCTGGTGGTGTGGGGCGAACTCGGCGTCTTCCGCGTGCACGGGGTGGATGGGCGGAGCGGCGATCGCCTGGGACAGGGTGGCGCGCAGGCGTTGCAGCGCGGCCTGCGCGGCGGGCGCATCGACCGGCGGTCCACTGCGGCGGCGGGTCTGGATGGCCGGCAGGCTCTGGTGCGCCGCATGCAGCGCGATGGCGTCGGCCACGTTCAGCCATTCACCCAGGCGCTCGCCCACGTCCTGCCGCGGCGCGGCCTCCGTCTCGGCGGGCATCCACGCGGCGAGCTGTCGCACCAGCGGGGAACGGTTGAAATGGCTGTAACGCAAACAGGTTTCCTTTGAACACTTCGCGCCGGCCGGTGGACACACCACCGCCGGACGGCCGCACCGGGGTCGATCAGACCACCAGCACCGCGCGGAAGTCGTTCACGTTGGTGTGCGTGGGCCCGGTGATCACCAGATCGCCGATCGGCTGGAAGAAGCCGTAGGCGTCGTTGCGGGCCAGGTGGTCGGTGACCTTGAGGCCCTGGGCACCGGCCCGGGCGAGCGTGTCGGGCGTGACCAGCGCGCCCGCATTATCTTCCACCCCGTCGATGCCGTCGGTATCGGCCGCCAGGGCCCACACCCCGGCCTGCCCGCCCAGGGCCTGCGCCAGGCCCAGGCAGAACTCCCCGGCGCGCCCGCCGCGCCCCCTGGCCTGGCCTTCGGCGCGCGGGCGCACCGTCACCGTGGTTTCGCCACCGCTGAGGATGACGCAGGGCCTGGCGAAGCTGCTGCGGCCCAGCGCCGTGGAACGCGCCAGCGCGGCGTGCACCTTGCCCACCTCGCGCGACTCGCCCTCGATCTCGTCGCTGAGCAGCACCACGTTCAGGCCCAGCGCGCGCGCCGCCGCGGCGGCGGCCTCCAGGCTCTGCTGCGGCGTGGCGATCAGCTGAACCTCGTGCCCTTGCAGGCGCGGGTCGCCGGGCTTGGGGGTTTCCAGTTCGCCGCTCTCCAGCCGGGCGCGCACGGGCGCGGGTACGTCGATGCCATACCGGCGCAGGATGTCCAGCGCCTCGGCGCAGGTGGATGCGTCGGCCACGGTGGGGCCGCTGGCGATGACGCTCACGTCGTCGCCCGGCACGTCGCTGATGGTGAGCGTGACCACGCGCGCCGGCGCGCACGCCGCCGCGAGCCGACCGCCCTTGATGCGCGAGAGGTGCTTGCGCACCGTGTTCATCTCGCCGATGTGCGCACCGCTCTCCAGCAGTTGGCGGTTGATGCGCTGCTTGTCTTCCAGCGTGAGGCCGTCGCAGGGCAGCGTGAGCAACGCCGAGCCACCGCCGGAGATGAGGCAGAGCACCAGGTCGTCGGCGGTGAGGCCTTCGGTGAGCTGCAGGATGCGCTGGGCCGCATCCAACCCGGCCGCGTCGGGCACCGGGTGCGAGGCTTCCACCACCTCGATGCGCGGCGGCAGGCCTTCGGGGCGCGGGGGCGTGTGGTGGTAACGCGTGACGACCAGGCCGCTGAGCGGGGCATCGGCCGGCCAGAGGGCCTCCACCGCCTGCGCCATGGCGCCGCCGGCCTTGCCGGCACCCAGCACCAGGGTGCGGCCCTTGGGCGGCCTGGGCAGGTGGGCCGCCGTGTTGTGCAGGGGCAGCGCGCGCTGCACCGCCACGTCGTACAGGTGGCGCAGCAGGGCGCGGGGGTCGCTGAGGCTGGGGGTGGGGGTCGGCTGGGACATGGGCGAGAAGTCTAGCGAGTCCCCGAGGCCGCTGGTTACAAGCCGGTAACACGTCCCCGGCAGTCCGGGTCAGGCCTGGGCGATATCGTGTCCCGCCATGATTTCCAGGCTGCGGCACAGCGCGGAATGGTCCAGCCCGGCCATGCCGTGCGCGGCGCAGCTCTGCATGAGTTGGGCCGCGCTGGCGGTGTGGGGCAGACTCACGCCCAGTTCCTTCGCGCCTTGCAGCGCCAGGTTCAGGTCCTTCTGGTGCAACTCGATGCGAAAGCCCGGGTTGAAGGTGCGCTTGACCATGCGCTCGCCGTGCACCTCCAGGATGCGGCTGGCGGCGAAGCCACCCATGAGCGCCTGGCGCACCTTGGCCGGGTCGGCGCCGGCCTTGCTGGCGAACAGCAGGGCTTCGGCCACGGCCTCGATGTTGAGCGCCACGATGATCTGGTTGGCCACCTTGGTGGTCTGCCCGTCGCCGTTGCCGCCAACCAGCGTGATGTTCTTGCCCATGGCGGCGAACAGCGGCTGCGCCCGCTCGAATGCCGCCTGGGGCCCGCCAACCATGATGGTCAGGCTCGCGGCCTTGGCGCCCACCTCGCCACCACTGACCGGTGCGTCGAGGTAGTCGCAACCCAGCGCGTTGATCTTCTGCGCGAAGGCCTTGGTGGCCATCGGGCTGATGGAGCTCA
>VFQP010004008.1_pt1 | contig 14244 bp, 12 predicted proteins | sample 3512351 | NCBI WGS metagenome assembly VFQP01 (sample SAMN10412372, study PRJNA504923) | tailings metagenome | isolation source: Relicate 1 Philex TSF1 revegetated site | place: Philippines: Tuba, Benguet | collected 2017-08-29 | reverse complement strand
ACCGTGTGCAGCGGCTGCGAGTGCTGCGCCGACCCCGCCGGTAAAGCGTGCGGAAGCTGCAGCTGCAGCTGCGCCGACGACGAGTGCGAAGCCGCCGCCGCCGCCGCGCCGCCGCCGCCGCCGTGCAGCAGCGCCTGCTGCGCGCGCTGCGCCACCGCCGCCACCACGGGGTGGTGCACCGACGGCTCGACGCTGCGGGGCCCGCTGACGGGGCTGTAGGCCGGCAGCTGCGAGTGCAGGCCGCCGCTGCTGGCGCCGCTGCCGCCGCTGGCCGGCGCCAGCCCGCCGGCGAGGTGCGCCGCCGGCGGGAGCAGCGGCGCCGCCCCCGGCACGCTGCGGCGCGCGGCGGCGGCGGCGGCGCCGCTGCTGCCGGCGGCCATGGCCGTGAGCTCCTCGGCGATGTGCGATATGTCAGAGTCGAAGCGCGTGTCGACGGTGACGACGCCGTCGAACGTCTGCTTGCTGTTGATGCCGCCGTAGACGAGTGCGCGGCCGTTGACCACCACGCAGCTGTGGTGGTAGCGCGGCGCCGGCGGCGTGTTGAGCAGCGCGGGGCGGCTCCAGGTGAAGGTGGCCGTGTCAAGGATGTGGAAGTCGTTGAAAAAGGTGCCCTGCGCCCGTACAGGCGCACGCCGCAGCGCCCAGCCAACTGCTTCACGAGCCGGGGCAGCTGCGGCGGCCACCGAGGGCGCGCATCGCGTGGCCGGCCCTCCCCACGCGCACGCCCTCCACGAAATACTCACGCTGGCGTTGCAGCCACCAAAGACCAGCATGGCGCGCGCGCTGATCATGCTGGCCGTGTGCTGCGTGCGCGGCGAGGGCCCGGCGCCCGCCGCCGCCGGCGCCGACCACTCGTGGCGGCTGAGCGAGTAGACGTGCAGCGCGGCGTCGATCCCGCCGTTGTGCGTGCCGCCAAAGAGCACCAGGTGGTCGCCGCCGTCCCACACCAGGCTGTGCCCTCGCCTGCGCCCAGCAAGAGGGCGTGCACAAGCGTCCCGCCACTGGCGTCATCGCGGTCCCTGCGCCTCGCCCGCAACCCGGCTGCCAGGGCGAGCTCACGCGCAGCTGCTGCTGATTAGCACCACACACGCGGCTGATGATCATCTGGGCGTCCCATTTCCCCCCCTTCGGCGTGCTGCAGTGGCGCACCTTGGCGTGGGCGGCTTGCCGTGTCCCTGCAGCTCCCGCACGACGGGCCCGCCCTGTGCGTCCAGCGTGAGCATGAAGAGGTCGTTGAGCAGCTTCTTGCCCTGGCCCCCGAACATGAAGAGGGCGCGCGTGGTGCCGGGGCCGCGGTCGACGGCCGCCATGGCGTGCCCGGCGCGGGGGCAGGGCAGGGTGTCCAGCGCGTGCCGCCGCCAGGTCCACGTGTCCGTGTTGAGGCTGTAGAGCTTGGCGAGCAGCTTGCGGCCTTGCTGCCCTGCGGCGGCGAGTGAATGTGCCGGCGCAGAAATGTGCTGCGCGCGCACGGCCGCCGCCCGGCAGCACTTGAGGGGCAGGCGCCGGCGCGCCAGCAGCCCCTCCGCCGCGCACGCCACCGTGCTGCTGGCGCATGATCCGCGGCCCCCTGGATCCGCTGGTTTGCCCAGCATCCTCGTGCGGCCGCTGTTCACGGGGCCCCTCCTCCCTCTCGCTGCACTCACCGCCGAAGAGCCAGACCTGCCCGCAGAGCAGGGCCGCGCTGTGGCCCATGACCTTCTCGGGCCTGTCCTTTGACGACGGCGCGGCCGTCTGCACGACTCGCCACCGCAGCGTGTCCGTGTCCAGTATGGCCACATCGTCGAGCAGCTGCGTGCCCAGGCCTCCGTGGATGAAGACGCCCGCGCCCGGCACCAGGCACGCCGCGTGGTTCCACCTCCCCGGCGGAGGCGCGTGGCCCCCCGCGATGGGGTACCCGAAGAAGAGCGAGGCAGGGACGGCCATCGTCAGCCCCCCACCATGGTCCGGAGGCGCGGGCAGCAGCCCAGGGGCGGCCGCGTGCGGCTGGTGGTGCGCGCTGCCGATGCTCGTCACGCTACTGGCGGTGCGGGAGGCTGTGCCCGCGGCAGCACCTGCTCCGCGCCCATGCGGCCCGTGGTTCGTCAAGTCCCCGCCTCCTCCGCCGCCAGTAGCACCTGTGCCGCCGCCGATGAGGTGTGTCGCCGACACGGTGCGTGCGAGCTGCAGCGTCATGCCGCTCCTCCGCCCGCGTCAAGGCGCAAGCTGCCCCCGGGCTGGCAGCGGGTCATCTGCCGCGGCGCAAAAGGTGTGGCGCGCCGTGGCCTCCTGGCGAGGCGATGGCGAAGGCTCTCTCTGCAAGATTCGGGCGGGTACCACTACTGCCACGCGTGGCGTGGCCCCTCATTCATTTCCCCGTCCAGCATTGCACGGGGCATGGAACAGGGTCACGGGACGCTGTCCTGCATCTTTTTCTGATTCGGCTTGTCAGGGTGGCCGGATCAGCGGCCCCCGTACATGTCAGGACGCTCAGCACAGGTCACCCCACGCCTCCCTCCACGCCTCTCTCTCCTCCGGGCGCCACGTCAGCATGCAGCCGCCGCCGCCCTTCCGTACTCACCCGTTCACAGAGCAACAGCATCACGTTCGCGCATACCAGGCAGCACGCTGTACGGATACGAGTGCAGCAGTTTCACGGCGCGCAAGCGTGCGTTCGTGGCTCACGTGTGGGACGGCCCGCCCGTAGCGTCAATCGTGTCGCGCGGCAGGGCCTGCCCCCAAGCTTGGCTGTGCTCAGCAGCAGTGCTCCCCTCTCCTCCTCTCCTCTTCACGCAAGACCACTCAGAACGCCACGCTCCGTCGTCCTGCCGCCAGCTGCGGCAGCGCGGTGCCGCCACCCTGCTTGCCCCCCATGGCGCTGGGCGTGTCGCTCCGCGCGCGCGCCAGCTCCCGGCCGCCCTTGCCGCCCTGCAGCGGAGGCAGCTTGTCGTCCCGCTCGAGGCCCGCGCCGGGCTGCTCTTGCGGCCCGCCCCCCGCCAGCAGCGACCCAGCACCGCCCACTGCCGTGAGGTAGGCGTGGGAGAAGTGGCTCACTGCCTCCCTGTCGTCCTGCCTGATGCCCTTGCCCTGTGTGCGCGCGTGGCCACGCACACACACACACACACGGCAGCCATGTGTGGTGATGGCCAAAGCCACCGTCGACGCTGCCTCACGCTGCGGTGGCACGCAGCTCAGCGCTCCCGCACCATGATGGTCTTTTGCGCCGCCATCCACGCGGCCAGGCTCTTCTCTGCCTCGACAATCTGCTCCGCTGTGTGCAGCCCGGGGCCGTGCTTAAGCTTGACCATGTCCGATACAATGGCCAGCCTGCGACGCGGCAGAGTGGAGGCAGCTCGGACGAGGCTCAGCCGCCTGGCGCGACGCGCTGTACCGCACCCTGGTTCAGGCCCACGGTTGGCAAGCTGGCACCCACCTCTGCATGTCGAACTTGCCAGGCAGGACGCCCTTCTTCTTGCGCCTCCGCTGCCGCTCCTCCTCCTCCAGCCGCTGCTTCTGCTTCTTGCTCAGCGGCTTGCCGTCCGCCGGCTTGATTGCGCCGGGCCCCGCGTCTTGCTCCCACGGCGGCAGCTCGTCGTCGTCGTACGCGACGCTGGAGCGCTGGCCGGCGAACAAGCCCTGCTTCCTGCGCCTGGGCCGCGGCTGCCCGTTCTTGATGGCCTCGCGCTGCGCGGGGTGCGAGCGCGCGAGGGCGAGGCGGGGCATTCCGGTGCGCGGAAGAGCAAGGGCTGGGTCGGGCTGGGCGGCGCCCCCACGACGCACGACGCAAGACCAAATTCGGTGCGCGAGCTGCGCACCTCGAGCAGCGGCTCCAGCACGTCGTCTCGCACGGCCTTGGACGCCTTGAGGAAGAACGAGCCCTCGCGCTGCGTGCCGGGCACGCGCTGCAGCAGCGCGCCCAGCATGTCCAGCAGCTTGCACAGGTGCTGCGGGGAGCAGGGACACACAGCGGCCACACAGAGCGCTCAGCGAGTGTGTGCGCAGCCTCGGGCTTCGCCTGATTGCCAGGCAACGTCTGGCTGATGGCCAGCTGCAAACACGCGCCCATGTTGGGGGCGGCTGGCACGCAGGTGCACCCAGCACCTGACAAGAAGCAGCGCACCTCGAGCTGGGAGATGGTGCCGTGCACGGCCTCTGGCAGCGGCAGTGTTGCCAGGTCGACCGGCAGCACGTCGGCGTTCCACAGCAGCACGTCAAACGCCATTCGGGCCGCCTCGACGAAGCGCCTGGCCGAGATCTTCCACCCGAGCCCCTCGGCCGCCGCCTTCCACTCCCCCTGGATGGCCGTGGGCAGCAGGGGCATGGGGCCCTTGCTGGTGGGCCACTGGGCGGCGGCCTGCTCCAGCTGCCGCAGCTGCTCGCGGTAAAAGGGCACGTGGCTCGAGAGGCCCTGGCGCTCCAGCAGCTGGATCATGGCCGTCAAGTTGGTGACGAGCGCCTCGGGCGTCTGCTCGCACTTTGCGTTGTGCCGCGTGCTCTGCGTCGCACGGCGGGGGGGGGGGGGCGGGAGGGGGTGAACAGCCACGCCGGGCGTGTCGGTGGTGTATGCAGCGTGCGACGACGCTGCCCCCAACTTGAACCCGAGCGGGCCCCAACGAGACAAAGACAGGACGAGGCTGGCCATACCGCACCTGCTGCCGCTGGCTCACGATCCACCTGCACCAAAAGCAGGCAACAAAGCACCAGAGCACGTGAGGGACAGCCTCAGCAGCAGGCCAGCCAAGGCGCACGGAGAATGCCAAGGCTCCGCAGCTGAAAAAAGCGCACCAGGTCTCAAACTCGTCCATGGACACGGATCCACCCTTGTCCACATCCACCTCCTTGAAGATGGCGTGCGCCTCCTCCTCGGTGAAGCCCGCCACGCCCAGCACGTTGACCAGCTCGTCCTCATCCAGCTCACCCGACCCGTCCACGTCGTACCTGCACGTGCACACGCACGCCAGCCACGCCTCCGCGAGCATGTGTGCTGGTCCAGCAGAGGCGGGGAGCTGTGCCAAGGGACGCAGCGGAGCAGGAGGCGCGCGGTGGCCCCGTGCGGTGTGGCACAGGCAGCGGCCACTCACAGCTTGAAGACCTGCTTGATCTCCTCGAGCATCTTTTCGTCGTCGTGCACCTCTGGGATGCTGTGCAGCACGGCCTGCACCTGAAAGTACTCGCGGTTCTGCGGCGCAGCACGGAGCGGCGGCGGACGAGGCCAGGGGGAGAACTTCAAGTCACCTCAGCAGGCAGCACGGTTGCGTGACAGGCAGCAGGGAGGGCTGCATAGCGTTGCCGGCCATCAGGGCGCAGGAGGAGGCCTCTCGAGCGGCCTCACGGCTCACCTTGAGCAGCAGGGCGCAGTACATGCTGACCTCGCACAGGGAGCCGCTCCACCTGAGGCCGGCGCGCGCGCTGCGCATGAGCGCCTCGGGCAGCAGCTGGCGCATGCGCCGCAGCCCCACGCGGTGCTTGACCTGCGCGGCACCCGACACCGCGCAGCTTCCCGGCCTCACGCCACGGTGCCGTTGATGCGGACCCACCACGGCGACCTTGCACCGCAAGGAAGACACGCACCTCTGCCACGATGCGCTGCTTGTCCGTGGGCTTGCTGCTCTGGCCGCGCGTGACGTCCATGGCCATGCACGCGCTCTGGAACGACACCATGGCCTCCAGCGTCAGGTCGTCTGCGCGGCGCACGGCGACGGGTGCGCGACGCCGGCAGGGAAGGTGAGCGCCGCCAGGCCGCCCCAGGGACGCCGCCCCACCATCGGCAAAGGCTCAGTGGCGGTGTCCCGTGTGGCTGTGGATCGCGCGCTAACCACCTCGGCACGGCATGCGCACCTGGCAGGAGCACGTGCAGGTGCTGCGGGTTGCCAAAGTAGACGGCCGCCCACGCCTCGTACCTGCGGGGCAACGCCGCAGGTCCAGCCCCATGACCATTACCAAATTGCGATCCGCCAGCACCCCGCCACCCTTGCTCGCGCGCAGAAGGAGCAAGCGCGTGGGCGCGTCCGCTCACATGCACCAGCAGCGCTGCAGCACGTTGAGCTGCGGGTCCACCACCATGAGCGCGCCCTGGCTGGACGCCGAGATGGCCGCCCGCACGTCGTCCAGGTTGACGGGTGGAGCACTCGCCGTCAGGTTGGGGTGCTGCGCACGCACGTGCGCCACACGCCCGCGCACCACACAGAGCGCTGACGCGGCTTGAGCGCAATCAGGGCGGCTGATGCTGCAGCGCGGCACGCGGGCCCTCCCCTCGCCACCGCCCTGCTGCAACGGGATCGTGCGTGGCTCTGCCTGCTGCACACCTGGTTCAAGGCGCACACGTCCAGCCACACGTGCACCGACTTGAGCACTTGCTCGCGGTGCCTGCGCGCTGCCAGCGCCACCGGGTCGGGGCCGCCCCACTGCCTATCGCGGGGCGTGCGCGGCGAGGCGGCTGCCGCCGACCCCGGCGGCGGCGCCTCGGGGTCGGGCACGGCGGCGGGCGGCGGGTGCGCCTGGAGCGCGTGCGCCACCACGGCGTCCACGACCCTCTCGAGCGAGTCAGACCACCTGCGCTCGCACAGGCCACTGGGCAGGCGGCGCTCTCTCCTTGCACTCATGTGCACGCGCCACGGCCATCCAGCGGGCTTCGCTGCGTGGCCGCCGTTGGAGGCTGCAGCGACTCACGTATGCACGATGTACCACAGCGGCGGCCCCCTGTGCTGCGCCGGGACAAAGTCCCAGAGCCGCGCCTTGGCGCCAGAGGCGCCCCGGCAGGCGGGCACCACCACGCGCGCCACCACGCTCTCCGTGGCGAGCGCGTCGGGCTGCTTGGCCAGGAGCGCCTTGGCGGCGCGCACCAGCTTGGTCAGCCACCACAGTGACACGCCGCACTCGGCAGAGGAGAGCGGCGGCGGCGGCGGCGGCACGCCGCTGGCGCTGGGCCCGCTGCCGCCGCCGCCGCCGCCGCCGCCCGTGTTGGCCATGGATGCGCCGCTGGTGCTGGCCACGTGAGGGCCGGCGTGGGCTGTGGGGCTGCCGTTGGGCTGCGGCCCAGGTTCTGCGCTGCTGCTGGGGATGAGCGGCTCGTCGAGGAGCATGGGCTGCTTGGCGTCTCGCTGCATGAGGTGGCGCAGGCGCAGCGCCGTGCTGCTCTGCTGCGGCACGGGCGGCACGGGCGATGCGGCCGGCGGACGCGAGGACGCGTCCTCTCCTCCGGAGTCGTGGGTCGACCGGCGGCGGCGCTGGCGCGCTGCTTGAGCGCGGGCCTTGCTGCTGGGCTGCTGCGCCTTGGAGCGAGCGGCGTGTCCAGGCGCGCCGACGCCGCCGCCGGGTGGCCCAGAGTCCACCTGGCGGGCCTCCCGCCTGGCCATGATTGTGTACTAGCCACTGGTGTGCTGCTGCGGCCGCCTCCGCCGCTGCTCCTGCGCTTGTGGGAGCATTGCCGCTTGGGCGCGCGCGGCCGGCTGGCCCTCCGACAAGTGCACGAGTGGTTCCCCGCGTCGGCAGCCCGCGGTCACTAGCAGTGACGCTTCGCTGTGCTCGTGTGCGTCTGCTTCGCGTGGTCCTCGCTGGTCAAGATTGTCGTGGTCAATGAGTGCCGTGCGGGGTCCGAGCGAGCGAGCGAGCGAGCGGAGTGCAGCGGTGAAGGAAGGGCACGAATCGTTCGCTTGTGGGTTCTGCCAATCTGCAAATGCGTGGTAAGTCGCTTGCAGCGCTTGCTGCGGGGGCGCTCGTGTTCACATGCACCCGCAAAGACAGCAGCAAATCAAGCCAGGCTGCGCGCAGAGGATCCCCTCGAAATGACGATCTTGTCAGGCGCCGGCGGCGAGGATGAGGCGGCGCTGCTCGGCCCGCCGCTCGCGCGACGCCCCCCTCCTCCCCCTGCCCCCTGCCCGCCCGGGCCGCTGACCTCGGCCAGCTGCCCCTGCACGTGCGCCACCGCCTCGGCCAGCGGCACGCGCCGTGCGCGGGCGTACACGCGGGCGTGCGCCAGCACCTGGGGGTCCAGCGCCGCCGCCGCCGCTGACACCATCAGGTGGCCGCTGCCACCCGCCCCGGCCGTGCTCGCCGGCGTGCTGCCAGGGCTCCCTCCGCCCGACCCGCCGGACGTCCAGCTATGACGCGGGCCCGCCTCCCCCGCGGACCAAGGGCTGCCGCCCCCTGGATCGTGCGACGACGACAGCGAGGAGATGTGCAGGCGGCTGCTGGACGGCCCGGACGCCGCCGCCCACGGCGCGCCGCCGCCCTGCGCCGCGCCCGCGCCAATCCCCCGCGTGGCGGCGGCGGCAGCGCCGCCGCCGCCGCCCGAAGCGGCCGCCGCCGGCGATGCCATGCGCGAGGGGGTGTGGCTCTGCCCGTGGCCGCCGCTGGTGCTGCGGCCAAAGGGCCGCGGGGAGCCCTGCGGCGTGGCGGGCGCCGCCGAGCTGCTGACGGTGGTGGCGACGCTGCTGGTGCGCGACAGCGCCTGCTGCTGCTGCTGCTGCTGCTGCTGCGCGCCGGGGCTGGCCAGGCGGCGCGGCGACGAGGCCGCCACGCTGCCGGCGGTGCTGCCCGCCGCGCTGGCCACCGAGTGCGCCGCCGTGGACGCCGGCGGCAAATTGTCCACGCTCCACCACGCCGTCGAGTGCGCCAGGCTGCTGCGCCGGTCGGCCGCGCTGTGGCTGCTGTGGTGGTGCGGCTCCTTGTCGGACGCCGCCGCCGCGTCCGACGTGCCGCGCAGGTGCGACGGGAGGCGGGGCGCCAGCGGCGGCTTGAGCTGCTCCGCCGCCGCCTGCAGCTCCAGGCTATGGGCTGCCGCCGCAGGCGGCGCCTCGCGGGCAGCCGCCGCGGCGGACAATTCCTGCGCGTGCGGCGTCGCTATGCGCGGCTGATCGGCTGCCGCATCGTGCTTTGTGAGCTGGGGCGCGTACGGCGCGTAGGCCCCGCTGCTGGCGCTGGAGGCGCCGCCCGTGCTGCTGCGCCTGCCCCAGGCGTGCGCGGCAGGCGCGTCGCCTTGAGCGGGGCGCCGCGCCAGCCGCCGGGCCACCTCGGCGGGCACGTCGCTGTGCTGCTGCGGCGCGCCGCGCCAGGGCTGCACCTCGTGCCACTCGGGCAGGCCGCCGCTGCTGCCGGCGCTGCTGCGCTCGGGTGGGGGGCTCCAGGGGTCGTCGTCGTCGCCGGCGGGCGCGCCAGGCGGCAAGGGCACGCCGCCATCCGCCGACGGAGCAGCGGGCTGCTCCTCCGCCGGCGGCTCAGCTCCAGCGGCACGATGGCTGGGCGGCGAGGGCACGAGCGTCCTGGCGGGGAAGTCGCCGGCGCGTAATGGCGCGTCTGGCAGTGCCACGCCCAGGGGCAACAGCGCAGGCGGTTGGGATCCCGAGGAGACAAGGACCGTGCCCTTGGCGTGCTGCTGCGCAGAGGGGATGGGGCCGGTCGCCGCCAGCTGCTGCAGCTGCTGCGCGGCGGGGATCGGCAAGCGGAGCGCCCCCGGCCCGCCGCCTGCCCGCCGCTCGTCGCCGCCGCAGCCGACCAGCGGGCCGTTGTCCCCGCTGACTCGGCACTGGCAGGCCGTGGCGGTGGCGGCAGCTGAAGCGTCGTGTGGCACGGACCGCGCCGGCGACAGCAGTGGCGCGCCTCTGCCGCCGCTCGCGCCATTACTGCCCCCTTCGGTGCGCGTCGGCGTGCCGGCATGGCTGTGCCTGGCGGGTTTGCTCGGCGAGCCCGCGCCGCCGCCGGCCGTGCTGGCCGCTGCCAGGCGGCTGGCGGCCTTGGGCAGCCGCGCGGTGGCCCAGAACGAGACCTGCGACGCGGCGGGTGCCAGGCCTTGGTACCCTTCAGAGGCAGAGGAGGCCTCTGGGGCCGGCGGCGCGTGTTGCGGGCGGGAGCCAAACGCCGCGCTGCCGCTGGCAGGCGGCGGCGGGCTGGCGGCGGCGCCCAGCGCCGGCGCGCCGGCCTCTGCGGCCAGCGCCAGGCGGAAGGAAAAGACCGAGTGCGCGTCGGAGCAGCTGTTGGTGCTGGCCGTGTGCGCCAGGCTGCGCCGGCTCTTGCTGGACGCCACCGAGCGCACGCTGCCGCCCGACTTGCTGCTGCGCCGCAGCACCCGCGCGTTGCCGCCGCCACCTGCCGCCGTCCCTACCGCCGCCGCCGAGCGCGCCGAGGACCCGTCGTTGGAGCCCGGCGCGCCGCAGGCGCCCGCCGTGCTGGCGCTGCCGCCGGTGCTCTCGGGCGCGCCCCACGATCCGAGGCTGGCCAGCTTGCCGCCGCTGGAGCGCCGCCGGGCGCGCGACAGCGAGCGCCGCCGGCGGCTGCCGCTGGCGGCGCCCGCCGCGCCGCCGTCGCCGCCCTCCTCGCTGGGGCGGTGCGTCAGGCCCTCGGCTAGGGTGGCGACGGTGAAGGCGGACGAGGCCGCCGAGGAGCTGGGCGGGCCGTACGCTGAGCCGCCGCCGTCCTCGCTGCCCGCCGCCGCCCGGGGCGGGCGCGAGGAGGACAAGGAGGAGGCAGGGGGGTGCGTGGGGGCGGGCGTGGGCAGGAAGCGCACGCTGCGGGGGCCCCGGGGCTCTGGCGCCTTGGGCGCGGTGGAAGAAGGGGTGGCGGAACAAGGTGGGTGGAGGGCGGATGTGGGGCCTTGGTGGGGCTCGGCGCAGAGCAGGCCCAGGGCCAGAGCGGTGGCCGCCGGCGCGCTGGTGCGGGAGGCGCGCTTCTTGAGCGCTGAGCGGAGGGCGGTGGTGGGTGGCGCCGGCGGGGCGCTGCCTGCTGGGCCGGGCGCTGGGCTGTGGGAGGGCAGGGGCGACGGTGCCTCTTCTCGTGAGGCCCGCTGCGGCTCGACGGGTGGTGCGTGCGGGGGCGCTGCGCAGGCCAGCTCTGCCTGCGCCTGGTGCTGTGGCACCTGGGCCACGTCGCCGGGCTGAGGCGTTCCCGCCCGGCCGCTGAGCACGAACGCAAAGGCGTGCACGTCTCCGTTGCAGCCTCCTGCTGCTGTCGTGGGCGACTGAGGCAGCAGCAGCACGTGCGCTGCTCCCAGGGTGGGCCCTTGGCGCTGCTGGTCCAAGGCCGCTGTCGCTGGTCGCTGCGACAAGGGCGGTTCCGCTGGGGGCTCCTCCGGCGCTGCCCCTCCTCCTCCCGCAGCCACGCCCGGAGCCCGCCACGGCGCCGGGCCATGTTCAGCAAACGTGCCTTGGCCGGGGGCGCTCAGGTGGGTGAGCTTTGCTGCCGGGGCTGGCCAGCAGGCGCCCGCCGTGGGGCTGCTGCCTGCTGAGGCGGCCAGGTGCAGCGGGCCGGAGGCGGCCACGGGCAGCAGCACGGCTGCGACGGGCGAGGCGGCCTCCTCGCCCCTGGCGCAGGCGGACAGGTCTGGCCCGGCCTGACTCTGCCTGGGTGCTGCTGCTGCCGCCAGCCTGCCGTCCTGCTCGTCGGGGTCGTTGAGATGCGGCAGGCGCACGCCACAAGGCGTGGCCTCACCCCACGGCGCTGAGTGGCTCATCGTGCTGCTGCTGCTGCAGCAGCAGCTGCTGCTCCTCCTTGGCAGCCTGGTGCTTGCTGCCTTGGGAGGCCTGCAGCATCACGGGCCTGCCGTTCCTCCTCCGTGCGCCAGCGCCTGCGACGCGAATGCAAGAGGCACGATGGCCCATGCATGCTTGTGATGCTGCCTCTTGCTGGTCGGTCGTGGTCGCGCTTCTTCTTCTCCTCGAGCGAGCGCCGCTCGCTCGGCGATGTCTGGTCGTGACATCGCTCGCGGGCTGAGCCATCCCACATTACCTGTTGGAGCCCTGTGCCCAGGCTTGGCAAGAAATTCTCGGCTCTTCCTCGTCCTCCCTCTCTTCGTCTTGATTGGTGTGATGCTGCCGTAAGTCAACGCGGTCAAACGTCAGGAGACAAGGAGGAAGGAAGGGAGGGGCGCAAGGGCCCCTTCAAGGCTTCCGATTAATAGCTCTTCCGCGCTCGGCAGTTGCCTCTCCGAGAGGACCTGATTTGAATCGACAGCTAAGCGGGCTCGGGACGATCGGGACGCGCGTGCCGTGCGCGGCAGGAAGTGCGACGGGGGGCTGTTCACTTTTACAAGGCAGAGAGCAAGACACACGCACTGGACCTGCTGCCCTCACAGGACACCCCACACACAGGCAGAGCACAGGGAAGCAGAGCAGAGTCCGCAGCAGGCCATGAGTCCTCGGCCAGCCCAACGTGCCGCCCCCGCGAGGAGGGCAGTCCCCGCACTCCTGCCCGCAGGAGAGGAGTCCCGCCTGACCCCATCCCAGAGATCCCAGAGTCAAAAGAAGTGGTGGGCGGCGCGGGGATTGCTGCTCAAAGATCACCGCGCTCGCCACGGGCGTCCCGGTCGAAACGGTCCGGCTGGAAACGTCATCAGTCGCGTAGGGGTGGTCGGGCCTGAACACGCCGCGTGGAGGCGTGAGCTGCTGCGCGCACCGCCGGCCGCCGCCTGGCCTATTTACTTGGCGGCGGGCGGGTTGAGCTGCCTCCAGCCCTGGATCCAGGCCACCATGCCGTCCGCCAGCTTCTCAAAGTAGGGGTCGATGTGGCCCAGGCCCTTGCGCACCTGTGTGGCGCGAAGGGGTGACACCGGGTGAGGTGAGATTGCACTCCTTGCTGCCGTCGTGCGCTGCGCGCCCTCGAGTGGCCCCTGCACGCGGCTCTCCCACACTCCGCACACGACCGCGCCGCGCGCACCTTCTCGGCCAGCTCGAGGTAGAGGTCGCCCACGTCCTTGGTCTCCTTGTTGAGCTGCACCTGCTGGAAGAAGGGGATGATGTCCTCCTGCCAGAAGATGCCCTTGTACTCCTTGCGCAGGTTGACGAAGGGGTTGCTGGCCTTGCTGTGCCACACGTAGGGCAGGCCCGTCTTGCAGCCAACGCCCAGGTGGTCGCAGATCACCTTGGTGCACCAGCCGGCCCACATGTCGTCGTAGCGGCCGATGGGCTGCCCCTCGCCCATCAGGCCAAAGTACATGGCCGGGCCGATGAGCTCGCGGTCAAAGCAGAGGTTCATGCCGCACATGGGGTAGAGCGTGCCCTGTGCAAAGGGAGCACGGGAGTGGGCCGCGGCGGTTGGTGATGATCACGCGCACTCGGGGGGGGGGGGGCGAGCGCGGCCGCGTGAGCGGCGGGCGGACGTGCTGCTCCGCCACCTGAGCTCAGCCCAGCACCACAAAGCCTCTCTCTCACCTTGGGCACCGTGAGCACGGCGTCCACGTAGCGCTCGTTGCGCTCGCGCGGCTTGACCATCTGCAACCGCAAGGTGAGCGGCCAGCACTTTTTGGTCGAGAGGAGCGTTGGGCCAGGTCGAGGGGAGGGCGAGCGGGGTGCCTGCACTGCTGCTCCCTGCTCGTGCGCTGGTCCCCCGCTGCGCATGTGCCGCTGCTCGTGGTGGTGGCTGTTGCGGGCAAACATGTTGCGACATGTCGCCCGTCCCGCGCGTGCCCTCCCTCTGCACGCGCGGCACGCTGCTTGCTGCCATTGGCTGGTCATTGATGGTGCGCGTCGCCACCCTGGAGCGCTGGGCTGGGCGCTCCTCCTGGGGGACACGGCTGCAAAGGGAGCTCAGCAGATCTCGCGCTCACCACCCTGAGCGCCCCTGTGTGGCTGAGCGCGCCCTGCTGCCCCGAGCGCTGCTGCACGCTCCCGAGAGCTGCCCGAGGACCCCCGCAGGCCGCGCACCTGCGTGGGGGCGTCGTAGTCGGGGATGTTGAGCCAGAGGCCGTGCGAGACGGCGGTGGTGACGCCCTCGCGCAGCGAGAAGGGGTAGCCGCGCACAAAGTCGGCGCCCTCGCGGTACGGGTCGTAGAGCGTGTTGAAGAAGAAGGGCGTGGAGGGCGTCAGGATGTTCTTGATGTGCTGCTCCAGCACGTTGATGTCCTCGCCCGAGGGGTTCTTGGCGACGAAGCAGTCATCGTCGATTGTAAAGATGTACTTTTTCTTGCTGACCATGAAGCCAAAGCACCGGCAGGCCGAGTCCTTGAAGGAGATGGACCAGGCCTTGTCGCCCAAGATGCGCTCAATGTCGCTCCTGGTGTAGAGCTCGTAGTCGAAGCCCTCGGGCACGGAGATCTTGCGCGTGGGGTCGCCGTCCTGGATGATGATCAGGTGGTAGGGCTGGAAGAAGGGGCGCCACTGCTCGAGGAAGCCCAGATCCCGAATGGTCGGGATGACAATGTCGAGCTGGTCCTTGAGGGGGGGCGACGACATGGTGGCTGGCTGTGTGCGCGTCAGGGGAGAGCTGTGGACTGCGGGGGTCGGGGCCGAGGAGGATGTGAGCCGAGGTGGTGCGGGCGCATGGCTTTGCCCGCATGGACAT
>VFQP010004007.1_pt1 | contig 14244 bp, 20 predicted proteins | sample 3512351 | NCBI WGS metagenome assembly VFQP01 (sample SAMN10412372, study PRJNA504923) | tailings metagenome | isolation source: Relicate 1 Philex TSF1 revegetated site | place: Philippines: Tuba, Benguet | collected 2017-08-29 | reverse complement strand
GACCAGTACGCAACGTACTGCGAGCGGATCTGCTGCAACTGGACCTCTTTGCTGCCGGGGCGTTGCTGCGGCGCTGCAGGTGACCAACGAGGTGCAGGTGCTGCAGGACAACGCCCAGGTGCTCGACCCCGGCGCCTCCTTCCCCATCTCGGTCTCTCTCTACACAAGCGGCCAGCCCGAGCAGGTGAGAGGCGGCACCTTTCCCTCCGTGCCAAACCATATGCGGACGGTCTCGTGAGGAGCGGCTGCACGCACCGAGGCGTGCGCCTGGGACCACACGGAGCGTGCGTGCGCAGGTGTTCCTGCGCTCCAGCGACAACAACGCCTCCAAGCTGCCGTGGAAGCCCAAGTGGGTGCTGCTCAGCACGTGCTGGGGCCAGACGCGCTACGAGCCGGTGGCCGCCGACAAGGACGCGCCCGCCGGCACGCTCGTCTTTGCCAAGGTGAGGCGGCCTGGCCTGGCGCGGCACTGCCACCAAGGACTGAGTGAGCTCCAGTCCTGGGGACCAGCCTGCCGGCGCGCTGTGGGCGTGGCCGTCACGAATTGCTGCAGGTGCCGGACGTCACGTACGAGATCAAGGTGGCGGGCGCCGACGTGCCGGGCAACGGCACCGACGGCAACGTGCACGTGCGCATCAACGGCGAGAAGGGTGAGCGCACATGCGCGCGCAGAGCACGGTGGCGTGCCCCCGCGTCTCCTCCCCAAGCAGCAAAGCACGGCGGCGACGGCGCACACGGCACCTTTGGCTGCGCAGGCGCGACCAACGAGGTCACCCTGTGGGACGCCTGCGAGCGCGGCGGGGCGTACACCACCTCACTCATGGCACCCGACCTGGGCAAGATCCAGTCCGTCACGTTCCTGCTCAAGTAAGAAGAAGGGCTGGCCTGCCCTGAGGGCGCTAGGGCCCTGGCGTGCGTTGCATGCCGCCGCGACAAGCCGTGCTCCAACCGCCCCCGTGTGCCCCCCGCCCGCCTGTGCGCCGCAGGGACGACGGCGGCAACCTGCACAGCCAGTGGTGCCTGGGCAGCGTGGCGGTGACCCAGACCGACAGCGGCGTGCACACCACGTTCAAGGCCGGCTCCAACGACCTGTGGGTGGAGCGCGGCGGCGAGCTCACCGTGGAGGCCGACGCCACCACGCAGGCGTACGTGGACTACAAGATCCACGTCTACACCAGCGCCGGCGACTGCTCCGGCTTTGACGGCGGCGTGCGCTTCAAGATGGAGGGTGAGGCCCTGCAACGGGGGGGGGCGCTTGCTTTGATGTGCCAGGGCGCCGCTCCCACCGCTCAGCGACTCACACGGAAGCCTGCTGCGCGACACGCCTCGTCTCGTGCGCAGACTCGGACGGCACGCAGTCGGCGCAGCACAAGCTGGCCAAGGGCGACTTGGAGAAGGGCCCCTTCAAGACGGGCGGCGTGGACGTGTTCCCGCTGCGTGCGCTGCCCATGACGGTCAGCCACGTGTACGTGGACCTGGACTACACGGGCAGCACGAGCAGCTGGGGCCTGGCGCGCATCGTGGTGGAGCGCGCCGACAACGGCGAGCAGTGGCAGTTCGTGCCCAGCGGCAGCGTGTACTCGTGGTGCTCGTGGCCCGAGGTGGAGCCCGCCAAGCAGGTGAGCGGCACGTGCGGGGGGTGCGGGCGAGTGCGCTGCGCACTGGCGTGGCTGGCGCCCGCGATGAGCATGTCGGCTCTATCTCTCGCTTGCGCGCGCCCGCAGTCGAGCTACCGCCTCACGACCTACACGGGCACGGTGGACAAGGCGCCCTACGACGGCGACGTGTACGCGACGCTCATCGGCAAGGACGGCACCGTGAGCGCCGAGCAGAAGCTCAACCTGTACACGTACGAGATGGCGCCCGGCGCGAGCGGCTGGGCCTACATGAGCGTCTACACCATCCCGCACGTCGAGCAAGTCAAGATCCGCCTCGACGGCGGCAGCGCGCCGCGCTGGGCGCTCACCAAGCTGACCGTGACGAACGAGGACACGGGCGCGCTGGCGCTGTTCGAGTCCACGCAGCCCATCAAGGCCAACAGCGCCACCACGCTCAAGCGCACCGTCGTCATGGTCGAGTACGAGGTCAAGGTGAGCGAAGCACTAAGCAGCGCGCGCGCTGCCGGCCCTTGTGCGCGCCTGAAGAAGCCAGCGGTCCCGCGTCCTGCGCGCGATGCGCCGCCCTCGCCCTCGCCCTCGCTCGCAGGTGTACACGATGGACACCAAGGGCGCGGGCACCAACGGCGACGTGTTCTTCAAGCTCGTGGGACCGAGCGGCGAGACGGACGAGGTGCAGCTGCGCAACGGCGACGACGACTTCAAGCGCGGCGCCACCGACACGTTCACCGTCAACGGGCCGGACGTGGGCGACAGCCCCACCGTGCAGCTGCGCCTGGTGAGAGGCGCTCTCTCGCTCTTGCGCCTTGCTCGGCCGCCAAGCAGTGGAGCCCCCAATCACTGCTGCGCTTGCCTCGCCCTGGCCTCGCAGGCGGCGCCGGCCACCAAGGAGGGCGAGGAGCCCATCGTGGTCCGCAGCGGCTGGGCCGTGGACCGCGTCGAGGTGCTCAACAAGAAGTCGGGCATCCGCGGCACCCATGCGTACAACTCGTGGCTCAACATGCCGGCAGCCTGCGCCAGCATCACGCAGTCGTCCAGTGTACAGGTGGGTCAAGTCACCGGAGGCGACGAGGGCAGCGGCAGCTCCCTCCCTCTCCGCACGCCAACGCAGAGGTGCGGCCGGTGCCATGCTGACCAGCGCCCCCGAGCACCCATTGCGCGTTCGTGCGCAGGCCCTGAACAAGTACGTCGTCAAGGTGACGACGGGCACGCTGACCGGCGCCGGCTTTGACGGCAACGTGTGGGTGGAGATGGGCGGCTGGTGGGACAGCATGCCCGAGGTCAAGCTGGTGCACCCGGGCGAGACGACGGCGCACCTGCCCGACGGCCAGACGGTCGAGTACGAGCTCTTTGGCGTGGACATGGGCTGCGTCACCAACATCAAGGTGTGTGTGCGGTAGTGGTGCTCCTGATCATGAGGATGGACGTGGGCATGGTGGGCGCACTGCGGGCAGCGCTTGACCGCTGTGTCCCTTGTGCGGTTGTCGCCATGCGTGCAGGTGCGCATCGAGCCGACCGAGGACGACCCGGCGTGGATGCTGGACAAGATCGAGGTGACCAACACCAACGGCGGGTATGAGAGCCAGTTCTACTACGGCTCTTGGTTCAACGGCGAGCAGAAGGAGGACACGCTGTACCGCAACAACCCGCTCACCGAGTACAAGGTGCGTGCGGCGCGCCCCTGAGGCACGACACTTGAGGTCGCTGCTCCTGGCCATCGTGGTGCGGAAAGCCAGCTGAGATACTGCGGTGTGTGCTTGCTGCTTGCTTTCCCCCCTCGAGTGGCGCAGGTGACGCTGCACACGACGGACCAGGCGGACGCCGGCTTCGACGGCGAGGTGTACGTGCTGCTGACCGGCGAGAACGGCGAGACGGAGAGCGTGCTGCTGGTCAGCGACAGCATCGCCACGCTGGCGCCGGCGTCGAGCGAGACGTACGTGATCCGCGCGTCGGACGTGGGCACGCTGCGCTCGGCCAGCGTGCGCATCGTGGGCAACAAGAAGGAGAAGAAGTGGCACCTGGACCGGCTCGAGGTGGCCAACGTGCCCCAGGACGGCTCCGAGCCGCCGGCGCCCGCCGTCTTCATCCACCGCAACTGGGTCGAGTCCGAGACCGTCACGCTCACCAAGGACCTGCCCGTGGTCGAGTACAAGATCACGGCCGTGACGGGCTCGGCTGCGGACGCTGGCTTCGACGGCGACATCTTCATCACGATCAACGGCGCCGAGGGCTCGACCGAGGAGCTCAAGCTGGTGCTGCCCGCGGCGCCCAACGCGGCGGCGGGCCACGCCGACAACCGCTCGACCATCCAGCCGCCGCCCAGCGCCAAGCCGGACGCCGCCGCCGCTGCTGGTGGTCCTGCCGCCGCTGCGCCCGCCGCGGCCGCCAGCAAGGCACTGGCCTTTGCGGCGGGCAGCACGCAGCTGCTGACGGCGTCGTCGCGCAACGTGGGCCGCATCAACAACGTGACGGTGCGCCTGGCGCCGTCGAGCGCCGAGGGCGCCTCGACCAAGTGGTTCCTCGAGGCGCTCACGGTGACGGAGCAGACGAGCGGCATCCAGGCCGTGTTCCCGCACAAGGCCTACCTGTCGAGCGACTGCGCCAGCACACTCTACATGCCCAGCAGCTACACGTACACGGTGCGCGTCAAGACGAGCGACGTGGCCGGCGCCGACTTTGACGGCGACCTGTACGTGGTGCTCGCGACGTGGTGGGAGGAGTCGGAGGAGCAGCTGCTCTCGTGCACGCGCGCGACGGACGGCAAGTTCGCGCGCGGCAGCACCGAGGAGTTCACCGTCAAGGTGGACAACATCAGCTACGTGCGCAACGTGCACGTGCGCGCGGCGGCCGGGCCCGACACCAAGAGCAAGCGCTGGCACGCCGCCTCGATCGAGGTGGCGCGCGCCGACTACGGCAACGACGTCGAGCACTTCCACGTGCACGACTGGGTCAACGTCGGCGCCGACAAGCTGCAGGTGCCGCGCACCGACATGGCCACCTACGACCTCACGCTCTTCCTGTCGCCCGCCGCGCCCGCCACCGCCATCAACCCCGCCGACCTGCAGCTCTGGGCCCTGCCCGTCAACAACCCAGGTGCGCGCCCTTGTGTGTGGAGGGGGGACAGCCGGCGTTTGCGCGTTCCGAGTAGTGCATTGCAGTAGTGCCTGGACGCACGTGCACGTCTGTGCATCTGTCGCCCTGTCTGCGCAGACGTGGCGCCGCCCGAGTGGGCCGAGGCGCAGCTGGTGCTCACGCCGGCGCCCGACACGGTGGCGTCGCTGTCAGTGCTGGACATGCAGGCCTACACGGCCACCATCACGGCGCCCGCCTGCTCCGACGGCCTCATCAAGAGCCTGCAGGTCAGCGAGCTTGGCCTGCCGCCTGCACGGTACTTGCTTGCGTGTGGCACGAGGCAGAGCGCTCAGCGGTGCGCCGGGTGGGTGGGTGTGCACACCGCCGCAGATCCGCTCCGCCAAGGGCGGCACCGCCGGCGTGTCCTGGCTGCTGCACCGCGCCACCGTGTTCGACAACTGGAACTGGGGCACCAGGCGCGTGTACTTCGGCGCCTCGCTGGCCGCGTCCGGCACCACCCTCACGGGCAAGCCCCTGGTGAGCACGCCTCTTCTATCTCCTCTCGATGGGCAGAGCTGGCTCGTTGGTGCACGGCGTTCTCGCGCACCGCGACTCACAAGCCGGCGTGCTGCCGCGCGCAGGGCGACGAGGAGTACGACGTCACGTTCGTCACGAGCGACGTGCGCGGCAACGGCCACGACGGCTCGGTCTCCTTCCTGCTCGAGGGCCAGCAGGGCATCACGTCGGAGGAGTTCTGCACCGAGAGCAACCTGCTGGGCAGCGGCTCGTCCACCATGTTTGAGCGCGGCTCCACCGACACGTTCCGCGTGTCGCTGCCCAGCCTGGGCAAGCTGCGCACGCTGGGCGTCAAGCTGGTGAGCGCCGCTCGCACCTCGCAAGCCTTGCACGCAGCAGCGCGCACCCGGGCAGCGCGCGCTCGCGCCTCGCACGACCCTCCACCCCGTCTAACTGCTCGTCTTCCCGCCCGCCGCGTGATGCGCCCTGCGCAGACGGGCGACGCGCACTCCCAGTGGTTCCTCGAGCGTGTGGACGTGGTGCACAGCGAGACGGGCCTGCTCACGTCCTTCCCCTGCAACCAGTGGATCAGCGCCCAGGTGAGCCTCAAGAACGCCCCCCGCGAGCCCCTTCATGGAGTGCTGGCCGGCGCAACTCACCAGCGCCAGTGCTCGCGCCGCGCCGCCACACGCAGGACTCGTCGGCGCCGCCCGTCGTCAAGCTGGCGACCGCCGGCGACGCCAAGCCTTCGTACGACGACTGGAGCGTCACGGTGTGGACCGCCACCGCGTCCGACGCGGCGTACGACGGCACCGTCAAGATCAAGTTTGTCAGCGCTGAGGGCGTGGCCACCCAGGTGCGCCTTCCATTGCCTGCGTGCCTGGAAGACGCCATGACTTTCGGTCGGCTCTGTGTGGCATACTGAACTTGACACGTGCCGCTGACTGTGCGTGCGTGCGGGCGTGTGCGCTGCGCTCCGCAGCTGGTGACGCTGGGCAGCGGCGCCAACGGCAGCGGCAACTTCGACCAGGGCGCCAAGAAGACGTTCAGCGTCAAGGCGCGCGACCTCAAGGACGTGGCCAAGGCGGTGGTGCGCCTGCAGGACGAGGGCAGCAGCAGCACGTGGCGCGTCAAGCGACTCCAGGTACGCCATGGAGCTCACGCCTCAGGAGCAACCTTCACTCGCGCCGCGCGGCACGCAGACCTGGCAGCCCTGCGCGCGGTGCGTGTGGGCGCGAGCGGTGGTCCCGCCGGCTGGTGGCGCACACGCGTTGCAGGTGCTCAACACGCGCACGGGCGTGAGCGCGTCGTTCCAGAGCGAGGAGCCCGTGCGCTCGTACGACTACGAGACGGAGCTGCAGCCCGTGCCTCAGACCTCGTACCAGGTCGAGGTGTCCAACGGCAGCGGCGGCGACTGGTACGGCAAGCTGTTCCTCACGCTCATCGGCACGGATGGCCGCAGCAAGGAGGTGGTGCTCTCGCGCTGGTGAGTCGTAGTTGGGTTGGTGCGCCCGGCCGCTGAGCAACTCGTCATGCGCTGTGCGCGCCGCCGCCGCGTGCGACAGCTAGGTCCACCACGGTCGTGCCTGATCACACGCCGCCGCCCTCGCGCGCGCGTGTGGCGCGTAGGGGCGACGAGGTGCTCACTCACTGGGCGGAGACGGACCGCTGGTTCGACCTCGAGGCCGACTCTGTGGGCGCGCTCAAGGCGATCGGGCTGCGCGCCGAGTCGGAGGACAAGAGCCAGCAACTCAACCTGACCAAGGTGGTGGTCACCATGAGCAACTCGGGCGCCATCTCCACCTTCAAGTGAGCCTCGGGCCGGCGCCCCTTCTCGGTCACGCGGGCACCGCAGTCACCTCACCTTTGCTTCTCTCAGCCCTGCCAAACGGTGTGCCACCGCCTGCCTGATGCGCACCGCAGCTACGGGAAGCCCCTGGCCGGCGACGGCTCGCGCGTGCTCATCAAGAAGCACCTCGAGACGACGCAGTACCAGCTGTCGGTGCGTTTGAGCGCCCTTGGCCTGGCGTCTTGCTGCAGCGGCGCTGCGCGTGGCCTGGGGACTGAGGATGCGGGGACGGGGCCGCGCCGGTGCGTTTCTGCAGGTGTTCACGGCCGACTACCGCGGCGCCGGCACGGACGCCGACGTGTACGTGACCATCACGGGCGACGAGGGCGAGATTGAGGAGTTCAAGCTGAGCAGCGCGCCCGAGAACTTCAGCCGCGGCCGCCACGACAAGTTCAAGTTCGACGGCCCCGTGATCGGCCCCAACAAGACGCTGACCTTCCGCCTGGTGCGCCTGCTGCACGCGCTCTGCTTCCACGTGCACCCCTGGGCGAGGCGGTGGCGGCTGCAACTAGACCGTGCACCGCCCTCATGTTGCGCGTGTGCAGGCGCCTCCGGCCGGCGCCCAGACGGTGCACAGCAACTGGCAGTGCAGCTACTGCTCGCTGTATGACCTCAAGACGGGCATGCGCACGCAGTTTTACCACTGGAGGTGAGCGCCTGGCCTCAGCAGCACGGTGCCGTGTCGCCAGAACGACCCAATCCGCAACCCTTTGTCTTCCTGCGCCCTCCGCTGCGCGCAGCTGGATCACGACGGCGCAGCCCACCACGCTCAGCGAGAGCTGGACGTGCAAGAGCCTGTACCCGTACGACGTGCAGGTCACCTCGGGCAAGGCCAAGGTGAGCGCCCGCACGCCTGCAGCCTCGTTCCCGCGCCCGCTGCTGGCAGCGTCCGCAAGGAACGTTGTCACTTCGCCCCTGGCGCAGGGTGCGGACTTCACGGGCGAGGTCTGGATCAAGCTGCTGGGTTCGTGGGGCACCAGCGACGAGCTGCTGCTGGCGCCCAAGGGCAAGGCGTCGCACACCTTCACGTGAGTGCTTGTCCTCGTCCTCTCGCTCCCGGGAACGCGCTTCGCGCGCCAATTCGCAGCGCTTCACGGCGAGCGTGTGCGGTTTGTTCGAGCGGTGCGCAGGGCTGGCTCCTCGGAGACTTTCAGCCTCATGGCGGACGACATCGGCCCGCTGTACGCGGTCGAGGTGGTCAAGCTGGTCGGCGCCAACGCCGCGTCGACCAAGTGGCAGCTCGAGACGCTGCTGGCCACGCCCACCGAGTCGGGCGAGCAGTACGAGTTCCCGTTCGACAACTGGCTGGTGGCCGGCGACCCCGCCGTCACCATCTACCGCAGCTCGCCGAACATCGCGTACAAGGTGCTCGTCTACACGTCGGGCAGCTCGCCGCTGCCCAAGTTCCAGCGCCAGCTGCTCATCAACCTCCACGGCATGTGAGTGGCTCTCTCTGCCCCGCTGCCGGAGCTTGCGCACTGTCGCTTCGACCCTGGCGCTGACCCGCCTGCGCGCGCGTGTGGCGGCGAATCGCGTCGCAGGATGGGCGAGTGCGACGAGAACCAGCTCGTCAACGAGTCGGCCGCACCGCTGGCGCCGGGCAGCAAGGAGGAGTACGACCTCAACGACAGCGACGTGGGCGCGCTCACCAAGCTGGTGCTGGCCATCAAGACCAACGACCCCACCGAGCCGGTGCGCCGCTTGACTGCTGCTCTGCTGTTATCCTTATGCTGGCCGCGGCCGCCTCGCACACAAGTCTCTCCAAGCGTGGCGAAGGGAATCTCACCCGGACGCGAGCCAAGCGCACACGCAACTGCAGGCGCCGACGTGGCAGCTGGACCGCGTGGAGGTGGTCAACACGGTGACCAACACGACGGCCACCTTCCCGCTCGTCACGACGGCGGGCGCCGCGCCCACCGCCACGTGGGTGCACGACGCGGCGGCGGGCAAGTGGAACCTGCAGCTGGCGCGCCTGCTGCCGTCCGTCGAGTACAGCGTCACGGTCAAGACCACCAACCTGCCCGACGCGACGTTCGACGGCGACGTGCTGGTGACGCTGACGGGCAGCGAGGGCGTGACGGAGGAGCTGCGCCTGCCCGCCGACACGTCCAAGGCATACAACCCCGGCCAGGTGTGCTTGCTTGCGCATGGCGGTTTGCCCTCCCTCAGGTGGTCAGGTCGCCGTTGCCTCTCACGACGAGACGCCCTGCCTGTGCCGAGCCGACGATCGCGTGCGTCACATGCGTGACGTGTCGCGCGCGCAGAGCGACACGTTCACGGTCAAGGCGGCGGACGTGGGCCTGCTGCAGAGCCTCAAGGTGGCCATTGCCGCCAAGGGCTCCTCGCAGCAGTGGCACCTGGAGGACGTGGTGGTGTCCAAGGGCACGGCGGGCGCGCCGGCAAAGTTCACCTGCCGCCAGTACCTCAACCAGTACAACACGAGCGTCACGCTCTACCAGCCAGGCACCTGCAAGTACGCCTTCACGCTCGACACGAGCAACGTCAAGGAGGCCGAGGGCTTTGAGGGCACCGTGTTCCTGTCGCTCATCGGGCAGAACGGCGCCGGCAGCGAGCTGCAGCTGCTGCCCGCCAACCAGCCGGCGGCCGACGCCGCCGAGGCCATGAAGGAGGCCGCGCTCAAGGTGCGCTCGGCATGCTTTGCGCTCCGACGCGCCTGCAAGGCCCGTCTTGCGCTGTGCGTGCGTGCGCCACTCCTTCCGGCGTTGACGTGCGTGTGCGTGCCGGCGCGTGCGTGGCTGGGTGGGAGCGCAGGCGGTGGCCCTCACGCCCGGCAACTCTGCGGCGTACGAAGCGACGGGCGCGGACATTGGCGTGGTGGTGGGCGCCAAGGTGCGCGTGGAGCCGGCCAAGGGCAGCAAGCTCAAGAAGTGGCACTGCGCCAAGGTGCTGGTCAGCAGCGAGCGCGACCCGTCCATCCGCTACATCATGCAGCTCAACGACTGGGTGCAGGTGAGCAGCGATCTGTGGGCCCGCGACGCTGACTTGTGCGTGCGCCGCGTGCGCGCGCGTCTGACGTGAGGGCGGCATGTCAACGGCTGCCTCTCTTCGTTGCAGGAGGGCGAGGTGGTGGAGCTGGCGGCCAAGCGCCTCATCCCATACACTGCCGAGGTGGTGCTGGGCAGCGGGCAGAGCGCCAGCAGCCAGGCGCGCCTTGCGCTGGTGCTGGTGGGCGCCTCGGACCCCTCGGCCGTCGCCACGAGCGAGGTGTCGCTGCCGGCGGGCAGCACGTGGCAGCCGGGCTCCAACTCGGTCACGTTTGAGGCCATGGACGTGGGCGGCGTGGGCACGGCGCGCGTGGCGGTGCTGCCGCCGGCGCCGGGCGAGGGTGGCGCCGCGCCTCCCGAGGGCGCCGACGGGCCGCTGGCGCTGCAGCAGCTCAAGCTGAGCAACCACGAGGGGTCGGCGGTCGGCACGTTCTGGCGCAAGCCGGCGCTGCCGCCGCTGGCGGCGGGCGGCAAGTCAGAGGAGCTCGAGCTGCAGCAGGACGTGACGTACCAGGTGCGTGTTTGCGGGCGTCACTGGCCATCAGCGCGCCGCTATGCGTGACGCGCCTGTGTGAGGAGCCCGGCCCGGCCTTTGGCTGACGATGGGGACGCCCGTGTGTGTGCGTGCGCACCCGCAGGTGACGGTGGTGACGGCCGACGTGCGCGGCGCCGGCACCAACGGCGACGTGACGCTGACGCTGGCCGGCGAGAAGGGCAGCACGCAGAGCATGTCGCTGTACAACGACTGGTCACAGAACTTTGAGCGCGGGCGCACCGACACGTTTGAGGTGTCGGGCGCCGACGTGGGCAAGATCACCAGCGCCAAGATCGAGCTGGTGAGCGCGGGGCCCGCACGCTCCTTGGTCCCAAGCCTTGGGACCACCTTGAAGGGAACGGCACTTTCAGCGGCGCTTGCTGACTTTGTGCGTGTGGTGGTCTGCTGCGCAGTCCTCGTGGGCCAACGCCGGCTGGATGCTGGCCACGGTGCGCGTGGTCAACCCGGCGACCGGCCTGGCGCACGAGTTTGCCTACAACAGCTGGCTGGGCCCGCGCGACTCGGCTTGCACGGTGGAGCTGCAGGACAAGACCGGCGGCAAGAAGGTGAGGCCCGCACCTGTGGTGGCGCACGACCGTCCATCTGGTGCGCGCCTGGTCGCTGGGCGCACGTGCTGACGCGCGCCCTGCTGTGCCGTGCTGCGCTCACAGGCGTGATGATGAGCACTGACGAGACGACGACGGCGGTGGATGACAGAGAACGAATGAAAATGAACGCTTCGCGGCTGGCTGTGGCAGTTCTTCAACCCTGCTCTCGCTGTGCGGATGTGACATGCGTGCACGCGGACTTGCGACTCAAGGACTGCTGCCCTTCACCTCTTCCTCGCGACTCCCCAACAAAAGGACGCTTGCGGCTCGTGACTTGTTGAGCTGCCGTCCACTCCTCTTCTTCTTCTCGCTCTCGTGCATGTTTCGGTGGTGGTTGCTTCGCCTGGGCACGTCTTGACGTTTGCAGATAATCCTGCAACAGGGGGAACAGGGGAAAGCACCGCCCACCAAAACGCGAGCACCAGACCAGAGCCCGCACCACGCGTGACGGGATGGGAGCAAACGAAAGAACGACAACCAAACGACACGCTGGGTGGCCAGTTCTGCAGCTAGAGCAAAAAGGCCAGAGGCGACGCTAACAACTGCTTCACGCGGTACAAGACATTTGCTCGAGTCCAAGCGCAGAGCGTGTGCTTGTGTTGGAATCAATCGTAGCGACGGGCAGGGGAATCCGCAGAGCAGGAGGTCCAGCTGGCCGGTGATCGTATACAGGTGTGTCAAGCGACGGGCGGCATGATGAACAGGCAGCATCGCCTTCCCCCCTTGACTGTCATCGCGCTCAAGCCTGCTCAGGACCCTGGGAGCGCAGCTGCCGCCGCCCTGCCCCCCAGTCACCACAAACTGGGCGCCCGAGCACGCCGTGCCGCACAGCGCGCGCGTGCGACAGACGTGCATCGCCGCCGCCGCCGCCAGCACGGCGCCATCTTTGCAGCGCCCTCCTCTCCAGGCCGCCCGACCACAGCCCGTGACGGCAGCTGGTTAGCTAGAGGCTCTGCAGGCCGGCGTACTTGCGCAGGCGCTCGGCGGTGAGGAACATGATCACGGTGTGCGGCCCCAGGCGCGCGTAGCTGGCCGACCAGCCCTGCGCAGCGGCGGCAGGCACAGCGACAGGCACAGCAGGGGGTGGTGACGCGGCCGACGAGCAGCCACCAGCGCGAGTCGTCGCGGTGCAAGCGCGCCCACCCGCTGCGCTGCTCACCTTCATGAAGCCCACGAGCCCGTCCTTGCGGAACACGTCCATGGCGCACTTGGCGGCGTTGGGGTAGCGCGAGCCGCCCACAAACATGCGCGTCTTGACCACGTCGAGCGGGTTGGTGATGGTGGTGGTCACCAGGCCGGCAATCATCGAGGACGTCAGGTGCGTCATGGTGCCTTCCCCCCTGCAGAGCGCAAGGAAAGACGGCTGCACGCATCACTCGCCACCGCGTGGCCCGTGCGCCACCGTGCCCACTGGCTGCCACCAGCAAGCACAAGCACAAGCACAGGAGGCTCTGACTCACCAGCCGCTGGTGCGCAGCACGACGCGCTTGATCTCGTCGTACGTGGCGCACTGCGCGGCCGTGAGCACGGCCGAGCGCACCAGGCCGGGCATGGCGCCCTTCCAGAGGCCCACCACGCCGTCGGCCTGCACCACGGCGCGGATGACGCCCATCGAGGTGCGCGGCGTGCCGGGCGTGCGGCCCGCCGCCTGCAGGCGCGTCTTGACCAGCTCAATGGGCGACGTGACGGCCGCCGCCAGGCCGCCGCTCAGGCTGCCGCTCAGGATCTTCATCTCCAGGCTCACTTGCTTGGCGTCGCCTGCGCGCCACGAGCAGCGCAACAAACAGCGTCACTGCCAAGAGCCTGCGGCGAGAGGAGGAAGTTGCGGCCCGCAAGCGCACACGCGCGCGCAGCGCACCCGTGATTGCGTTCTTGATGGGCGTGTAGAGCCCCAGGCGCGCGCCGCCGAAGAAGAAGCCGCGCGCCAGCGAGGGGCCCAGCCCGCTCCAGAGCGCCAGCACGCCCTCGTTGCGCACAATGTTGACGCCCGTCTGGACCTGCGGGTGGGGAGGCGCGCACGCACAGCACGCGCACAGCGCCATTGAGCCAGCCGGGCCCCTCGCAAGCACTAGCCTGTCCTGCTCTGCTAGCCCGCCACGAGTCCGACTCACCATGCCGGGTGGCCGCGCGCCGGGCCCCTCGGCCGCCAGGCGGTTGCGCTCGAGCTGCAGCCGGACCTTGATGACGTCGAGCGGGTTGGTGGCCGTGTTGGCGGTGCCCACGCTGATGCCGCTGGTCAGCAGCTCGGTGAGCACGCTCTTGGGCAGCAGCGAGAGGGTCGAGGTGGCTGCCGCGACGGCGATGAGAGCAGGACCCGTGGCCGACGCGCCCGAGGCGGACGCGCTGCTGCCCGCGGCCGCGCCTGCTGCAGCATTCGCCGCCGCGGCAGCAGCCACGGCGGCAGCTCCCGAGCTTTGCACGCCTTCAAGCGCGGCCTGCGTGCAGGAGCCACACGACAGCGAGCCGCGTGAGGCGCAAAAAGGTGATGTTCGGCGATTGGACCTGGGTGTGCAGCGCTTGACCCTGCCGCAGGCTCTGAGCGCGCGTGCACGATTGCGTCGCGCGCTGATCCCCGTCGCCCTCCTGCTCCGCGGCGCTGCTCCTCGTTTCCCCTCTCCCCGCGCGGACTCGTTCCTCCAGACGTTGATGACGAGGATGGAAGCAGCCCGCCACCCTCGCGCCCCATCCGCGCGCGGCCGGGACCAGGGGCGCGCGGGGCGTGCCCACGATCGAGGTGAGCTCCTGCTCTGTCCTTTGTGACGCGCGCCGTGGCTCTGCGGGCCCTGTGCGCCTCGAGCGCCACCCCAGCCCGCCTCCGCAAAGGCAGACAGCATGTCCCGCGCGCGCGCACCTTTGCAGGCGCCATGGTCCCCGACATCTGGACGGTGCTTGCTTCGATGCGCCTCGAAGGCTGGGCGGACGTGAAGAGCTGCTCTGCGCTCCCGACTCGGCCGCGCCGACAAGGAGAACGAGTGCGCCCCGCGGAAGGTGTGTGCGCGCAGCAGCGCTCGTGTATGTGTGCTGCTCGTGTGCGACGGCTCGA
>VFQP010004006.1_pt1 | contig 14248 bp, 7 predicted proteins | sample 3512351 | NCBI WGS metagenome assembly VFQP01 (sample SAMN10412372, study PRJNA504923) | tailings metagenome | isolation source: Relicate 1 Philex TSF1 revegetated site | place: Philippines: Tuba, Benguet | collected 2017-08-29 | reverse complement strand
TGCTCGACCAGCTCGGCCAGCAGAACGCCATGGCCTCGGCCGGCGCGGTGCAGACGCCGCTGGACGTGGTGCAGGTGCGCGTGGACGGCAGCTTCAATTCGGTGGACGAGCTGCGCGCCATGCCGATCCGCGCGGCCAACGGCCGCACCATCCGCCTGGGCGACATCGCCGAGGTGCACCGCGCCACCATCGACCCGCCCGAGGTGCTGGTGCGCCACGACGGCCAGGACGCGGTGGCCCTGGGCATTTCCATGGCCAAGGGCGGCGACATCATCCGCCTGGGCAAGGCGCTCAAGGGCGTGGTGGCCAACATCGAACGCACGCTGCCCGCGGGCATGGCGCTGGTGCAGGTGCAGGACCAGCCGGCCGCGGTGACGCTGTCGGTCAACGAGTTCGTGAAGGTGCTGATCGAGGCCGTGGTGATCGTGCTGGTGGTGAGCTTCCTGGCGCTCGGCCTGCACCGGCGGCCCGGCGGCACCGGCCTGCGCCGCTACGTGCTCGACGCCCGGCCCGGCCTGGTGGTGTTCATCACCATCCCGCTGGTGCTGGCCATCACCTTCCTGGTGATGAACCACTACAACATCGGCCTGCACAAGATCTCGCTGGGCTCGCTGATCATCGCGCTGGGCCTGCTGGTGGACGACGCCATCATTGCGGTGGAGATGATGGTGCGCAAGCTCGAAGAGGGCTACGACATGTTCCGCGCCGCCACCTTCACCTGGGACGCGACCGCCATGCCCATGCTCACGGGCACGCTGATCACGGCCGCGGGCTTCCTGCCCATCGGCCTGGCCAACTCCACCACCGGCGAATACACCTTCGCGATCTTCGCGGTCACGGTGATCGCGCTGCTGATTTCGTGGGTGGTGGCGGTGGTGTTCGTGCCCTACCTGGGCGTGAAGCTGCTCAAGGTGAAGGCCAAGGCCGAGGGAGAGCCGCACGAAGCCTTCGACGGCCCCATGTACCAGCGCTTCCGGCGCCTGGTGGACTGGTGCGTGCAGCACCGCTGGCTCACCATCGGCGCCACCATCCTCACCTTCGTGCTGGGTCTGGCGGGCATGGGCCAGGTGCAGCAGCAGTTCTTCCCCGATTCGAGCCGGCCCGAGATTCTGGTGGACATCTGGCTGCCCGAGGGCAGCAGCATCAACGCCATGGACGAGGTGTCGCGCCGCGTGGAGCAGCGCTTCATGCAGGAGCCCGGCGTGAAGGCCGTGAGCACCTGGGTGGGCTCGGGCGTGCCGCGCTTTTATCTGCCGCTCGACCAGATCTTTCCGCAGAGCAACGTGGCGCAGTTCATCCTGCTGCCCGAGAGCCTGGCCGAGCGCGAGCGCATCCGCAAGGCCTTGCCCACGCTGCTGGCCACGCAGTTCCCCGAGGTGCGCGGGCGCGTGAAGCTGCTGCCCAACGGGCCGCCGGTGCCGTATCCGGTGCAGTTCCGCGTGGTCGGCAGCGACCCCGCGGTGCTGCGCGGCCTGGCCGACGAGGTGCGCGCCGCGATGGCCAAGAACCCCAACACGCGCGGCGTGAACGACAACTGGAACGAGTCGGTCAAGCAGATCCGCCTCGAGGTGGACCAGGCCAAGGCGCGCGCGCTCGGCGTCACCACGGCCAGCATCGCGCAGGCCTCGCGCACCACGCTGGTGGGCTCCACCGTGGGCCAGTACCGCGAGGGCGACGAGCTGATCGACATCGTGCTGCGCCAGCCGCTCGACGAGCGCGACGCGCTCACCGATCTCGCCAACAGCTACCTGCCCACGGCCAGCGGCCAGGCCATTCCGCTGCAGCAGGTGGTGAAGGTGGGCTTCGGCTGGGAGCCGGGCGTGATGTGGCGCGAGAACCGCGAGTACGCCATCACCGTGCAGAGCGACGTGGTGGAAGGCCTGCAGGGCGCGACGGTGACGGCGCAGCTCAAGCCGGTGCTCGATGAGATCCAGGCGCGCTGGCTCACCGAAGGCCGCACGGGCTACCGCATCGAGGTGGCGGGCGCGGTGGAGGAGAGCAGCAAGGGCTCGGCCTCGATCGCCGCGGGCGTGCCGCTGATGCTGTTCATCGTGTTCACGCTGCTCATGGTGCAACTGCAAAGCTTCAGCCGCGCCATGCTGGTGTTCCTCACCGGCCCCATGGGCATGGCAGGGGTGGCGGGCGCGCTGCTGCTGCTCAACCGGCCCTTCGGCTTCGTGGCGCTGCTGGGCGTGATCGCGCTCATGGGCATGATCCAGCGCAACTCGGTGATCCTGATCGACCAGATCGAGCAGGACCGCGCGCGCGGCGTGCCCGCCTGGGACGCGATCGTGGAAGCCGCGGTGCGCCGCATGCGGCCCATCGTGCTCACGGCCGCGGCCGCGGTGCTGGCCATGATCCCGCTCTCGCGCAGCGTGTTCTGGGGCCCGATGGCGGTGGCCATCATGGGCGGGCTGGTGGTGGCCACGGTGCTCACGCTGCTCGCGCTGCCGGCGATGTACGCGGCCTGGTTCCGCGTGAAGCGGCCCGCTGCCACGGCCTGAACGGCTTCGATACCGGCCTGACATGTTTCGACATGTTCAGGCCTCAAGTTCGTCTAGAGTTCCGGCTCCAAGACCTCAGGGAACCCCCTTCTTCACCATGAAGCGACTGCTTGTGGCGCTGTCGGCCAGCGCCCTGCTGGCCGCGTGCAGCGTGAGCCGGCCCCCGCCCGATGTGGCGGTGAACGTCCCCGACCGCTGGATCGCGCCGGTGCTGCCGCACCAGGGCAGCACCGAAGCCCTGGCCGACTGGTGGGACCGGCTCGGCGACCCGGTGCTGCGCGACTGGATCGAGCGCGCCCAGCGCAACAGCCCCGACATCGCGAGCGCGCGCGCCCAGGTGTTCGCCGCGCGCGCCACCCTGGCCGGCGCGCAGAACCAGGGCCAGCCGCAGCTCGACGCCGTGGCCACCGCCAACCGCGGCGTGACCGACCCCAGCGCGCCGCTGACCACCACCCTCGGCGCGGGCCTGCAGGCCTCGTGGGCGGTCGACCTCTGGGGCGGCAGCGCCGCGCGCGTGGACAGCGCGCGCGCCCAGGAACAGATCTCGGGCGTGCGCTGGCACGAGGCGCGCGTGCTCGTGGCCTCGCAGGTGGCGCAGCTGTATTTCGGGCAGCGCCTGTGCCGGCTGCAGCTCGACGTGACCGGGCGCGACCGCGATTCGCGCCGCGTGACGGCCGAGAGCAACGACGTGACCGAACGCGCCGGCCTCACCGCGCCCGCGGTGGCCGCGCTGGCGCGCGCGAGCGCGGCCGAAGGCCAGGCGCGCTGGCGCAGCCAGCAGACCCAGTGCGAGCGCCAGGTGAAGGCGATCGCGGCCACCACGGCCCAGCCCGAGGCCGATGTGCGCCGCCAGATGGCCGCCGCGCCCGACCTCGCCGCCTGGCTGGTGCCGGGCCGCGTGGACGCGCTGCTGCAGGTGAAGGCCGTGCCCGCCGAGGTGCTGCGCCAGCGCCCCGACGTGTACCGCGCCCAGCGCGAGCTCGTGGCCGCGAGCGCCGACGTGGGCGTGGCACGCGCCGCGCTGCTGCCCAGCCTGTCGCTGCAGGGCAGCGTGCTGCGCAACCGCATCACCGCCGGCCCCACGCAGGGCAGCGTGAACACCTGGTCGATCGGGCCCATCACGCTGAGCCTGCCGCTGCTGGGCCGCGGCGCGCTCAACGCCAACGTGGACAGCGCCCAGGCCCGCTACGAGGCCGCGGCCCTGTCTTACGCGGGCGTGCTGCGCCAGGCCGTGAGCGAGGTGGAGCAGGCGCTGGTCACGCTCTCGGGCCTCAACGAACGCCTGGCCGCCACCGAGACCGCGGTGGCCGGCTACAACCGCTCGTTCGAGGCCACCGAGGCGCGCTACCGCGTGGGCTTTGCCAACCTCAACGAGCTCGAAGAGGCGCGCCGCCTCAAGCTCAACGCCGACAGCAGCGCCGTGTCGCTGCAGCAGGACCGCATCAACGCCTGGCTCGAGCTCTACGTGGCGCTCGGCGGCGGCTTCGACCCCGCGGCGGTGGACGGCACCGTGCGCGACGCCCTTCAACCCAACGCCCCGAACGACGCCCGATGAACACGCCATCCACCCCCCGGCGCCGCTGGTTCTGGCCGCTGGCCGCGCTGGCCCTGGTCCTGATCGCCCTCGCGGCCTGGCTGCTGCTGCGCCCCGCGGGCCAGCCCGCGCCCGAGGCGGCCCAGGCCAAGGCCGCGGCCGACGCGCCGCGCCCCGCGCTCACCGTCACCGTGGCCCGGCCGCAGCGCGAAGCGCTGCCGATCCGCCTGCAGGCCAACGGCAACATCAGCGCCTGGCAGGAAGCCAGCGTGGGCGCCGAGGTGAACGGCCTGCGGCTGTCCAGCGTGAACGTGAACGTGGGCGACACCGTGCGCAAGGGCCAGGTGCTGGCCGAGTTCGTGCGCGAGACCACGCAGGCCGACACCCTGCAGGCGCGCGCCAGCCTGATGCAGGCCGAGGCCAGCTACCAGAACGCCAAGGCCGACGCCGACCGCGCGCGTGCCATCGAGAACACCGGCGCGCTCTCGCAGTCGCAGGTGGCGCAGTACCTCACGCAGGAAAAGGTGGCGCTGGCCCAGTGGGAAGCCGCCAAGGCCGCGCTCGCCGCCACCGAGGTGCGCCTGGGCAACACCCGCGTGCTCGCGCCCGACGACGGCGTGATTTCGGCACGCAGCGCCACCGTGGGCGCGGTGGTGGGCGCGGGCCAGGAGCTGTTCCGCCTGGTGCGCCAGGGCCGGCTCGAATGGCGCGCCGAGGTCACGCCCAGCGAGGTCGACCGCGTGAAGATCGGCCAGGCCGTGGCCGTCACGGCCGCCACCGGCCGCGAGGTGCAGGGCAAGGTGCGCGCCATCGCGCCCAGCGCCGATCCGCAGACGCGCAACATCCTGATCTTCGTGGACCTGCCGCGCCACGCCGAGCTCAAGGCCGGCACCTTCGCGCGCGGCAGCTTCGACCTCGGCCAGAGCGAAGCGCTCACCGTGGCCAGCGCCTCGGTGGTGGTGCGCGACGGCCACACCTACGTGTTCGCCATCGACGACCAGGGCCGCGCGAGCCAGCTCAAGGTGCGCACCGGCCGCCGCGTGGGCGAGCGCGTCGAGGTGCTCGAAGGCCTCAAGCCCGAGGCGGCGGTGGCGCTGCAGGGCGCGGGCTTCCTCAACGAGGGCGACCTCGTGAAAGTGGTGCAGTGACCATGAACGTTTCCGCCTGGTCCATCCGCAACCCGATCCCGGCGGCGATGCTGTTCGTCATGCTCACGCTGGCGGGCCTGTTCTCCTTCCAGCAGATGAAGGTGCAGAACTTCCCCGACCTGGACCTGCCCACCGTCACGGTGGTCGCGTCGCTGCCCGGGGCCTCGCCCAACCAGCTCGAGAACGACGTCGCGCGCATCATCGAGAACAGCCTGGCCTCGCTGCAGGGCCTCAAGCACATCACCACCAAGGTGCAGGACGGCACGGTCTCGCTCACGGTGGAGTTCCGCCTCGAGAAGAACACGCAGGAAGCGCTCGACGACGTGCGCTCGGCCGTGGCCAAGGTGCGCAGCGAGCTGCCCAGCGACCTGCGCGACCCGATCGTGAACAAGGTGGAGCTGGCCGGCGGCGCGGTGCTGGCCTACACCGTGGCCTCGGACAAGATGGACGCCGAGGCGCTCTCGTGGTTCGTGGACAACGACGTCTCCAAGCTGCTGCTGTCGGTGCCCGGCGTGGGCGCGGTCAACCGCGTGGGCGGCGTGGACCGCGAGGTGCAGGTGCTGCTCGATCCGCTCAAGCTGCAGGCGCTCGGCGCCACCGCCACCGACGTGTCGCGCCAGCTCGCGCGGGTGCAGATCGAGAGCGCGGGCGGCCGGGTCGACCTCGGCGGCAGCCAGCAGCCGCTGCGCACGCTGTCGCAGCTCGCCTCGGCAGAGGCGCTCGCGGGCATGGAAATCCCGCTCGGCGACGGCCGCCGCATCCGGCTCGACCAGGTCGCCGAGGTGCGCGACACCGTGGCCGATCCCACGGCCGCGGCCTTCCTCGACGGCAAGCCCGTGGTGGGCTTCGAGGTGGCGCGCAGCCGCGGCGCGAGCGAGATCGAGGTGGGCGACGGCGTGCGCGCCAAACTCAAGGCGCTGCAGGCGGCGCGGCCCGACCTGCAGATCACCGAGTCCTTCGACTTCGTGACGCCGGTGAAGGAGGAATTCGACGCCTCCATGACCCTGCTCTACGAGGGCGCGATCCTCGCGGTGCTGGTGGTCTGGCTGTTCCTGCGCGATTTCCGCGCCACCGTGGTCTCGGCCGTGGCGCTGCCGCTGTCGGCCATTCCGGCCTTCATCGGCATGCACTACCTGGGCTTCACCATCAACGTGGTCACGCTGCTGGCGATGTCGCTGGTGATCGGCATCCTGGTGGACGACGCGATCGTGGAGGTGGAGAACATCGTGCGCCACATGCGCATGGGCAAGACGCCGTACCAGGCCGCGATGGAGGCGGCCGACGAGATCGGCCTCGCGGTGATCGCCACCACCTTCACGCTGATCGCGGTGTTCCTGCCCACGGCCTTCATGGCGGGCATTCCGGGCAAGTTCTTCAAGCAGTTCGGCTGGACGGCCGCGCTCGCGGTGTTCGCCTCGCTGGTGGTGGCGCGCGCGCTCACGCCCATGATGGCGGCCTACCTGCTCAAGCCCTTCGTGGCCAGGGAGATGCCGCGCTGGGCCGACTCGAACCCGATCACGCGCGGCCTGTGGCGCTGGGCGAACGACCACGCCGAGCCGGCCTGGCTCGACCGCTACCAGGGCTGGGCGCGCTGGTGCATCCAGCACCGCTGGATCACCGCGCTCGGTGCGGGCCTGTTCTTCGTGGGCTCGCTGATGCTGATCCCGCTGCTGCCGCAGGGCTTCATTCCGCCCGACGACAACTCGCAGACCCAGGTGTTCCTGGAGCTGCCGCCCGGCGCCACGCTGGAGCAGACCGTGGCCACGGCCGAGCGCGCGCGCCAGCTCGTGGCGGCGGTGCCGCACGTGCGCTCGGTCTACACCACCATCGGCTCGGGCACCGCGGGCACCGACCCGTTCGCGCCGCAGGGCGCGGCCGAGTCGCGCAAGGCCGCGCTCACCATCCAGCTCGACCCGCGCAGCGAGCGCCCGCGCAAGCAGGGCATCGAAAACCAGATCCGCGATGCGATGTCCAACCTGCCGGGCGTGCGCAGCAAGGTGGGCCTGGGCGGCTCGGGCGAGAAGTACATCCTCTCGCTCACCGGCAACGACGCCCACGCCATGGGCGAGGCGGCGCGTGCCATCGAACGCGACCTGCGTACCATTCCCGGCGTGGGCAGCATCCAGTCCACCGCCGCGCTGGTGCGCACCGAGATCATCGTCACGCCCGACCTGGCGCGCGCGGCCGAGCTCGGCGTGACCAGCGCGGCCATCGCCGAGACCCTGCGCATCGCCACCGTGGGCGACTACGACAACGCGCTGCCCAAGATGAACCTGCCGCAGCGGCAGGTGCCCATCGTGGTCAAGCTCGATGGCGGCGCGCGCCACGACCTCGACGTGCTGCGCCGCCTCACCGTGCCGGGCGCGCGCGGGCCGGTGCTGCTCGAACAGGTGGCCTCGCTCGAATTCGGCGGCGGGCCTGCGGTGATCGACCGCTACGACCGCTCGCGCAACATCAACTTCGAGGTCGAGCTCGCGGGCATCGCGCTGGGCGACATGAAGACGGCGGTGGAAAAGCTGCCCAGCCTGCGCAACCTGCCGCCGGGCGTGTCGGTGCTGGAGATCGGCGACGCCGAGGTGCAGGGCGAGCTGTTCGCCAGCTTCGGCCTGGCCATGCTCACCGGCGTGCTGTGCATCTACATCGTGCTGGTGCTGCTGTTCAAGGCCTTCCTGCACCCCTTCACCATCCTGGCCGCGCTGCCGCTGTCGCTGGGCGGGGCCTTCGTGGCGCTGCTGCTGGCCAACAAGAGCTTCTCCATGCCTTCGCTGATCGGGCTCATCATGCTCATGGGCGTGGCCACGAAGAACTCGATCCTGCTCGTGGAGTACGCGATCGAGGCCCGGCGCGAGCACGGCATGAGCCGGCTCGACGCCATCCTGGACGCCTGCCACAAGCGCGCCCGGCCCATCGTGATGACCACCATCGCCATGGGCGCGGGCATGCTGCCGATCGCGGTGGGCTGGGGCGCGGCCGATTCGAGCTTTCGCTCGCCGATGGCGGTGGCGGTGATCGGCGGCCTGATCACCTCGACCTTCCTGAGCCTGCTCGTGATCCCCGCGGTGTTCACCATCGTCGACGACGTGGCGCTGTGGTTCGGCCGCCGCTTCAGTGGGGGGCGTGGCCCGGCGGGGGCGGCAGGACAAACCAGTTCGCCGGCCCATCCGCTGCCGAGCGAACCGCCTCGTTGAGCATGCAGGCCGTCTCGCGCAGGGCGAGCGGCAGCAGCGCTTCGAGCGCGCCGGCCTCCTCGTCGGCGCCCGCGCCCGTGAGGGCCACGGAACAGGCCTGCACGGCCAGGCCGCGCTGCTCGCAGTAGCCGCGGAAGATCTGCGTGGCGCGCGGGCAGAACAGGCTGTCGCTGCAGACCCAGACCGTGTCCTCGCCGGGCCGCAGCGCGAACTGCGCATCGGCCAGGCGCAGCAACAGCAGGGCGTTGCCGTGCGTGTTGTCGCGCTGGCGGCCCGGGTGGTCGCCCGGCTGGGCCTCGATGAAGTGCGCGCGCTCGCCGATGGCTTCGCGCAGTTCCTGCAGCGCAGGCGCGTGATGCCAGAGGTGCCGCGCCGAATCGCTTTCGCCCAGAACGGCGGGCGCGTGCGCCGGCAGTTGCAGGCTCGCGGGATCGCCCAGGCCCTGCCGCAGCGCGGCCTCGTAGCCATCGAGCAGGGCCTCGCGCTCGTGGTCCGTGAGCCGGCCCCAGCCCGCGCTGCCGTAGCCGGCCAGGCCCTCGGCCATCACCGCGCGCACGGGCTGGCGTTCGGCGGGCAGCAGCGCGCGGCCGCCGACGCAGACCACCTGCAGCCGCGCGAGCACCGCGGGCCCGAAGCGATCGGCCAGCGCCAGCAGCGCCGTCTTGAGCGCCAGCAGGCGCACCGCGTTCACCGCGTGCAGGCCCAGCGGCACCACGAGCACGCGGGGCGGCGCGGTGGGGCTGTGGGTGTCGGGCGGCTGCGCCACGAAGACCCGGTCCATGCCGGCTTCGATCAGGGTGCGCGCGGGCTGGTCGCTGTGGGCAATGGCCTGGTTCACGCAGCGCGCGTCGCCGGCCGTCGGGCCCCACGCGAAGAGCCGGTGTTCCTGCGCGCGCGCGTTGACGGTGGCCGGGTCGGTTTCATCGAGGCGCAGGAAGCGCCGCAAGGGTTCGACGAGGTGCTGCTCTAAGGGCTGGGCGGCGGGCGTGTCGCGTTCGGCGGCCGGGGGCACGGCGATGGGCAGCAGGCCCTGCGTGGGGACATGGGTGGGCGTGCGGAGCGAGGAGGCGTGGTGCATGGCGGGTGCGCACGGGGCGCAAGACGGAGGAGCCCGCTGCGTCACCGCCCTGGCGCGCCGGTTCGTGCGCGGCCCGGTGCGCGCGCGCTTGTTGAGGCCATCTTCACAACGCCGCCACAATAGGCGGCCATGCGCCTGCGCCACATCGAAGTCTTCAACGCCGTGATGCTCACCGGCAGCGTGAGCGCCGCGGCGCGCATGATCAACGTGACGCAGCCGGCGGTGAGCCGCACGCTGCAGCACGCCGAGCTGCAGCTGGGCTTTCCGCTGTTCCAGCGCGCCGGTGGGCGGCTGGTGGCCACGGCCGAGGCGCAGACGCTGTACCCGCACATCGAGCGCCTGTTCGCCCAGCTCGACGAGGTGCAGCGCCTGGCCGGCAGCCTCAAGGCGGGGCGCACGCGTGGCGAACTGCGTGTGCTGACCGTGCTCGGCCTGAGCTACGAGGTGGTGCCGCGCGCCATGCGGCTGTTCCGCGAGAAGCACCCGCACGTGCTGGTGCACCACCAGGCGCTGCATTCGGTGCAGATCGTCTCGGCCCTGGCGCTGCAGGAGGCCGACGTGGGCTACGTGTTCAACCCCGGCTCACACCCCGCGCTGGTGCAGGAAAAACTGGGCGAGCGCCGCGTGATGGCGGTTGTGCCCAAGGGCCTGCTCACGCCGCGCCAGCTCAAGGCCGGCAGCATCGGCTGGGCGCAGCTGGCCAAGCTGCCGCTGATCGCGCTCGACGCGCAGGACCCGCTGGGCATGCGGCTGGCGCACACGCTGCGCGAGCACGAGGCCGAGATCCGCCCCGTGATGACGGTGCAGACCTATCACGTGGCGCTGGCGCTTGCGCACCACGGCGTGGGCGCGGCGCTGGTGGAGGGCTGCACCGCCACCTCGGCCGATCCGGCCAAGGTCGACGTGCTGCCCTTCGAGCCGCTGGTGCCCACCACGGTGCACCTGTTGCGGCCCGCGGCGCGGCCCCACTCGGTGGTGGCCCGCGCCTTCACGCGCTTCATGCAGCAGGCACTGCAACAGATCGGCTGAGGGCCACGCCGCGCGCGCGCCCCACGGCGCCCTGCAGCAGGTGCGACACGCGCTGGGCGCTGCCCGCGGCCAGCGTGAAGCCCAGCGCGCCCTGACCCGCGTTGAACAGCAGGTTGCGCGGCGCGCCCGCGACCTGGCCCAGGATGGGCACGGCCGTGGGCGTGGCCGGGCGCAGGCCGGCCCAGGCCTGCACGTCGTTGCCGCTGCAGGCGAGCGGAAACACCTCGCGCGCCGAGCGGCGCAGCTGGGCCACGCGGCGCGGATCGAGCGTGGTGTCGTGGCCCGCGAGCTCGGCCAGGCCGGCCACGCGCAGGCGCTGGCCCAGGCGCGCGAACACCACCTTGCGCTGCGCGTCGGTGATGCTGACCTGCGGCGCCAGGCCGGGCGCGTCGGGCACGCCCAGGGTGAGGCTGTAGCCCTTGAGCGGGTACACCGGCACCGACGCGCCGAGCTGGCGCGCGAAGGCCGCCACGCCCGTGCCGAGCGCGGCCACGAAGGCGTCGGCTTCGACCCAGCGCTCGCCGGCCTGCACCGCCACCAGGCGATCGCCCTCGCGGCGCAGGGCGCCCGCCGATCCGCCCACGCTGTCGCCGATCACGAAGCGCACGCCGCGCGCCTGCAGCACGCCGTGCAGCGCGTCGCACAGGCGCGCGCAATCGGCCGCGCATTCGCCCGGGGTGTAAATGCCGCCCACGTGCTGCGCGCCGCTGCCCGCGAGCGCCGGCTCCACCTGCAGGCATTCGGCCAGGCTGAGGGCGTGCTGCTCGGCGCCGCCGAGGCGGCGCTGCAGGTCCATTTGCCGGCGCGCGGCGGCGAACGAGGCTTCGCTACCGAACATCACGAGCTTGCCGCTGGCCTGGAAGTCGCAGTCGGCCTGGGTGTCGGCGAGCAGGCGCTGCAGCGCCTCGCGGCTTTCTTCGGCCAGGCGCAGCAGCTCGGCGGTGCTGCGCGCCGAGACGTCGGCGCGGCAGGCGGCGAGAAAGCGCAGGCCCCAGGCCCATTGCTGCGGGTCGAGCCGCAGGCGCAGCGAGAAGGCCGAGTCGCGCGAGAACAGCAGCTTGGGCAACTGGGCCCAGATCGACGGGTCGGCCAGCGGCTGCACATAGGCGTAGCTGAGCTGCGCGCCGTTGCCGAAGCTCGCGCCCTGGCCGGGCCGTGCGCGGTCGATCACGGTGACCTCGAAGCCGTCGCGCTGCAGCTGCCACGCGGTGCTCAGGCCGACGATGCCCGCGCCGAGCACGGCGACGTGGCGCGGGGCGGTGGAAGACAGGGAAGGGGCGGCTTGCATGCCCGGCACTCTACGGGTTAACCCGGGGCGCGCGGAAATGCAGACAGGCCCATGGCCCATAACCGGAATGCATGGCCTGGCCCCACAAAAGCATGAGCCCGCCGCGCCGCGGTGCCTAGACTGGCGGCTTCCCCCCATTGCCGGTTCCCACCGCTGCACCGCCATGCAAGCCTCGCACGTTTTCCACCGCCAGCTCACCCACGACCTGCCCGTTGCCGTGAGCGGCCAGGGCATCACGATCACCGACAGCCAGGGCAAGACCTACCTCGACGCCTCCGGCGGCGCGGCCGTGTCCTGCCTGGGCCATGGCCACCCCGACGTGATCGCCGCCATGCACGCGCAGATCGACCAGCTCGCCTACGCGCACACCAGCTTCTTCACCACCGCCGTGGCCGAGGAGCTCGCGAGCACGCTGATCGACACCGCGCCCAAGGGCATGAGCCACGTGTACTTCGTGAGCGGCGGCTCCGAGGCCGTGGAGGCCGCGCTCAAGATGGCGCGCCAGTACTTCGTGGAGATCGGCCAGCCGCAGCGCAAGCACTTCATCGCGCGCCGCCAGAGCTACCACGGCAACACCCTGGGTGCGCTCGCCGTGGGCGGCAATGCCTGGCGGCGTGAGCAGTTCAAGCCGCTGCTGATCGACGTGACCCACGTGTCGCCGTGCTACGAGTACCGCGACCAGCGCGCCGACGAAACGCCCGAGCGGTACGGCCAGCGCCTGGTGGCCGAGCTCGAAGCCACCATCGAACGCCTGGGCGGCGAGAACGTGATCGCCTTCGTGGCCGAGACCGTGGGCGGGGCCACCGCGGGCGTGCTCACGCCCGTGCCCGGTTATTTCAAGGGCGTGCGCGAGGTCTGCGACCGCCACGGCATCCTGCTGATCCTCGACGAGGTGATGTGCGGCATGGGCCGCACCGGCACGCTGCACGCCTGCGAGCAGGAGGGCGTGGTGCCCGACCTGCTCACCATCGCCAAGGGCCTGGGCGGGGGCTACCAGCCCATCGGCGCGGTGCTCGCGCAGGGCCGCATGGTGGACGCATTCCGCCGCGGCAGCGGCCTGTTCCAGCACGGCCACACCTATCTCGGGCACGCGGTGGCCTGCGCCGCGGCGCTCGCGGTGCAGCGCGTGATCCAGCGCGACGGGCTGCTGGCGCAGGTGCGCGAACGCGGTGCGCAGCTGCAGCAGATCTTCGCGCACGAATTCGGTGACCACCCGCACGTGGGCGACGTGCGCGGCCGCGGCCTGTTCTGGGGCATCGAGCTCGTGGCCGACCGCGCGAGCAAGCAGTGGTTCGACCCCGCGCTCAAGCTGCACGCGCGCATCAAGCGCGCGGCGATGGAAGAGGGCGTGATGGTCTACCCCGCGGGCGGTTCGGTGGACGGCCGCTGCGGCGACCACGTGCTGCTCGCGCCGCCCTTCATCAGCACGCCCGACGAGCTGGCCCAGATCGTGCAACGCCTCAAGCGCGCGATCGACAAGACCCTCGCGTCTGTCCCGATGGTCAGCGCCTGAAACTTGCCGTTAGCATCGCCACTCCCGAATCGGGGGCCTCAAGAGGGTCCCCACCGTTTCCCCAACCCAGCGATCCGCAGGAGAACACCATGAAAAAACTCACCGCCTGCCTCAGCGCCGTGGCCGCATCGGCCGCCCTGATGGCACCCGCCGCGCCCGCACACGCGCAACAGAAGTTCATGACCATCGGCACCGGTGGCGTGACCGGCGTGTACTACGCGGCCGGCGGCGCCATCTGCCGCCTGGTGAACAAGGACCGCGCCAAGCACGGCATCCGCTGCTCGGTGGAATCCACCGGCGGCTCGGTGTTCAACGTGAACACCATCAAGGCCGGCGAGCTCGACCTGGGCTTCACCCAGTCCGACGTGCAGTTCAACGCCGTCAAGGGCGTGGGCCAGTTCAAGGACAGCGGCGCCGTGAGCGACCTGCGTGCGGTGTTCGCCGTGCACCCCGAGCCCTTCACCGTGGTGGCCCGCAAAGAGGCCAACATCACCAAGTTCGAAGACTTCAAGGGCAAGCGCTTCAACGTGGGCAACCCGGGCTCGGGCACGCGCGCCTCGATGGAAGAGCTGCTGGCCGGCATGGGCTGGAAGCTGTCCGACTTCTCGCTGGCCTCCGAGCTCAAGGCCGACGAGCACGGCCCCGCGCTGTGCGACGGCAAGATCGACGGCTTCTTCTACGGCGTGGGCCACCCCAGCGCCAACATCCAGGACCCGACCACCTCGTGCGGCGCCAAGCTGGTCTCGCTGACCGGTCCGGTGGTCGACAAGCTGGTGGCCGACAAGCCCTACTACGCCAAGGTCACCATCCCCGCGGGCCTGTACCCGAACAACCCGCAGCCCACCAACACCTACGGCGTGGTGGCCACGGTCGTCGCTTCGGCCAAGACCTCGCCCGACACGGTGTACGCCGTGGTCAAGGCGGTGTTCGACAACTTCGACGAGTTCAAGAAGCTGCACCCCGCGC
>VFQP010004005.1_pt1 | contig 14249 bp, 17 predicted proteins | sample 3512351 | NCBI WGS metagenome assembly VFQP01 (sample SAMN10412372, study PRJNA504923) | tailings metagenome | isolation source: Relicate 1 Philex TSF1 revegetated site | place: Philippines: Tuba, Benguet | collected 2017-08-29 | reverse complement strand
GAGCGAAAGAATGAGAAGAGGAGAAGTTCAAGGCCACAAGAGGAGGTGGACGCATCCATGCAGGTACAGGTGCTGGTGAGCGTTGCAATGCTGAATGGAGCGGGCCGTCAAACGGGTGGGAACGGCCGCTCGCATCCCTCCCAGTCCACCAGGAGGCCCGTGGCAATGACCTGCACGTGAAACGGGGCGACGGCGCTGCTCTCGAGGCTTCAGCGCGCGCCACAGCCACGCGAAAAGTGGCATGAGGCCTGGGCCAGCGCCGCAGAGCCTCCCTGCCCCGCGTGCCACAGCCACGGCACGCTCCGTTGGTGCACCATGCACACGCGCACAGAGCCACACGCGCTGCGGGCAAGGGTGCGTGTGTGCGGCTTGCATCAACGGAACGGGCCACCGCCCGCGTCATGCAGGAAGGATCAGCAGGGAGGAAGATTAGGCACCAGCCCAGGCCTTTGCGTCACCCGACTGCAAGCCGCGAGCGGCGGAACAGCAAAGCTGCGGCGCACCCCCGCCCAAGGGTGCGCCTCAGCTATTGCTGTTCCGCTGCTCGCGACTTGCGGCCGGCTGACGCTTGCTCTGGCCTGGGCTGCTGATGCTTCCTGCATGACGCGGGCAATGGCCCGTTCCCTTGATGCCAGATGCACACACACACACGCACACCTGCGTGGCGTTGGCTTGCTCTGTGAGGCACAGTCCGAGCGGCACGTGCTCGCACTCGCCAATCTTGGACGCGTACCTGCCACCATGCATGGGAGAGGGCATGAGGGTTTGGGGGCAAAGCACTCACGAGTGAAGCATCGGCAGCCACGGCGGCGGCTGTTGGAAACGGCTATTCTGGCGCGACTTCCTTGCTGCTGCCCCACCCGCCCAGCACGACGCCCAGCACCACGCACCTGCAGCTGCGCCCGGCGCCCCGCAGCACGTCCGCCCGGTACAGGCCCGACCCGCCAAACGCCGTGTCCACCGGCACCACGGCGTGGCCCGCCAGCTGCGTGCAGGGCAGCCCCTTGGTCGCGGCAGGGCTGCCGCGGCACGTGCCGGGCGTCCACCACACCTGCGGCCAGGGACGCCGAATTCGCAGCGCGCACAGCCTGGGATGGTGCCTAGCCCTCTCCACTGCCGATCAGCGGGGATCCTGGCTGCGTGACGCGGGTGCATCGACCCGTTCCGTCGATGAGTGACACACGCACGCACCTTGCTGCCGTGCATGCTGAAGGTCTGCCGGGTCTTGGCCGCCCTCAGCGCAAAGAGGTCGCAGTAGATGGGCGCCGCCTGAGGGTGGCGCATGGGCATTGCCTTGCCCAGGTCTCCCTTTTCTGCACGGGCGGAAGGGAACAGGGGGAGAGAGAGGGAGCAGCAGGAGGCGAACACACGGCATGGCTGCGCACTGCCGGGGTATTGCGCTGCGACTTGTTGCGTGGTGCGCGCCTTGCCGGGGAGCACGTGGTTGCGGGCAGCGTGCTCCCCGCGTCGCTGCAGCGCTCGGATGCTGGCGTGAGGGCGCCCGCCGCAGAGCGGCCCAGCGAGCAGAGTCGCACGGCGCCGCAGGGCGGGCGCGCGTCGCAGGCAGCGCGCCACACACCCACCGTGCAGGTCCTCGTACCACCCGCATCCGCCGTTGGCGTAGAGCACCTGCGGCAGCAGCCACATGCGGCATGATTAGCAGCTAGCCCGCTACCACGAGTGCAACGCCTCCAGTTTGCCACGCCCGCCTCGCGCCGCCGTCGCAAACGCGCACGCCCTCCGTTCGCAGCCACCCAGCCCTGGCCAGGGCGGTTTCAACGCGCTCCTTCAAGTTGCCCCCGCCTCAAGAAGTCCTCATTCCTCATCTGATCCCCACGCCACCCCGCCCCGCACCTGCACGTGCGGCGCCACCTCCGCCGTCACGCGCGCCACCTCGGCAAAGTCCCACAGCTGGCACATGTCCGTGTCCACCACCAGCAGCCAGTCCACGTCGGCGTACCGCTGCTCCAACCGAAGCGCGTCGAGGTACACGTTCCTGCGGGCGCCGCGCGCAACGAGGACGCGCCGCAACCCCACGCGTCAGGCCGCAGGGGACCACCGCGAAGCTGCAGCATTCCTCTCTCAACCTCCCTCGTCATTGCTGCCGGCAAGCAGGCCTGCAACCAGCCGGGGGCCACGTGCGCATCACCACGCCGCCCTGCCCGCCCCGCCCCGCGCGGTGCAACGTTCCGCCGCGGCAGGCCGGCGCGACGGAAAGACAGCGCCCCACATGGGACGGCGAGCCTCGCGTCCTGGCGACGTTCCACCCATGCTCGGTGCGCCTGCCTGCCCGCGTGGGGCTGAGCATCCTCCACCCGTGCAAGGCAAAGGGCCTTGCACACCCGCACCTGGCCTCTGCCAGCACGGTCAGGTCTTTGGGGAAGCGGCTCTGCTGAGGGGGCAGGGAGCGCAGCTCGCCGTGCAAGTCGGGGTTGGCCTCGGCCCACCGCGTGAAGTTGCCCGTCGTGTCTGCGGGACGCGTTGCACGCGGGACACGCGCGAAACGAGGCGCCGATGGCCGTGTGCGTGTGCGTCTCCGCGCGTGTGAGTGCTTTCCATCTGCCCTGGGCGCCATGGTCCAGGCATGGCCTGGGCCGGAGCCCACTGGACGCATCCGTGAGCCCGCAGCAAGGGGGGCGCGCGAGCCACGGTGCACGGATGCAAAGCCCCCCCCCCTCGCTGGTTACCCAAGCAAGTCTTGTGAGTCCAAGTGAGTGTGAGAGCATGCATGCATGCCCAACCAAGGTGCCCGCCGGCCTTCTAAGCGTCTGCCAGCGAAGCTGCCGGCGAGCGGCGCCCGCAGGACACCCGACAGGCCTGGGAGCTGGGCTACGGCCGTGCCGAGTTCCTTGCACAGACGCAGGTGCCCACACATGCTGCTGCTGCTGCTCCCGCTGCTGTCCCTGGAGCAGAGCGCACCACCCTCCCACGCGCACCGTCAGAGCTGTCGTTCTCCACGAGCATGACATCTACACGGCGGAACTTGGCCGCCGCCGCGAGCATCTTTACGTTGTGCAGGATGTGCGGCAGCTCGTGCGCCACCTGGCGGCCGATGATGCCGACGAGCACGCGCCACTGCGACAGCTGCGCCGTGCCAGTTGCTGGCGCCGCGGGTTGCGTGGAGGAAGAGGCGTCCTGTTGTTGCTGCTGCGGCTGCTCTTGCTGCCGCTCCTGCGTCTGGCCCTGCTGCTGCTCCGCGGGCTGAAGGGCTGTCGGGGCCGCAGCCTCTGGCGCGCCCCCACCGCTGCCTGCCGGGATGCTGCCGCCCAGCTGGCTGCCCACGCGGTCACTGCGCGCCGCCGCCTGCTCGCCCACCGCTGACATGGGGCCCACGACCACAGTCCCATGCCACAGGAAGGCCAGGAGCAGCAGCAGGCCGACGCCGACAGCTGGGAGCCGCCACCGCTGCGGGATGCTGCCACTGCTGCTGCCGCTGCTGCCACTGCTCTGCAAGAGGGTCTGCAGCCCCGAGACGGCCATCCGTAAATGTGCGCAGGCCACCTCTCCAGCACAAACTGCTCGACACGCGTGATCGTTTTCTGAAGGGCGAGCAGAAGACAGTTCGCGACAGCCGCAAGGCCACCAAGGAAGCGGGAACAAAGGGCGAAACAACTCTGAGCCTGAAGCCTTTTTCAAGGTGAGGTTCGCTATGTGCGAGGTGTGCACGAGCGGTGCGGCGGTGCGTACGCGCCAACACTCGCGTCTCCAAAAGAGCTATCAGATCCGGATCACGGTGCCGGGCTGCATGATGACGGACCGGTTGCGCACCAAGGGCCGGCGCGGCGGGCGCTCCGCCGCCCCCGACGACCTCCCGCCGCCGTCCTCGTCGTCGTCGTCCACCGCCCAGGTGGCCCGCAGCTGGCCGTCACCCGCAAGGCTCACCCGGCTCACCAGCATGCTGGGCCGCCTGAGGATGCTGGGCTTTGTCGCCAGAGGCCGCGACGGCGGCGTCGCCTCCCTCGCCTCCGCCTGCTCCGGCGAGTAGTGCGCGTGCCGCCCTCCGGCGTGCGGGTGGTGGCCCCTGCGGCCCCCCGCGCCCGCCGGCGGCGTCGCCCCACTCACCTGCCGGCTGAGCGCCCCCGCCTGCTGCCGGTGGAACGGCCCGCTGGCCACGTCGCCTGGCGGCGCGTTGATGCTCACCACGCTGATGCTGCGGTGCAGCCCGCCGCGCGCCCCGCCGCTGCTGCTGCCGTGCTCCTCCGAGTCAGGCCGTGGCTGGGAGCCACCCGCCCGCCTCCCACCCGCCGGGCTGCCGCCGCCGCCGTGCTCGCCGCCGCGCCGCCGCTGCTGCTGCTGCTGCTGCTGCTGCTGCAGTTGCGGCGCCGACGACGCGGCCATGGAGGGCCGCCGCGACAGCGAGGGGCCCGCCAGGTGCAGCGGCGGCGCCAGCGACGACGACCAAAACACGCCGCCAGGGCCCGGCTGCGAGAAGACGCTGCCACGTGGCTCGCCGCCGCCGCCCTGCTGCTGCTGCTGCTGCTCCCGGGACCCGAACAGGGCGCCGCCGCTGACGCTCTGCCTGGGCGCGCCGCTGACGCTCTGCCTGGGCGGCGGCTGGGGGTGGTAGGGTTGGCTGCCCTCCCAGCCGCCGCCGTAGCTGGACGGCCGGTGCGGCGGCTGCTGGTAGTGGTCCATGGCAGTCTGCGAGCGGCTGAAGCGCGTCACCAGCGCGCGGTGTGTGGACCCGCCGCCGTTGTTGTTGCCGGCGCCGGGCAGCGACATGCGGGCGGTGGGGAAGGGCTGCTGCCCGTCAAAGCTGGGGCGCCGCGAGGCGGCGCGCGAGGCGCCGCTGCGCTTGGCCGCCTTGGACTCGGCAGAGATGGAGTTGAGCAGCGCCTCGGCGGCGCGCGTGCGCGGCGTCAGCGCCACCTGCGCGCATCGCGTTTCGTCGTCGGCGTCATGTGCAAGGTCACGGTGCTGCTCATCCGCTGCCGCGGCGTGCGGAGCGCGTGCGCGTGCGTGGTGGGCAACTCTGGCGTGGTGGCTCATCTGCTGCTGGTTCATCCCCTGCCGTGGCGTGTGGGGCGCGTGCGTGGTGGGCAACTCTGGCGTGGTGGCTCATCTGCTGCTGGTTCATCCCCTGCCGTGGCGTGTGGGGCGCGTGCGTGGTGGGCAACTCTGGCGTGGTGGCTCATCTGCTGCTGGTTCATCCCCTGCCGTGGCGTGTGGGGCGCGTGCGTGTTGTTGGCCAACTCGCCTGGTCGTCGCCGGTGACAAAGGTGTGGGCGGCGCGCATCTCGGCCTGCAGCGCCTCGTTGATCTCTGCCGCCACCTGCGGGGTGCAGCGCCGCCGGTGAGGCAGGCGTGTGAGGTCTGAGTTGCGCCCGCCGGTGATGGCCACGGAGCCTTCGCCGTGTGTGCGTGGCACTGTGGCAGGGCTGCGCCCGAGGGGCCTTACCTTGGCCGCCTTGGACATGGTCTCCACCTCGCTGGCCAGCTGCTTGGGGTCGGACGCGACCTCGGCCCACTTGGCGCGGTTGGCAGCGTTCTGCGGGCGTGGCGCACCCGTATGGAACGTTCCGGGAGAGGCTCACAGCTTGGCACAGTGCTGGTCCGTTGAGCAAGGCAAGGAACGCACTACGCCTGCTCCGCCTTGAGGCCCACCTGTAGTACGTCCTTCATGAGCTTGTCCCGCTTGAGCTTGCCGATCATGACGCCAAAGTTCATTGTGGTGCCTGCGCAAACAGCCACAGGGCAGCGCTCAGGTGATCCTTGCGCAGAGCGCCACACCGCACGGCACGGAACACCCCCGTGCGCCGCCGAACCTCTTGCAAGCGCTCCCCGCCTCTCTCCACACGCACCGGACGGCAGCACGTACTCGCCCGTCATCAAGTTCTTGCCGTTGGCGAACTCGTCGGCCATGAACATCTGGAACTCGTCCCAACTGCAGGCACATGCATGTGTGCGCCCACCGGCCGGCGTGGTGCTCGCCGTACCGCGACCGCGCACTGGACGTGACGAGGCCACGCAGCAAGGTGCAACGGCGATCACCTGATCACGCCGTCGCCGTTGATGTCGATGGCCTGGATCATTTCGGTGATCGTGTTGTCGTTGCAGGGGATCTGGGCGGCCTGCACCGCGCGGGCGCACCACCCCGGCAGCGCAGCGGCAGTCACAGCGTGAAGCTCGGGCCACCTGCGTCCTCTGACTTGCCCTCCCCTCTCCCTGATCTTCTGCAGCACGCCTCTCTCTCACTTTGAGGGCCGCCAGCAGCTCGCAGTGCTCCAGCGTCCTCGACCCGTCCTCGTCCACTGCGCACGTGATCACCGCATCAAGTCAGCGGCATCTATGATCACCGCATCAAGTCACCGCATCAAGTCGGCATGTCACGGTACATGCCACGGTGCTGCCCAGGAGGCCTCAATCAACGGGGCCTCACCTGCGTCGAACCACTCTGCAATGAGCTTGACGACGGCGGCGTGGAGGGGCGGCACCGGCGGCACGATTTTTCGCGCCACGTACCACGTCTTGCAGTGCTGCCGCACCACCGTCTTCTCCACCTCTTGCTGCGCGCAACGAGAGCGCCAATCGCCGTGTGCGGCTGCACGCCTCTACGGCATGTTGACCAGGACTCTACTCGTTGTCCCCGCAAGAAAGCGCACCAGCTGCGCCGGGTCCAGGCGCTTGCCGGGCAGGAGGGCGAACTTGCGCGGCAGCCGCCACTGGCTGCCTTGCCTCCTGGCGCGCGACGCGGGGCTCACGCTGCGCCTCGACGGGTCGTCGCTCAGCGGCGCAGAGCGGCCAGGCGGCGCATCCCACGCGTCATCAGCACGCTGCCATTGCTCTGCTGGCGCTGGCGCGTTGGCGTGGAGCGGGAGAGGTGGTAGTTGCAGGCGTCCCCCGTAGGACATCGGTGCAGCGCTCTGGCAAAGAGCCTGCACCGTAGCTGGAACGCAGCGCTAGCCCTGGAGCAGCATCCTCTTGGCACGCAGCTGCGCCTTGGGGTGTGACCGGATTCCCTGCGCCTGCGCGCAATCAGGGCACGAGTCATGCAGCTGTCGCCGAGCAGCACACCAGGAGCAGCAGTCCAGCAGCATGACGTGACACATCCTCACAAAGGTGCAGCTCGGTGAGCTCAGCAGGGGCTGCAGCAGGCAGCGGCGCGCGATGAGCAGGCCACCGTCCGCGCGCGGCAGTGGCACGCCTCCTCCCGGCAAGCCGCAGCCGGGAGGAGGCTACCCAGCAGCTGGGTACGAGAACTACGACATGGGAGGCGGCGGCAATGCGGCTCCTGGTGGCGCAGGGAAGGAGCTGGCCGTGGTCTCGGCCTCGTCCTTCAGCGCGCCACCTCCCAGCAGAGGAGGGGGAGGAGGAGGCGGTGGCGGCAACAACAATGCGCACATCGACATCTTCGTGCGCGTCAAGCCGCAGCCGCAGCCGTCCCCGCGGCTCCAGCTGGACGCGACCGAGAACAAGGTCGAGTTCAACCTGCCGCGCGAGGCTGCGGCCGGCTACGTCAACAACCAGCGCGAGAACTACGAGTTCCGCTTCAACGGCATCATCGGGCCGCAGGCCAAGCAGGATGAGGCGAGCGCGCCGTGATGCAGAGGAGCATGCGTGCCGGACATGCAGCACCGCACGGCACGGCGCAGGAAGCTCACCAGCGTGCACGGCGTGCGCGTGGCACCACCGCGCAGGTGTTTGAGCGCGTGGCCAGGGGCGTGGTGGTGGGCTCCATGGAGGGCTACAACGGTGAGCGCCCCTCGCGCCCGCCTCGCCCACGCTGCGATCTAGAGCCATTGTGGCTCACAAGCGGAGCGCCGTGCTGCCATGCACGCTGCTGCGCAGGCACCATCTTTGCCTACGGCCAGGTGCGATGACATGCTCCGCTGCCTGCTCACGACACCGCCCAGCACGGGCCGTCCACGCTCCCCAGGGGACACAATGTGGCGCCAAGCACCAGCCGCAGCCGCAGCCCCAGCAGTCCCCACCGCTGCCGCTGCCGCGCCTCCCGTGAGGCGATTGCCGCGGCATCAGCGGTTGCTGCTGCCTCACCTCTGGCGCACCGCAGACGGGCAGCGGCAAGACCTTCACCATCACGGGCGGGCCCATGCACTACGCCGACCGAGGCATCATCCCGCGCGCCATCAGCCTCATCTTTTCAGAGATCTCGCGGCGCTCCGACCACGCCTTCACGGTGCGCCCTCGCGCCCGCCTCCTCCTCTTTCCACGCCCTCTGTTCTTCCTTGCCGCCGCCGCCGCCGCCGCCGCCGCCGTGCGCCATTCCTTCTCTCAGGCGGCGGCGCGACATTGGAGCAGCTGCGGGTGGGCAGCTGGGGGAAGGGAGACACGTTTTGTTTGGGGACCTGCTGCCACTCAGGTGCACGTGTCGTACCTCGAGATTTACAACGAGACGGGGTACGACCTGCTGGACCCTAACCGGGAGGTCAAGGCCATGGAGGACCTGCCCAAGGTCAGCAGGGAGGGGGGGTTGAGGTGGGGGCGGGTGCCTAGGGAGGGGGCGTGCGGGAGCAGGGCTGGGCGGGTAGCCGGCGGAGGACGCTGGAGGACAGGGCGCCGTAACCGGCCCTCCTGCTGCGCCACTTGCGCTGCCGTCAACGGCCCCGTCAGCCCGTCAAATCGCTCTCTCTCTCTCTCTCTCTCTCTCTGGAGCGGTTGTGCGTGTAGGTGCACGTGATGGAGGACGAGGAGCAGCGCACCGTGTTCCAGAACCTCAACATCCACCGCGCCAACAACGAGGAGGAGGCGCTCAACCTGGTGTGTTCGGGGCGGGACGCGGGTGCAAGAAACAGGGGCCGGAGCGCGCCCCTGTTGCTGCCTCTCCTGTCGCCCCGCCTGCCTGCTGGTTTGCGCCCCAAGCCGAGCACGCCAGCCTGGGTCTCCTGTGTCACCGCCCTGCCGCCCCCGTGCCACACCCACACTGCTGCACCCGTGCCCGCTGCCTCGTGCCCCCAAGCACAGCTGAGCAACTGTCAGCCTGGGTCTCCTGTCCCACCGCCCTGCTGCCCCTTTGCCACAACCGCCCTGCTGCGCCCTCGCCCGCTGCCCCCGTCCCCCGCAGCTCTTCCTGGGCGACACCAACCGCACCATCAGCGAGACGCCCATGAACCAGGCCTCTTCCCGCTCCCACTGCATCTTCACCATCTACATCGAGGCCAGGAGGGTGAGCACACGTGTGGGAGCGCACGATCCCCACCCTGCTGCCTCGAGGGTGGCGTTCCGCGCTTCCCTCACCCTGATTGGCTTTCAGCCTCGCTGACGTGGGCAGGGCTGAGCCTCCTCCTGCTGCCTGCCGGCCCTAAGGCATGCCTGCTAGGAGAGGAAGGAGGAGGAGGACTGCTCTTGCTCCAAGGCCCCGAACCCTCACCAAGCCCTAAGTCCCAAGCCCTGAGCCCATGCGTGCGCGCAGCACGGCGAGGACGTGGTGCGGCGCTCCAAGCTCAACCTGGTGGACCTGGCGGGCTCGGAGCGCGCCTCCAAGACGGGCATTGACGGCACCACGCTGCGGGAGGCCAAGTACATCAACCTGTCGCTGCATTACCTGGAGCAAGTGAGAGGGGTGGTTGGGGTGGTGGGGTCGGGGTGGTGGGGGGCACTACCTGGAGCAGGTGAGAGGGGTGGTTGGGTGTGTGTGGTCGGGGTGGTGGGGGGCACTACCTGGAGCAAGTGAGAGGGGTGGTTGGGTGTGTGTGGTCGTGGTGCTAGCCGGGGCGGGGCGCCCATGGACGCACCGCCAGTGCTGCTGCGGCAGGGCGGGCACACTGGGGCGCATGCTCTGGGGGAGGCACCGGGGGATAAGCAGCCAGTGCGGCAGCAGCTCGGCACCCGCTGCACGCTTCTGACGCAGCAGCAGGCGGCGGATGCCGCCGGCTGTGCCCTGCGGGTTGAGAAATGGACGCGTGCGTGCCCTTTTCGCCTCCCTCGCCCGCGTGGCCGCAGGTCATCATCGCGCTGCAGGAGCGCAGCATGGGCATGAACCGCCCGCACGTGCCCTACCGCAACTCCAAGATGACCCAGGTGCGGCCCACCGCGTCCTCGGGGCCAGTAAGGCGAGGAAAGGACCCCGCGCGCGCGGCAAGACCACAGAAGTCGAAGCTGCGGAGCTTGAGGGGCCCGGTGCCATCCCCACACTCAGGCGTTGCGGATCGGCATATGCACAAGCGCCGTTGCTGAGGCGGTGAACCGTGCCACTCACACGGCGCTCCAGATCTGATCAGATCTCGCTGCCCCTGGCATTGCGCCCCCCCTCAGAACAGGCCTTCTCTCCCCGCTGCCCAGGCGTTGCGCTGCCCTCCACAGGCGCTCGTGGGGTCTCGCAGCGCTGTGCCGCTCACCTTGCCGCTCCCCTGGCGTTGCGCCCCCCCGAACTGTGCCCTGCCCTGCTCAGGTGCTCAAGGACTCGTTGGGCGGCAACTGCCGCACCGTCATGGTGGCCACCGTCAGCGCCGACCAGGCGCAGCTCGACGAGAGCATCAGCACGTGCAGGTGCGCTAACCCTAACCCCTCCCAGCTGAACCCTAGCCCGCCTGGACCGCTGCTCTGGACTGCTGCTCTGTTTGCCGTTGGATGCCATCAACGGGCTCTGCAGGCCCCGCCGTACACGTGTCTCTGCTGCGCTCGTGTAGCCGCTGCACTCACCCCGCCCCTTGCGATTGCTGTATGCAAACCCTGAACCGCAGGTTCGCCATGGACGTGGCGCTGGTGCGCAACGTGCTGCTGCTGTGCTCACCCCGCCCCTTGCGCTTGCCCATGCATGCAAACCCTAAAGCGCAGGTTCGCCATGCGCGTGGCCTTGGTGCGCAACGTGGTGGCGCTCAACGAGGAGGTGGACCCCACGGCGGTGATCCGGCGGCTCAAGCAGGAGGTCCGGGAGCTCAAGGAGGAGATCCGGCTGCTCAAGGGCGGGGAGGAGGACCGGGGCCCGGTGACTCCTGACGAGCTGAGGAGGCTGCAGGAGCAGGTGCGTGCTGATGGGGGCTTCAGGCGCCTTGCCTGCCATACGAGGAAGGGGGCGTCGCTCTCGCCTGCCGGCTCTTGCCTGTGCTGCCTTTCGGGGCGGCGACCAAAGCCGTGGCCGGTGGCTTTTCGCCATGCAGATCGAGGCGTACTGCGCGGACGGGTCGTCCGAGGCGGCGCTAAACCTCGGCGGCAGCATGCTCTTCATACGGGCGGCGTTCGAGGTGTTCAAGAAGATTGTTCTGGCCGGCGGCTTCAGGCCGGGCGGCGTCGGCGGAGTAGCCGGCGGCGGCGCGGGCGGCGGCGCGGCGGCGGGCGGCAAGGGCGGCGACGCAGGTGGGGCGGCGGCGGCACTGCTTTTCTGTCCGGGTGGCGCAAGCGCTGTGAAGGAAGGAGCGGAAAGGAGTGCGGCGTTTTTGAGTCGTGCTGTGCGTGCTGTGCGTGCGCTGCTGGGCGGGCGGTCGCGCGCAGGGCAAGACGCGGCGGAGCAGATCCGCAAGCTAAAGCTGCAGGTGGCGCAGCGCGACAACGAGATCAACATCCTTGTGGGCATGATCAAGCGGCGCGACGGCGGCAACGCCGCCGGTGAGCGGTGGCAACTGCAAGCAGCTTTCTTGGGGGGCCGTTACGTCGTCGGCTTTGCTGGCGGTGGTGCGAAGGGAGCGTGACCAACGTGTGCGGTTCACCTGTGGCGCAGGCGCACCGTCGGCGTGGCCTCCCAGCCAAGCCGCCGCCGCCTCCCCCGGCGCTGTCGCCGCCGGGAGCCCCGGCGGCGGCCTCCTCGGAGCGGCTGGGTCGCCGGCAGGGCTGCCGCCCTCTGGCGTGGCGGCGCCCAAGGCGGCGTGGGGGGAGCCGCAGGCGGGGCAGGGCGGCGGCGAGGTGGAGCAGCTGATGAATGCGAGCCTGCTGGCGGACCGCAACCAGGCGTTCGAGCTCTTCAGGAAGAGCTACCGGCAGAACGAGGTGCGCGAGAGTTGTCGTCGTCGCCAACGTGTCGTGGGGCGCTGCTCGTTGCGAGCGATGACTCCCCTGGAGGGTCCTCAGCGTGGCGGTGCTGTCCTTGCGGCGGACTGAACCTTGCGAGCGCAGGTGATTGAGCAGAACAAGGCGGCGCTCAAGACCAAGTACGAGTCTGCCAAGCTGGCCGGCTCGACAGTCAACGACAGCAAGGCGCGCATCAACGAGCTCAAGGCGCTGATCGAGCAGCGGCGCATCCAGCGCTCGGTGGCGCGCGCGGCCGCGGGCGGCGGCGATGCGGGCGACGACGAGGCGGACGCGGAGGAGGAGAGGTGCAAGGCGCTCATCGAAAAGGTGCGCGCGAAAAGGTTGGGGCGAGCGCCCCGCAGTGCTCGTGCTCGACCTGTTTCGCGGCGTCCCAAGACGTGACGTGACGCGACGTGACGGATCCGTCACGCAGGAGAAGGCAAAGTACAAGGACGCGTTCGAGGAGCTGCGGTCGCTCAAGCGCGAGATCGAGCACCTGCACATGCTGCTCGAGCAGAGCCGCACGCGGCTGCAGCGCGACTTTGAGCAGTGGATGGGACTCATGGCGCGGCAAGGCGCGCAGCAGCAGCAGCAGCAGTCGCCGCAAGCAGCGGCAGCGGCGGGCGCTTCCGTCGCGTCGTCGACGGACTTCAGCAGGGCCGCTGGCGGTGGCGCCGGCGCCATGAATCGGTCGACGTCGTTCGGGAGCCAGCCGGAAGCTGCTGCCGCTGCGCACGCTGCGACGGCCTGGGGCGGGGCAGGCGCGGCGCGGGGCGGCAGCGCGGGGTCACGGCCCGCGTCAGCGTCGCAGCAGCAGAGGTGCGCCGAGGAGTCTACAGCGGGGCAGGCGCGGCGTGCTGCTTTCAAAAGCGGGCCGGAGAAAGGTCCCTGGTGCGTGCACTCGCCGCACCTCCCCGCGTGCGCAGGGCGGCGCTGGCGGGCGCGCAGTCGCTCCCCGCCCCCAAGCAAGCCTGGGGGGCCGAGGACGCAGGCACCCGGAGCCAGAGCCACAGCCCCGCCGTCGGGAGAGCGGGCGCCCTGACCGGGCCTGCCCCTGGTGGCGCCGACGCGCCCTTGGACGTTCGGAGCATCGACCCTCAGGTGCGTGCTCGCTGCGTGCCACATGGCAGTAATGGGCAGCGCGGCTGCGACACGCGCGGCAGCAAGGCTCCTGGACGACAGCAGAGGTGATGGCTGCGTGATGTGGGCGCTGCGCTTGCAGGTGCTGGCCGCTGCCAAGCCGTACCTCACCGGCAATCCCGAGGCGGACCAGGACATCCTGCGCTTCTACCTGGCCAAGCAGCAGCTGCTGCAGAAGCTGCAGCAGGGAGGGTGACGCGTGTGGCTGTGGCGCGCCCGCACGCTCAAGGAGAGAGCGGCTTCTCCCCCATTCTTTTCCACTCATTGTTTTTGCACAGCGAGGTAGAGAGAGAGAAAGCGAGGAATGTGAGCGATCGAGAGAGGCTGCCTTTGTGCCTGTATCCGCGTGCACAAACGCGGCGGGGTCACGGTCGGAAAAGCAATGCAAGAGGCAAAAGGAGTTCACTGCGCCCAGAGAGCAAGAGGCGGGTCGCTCTGCCAGCTCAAGTCCCTGCCCATCGCTGGAGGGAATCACTTGAAGCCCCAGTGCTGCAGCCCCTCGAGGATGCCCAGCGCCTCGTGCTGCTTGACCAAGAGCAGCCGGGCCTTGCCCTCGGGGCCACTGCCCGCCGGCTCGGCGCCCTGCCGCGCCTGGTACCACTCGCGCAGGTCCGGCTGCGCGTTGCCCACGATGATGGCCGGGTTGTCGCCCTGGGCAGCACGCGGAGCACGCAGGCAGAATCCAGGCTGTCATGAGTCAGGGCCCGCAGCCGTGCGCGCAGCAACAGCGACCAGGGGGCGGCGCCAAGCGTGGCTGCGCGCTGCCACTGGCCAGCCTGCCAGCAGTGCAAGCCACGCCAGTGCCGCACGCCGCCCGTGATGGGCCAAGCGGGCTGGCGCAGGCATCCGCCCACACCGCGCCCCACCACCCACAGCATGAGGATGTCGGTGCCGCTGTCACGCTCAGCCGTGCCCAGGCACCCCCACCACCGCGCGCCCGCCACCAGCCCACACACCCGGTAGCTCTGATACGCCCGGTAGCTGGGCTCTGGCCCCGCCGAGGTGTCCAAACAGATGCAAATCCAACACACACACACACACACACACACGCCGAGGTGTCCAAACAGATGCAAATCCCACACCCACACCCACACCCACACCCACACCCACACCCACACCCACACACCCACACACCCCCACACCCCCACACACCCCCACACCCACACCCACACCCACACCCACACCCACACCCACACCCACACCCACAC
>VFQP010004004.1_pt1 | contig 14250 bp, 11 predicted proteins | sample 3512351 | NCBI WGS metagenome assembly VFQP01 (sample SAMN10412372, study PRJNA504923) | tailings metagenome | isolation source: Relicate 1 Philex TSF1 revegetated site | place: Philippines: Tuba, Benguet | collected 2017-08-29 | reverse complement strand
GGAAGACGATCTCGCCGCCCAACATGTTGCCGAACAGTCGCATCGCCAGCGAAATCGGCTTGCTCAGCCATTCGACGATGTTGAGGATCAGATTGAACGGCACCATCCACTTGCCGAACGGCGCGAACAGGAATTCCTTGGACAGACCGCCGAGGCCCTTGGCGCGCAGCGCGAAGAACACGGTCAGGAAGAACACGCTGACCGACAGACCGAGGGTGGCGTTGACGTCCGCGGTCGGCACCGGCTTCCAGTAGCCCACGCCCAGCAGCTCGAGCGGCCTGGCGATGAAATCCGCCGGAATCATCTTCAGAAGATTCATCAGCAGGATCCAGAAGAACAGGGTGATCGCGATCGGCGTCACCAACTTGCTGGTCCCGTGATAGGTGTCGCGGGCCTGCTTGTCGACGAACTCCAGGCAGATCTCGACGAACGCCTGCCACTTGCCCGGCACGCCGGCCGTGGCCTTGCGCGTGGCCAGCCAGAACATGAAGACCATCAGACCGCCCATGACCAGCGCGGTGATCAGCGTGTCCAGATGCAGGGTCCAGAAGCCGCCCTCGCCCGTCGACACCGTGAGGTTCTGCAGGTGGTGCTGGATGTAGCTGGTTGGGGTGAGGTCCGCGTCAGCCGCCATAGCTCTGGAATCCTGCCTGTTAACGATTCTGCGCGTGGCCGGAGGCCATCGCGATCAACTGTGCAACGAGTGCGACGATGACGCCGGCGAGCATCGGCACCGGCGGAAGACCCGCGGTTCCCACACCCAGCAGCAGCACACCCACCACGACGACCCACTTCAGTGCCACGCCCGCGAGCAGGCGCGCCAGCGCGCCTGCCGAAGGATTGACGCCGCCCCCGAGCGCAACCAGGCTCGACACCCAGCCGCCGACCGCGATGGCCGCACCACCGAGCACGGCGGCCAGTGACCAGGTCGCGCCTTTCGCAAGGAACGCCAGCGCCGTCACCGCGATCGCGACCGCCTGCCAGGCGATTGCGCGCTGTGCCAGCCGCCGACCTGCAGCGACGGACGTCAACACATCAGATTCCCGGGACTTGGAGGAGCCGCCGGAGCGTAGAAACGGCCCCGTCGAGCCGCAGAAGTATAGCAGCGCTGTCTCGGACGGGACAACCGGCGGAGGTCCTGCCGCGGTCCGCACGGCCGCATTCGGGCACGCACTCCGCGGCTGCGCACGCATTCATTATTTTTTCGTGCAGACCGCGGAACTTGCCGGTATCGGCGTGGTCGTACCTGACGTGCCCGATCTGCCGCACTTTCCTCGTCGGTTCCGTACGCAGATCGCCACCCGAAGCCCTGGCCCGCCGCCAGGGCTTCTTTTTGCGCGTCGTTTGGGGCCGGAGCCGGCGAAGACGCCCGCCCGGCGCGATGGTTTGCGGAACTGTCGCTTCACGTCGACAAGACCCTAACTTGCCGACCATTGCCGCCCGTTCCCCACTTATTGGCGCCCACGATGCCGCACCTCCCCCTTCGCAGCCTGTCCCTCGCCGCTCTGCCGGCCGCCCTCGCCCTGGCCGTCGTCGCCATGCCCGCCCAGGCCCAGAACCGCGACGACCGGTTCGTCCTGCGCCTGAGCGCGTTCAACCCCGAAGCCGAACTGGGCTTCTCCGGCAACGGCATGGTCACCGACGGCACCGACGACGCCACCTTCGGTTTCAGCGAGGACTTCGACACGGGCCGCGAATGGCGTCCGCGCGGCGCGGTCGGCTTCCGGATCAGCGAACGCCAGGCCCTGGTCGGCAATTTCTACGATTACCAGCGCGACGAAACCTGGGAGTACGGCGGCAACGTGCTCGACACCGGGACGATCATCCCGGGCGGCGACCCGATCGAGGTGCCGGGTGCGCGCATCGATGGCCGCCTGTCGTTCCGCCTGGCGAACCTCAACTACGAGTACGCCGTGGTCAAGAACGAGAACTTCGAGTGGGGCCTCGGCCTCGGCGTGACCTACGCCAAGCTGGAAGCCAACGCCAACGGCGTCTCGACCGGCACCGATCTCGTCGATCCGCAGTTCGAGAACGCGAGCTGGCAACGCGACGGCTTCTCGCCCGGCCTGCACACGCGCCTGAGCTGGATTCCGGCGGACCGCTGGACCGTCAGCCTCGAAGGCCAGTACCTCGACACCCGCTGGGGCGATTTCCTCGACGAGCGCGGCCATTTCGAACGCGGCGGCCTGCTGGTCGAGTACATGGTGAGTGATCGCGTCGGCATCCACGCCGGTTACGACTGGTTCCGCCTGAAGCTCTCGGACGAGTATCGCGGCACCGCGCGCGCGCCGACCGGCGTCGACGCGGGCCCGTTCCCGTATTCGGGCAAGGTCACCGGCGACCTGAAGGTCCATGGCCCGATGGCCGGCGTGACGTTCCGCTTCTGATCCTGCAGGCCCACGCGCCCGGCCGGGCACGTGGGTCACACGAACGGACCCGACGAAAAAGCCCCGGCGTGCCGGGGCTTTTTTTCGGCTGGCGACGAGGCGCCGCCGGCTTACTTCTTCTTCGGAATGTAGAGGTCGGTGATCGTGCCGTCGAACACCTCCGCCGCCATCGCCACCGATTCGCTCAGGGTGGGATGCGGATGGATGGTGTGGCCGATATCGGCGACCTCGGCGCCCATTTCGATCGCCAGTGCGGCCTCGGCGATCAGATCGCCCGCATGCACGCCGACGATGCCGGCACCGACGATGCGGTGCGTGGCCTCGTCGAAGATCAGCTTGGTGAAGCCCTCGGTGCGGCCGATGCCGATCGCGCGCCCGCTGGCCGCCCACGGGAACTTGCCCACCCCGACCTTCAGGCCCTTGGCCTTGGCCTCGGTCTCGGTGATGCCCACCCACGCGATTTCCGGATCGGTATACGCGACCGACGGAATCACCCGCGCCACCCATTCCTTCTTCTCGCCGGCGGCGACTTCGGCCGCGAGCTTGCCCTCGTGCGTGGCCTTGTGCGCGAGCATCGGCTGACCGACCAGATCACCGATGGCGAAGATGTGCGGCACATTGGTGCGCATCTGCGCATCGACGGCGATGAAGCCGCGCTCGGAGACACGCACGCCGGCATTGCCCGCGGCGATCTTGCCGCCGTTGGGCGTGCGGCCCACGGCGACCAGCACGCGGTCGAACGTCTTCGTATCGGGAATGCTCTCGCCGTCGAAGGTGACCTCGATGCCGGCCTTCGCGGCCTTCGCCTCGACGACCTTGGTCTTCAGATGCGTGGACACGCCCTGCTTCTTCAGGCGATCGGCGAGCGGCTTCACCAGGTCCTTGTCGGCGCCGGGCATCAGCTGGTCGGCGAGTTCGACGACGGTCACTTCCGAGCCCAGCGCGTGATACACCGTCGCCATTTCCAGGCCGATGATGCCGCCGCCGACGACGAGCAGCTTCTTCGGTGTTTCGGCGAGCTGCAGCGCGTCGGTCGAGTCCATGACACGCGGGTCGTCCCACGGAAAACCCGGCAGTTTGAGCGCCTGCGAACCGGCGGCGATGATGCACTGCTCGAAGCGCACGAGCTGGGTCTTGCCGTCGCTGCCGGTGACTTCGATCTCGTTCGGCGACACGAACAGGCCTTCGCCGGTGACCACGCGTACCTTGCGCTGCTTGGCCATGCCGGTCAGGCCCTTGGTCAGCTGGCCGACGACTTTGTCCTTGTAGCTGCGCAGCTTGTCCAGATCGATCGTCGGCGCGCCGAAGTCGACGCCGTAATCACTGGCGTGGCTGGCCTGGTCGATGACCTCGGCCGCGTGCAGCAGCGCCTTCGACGGAATGCAGCCCACGTTGAGACAGACGCCGCCGAGCGTGGCGTAACGCTCGATCAGCACGGTGTCGAGGCCGAGATCGGCGGCGCGGAACGCGGCCGTATACCCGCCGGGGCCGGAGCCCAGCACGACGATGCGGCACTCGACATCGGCCTGACGGCCGGTCGAGGGCGCGGCCTTGACCGCTTCGGGCTCGGCGGGTGCGGCGTGCGAACGCGCGACCGGGGGGTTGCTGCCGGGCGTAGCGCCGTTGTTCGCCGGCGCCGCGTCCTTCTTCCCGGGCGCGGGGGCCGTCGTAGCGGCGGCAGGCGCATCGCTCCCGCCCTCGCCTTCGGCGTCGATCACCGCCACCACGCCGCCTTCCGACAGCGTGTCGCCGACCTTGACCTTCAGCGCCCTGATCACACCGGCGGCCGTCGACGGCACTTCCATCGTCGCCTTGTCCGATTCCAGCGTGACCAGGCCCTGGTCCTTGGCGACGGTATCGCCGACCGCGACCAGCACCTCGATCACCGGCACGTCGTCGTAGCCGCCGATGTCGGGGACTGTCACTTCGAAGGTCTTGGCCATCACGGGTTCTCCGGGCTCTGTTGCTTGGGTTCGGACCGCGTCGCCCGCGACGCCGGGCGACGGGCCCAGGTCAGCGCGTACAGGTCGTGGCGGCGGTCGTTGAGGTTCTGCACCGTGCCGTCGTTGCGGGCCACGGTCAGATCGTTGAGGCGCAGGTCGGCGAAGGCCACCTGCTCGACGTTCGGCGTGGTGTCGGCGGCGATGCCGTCGCGCGCGAACGGGAAATCGCAGGGCGTCAGAATGCAGCTCTGCGCATACTGGATGTCGAAGTTGTTGACGCCCGGCAGGTTGCCCACGTTGCCCGACAGCACGACGTAGCACTGGTTCTCGACCGCGCGCGCCTGCGAGCAGTAGCGCACGCGCAGATAGCCCTCGCGGGTGTCGGTGCAGAACGGCACGAACAGGATCATCGCGCCCTGGTCGACGAGGTGCCGGCCGAGTTCGGGGAACTCGCTGTCGTAGCAGATCATGACCCCGATCGGCCCGCAGTCGGTCATGATCGCCTGCGCGCTGTCGCCGCCGCCGATGCCCCACCAGGTGCGCTCGTTGGGCGTGGGGTGCAGCTTGTCGCGGGTGTGCAGCGAGCCGTCGCGCAGCGCGACGTAGCAGATGTTGCGCACCTTGCCGTCTTCATCATCGCTGGTGCGCGTGGGATGCGAGCCGCCGATGATGTTGATGTTGTGGCGCACCGCCAGTTCGCACAGCAGCTGGGCGAAGCGCTCGGTGTAGCCGGTCAGTGCGAGCAGCGAGTCGACCGGCGACAGCGGCCTGTTCTCCACCGACAGCAGCTGCAGCGTGAACAGCTCGGGGAACACCACGAAATCGGCGCGGTAGTCGGCCGCGATGTCGACGAAGTATTCGACCTGGGTGGCGAATTCCTCGAACGAGGCGACACGGCGCTGCTGGTACTGCACGGTCGCCACGCGCACCGATTCGGGCAGCGGGCGCGCAGACGGCCGCGCATCGGCGCGCGCGTCGATCTTCGGATTGCGCCAGACCAGGTGCGCGGCATTGCCGCGCGACTCGGTGTCGCTGGGCAGGTAACCCGGCAGCACGCCGATGAGTTCGAAACCGTTGCGGAGCTGGAAACTCAGCGCGCGGTCACGCAGGCGCCCGGCGCAGACGGCCTCGACGTAGGCGTTGACGTCGTTGCCGAACGCCTTCGCACGCCGGCCGTAGCCCGGCAGCCGTCCACCGAAGACGATGCCCTTCAGGCCGAGGTCCTGGCACAGCCGCTTGCGCAGTTCGTACAGGCGTCGGCCGATGCGCAGGCCGCGGTGCGCCGGGTCGACGCAGACCTCCATGCCGTAGAGCCAGTCGCCGGTCGACAGATGGCGTGAGGCGTAACCGCCGCCGGAAATCTCCAGCCAGCGGTGCGGCGCCATGGCCGTGCGCTCGTCGATGCGGAAGGTCGCGCAGTAGCCGACGGCGACATCGTCGTAGAACGCGACGAACACGCCCTGCGGAAACTGCGCGATCTGCCCGGTGAGCATCTCGGCCGTGTACCCGCTATCGGGCCCGTAGACCCGCTCGCTGAGGGCGACGATCGCCGGGATGTCGGCGATGCCGGCATGACGCAGCGTCAGCCGCGCCCGCTCGCGCGTGGGCGCTTGCTCGCTCACGCCGTCCGGCCGCTTACAGCAGCACCCGGCGCATGTCGCCGAGCAGCTGGGCCAACGTCGCGGTGAAGCGCGCCGCCGCGGCGCCGTCGATGACACGATGGTCGTAGGACAGCGACAGCGGCAGGGTCAGGCGCGGCTGGAAGGCCTTGCCGTCCCAGACCGGCTTCATCGCCGACTTCGACACGCCGAGGATCGCGACTTCCGGTGCATTGACGATCGGCGTGAAGCTGGTGCCGCCGATGCCGCCGAGCGAACTGATCGAGAAGCAGCCGCCCTGCATGTCGGCCGGGCCGAGCTTGCCGTCGCGCGCCTTCTTCGCGAGCGCGGACATCTCCTGCGAGATCTCCAGCACACCCTTCTTGTCGGCGTCGCGGATCACCGGGACCACCAGGCCGTTGGGCGTGTCGGCGGCGAAGCCGATGTGGAAGTACTTCTTGAGGGTCAGGCTTTCACCGGACGCGTCGAGCGAGCTGTTGAAGCGCGGGTACTGCTTGAGCACCGCGACCGAGGCCTTGATCAGGAACGCGAGCATGGTCAGCTTGATGCCGGCCTTCTCGTTTTCCTTGTTGAGCTGCACGCGCAGCGCTTCGAGGTCGGTGATGTCGGCATCGTCGTGCTGGGTGACGTGCGGGATCATCGCCCAGTTGCGCGCGAGGTTCGCGGCCGAGATCTTCTGGATGCGGCCGAGTTCCTGGACCTCGACCTCGCCGAACTTGGCGAAGTCGACCTTCGGCCACGGCAGCAGGTTGAGGCCGCCGCCCGCGGACGCCGTCGCGCCGGATGCCGCCTTGCCGCCCCCGTTCTGCAGGGCGTTCTTGACGTAGGCCTGGACGTCCTCGCGGACGATGCGGCCGCCCTTGGCACTGCCCCTGAGCTGCAGCAGGTCGACACCGAGCTCGCGCGCGAACAGGCGCACGGCGGGGCTGGCGTAGGGCACCTTGTCGGGCAGGATCGCATCGGCGTCGAACCGCACCGGCGGATTGCCGGCGCCGGCCGGACGGTGCTCGATCGATGCCTGTGCGATCGGATCGGCCTTGGCCTGCGGCGCGACCGGCTCGACAGCCGTGTCGTCCTTCGGCTTGGCCGGCGCGGCCGGCGCGGTGTCCTCGGCCGCGGCGCCACCGCCCGCGGCTTCGATGATCGCGACCACGGCGCCTTCCGACAGGGTGTCGCCGACCTTGACCTTCAGCTCCTTGATGACACCGGCGACCGCAGCCGGCACTTCCATCGTCGCCTTGTCCGATTCCAGCGTGATCAGGCCCTGATCCTTCTCGACGGTGTCCCCGACCGCGACCAGCACCTCGATCACCGGCACGTCGTCGTAGCCGCCGATGTCGGGGACCTTCGATTCCTGCGCGCCGCCACCCGCGGACGACGGCTTCGGCGCCTCGGCCCGGGCAGCGGGGGCGGCAGGCGCGGCGGCCTTCGGCGTCTCGGCCTGTGCGGGCGTCTCGGCCTTCGCCGGCGTCTCGGTCCGGGCGGCGTCGCCGCCGGCTTCGATGATCGCGACCACGCCGCCTTCGGACAGGGTGTCGCCCACCTTGACCTTGAGTTCCTTGATCACGCCCGCGAACGGCGCCGGCACTTCCATCGTGGCCTTATCGGATTCCAGCGTCACCAGACCCTGATCGGCCTCGACGGTATCGCCGACGGCGACGAGCACTTCGATCACCGGGACATCGTCATACCCGCCAATGTCGGGAACGCGCGCTTCTTTCAGGTCGGCCATGCGGCCCTCCGGGCAGGTCGTGACCCGCTATTGTGGCCCCAGCCTCCCCCCGCGCCAACTGTCGAGCGGCGTATGGGGCGCCCGGTGTCATCGGCGTCGTGCCGCGGCGCGCCGCACCCTGGCGCAGTCGGGTCGCCGCGACGGCCCGCCGGACCGCTGGAACACTCCGTCGCACCTTCGCCGTTCGGCCTGCATTCAAGGGCGCATTCCGCGGCCGCGGACCCGGAAACCGCGTCCTCGCCGCACCGGCACTGAACGTCGCGGACGGGTTCCCGAAGACACGGTGAAAAGTCGGGATTCCTTCAGATTCCGCCAATCGCGCATTCAGGAATTGATGGTCAGCATGGCCCGGCCTTCCCGCAGAGGAAGGTCGCGGCGCCGGCCCCCGCCGGCCGCGACACGACACCCACCGGCCCGGCCGCGGGCGTCGACTTCAAAAAGAAGAGGAGTATCCCCATGCTGAAGTTCCGTACCCACGCCCTGGCCCTCGCCACCCTCGCCGCCGTTGCAGCGGCGCCCGTCGCATTCGCGCAGGATTCGTTCGGCCAGAGCGACACCGCGGCCGGCAAGCGCTTCTCCGTCGTCGGCGGCGCCACGCTGCTGCAGCCGAACAACGACACCGGCCGCAACGACGGCATCAAGGTCGACGGCGGCCCGGCGCCGACCGCGTCCGTTTCCTACAACTTCACCGACAACATCAGCGCCGAGCTCTGGGGCGCACTGGATTCGTTCGACCACCGCGTGCGCGCCGACGGCGCGAAGATCGGCACCGTCGAGCAGCGTCCGCTGGCGCTGAGCGGCCAGTACCACTTCGGTGACGTGGACAACACCTTCCGTCCGTTCGTCGGCCTGGGCTATCACCACTCCAACATCGACAACGAAGACCTCAACCCGGGCGGCAACCACGTGTCGCTGACCACGCCCAAGGGCGCGATCGGCACGGTCGGCGTCGACATGAACATCACTCCGACCTGGTTCGCGCGCGCCGACGCGCGGTACCTGCGCAGCCGCGCCGACGTGCGCGAAGCGGGTGTCAACACGGGACAGGAGCTCAAGCTCGACCCGTGGACCGTCGGCTTCGGTATCGGCGCGCGTTTCTGACCTCTCTCTCCAGAGGCGTGCACCCGAAAAGACCCGCTTCGGCGGGTCTTTTTTTGGCCGGAATTCGGCGAGACCCGGGCGCCGTGGCATCGGTTCCGGCCCCGGGCGGACCGCGTAGCGCGGAAGCGATCCGCTGCCGGTCGTTCCGGGACGCTGCGCGCAGTTGTTCACTCTTGGCCAAGGACCGCACCGGACCCGACGGCAGGTGGGATGCCGTTCGCAGCGGTACGTGCCGCGACCCGGCGCCCGATCCGGATGGTCGCGTCGCGTCCCGGCCGGATCACGACCGGGCGGGCTCACGGGCATGGGTACCGTGAGCCGCATCTGTGGCCCGCGTCACCATCCGCGCTCAGCGCAGCCACGGCCCCAGCCGCCATTGCAGCAGCACCGCGTAGGCGGCGTGGTAGCCGATCACCAGGCCGGCCACGGCGAACAGGCCGGCCGGCTCGCCGAGCGCGCCCCAGGCGGCCAGTGCCGCCTCGTCACCGCGCCAGCGTGCCAGGGTCTGCCAGATCGCCCCGACCACCCGGGCGACGACCACGACGGTCAGGGCCAGCACGAGCCAGCGGTTAGGCGTGTACCAGACCTGGCCCGGCCGATGCTCCACCCGGGTCAGCGCCCAGCCCAGCGCGCCGGTGCCGAGACCGGCGAGCACGCCGAGCGCCGCGTACGGCAGGGCGTGGGCGACGAACACCTGGGTGATCGCCATGCCACCGAGGAACAACACCGCCGAGGCGGGAATCAACCAGGCGTTGAGCCGGGTGAGCCAGCGCACGGGCTGGCGGCGCGAGGTGCCCACGCGGTAGCGGTTCCACAGTGCCAGCGGCCACAGCAGCAGCATCAATGCGAACAGCACGAGGGCAAAGACGATCAGCAGCAGGATGGGCATGTCGGCGCGGGACGGCGGGCGGAACGCGCGATGATCGACGATCGCACCGGGCGGGACGATGACGACCCTACGGCGGCGGTGTCGTGTCCGGACGATGCGAAGGCGGCACCGCCACCACCCGCTCGCGCCGGAACATGTACAGCCCGCTGGCGACGATGATGGCGGCGCCGAGCCAGGTCATGCCGTCGGGCAGCACCTGCCAGACGAACAGATCCAGCAGCACCACCCACACCAGGGCGGTGTATTCCAGCGGCGCCACCTGGCTGGCCTCTCCCAGCCGGAAGGCATGGGTCAACGCCACCTGGCCCAGCGCGCCGGTCACGCCGATCAGCGCCAGCACCCAGAGATGTTCGACCTGCAGCGGCTGCCAGTCACGCCAGGCGAGCACGCCGGCGAACACCGCCATCAGCACCAGAAACCAGAACACCAGCGCCTCGGGACTGTCGCGCTGGGCCAGCGAACGCACCGCGATCGAGGCGATCGCGTAGCACAGGGCGCCGCCGATGACGGCCAGTCCGGCCAGTGTGGCGACACCTTCGCCGGTGGGCCGCAGCACGACCAGCACCCCGACGACCCCGATCGCGATCGCGGTCCAGCGGCGCGGCCCCACCCGTTCGCCGAGCAGCGGAACCGCCAGCGCGGTCACCATCAGCGGCGAGACGAAGACGATCGCATACGCCGTCGACAGCGGCATCCGCGCCAGACCGTAGACGAAGCCGGCGATCATGCCGACGCCCAGCGCCCCGCGCAGCAGATGCAACGGCCAGTGGATGCGCAGCAGCGTGCCCGCACGGCCGCGCAGCACGATCCAGCCCAACACCAGCGGCAGGGTGGCGAGGCTGCGGAACACCGCCACCTGGAAGGCCGGGTAATCCGCGGCGATCCATTTCATGCCCGCATCCATGCCCGCGAACGCGAGCACCGCCAGCAGCATCCACAGGGCGGCGGCGCGGGCGTGGGTCGGAGTCGCGGGAGCGGACATGCGGGCAGCAGCGTGACGAACGGACGCGCATCCTCGCACGGCCGTCGCCGCCACGAGGACGCGCGGCCGCGCGGCACGCCTGTCCTGGGCGCGGACGACGCGAGGCAGGACCAACGGCGCCGGCGAGGTCGGCATCGCGCCCCCCGCCCCACCCGGCGCGGCCGTCGACGCCGGAACGCCCGCCACGGGTGCGGTACCCTGCGCGCCTTCGTCCCATCGCAGGTGCCCCATGCCCTCCTTCGACATCGTCTCGGAAGTCGACACCCACGAGCTCACCAACGCCGTGGACCAGGCCAATCGCGAACTGACCACGCGCTTCGACTTCAAGGGCGTGGATGCGAAGTTCGAGCTCGAGGATTCGGCCATCAAGCAGTCGGCACCGAGCGAGTTCCAGGTCCAGCAGATGACCGAAATCCTGCGCCAGCGCCTGGCCGCGCGGAAGATCGACATCAAGTGTCTCGAATTCGGCGACATCGAGACCAATCTCGCCGGCGCGCGGCAGACGGTGACCGTCAAGCAGGGCATCGAACGCGAGCTGGCCAAGAAGATCCAGACCACGCTCAAGACCGCCAAGCTCAAAGTCGACAGCCAGATCAACGGCGACAAACTGCGCGTGACCGGCAAGAAGCGCGACGACCTTCAGGCGGCGATGGCGCTGCTGCGCGGTACCGATTTCGAACTGCCGCTGCAGTTCGACAATTTCCGCGATTGAGCCGCGTCGTGCAGCGCAGCGCCGACCCGATCGCCGATACGCGCCTGTGGCTGGAGCGCGCGGTCATCGGCTTGAATCTGTGCCCCTTCGCCAAGGCGGTGCTGGTCAAGAACCAGGTGCGCTTCGTGCTGAGCGATGCGACCACGCCCGAGGCGCTGCTCGAACAGCTGGGCGAGGAACTGCTGCGCCTGCGCGACACGGACGCCGCCGAGATCGACACCACGCTGGTCGTGCACCCGCAGGTGCTCGGCGATTTCCTCGACTACAACGATTTCCTCGACGAGGCCGACGGGCTGGTGGAGGCGCTGGAGCTCGACGGCGTGCTCCAGGTCGCCAGCTTCCACCCCGACTACCAGTTCGCCGGCACCGCGCCCGACGACATCACCAACTTCACCAACCGCGCGCCGTATCCCACGCTGCACCTGTTGCGCGAGGACAGCGTGGCGCGCGCGGTGGACGCGTTTCCGGATCCCGATTCCATCCCCGACCGCAACGTCCAAACGCTCGAGCGGCTGGGGCATGCGGGCTGGGCCCGGGTGTTCGACGCGAAGGACTGAGTGCGTGCCCGCTGCGGGCCACGCACGGTGGCGGCCGATCAGCGGGCGAGTTCAGTGGTGTCGACGGCTGACGGGGCCGCATGCGGCGCCTGCATCGCCGGGCGGGTGGCGTCCGGGCATTGTTGGAGCGCCAGGCGCGCCTGCCCCTCGGCCAGCCATGCGGCCGCCTCCGGTGTTTCGAGCAAGGCGCGCGTGGCCCGGCGTGCATCCGCGGCGTCGCCCGCACCGACCGCCGCCATCAGACGATCGAGCTCCTGCCCGCTCTGACCGGACCACAGGCCCGAGCGGGAGGCCGCCGGTTCGCCCGCCTGGACAGGGTCGCGCTGCAACAGCGCCCGAGCCGCCGCCTCCTGCTCGCCGATATGACGTTCCAGACTCGGAATCATCGCCGAGCCCATGCCGTGGCGGTCGACCGCCTCGACCACGCCCGGCGATGCCTCGCGCACCAGCTCGACCGCGCCGGACCAGTTGAGCCGGCCCCACGGCGTGCCGGGGTTGAAGGTCGAGGCGCCGGCCGTCAGCACGCCCGTGGTGCCGCCGAGGCCCGCGCCCAGGGTGGGCGCATGCGCGGTGGTCGAGGTGATCCGGGCGCCGACCACCTCGAGGCCCGCGTCGAGCCGATCGCCCACGTACACCAGATGGTCCCGCCCCCGGGCGCCGGCGGTCTCGGTCCCGGCGCGCAGATGCCCGCCGACCTCGCCTGCGAACGTCCGGCGGGCCTGCGCCTCGTGTCCGCCCCGTTCGATCGCGGACGCGGCGTCGGCGTGGCCGCGCGCGCGCGCCGCATCGCCTGCAGCTTCGACGCGCTGCGCCCGCGCGTCCAGATCCTCCCGCCACGGGCCGGACACCGCGCCTGTCGCCTGCCCGAGCGTGCGCAGCAGGCCGCCCTGGACGCGCGCGGCCGTCGACTGCGCCCAGCCCTGGGCCTGTGCCATGGCGGCCTCGGTCTGCGCGCCCACCATGCGCGCCTGCGCGCCGAACTCGCCCAGGCCCTGCGCGCCGTGCTGGAGCGCCAGGCCGGCCCCGCGGAACGTCTGCTCCAGATGTGCGCCGCCGGCGCCGAGGGTGCTGCGGGCGACATCGCCGGTCCCTTCGATCCCGAGGCCGGCCATGCGTCCGCCGTCGGCCACGCGCTGCCCGAACATGGCGCCGACGTTGGCGCCGCGCGCGCCCATCGCGAGCACCGTCAGCACGGGGCCGCCCAGCTGCTGCAGTTCACCGAGTGACGCCCGGTCCTCGCGTTCGACGAGCGCCCGCTCCTGCGCGGTCATCGCCACCAGCGCCGGCTTGCGCACGCCGGCTGCTTCCGGCAGCTCGCGAATCCGCTCCGCCGTGTTCCCCGCCTGCAGCTGGTCGAGAAAGGCGCGCACGGCCGGCTGCGAGGTTTCGGGCACCGCGGCCAACAGACGGGCTTCCAGATAGTCGCGCCCCGTCGGCGTTCTGCGCATGGCATCGACGGTGTTGCTCAACAGCGTATCCATACGCGCGCGTTGCAGATCGCTCATGCCGCGCAACTCGGTCTGCACGCCGTCGTTGAGCAGGTCGCCCTGCACCTGCCAGGCGGTGACGCTGTCACGCGGGTCGTACAGCGGCAGACCGCGGTCGCGCGCGTAGTGCGCCGCGGTGTCCGGGTGCAGGCCGGCGGCATTGAACGTGACCGCGCGCATGCCCGTGACCGCCGCCGCGGCGGACGCCATGCCGCCGCCGAGGCTGTGCCCGGCGAGATCGAAATCGACGCCCCGCTTTCGCAACTCCGTGGCCAGATCCATGGCCCGATCGTAGTAATCGGTGCGCAGCCCGAGTGACTGCGGCAGGTTGTTGCCGAGGAAGTCTTCCAGCGTCGTGTCACGGCGTTGTCCGTTCTCGATGACCTCGCCCGTCGAGCCCTTGAAGACCACGGTCGGCTTGTAGCCCGGCCCCAGCACCGCCGGGTCGGGAAGATAGATTTCGGCGCGGAACCCGGACTTCTCTGGTGAGAGCAGATCCCGCAGCTGCACGTCCGTCATGTCGAGTCCCGGCAACGCCGAGCGCAGCATGTCGAGGTCCGCAGTCGCGCGGATCCATCCCGGAGGCGGCGCGCCGGCCTGCTGTGCGGCGTCGTAGACGTCCTGGGACAGCAGCGCCATCTCCCGCGCGTGATGGTCGGCCTGCAGGCGCTCGGCGGCCTCGGCCGCGTCCGCCGTGCCACGCGCCCGCAGCTCGGCCAGCAGGTGTCGTGCCGTTTCGTGTCGTGACGTCATGTCGCGTCTCCCGTGTCATCCATGTCGGGCAGGGGGATCCGGTCTTCCTCATGCGGAAAGCCGAACGTCTGTCGCATCCTGCGGTACT
>VFQP010004003.1_pt1 | contig 14252 bp, 9 predicted proteins | sample 3512351 | NCBI WGS metagenome assembly VFQP01 (sample SAMN10412372, study PRJNA504923) | tailings metagenome | isolation source: Relicate 1 Philex TSF1 revegetated site | place: Philippines: Tuba, Benguet | collected 2017-08-29 | reverse complement strand
CGATCGGCAAAAAAACCCACGGAGGTGAGCGCGGCCACTGCCAGCGTGACGGCCGCTCGCCGAGCACGAGAGCGGACAGCGGAATCACCCAGACAGCCGTGGCGTAGGCCACTACCGATGCGCGGCCTGGCGGCACATACTGCAACGCCCACAGCGCCAGCGCAGTAAACGCGCCCATCTGCAGCAGACCCACGCCAATCACCAACGGCCATTCCGCGCGCGAGGGCAACCGCACGCGCCGCAGCGCACCGAGCACCACGAAGCTGATGAATGCAGCGGAGCCAAAGCGCAGCGCGGCAAACCACAGCGGGCTGACGTGGGCCAGGCCGAATTTCATGACGGGCCAGTTGCCGCCCCAGATGATCACGGCGCCGATCAGCGGCAGGAACGATTTGAAACCGGCGGAAGATGCTGTGCCAGTGGAGGCGGTAACGGACATGGCGGTGTGGAATCGGGGGCCGGCAGGACGCCGGCTGCATGGTGAAAAGTCTACGATTCATCGCCCCGCAGCATTGTTCGGATCACGCTGTCAATCCAATAGCGTTCAGCATAGAATGCCGTGAATGAATTTTTTCAAAGCGTAATATGCTGGACATCGATCTAGACGCCACCGACATCCGGATTCTGGGCGAACTGCAGCGCGACGGCAGCCTGACCAATGTGGAGTTGGCCAGCCGCATCAACCTGTCGCCGTCGCCATGCCTGGCGCGCGTAAAGCGCCTTGAAAAGATCGGCGTGATCTCGCGGCGCGTGACGTTGCTTGATGCACGCCGGCTCGGGTTGAAGGTGGTGGTGTTCATTTCGGTGACGCTGGACAAGCAGCGCCGCGAAACGCTCGATACGTTCGAGCGGAAGATTGCCGCGTTGCCCCAGGTCATGGAGTGCTACCTGATGTCGGGCGATGCCGATTACCTGCTGCGCGTGGTGGTGTCCGACGTGGACGCGCTCGAGCGCCTGATCATCGACCAGATCACGCGTATCCCGGGCGTGGCAAGTATCCGGTCGAGCTTTGCGCTGAAACAGGTGCTCTACAGCACCGCGCTGCCGCTGGGCTGACGATTGTCATGGCAGGGCCTGTATTATCGGGCCCTTGCCGAGGGACCGGCGCGTTGGATAGCCATACGCGCGAGCCAGATATACAAGCCACAATCCATAAGCCATGAATCCGTCTGCGTTGAACCCGATTGCAATCTTCTTTGTGCAAGCGTGCCTGGTCGTCGGCACACCGCTGATCCTTTGGCGTGGCTTGCGCATGGGTGGCATCGTGCCATTGGTGGTGATGCAGATTGCCGGCGGTATTGTGCTGGGCCCCTCGTTGCTTGGTGCGATCTGGCCCGAGAACTGGCAAGCGCTGTTCGGTGCGCAGAAACTGACGGCGTTATCGGGTTTGCAGTGGCTGGCGGTGGTGTTGTTCGCGTTCCTGTCCGGCCTGCATATCGGTGGCCCGGAAACCAAAGGCTTGCGCCGCATCGCCATCAGCGCGGCCGCGGGCTGTGTCGCGTTGCCGTTCGTACTTGGCGTTGGCGCCGGGTATCTGCTTGCGGGCTGGCGTCCGGTGTTGCTTGGCGAGGTTGCCACGCGCTGGCAATTTGCGATTGCGGTGGGGGTGTCGATGGCCGTCACCGCGCTGCCGGTGCTTGGCGCCATCCTGCGCGAGATGAAGCTGACCGATACCACGGCCGGGCGTCTGGCTCTGACCTGTTCGGCGTTCAGTGATGCAGCCATCTGGATCGTGCTGTCGTGCATCCTGGCCAGCACCGGTCAGGCCGCGGCGCAGAATCCACTGCAGCTCGTGTTCGGCGGGGCCATCTACCTGGCAGTGATGTTTGGCATCGTGCGCCCGTTGCTGGCGCGCTGGCTGCCGACCTTGCGCGGCAACGATGCACGGCTGGCCGCGGTGGTGGTGCTGATCTTCGCATCGGCTTGCGCGTCCGAACTGATCGGCCTGCACTACATACTGGGCGGCTTCCTGGCAGGCGTGGTATTGCCACGCCATGCGGCGGCCGAGATAGGGCGCCAACTGGAACCCACGACGGTGGTCGTGCTGATGCCGTTCTTTTTCCTGATGACTGGGCTGCGCACGGACCTCAATACGGCCGGCACCGATGCATTGATCGTTTTTGCGCTGACTACGCTGGTGGCAGTGGTCGGCAAGATGGCCGGCACCGCGTTGCCGGCCCGCTGGGCAGGGTTGAACCGGCGCGATGCCTGGACCGTGGGAGCGCTGGCGCAGACCAAGGGACTGATGGAAGTGGTGGTGCTGGCCATCCTGCTGGAAAATCGCCTGATCAGCACGCCGGTATTCTCGGGTCTGCTGCTGATGGCGCTGGCCACCACGGTGCTGGCCAAGCCGTTCACGCTGGCAGCGCTGCGCCTGCGCGCGGACTAGTTACGCGCGCAGGCCTGGCCGCGTTCAGAAGCCAACCGGATAGCCATCCTTGCGATAGTCGGATGCGGCCGCGTAGCCATGTTCGACTTTCATCGCCATCTGCGCGCCACCGAAATCGAGGCTGTCAGCCGGCGATACTTCGAGCTTGTGGCCCATCGCCCGCAAGCCTTCCACGGTAGCCGGGGGGCAGTGCGCTTCCACCGCCACGCCGATATTGTCGTCGAGCACGCGCCAGCGCGGCGCATCATTCGCGGCCTGCGGATTCTGGCCAAAATCGGCGATACGGCTGGTCATCTGCACATGGCCCTGCGCCTGCATCGAGCCGCCCATCACGCCGAACGATGCCAGTGGCGCATCTCCGCGCATCAGGAATCCTGGAATGATGGTGTGGAACGGGCGCTTGCCCGGCGCCACCTGGTTCGGATGGCCCGGTTTCAGATTGAACCCCCAGCCGCGGTTATGCAGCGCGATACCGGTGCCGGGCACCACCACGCCTGAACCAAAGCCTTTGAAGTTCGACTGGATGTAAGACACCATCATGCCGTTGCGATCGGCCGCCGTCAGGTAGACCGTGCCGCCGCTGTGCGGCTTGCCCGGTCCCTGAAACGTTGCGCGGTCGGGACGAATGGCCCGCGCACGCTGCGCGAGGTAGGCGGGGTCCAGCAGTGCCTCGGGGGTGACCGCGCCCGGTGCGCGCATCGCGTCGAGATCACCAACATAGGCGTGCAGGTCGGCGAAGGCCAGCTTCATGGCCTCGATCTGCAGATGCATGGTGCGCGCGCTGTCGCGGCCGGAGTCGGCGATATCCCAGTGTTCGAGCATGCCCAGCGCCATCAGCGCGCCAATGCCCTGGCCATTGGGGCCAATCTCGCAGAGCGTCAGGTCCCGATACCGAATGCGGATTGGCTCGACCCAATCGGCACGGTGCGCCGCCAGGTCGGCTTCGTCGATGCGGCCGCCCGTAGCGCGCGCATGCCCGGCAATCCGGTGGGCGAGTTCACCATGATAGAAATCGTCGCCGGATGTGCGCGCAATGCGTTCCAGCGTTTCGGCCTGGCCCGGGCAGACAAAGCGCTCGCCGGGTAGTGGGGCGCGCCCGCGTGGCGCAAATGCTTCGGCAAAACCGGGCTGGCCATCGAGCACTGGAACCTGGGCCTGCCACTGGCGATGCACGGTATGGGATACGGTAAATCCGTTGCGCGCGTACTCCAGCGCTGGTTCGAACAGGTCTTCGAACGGCAGCGAACCAAAGCGTTCCCAGGTAGCACGCCAGCCCGAGACCGCGCCGGGAACCGTTACCGTATCCCAGCCGATAAAAGGCATCGATGCGTACTTTGCGAACGATTCGGGTGTCCATGCGCGCGGTGCCCGCCCTGAAGCGTTCAGCCCATGCAGGCGCTCCCCATCCCAGATCAGTGCGAAGGCATCGCCACCGATGCCATTCATGCACGGTTCGACTACGGTCAGCGCAATGGCCGTGGCCAGCGCCGCATCGACGGCATTGCCGCCGCGCGCCAGCATGCGCAGGCCGGCGGCCGCTGCCAGCGGCTGGGACGTGGAGACGACGTTGTCGGCCAGCACCGGCAGGCGCCGGGCGGCGTAGGGGAAATCCCAGAATGCGTTCATGAGCGGTAGTGGTGGATCAGTCGACCTTGACGTGCGCGGCCTGGGCGACCTTGGCCCAGTCACGCATTTCCTGCTGGATCATGCGGCCAAACTTGTCGGCGGGCGTGTAGGCGATCTGCACGCCCTGTGCGTCCATGGTCGCGGCCAGTTCCGGTTGGGCCAGCACGTTCTTCGCCGCGGCGCCAAGCCTGTCGATTACGGCTTGCGGCGTACCTTTGGGCGCAACCAGCCCGAACAGGTTGTTGGCGCGAAAATCGGCGATACCGGCTTCGCTCATGGTCTGTGCATCGGGCAACGACTTCACGCGCTGTTCCGATGCCACGGCCAGCAGGCGCAGCTTGCCCGATTTCACGTGCGGCAGCGCCGACGGGATGCTGTCGAACATCATCGCCGAACGTCCGGCCATGAGGTCGGGCAGTGCGAACGAACTGCCCTTGTAAGGTACGTGCATCACGTCGACACCGGTACGCAGCCGGAACAGTTCCGATTCCAGATGCGACAACGTGCCTGAACCCTGCGAGGCAAAGTTGTATTGGCCCGGTGCGGCCTTCAGGTACTTGACCAGTTCCGGCACGGTGTTGACCGGCAGCGTGGCCGGTACCACCAGGATATGCGGCACGTTGCCCACTCCGGCGATCGGCACGAAATCGCGGGCCAGGTTGGCGGGCTGGTTCGGGTAGGTGGCAGCGGCAATTGCGGCATTGCTGACCGCAGCCAGGTAAAGCGTGTAGCCATCGGGCGCTGCCTTGGCTGCGTAGCCCATGCCCAGCGCACCACCAGCACCCGGCCGGTTTTCCACAACCACCGGCTGCTTGAGCTCCTGCGACAGGCGCTGGCCGACCGCACGGGCCAGCACGTCGGTGGCGCCGGCCGGCGGGAACGACAGCACCAGCTGGATCGGACGTTCCGGATACTCGGCCAGCGCGGCCGGTGCAGCCAGTGCGGTGCTCAGCGCGGCTGCGGCCACCAAGGCGGGCAGGGCGCCGCGCGACAACCAGCGGCTCACGATGGTGCGCACATGCGCCGGGCTGGTGCGAACGGGCGAAATCGACTGCTTCAACATGATCGGGATGACTCCGAGAGTGCGTCTGCCGCGCGGCACCGGTGCGAAGTGCAACCGGGGCTCGCGGTTGGGCGAAGGGTTGCGGAACATCTGACGCCCGGCCACCTGGTGGCGGCACTGTTGCGTCTGTCATGACTGGCACCGTGCTGCGGGTGGTGCGCTATTGGGAAGTGGGACCGATTCTAGGCATGGTCTGTGCGAGGGAAGATGCAAATTGGCCATGAACCCATGCGAAAACGGAATAGGGTTCGCGGGCATCGATGCATCGGTGCCCCTCACACGGGCCAGCGCATTGCCGGGGTCGCCTTATGCAGTTGAAATGGATCGAAGATCTGCTTGTACTGGAGCGCACGCGCAGTTTTTCGCGGGCTGCCGAGTTGCGGCACATCACGCAGTCGGCGTTGTCGCGCCGGATTCGCTCGCTCGAGGAATGGGCCGGCGCCGAACTGGTCGACCGCAACATCTACCCGTTGGCGCTGACGCTGGCTGGGGCCACGTTTTGCGAGAGTGCGCGGCAGGCGGCTGACCTGCTGACGGAAGCGCGCGCCGCATTGCGTCGCGAGTCGACCTTGCCAGACCGGACGCTGGATATTGCTGCCGGCCACACGTTGTCGCTGGCGTTCCTGCCGGCATGGCTCAAGCGCTGCCGCCAGCAGTTCGGAGACTTCCACGCGCGCGTGGTGGCCGCCAATGTGCTCGATGCCGTGGTGGCGCTTGCCGAAGGGCATTGCGACCTGATGCTCGGCTACAACCATCCGCGTGTACCGGTATCGCTCGATGCTGAGCGTTTCCTGAGTCTGACGGTCGGTGCCGACACGCTGGTGCCGGTATCGGTCCCGACCTCGCGTGGCCGGCCGCTCTACACCGTGCCGGTCACCGGCAACCCGCCGACGCCGTTCCTGGCCTACACGCCGAACACCACGCTTGGGCGGGTACTCGATACCGTGCTGGAAGCTCGCAACGGTCATCGTGGCCTGGTGCGTTGTTACGAAGCAGATATGGCGATGCTGCTGCTCAAGATGGCCACCGAAGGTCACGGCCTGGCCTGGCTGCCGCTCAGTACCGCGGCCGACGCGCTGGCGGATGGCACGCTGGTGCGGGCCGGCGACGCAACGTGGCAGGCTGACCTGGAAATCTGCGCCTACCGGCCCGTATTGAGCAGCAATCCAACCTTGCTCGAACTGTGGCGCATGCTGGCCTTGCCGGCCCAGGTTGCAACTGCGCAACATGCGGTTGCGCAAGCCGGTACGGTGGTAGGCTGGCGGCCAACCACATCGCACAACGTCCATGCGTCCGTCCATCCGATTCCGCGGTATCCAGCGCCTGCCGATGCTGGCGGCGATGCTTTTCACGCTGACATCCGCATCCATCGCGCTGGCCGCCGATGAAGACAAGCCACAACTTCAAGCGCCGGTGGCCCAGGCCGTGGAGATCCCGGTGCCAGGCGCGGGCACCTTTGGCGGCAGCGTGGCGCTGAATGAGGAGCTGTTCAAACCGGATGGGCCCGGGCCGTTTCCAGTCCTGATCTTTTCGCATGGACGCGCACCTGACCGACTGGAACGCGCGAAGCTCAAGCATCCGATCCAGAACTGGCATGTGCGGTACTGGCTCGACCACGGTGTGGCCGTGGTGGCGGCGGTCCGGGTTGGCTACGGAGACACCGGCGGTCCCGACCGCGAGACCAATGGCGCCAACTTCGACACCATGGGCCACTGCACCAGCAAGCCCGACTACCGTCACGTTGCGACGGCGCTGAACGATGCCACGCTGGCCACCATCCAGTGGTTGCGCACGCAGCCGTGGGCCGACTCGCAGCGTATCGTGCTGGAAGGACGCTCCGTGGGCGGTTTTGCCAGCGTAGCCGCTGCTGCTGCCAGGACGCCGGGCGTGATCGGCTATGTCAATTTTTCGGGTGGCGCGGGCGGTTCGCCCGAGCGCTCGCCGGGCCGTAGTTGCGATCCGGACCAGATGCGCGATGTGATGGCGGAGTTCGGCAAGACGACGACGGTGCCGGGACTGTGGCTCTACGCAAAGAACGACCAGTATTTTGGTGCCGAGGCACCGCTGGGCTGGTATCAGGCGTTGGCGGCAGGTGGTAGCCCGGTCAAGCTGGTCAGCGTAGAGGAAGTGCCGGGCCGTGACGGGCACCTGCTGCTGTCTTTTGGGCAGCGCTACTGGCGCAAGGACCTCGACGCGTTTGTGAAATCGCTGGGGCTTTGAACGGTTTCGCTACAGCCGTGCGCGGACGGCTGCCTGCAATACGGGCAACAGTTCGGCCTCGAACCACGGATGCTGGCGCATCCAGATCGTCACGCGCCATGACGGATGCGGCAGTGGCATGACATGCGGCCCGAAGCGCCTGAAGTCCGCAATCCTTTCTCCCATCGATTGTTTCGCTGTGCCGGGCAGGTAGCACGCCTGCGCGTAGGTACCTGTCAGCAAGGTTAATCGGTCTTCCGGCAGGCATTGCAGGATTCGCTGGTGCCAAAGCGGCGCACATTCGCGGCGCGGAGGAAGGTCGCCACTTTTGCCTTTGCCCGGATAGCAAAACCCCATCGGCATGATGGCGATGCGGGTGGCATCGTAGAACTCGTCCTTGCTCACCCCCATCCATGACCGCAAGCGGTCGCCACTCGGGTCGTCGAACGGCACGCCGCTGGCATGCACGCGCGAGCCAGGCGCCTGGCCGATCACCAGGATTCGGGAAGTCGCACTGAATTGCACCACGGGACGCGGCCCAGCGGGCAGGTCGGCGGCGCAACGGGTACAGGCGGCGATCTCTTGCTGCAGGGTCTCGATGACACCCTGCGCGTGGTGTGGGGACTTCACGTGCTTCGAGCGAACTTGAACGGGTGTGCGTATAGTACTGGGCTCTGCAAGACGACACGGACAAGAGGATCCAGACATGACCACGCAAACTGAAACCGCAATCCTGGCCGGCGGCTGCTTCTGGGGCATGCAGGACTTGCTGCGCCGCTATCCCGGCGTACTGACCACGCGCGTGGGCTACACCGGCGGCGACGTACCCAATGCTACGTACCGCAACCACGGCACCCATGCGGAAGGCATCGAGATCGTGTTCGATCCGAAGCAGATCAGCTACCGCCAGATCCTTGAGTTCTTCTTCCAGATCCACGATCCATCGACCAGTAACCGCCAGGGCAACGATATCGGCACGAGCTACCGCTCCGCCATCTTCTACCTCGACGACGAACAGAAGCAGGTAGCGGAACAAACCGCGGCCGATGTGGATGCGTCAGGCCTGTGGCCGGGCAAGGTCGTCACCGAGATCGCTCCCGCAGGACCGTTCTGGGAAGCTGAGCCCGAGCACCAGGACTATCTGGAACGGATCCCGAACGGCTATACGTGCCACTTCGTGAGGCCGGGGTGGAAGCTGCCGCAGCGGGGGTGAGGTCAGGGGGATTGGTCTTCGACCAGCAGGTCGATTGGAACTTCAAGCACTGCCGCGATAGCGCGTAGCACATCAACACTACCATCGCGCCTGCGGTTCTCGATCTGGCTCAGGTAGGGTTTGCTGACGCCTGCCGCTGCGGCAAGTACGTCCTGCGTAAGGCGTCGGTGCTCTCGCCATGCCTTGATTGGATGGTCTCCGGCCAGTTCCGCATCCAGAACGGCCGCTGGCACGCGAAATCCGTCGTCGGCTGCTACGGCTGCATCGTATGCCAGCGCGTCCTCAGCTTCCTCGAGTAGAAGTTGAACGCGATCCCATATGTCGATCGGCACGATCGCATATTCGCGACGGCCTTCGCGTTCAATGAACTGTATCGCGGTCATTGGTATGCACTCCCACGGGGTTTGACCGTCAGGATGATGACGACTAGACGCCCTGCAGATACTTCAAACAAAACGCGCCAGTCTCCGACTCGAAGTCGAAAGCCATCCCGGCCTGAAAGTTTGCGAACATTTGAATTTATGGCGAAGGGGTCCTCGGCGAGCAGATCAATCTTCACCCGGATGGTCCCCGCCACATTTCGCGGCAATGCCTTGATCTGCTGTTTGGCTTGCTTGGAAAACTCGATCGTGTACATCCGGATGTTAGCTCAAAGCTAATCGTTTGCAAACAAAGTTTGCTGGTCCGGGGCGACTTTTATGCGTGCATGTCACGCAAGGCTGAATCTGGGTCGAATTTCCGCGAATATTCGTTGCTCGTGCTCCAGATCGGGCGATCTTAAGATCGTGGCACCGGTGAACTGTATGCATATACAGCCATCGTACTGTGCAGTCCATCGTGCAAGCCAGAAGAAAAGTGCACGAAATTGCACCAGCGAGCTCTGGCCTACTTGCCATCAACTTGTCCGTAGCCTGTCAGGAAGCCTGTACGTTTATACAGTATAGTTACGACATTTCCGCGCTCCTGGCGCGTACGCAAATCTATTGAGGCGCTTTAAATATCGCTTCCAACCCATTGATTCGGGGCAAGAAATTGTCAGATTCCGGCACGATCCGCATCCGCGGGGCCCGTCAGCACAATCTCAAGAACGTTGATCTCGACCTGCACACGGGGCAGATGACCGTAGTGACTGGACCGTCGGGGTCGGGCAAGTCGAGCCTAGTGTTCGACACGCTCTATGCCGAGGGTCAGCGGCGCTATGTCGAGACGTTCAGTGCCTACGCGCGCCAGTTCCTTGATCGCATGGACCGCCCGCAGGTCGACAAGGTCGACGGCGTGCCGCCGGCCATCGCGATCGACCAGACCAACCCGGTGCGCAGTTCGCGCTCGACGGTCGGCACCATGACCGAGTTGAACGACCATCTGAAGCTGCTGTACGCGCGCGCTTCGGAACTGTTCGACAGGCAGACCGCGTTGCCGGTGCGCCACGATTCGCCGGAAACCATCTACGCCGAACTGCAGGCCCGTACGGCGGCAGGGCAACCGTATGCCGATGCCCGGCTGGTGGTGACCTTTCCTGTGGAACTGCCCGAATCGGCCACCGAGCAGGAGGTGGAGCAGTGGTTGTCCGTGAGCGGTTATACGCGCGTGCATGGACAGCGCACCGTCGAATCGGCCACCGGCAAGCGCAAGGTTCTCGATGTGGTGGCTGATCGCTTCCGCATCGGCAATGTCGAAAAGGCGCGTGCGGTCGAGGCCATCGAGGCCTCGCTCAAGCGCGGTGGCGGCCGGGTCAGCGTCAATGTCGTGACCGATGACGGCGAAGGCCCGGTCTGGAAATTCTCGACCGGCCTGCACAGCCCCGAAAGCGATATCCGGTATGCCGATCCGCAACCGGCGTTGTTCTCGTTCAATTCGGCCTATGGTGCCTGCGAGACGTGTCGCGGCTTTGGTCGCGTGATCGGGGTCGATCTTGGCCTCGTGATTCCCGACGGCCGCAAGTCGTTGCGCGATGGTGCGATCAAACCGATGCAGACGCCGGCCTGGAAGGAATGCCAGGACGATCTGATGCGCTATGCGGCCAAGGCCGGCATTCCGCGCGACCTCGCCTGGAACCAGTTGAGCGAGGCCGAGCAGCATTGGGTGATCCACGGCTCGCCGGATTGGGATGGCCAGTGGAACAAGCAGTGGTATGGCGTGATGCGGTTCTTCAACTACCTGGAGTCGAAGGCCTACAAGATGCACATCCGCGTACTGCTGTCGAAGTACCGCAGCTATACGCCGTGCGAAACCTGCGGCGGCGCGCGCCTGAAAACGGAAGCGCTGTTGTGGCGACTGGGTAGCAAGGACAACGCCGATGCGGTGCTGGCGCCGGCTAGCCGTTTCCTGCCCCGTGGCGTGGACTGGAACAGGGCGCAGCTCGAAACGCTGCCGGGCCTGACCGTGCACGACCTGATGCTGATGCCGATCGCGCGCATCCGCCGTTTCTTCGACGAGCTGACGCTTTCCAGCACGCTGCTCGACGATGCACTGAAGCTGTTGCTGGCCGAGGTCCGCACGCGCCTGAAGTACCTGTGCGATGTCGGCCTCGGCTACCTCACGCTCGATCGGCAGAGCCGCACGCTGTCGGGTGGCGAGGTGCAGCGTATCAACCTGACCACGGCACTCGGAACCTCGCTGGTCAATACGTTGTTCGTGCTCGATGAGCCGAGCATCGGCCTGCATCCGCGCGACCTGAACCGCATCGTCGAGGCCATGCACCGGCTGCGCGACGCCGGCAATACGCTGGTGGTGGTGGAGCATGATCCGTCGGTCATGCTGGCCGCGGACCGGCTGATCGACATGGGCCCCGGCCCGGGCGAGCGCGGCGGTTCGATCATCTTTGACGGCACCCCCGAATCGATTCGCAAGGAACGCACGCTGACCGGCGACTACCTGGGCGGGCGCCGGCGCGTGACCGATGCCACGGACTGGCAATTGCGGCCGGTCGACGGCCAGACGCCGCGCCTGAAGCTGGAAGGCGCAAGCGAACACAACCTCAAGGATGTCACGGTCGAGATTCCGTTGAACCGGCTGGTGTGCGTGACCGGGGTGTCGGGATCGGGCAAGTCGACGCTGCTGCAGGATGTGTTGTATCCGGCCATGGCGCGTCATTTCGGCAAGGCCACCGAGTCGCCGGGCGCATTCCGCGATCTGGTCGGCGCCGAACTGGTCGACGACGTGGTATTCGTCGACCAGTCGCCGATTGGCAAGACCGCGCGCTCGAATCCGGCCAGCTATGTCGGCGCGTTCGACGAGATCCGCAAGCTGTTTGCCAAGGCGCCCCTGGCGCTGCAGCGTGGCTACACGGCCGGCACCTTCAGCTTCAACTCGGGCGACGGGCGTTGTCCGACCTGCGGCGGCTCGGGCTTCGAGCATGTCGAGATGCAGTTCCTGTCGGACGTGTACCTGCGCTGTCCGGATTGCGATGGCACGCGTTATCGGGCCGAAGTGCTCGAAGTCAGGATCGAACGCGCCGCACGTGGCCAGCCGCCGCGTACGCTCAGCGTGGCCGATGTGCTGGAACTGACCGTCAGCGAGGCAACGGCGCTGTTCGAGGCGGATGCAGCAGTGCTGCGCGTGCTGGCCCCGATTGCCGATGTTGGCCTGGAGTACGTGAAACTGGGCCAGCCGGTACCGACACTGTCGGGCGGCGAAGCGCAACGGCTCAAGCTGGCGGGCTTCCTGGCCGAGACGGCCGCCGCGCAACCGGTGAAGAACCGCAAGGCGGTGGTATTGCCCAAGCGCCTGTTCATGTTCGACGAGCCCACCACCGGCCTGCACTTCGACGATATCGCCAAGCTGATGCGTGCGTTCGGCAAGTTGCTCGATGGCGGCCATTCGCTGATCGTGATCGAGCACAACCTTGACGTGATCCGCGCTTCGGACTGGATCATCGACCTGGGTCCGGAAGGCGGCGACGCAGGCGGGCAGGTGCTGTGCGTGGGCGCGCCCGAGGACGTCAAGCGCTGCGCCGATTCGCACACCGGGCATGCGCTGGTGGCCTATGACCAGGCGTTGGGTGAGTCGGGTTCACTGGCGGCGGAACGCGCGGAGCACGGCCTGCCGCTGCAGGCAGCGGTACAGGCGGCGCGCGCGCGGCGGGCCGTGGAGGGCGAGGGTGTGGTGCGCATCGTCAACGCGCATGAACACAACCTCAAGGCGCTCAATGTCGATATCCCGCACGGCAAGTTCAATGTGATCACGGGCGTATCGGGGTCCGGCAAGTCGACGCTGGCCTTCGACATCCTGTTTCATGAAGGGCAGCGCCGCTATCTGGAGTCGCTCAATGCGTATGCGCGTTCGATCGTGCAGCCGGCGGGCCGGCCCGAGGTCGATGCCGTGTACGGCATTCCGCCGACCGTGGCCATCGAGCAGCGCCTGTCGCGCGGCGGACGCAAGAGTACGGTAGCCACCACGTCCGAAGTCTGGCACTTTCTGCGGCTGCTCTACGTCAAGCTCGGGATCCAGCATTGCGTGCATGACGGCGCCCCGGTCACGTCGCAGAGCCCGGCATCGATCGTTGCGCAGTTGCTGCGCGACTATCGCGGCCAGCATGTGGGCCTGCTGGCGCCGCTGGTGGTGAATCGCAAGGGGGTCTATACCGATCTGGCCAAATGGGCCAAGGCGCGCGGCAATACGCACCTGCGCGTCGATGGCGAATTTTTGCCGGTGGATCCGTGGCCGCGTCTGGATCGCTTCCGCGAACACACGATCGAACTGCCGGTGGGCGATATCGTCGTATCGGCCGACCATGAGGCCGAACTGCGGTCCCTGCTGGAACAGACGCTTGAGCTTGGCAAGGGCGTGATGCATCTGCTGGCGCCGCTCGATGGCCTGCACGATGCGATGCAGGACGGTGCACGTACCGCGCAGGTGGGCGAGACCAAGGTGTTTTCGACCAAGCGCGCCTGTCCGGTGTGCGGCACCAGCTATCCGGAACTCGATCCACGCATGTTCTCGTACAACAGCAAGCATGGCTGGTGCGGTACCTGCGTGGGCACCGGCCTGGCCCTGACTGGCGAGCAACGCGCGGCATTCGATGACACCGTGCTCGGTGGCGACGACCGTGGCCGTGAGCAAAGCCTGCCGTCCGAGGAGCAGGAACCGGAAGGCGTGGTCGATACGCCGTGTCCGGACTGCAGCGGTACGCGTCTCAACCCTGTGGCGCGTGCGGTGACGTTCGATACCAATGCCATTACCGACGTCGCGCAATGGACGGTATCGGATACGCGGCGCTGGGTCGACGGGCTGAGTCTCAAGGGGCGCGACGCGGAGATCGCGCGCGATGTGGTGACCGAAATCGCCAGCCGCCTGCAGTTCCTGGAAGAGGTGGGCCTGGGCTACCTGAGCCTGGATCGTGCCGCGCCGAGCCTGTCAGGCGGCGAGGCGCAGCGGATCCGGCTGGCCGCGCAACTCGGCAGCAATCTGCAAGGCGTGTGCTACGTGCTGGACGAGCCGACCATCGGCCTGCATCCGCGTGACAACCAGATCCTGCTCGATGCGTTGCGCAAGCTTGGCGACAAGGGCAATACGCTGGTGGTGGTGGAGCATGATGAAGACACGATTCGCCGCGCCGACCATATCATCGATATCGGCCCCGGTGCCGGCAAGCGTGGTGGCCACCTGGTGGCACAGGGCGGCGTGGCTGCGCTGTCGGGCGCGCCAGATTCCACCACGGGCCGGTTCCTGGCTCATCCGATGATCCACCCGCTGCAGTCGCGCCGGGCGGTGCGGCTGGCACGCGCGGGCAAGGAAGCGGAACCCGCGCAATGGCTGACCGT
>VFQP010004002.1_pt1 | contig 14261 bp, 15 predicted proteins | sample 3512351 | NCBI WGS metagenome assembly VFQP01 (sample SAMN10412372, study PRJNA504923) | tailings metagenome | isolation source: Relicate 1 Philex TSF1 revegetated site | place: Philippines: Tuba, Benguet | collected 2017-08-29 | reverse complement strand
AGGCCACCGGCATCTGCCACACCGACTACTACACGCTCTCGGGCGCCGACCCCGAAGGCATCTTCCCAGCCATCCTGGGCCACGAGGGCGCCGGCATCGTGGTCGATGTCGGCCCGGGCGTGACCACGCTCAAGAAGGGCGACCACGTCATCCCGCTCTACACGCCCGAATGCCGTCAGTGCAAGTTCTGCCTCTCGCGCAAGACCAACCTGTGCCAGCTCATCCGAGGCACGCAAGGCAAGGGCCTGATGCCCGATGCCACCAGCCGCTTCAGCCTGGACGGCAAGCCGATCTTTCACTACATGGGCACCAGCACCTTCAGCAACTACACCGTGGCGCCCGAGATCTCGCTGGCCAAGATCCGCGAGGACGCGCCGTTCGACAAGGTCTGCTACATCGGCTGCGGCGTCACCACCGGCATCGGCGCGGTGATCTTCACCGCCAAAGTCGAGGCGGGTGCCAACGTGGTGGTGTTCGGCCTGGGCGGCATCGGGCTGAACGTGATCCAGGGCGCGAAGATGGTGGGCGCGGACAAGATCATCGGGGTGGACATCAACCCGGCCCGCCAGGAGATGGCGCGCCAGTTCGGCATGACGCACTTCATCAACCCCAAGGAGGTGGACAACGTGGTGGATGCCATCGTGCAGCTCACCGACGGCGGGGCCGACTACAGCTTCGAGTGCATCGGCAACACGCAGGTGATGCGCCAGGCGCTGGAGTGCACGCACAAGGGTTGGGGGCGCAGCATCATCATCGGCGTGGCCGAGGCGGGTGCGGAGATCAGCACACGGCCGTTCCAACTGGTCACGGGTCGCAAGTGGGAGGGTTCGGCCTTCGGCGGCGCGCGCGGTCGCACCGACGTGCCGAAGATCGTGGACTGGTACATGGAAGGCAAGATCAACATCGACGACCTGATCACGCACACCATGCCGCTGGAAGACATCAACCAGGGCTTCGACCTGATGAAGCGCGGTGAATCGATCCGCGGTGTGGTTCTCTACTGATCGAGGTAAGCCATGGATGGCACGCCCGCACTGAAGCGCGTCCAGGCGGGCGTGCTCGAGGTGGCGTTCGTCGAGGCCGGCCCGGCGGATGGGCCGCCGGTGGTCCTGCTGCACGGTTTTCCCTACGACATCCACACCTACGCCGAGGTCTGGCCGCTGCTGGCGGCGCAGGGTTGCCGTGTGGTCGTGCCTTACCTGCGTGGCTATGGACAGACGCGTTTCCTGAGCGCAGGCACGCCGCGCTCGGGCGAGCAGGCGGCACTCGGCGCCGACCTGCTGGCCCTGCTCGATGCGTTGGCCATTCCGCAGGCGGTGCTCGCCGGCTACGACTGGGGCGGGCGCGCGGCCTGCGTGGTCGCGGCGCTCTGGCCGGCGCGTTGCAAAGGGCTGGTGTCCCTGAACAGCTACAACATTCAGAACATTGCGCGCGCCCTGGAACCGGAGACGGCCGAGCGCGAGCACATGCTCTGGTACCAGTACTTCTTCCACAGCGAGCGTGGTCGCGCGGCGCTCCTGCGCGACCGGCGCGACGTTTGCCGCCTGCTGTGGAAACAGTGGTCGCCCACCTGGCGCTTCGATGAAGCCACCTTCGAACGCAGCGCCCGGGCGTTCGACCACCCCGATTTCGTGGACGTGGTGATCCAGTCCTACCGCCACCGCTTCGGCCTCGTGCCGGGCGACCCCGCGTACGCCGACATCGAGCGGCGCCTCGCGACGCAACCGCCGATTGCCGTGCCTTCCATCACTTTCGACGGCGTCGACGACGGCGTGCGTCCGCCCGCCGACGCCAGCGCCCATGCGGCCCGGTTCACGGGTCCGCGTTCGCATCGGCTCGTGCCCGGCGCAGGACACAATCTGCCGCAGGAAGCGCCGCAGGTCTTTGCCGATGCGGTGATGGAACTGGTCCGCCTAGCCTGATCAACTGCTCGATCCCGATGAACTCTGAACTCACCACCCTCTCCACCCATGGCTGCTTCGGCGGCGTGCAGGGCTTCTACCAGCACGCCTCCAGCACCATCGGCCTGCCGATGAAATTCGGTGTCTTCGTGCCGCCGCAGGCAGCGCAGGGCCCGGTGCCGGTGCTGCTCTTCCTGGCTGGCCTCACCTGCAACGAGGAAACCTTCGCCATCAAGGCCGGCGCGCAGCGCGTGGCGGCCGAACTGGGGTTGATGCTGGTCACGCCCGACACCAGCCCGCGCGACACCGGCATCGAAGGCGCCGGCGCCGACTGGGATTTCGGCCATGGCGCGGGTTTCTACCTCGACGCCACCGAGGCGCCCTGGTCCGGGTGCTTCCGCATGGAGAGCTGGATCGCCCGGGAACTGCACGCGCTGATTCCGCGCCATTTCTCCGCCCACCCGGAACGCGTCGGCATCTTCGGCCATTCGATGGGCGGCCACGGCGCGCTCACACTCGCACTGCGCCACCCGGGGCTGTACCGAAGCGTTTCGGCCCTGGCACCCATTGCTGCGCCAAGCCGTTGTCCCTGGGGCGAAAAGGCCTTCACCGGCTACCTCGGGCCAGACCGCCGGGCCTGGGAGGCGCACGACGCGACCGCGCTCGTGGCCGCGGGGCACCGGGCGCCGCCCTTGCTGATCGACCAGGGCCTGGCGGACAAATTCCTCGCGGAGCAGTTGCACCCGCATCTTTTCGAGGCCGCCTGTGCGCAGGCGGGCCAGCCGCTCACGTTGCGCCGCCATGAGGGCTACGATCACGGCTACTGGTTCATCGCCAGCTTCATCGAGGACCACCTGCGGCACCACGCGCAAACGCTCTGACCCCATGCGAGCCCGACAATTCGACCTCATTGCCTTCGACTGGGACGGCACCCTGTTCGACTCCACCGCCGTGATCGCGCGCTGCATTCAGAGTGCGGTGACCGACTTGGGCTACACACCGCCGACCCGCGAGGCGGCCAGTTACGTCATCGGCATGGGGCTGATGCAGGCGCTGGCGCACGCGGCGCCCGAGGTGCCGCGCGAGCAGTACGCCCAGCTGGGTGAACGGTTCCGCTTTCATTACCTCGCGCACCAGAACGACCTGAGCCTGTTTGCGGGCGTGTTGCCGCTGCTGGCCGAGCTCAAGGAGCGCCAGCATTTGCTCGCCGTGGCTACCGGCAAGAACCGCGAGGGGCTGGACGAGATCCTGCACAAGCAGGAGCTGCAGGGCGTTTTCGACGGCTCGCGCACGGCCGACGAGACCGCCGGCAAGCCGCATCCCCGCATGCTGCACGAGCTCATGAGCGAGTTCGGCGTGAAACCCGAACGCACGCTGATGATCGGCGACACCACGCACGACCTGCAGATGGCGCTGAACGCCGGCTGCGCCAGCCTCGGCGTGAGCTATGGCGCCCACGAGCCGGCCGCCTTCGCGGCCTTGCAGCCGCTGCACGTGGCCCATTCGGTGCGCGAGCTCCACGACTGGCTGGGCGCCAACGCCTGAGCGCGACATGGCACTCGACGAAGACCCGATCCATCCGCTGTGCAACAGCCAGGACTTGGTCGAGGGCGGGCGCGCGGTGTCGTTCGACGTGAACTATGCGGGCCAGACCTGCCGCGCGTTTGCGGTGCGCTTCGAAGGCCAGGCCCATGGCTACCTCAACCGGTGCACGCACGTCGCCATGGAAATGGACTGGCAACCCGACCAATTCTTCGACGACACCGGCCGCTGGCTGTTGTGTGCCACCCACGGCGCCGTCTACCAGCCCGACACGGGCGCCTGTCAGGGCGGACCCTGCCGGGGTGGCCTGTTCAAGATTGAATTGGTGGAGCAGGATGGCGTGGTCCACTGGCGGTCACAATACCACCTCAAACCCCTTGAATTCTGAGAGCCACCGACCATGAACGAAGACCCCTTGAACCAGGGCATTGGCCGCCCCGCCGGCGGCAACTGGGAGCGCGAGACGCTTGAAAAGCTTGTCCTGGCCACCATCCGGGAGCAGCAGGCGGCCCGCCGATGGAAGATCTTCTTCCGCCTGCTGTGGCTGGTGCTGTTCGGTGCCGTGGTCTGGATGATCTACAGCGCGAACGTCAGCAGCAGTTCAGTCAGCACGCCGCACACGGCGGTGGTGGAGATCAAGGGTGAGATCGGTTCGGGCGCCGAAGCCAGTGCCGAGAACGTGGTGCCAGCGCTTCGCTCGGCGTTCGAGGATGCGGGTGCACAAGCGGTGGTGTTGCTGATCAATTCGCCAGGTGGCAGCCCTGTGCAGGCCGGCATCATCAACGACGAACTCGTCCGTCTCAAAAGCCTGCACAAGAAGAAGGTGTACGCGGTGGTGGAAGAGACCTGTGCCTCGGCCGCCTACTACATTGCCGCCGGTGCGGACGACATCTACGTCGACAAGGCCAGCTTGGTGGGCAGCATCGGCGTGCTCATGGACGGTTTCGGTTTCACCGGTCTCATGGAGAAACTCGGTGTAGAGCGTCGCCTCATGACCGCCGGCGCCAACAAGGCACTGATGGATCCGTTCAGTCCCCAGGATGAAGCCCAGCGCGCCTACATCCAGCGCATGCTCGACGAAATTCACGCCCAGTTCATCGAGGTGGTGAAGAAGGGCCGGGGCACACGCTTGAAGGAGAACCCGAACACGTTCAGTGGCCTGGTGTGGAGTGGCCAGTCAGCGATCAACGAGGGCCTCGCCGACGGTCTGGGCAACCTGGACTATGTCGCGCGCGAGATCGTCAAGGCCGAGAACATCGTGGACTACACGCAGCGCGAAAACGTGGGCCTGCGCCTGGCCAAGCGCTTTGGCGCCAGCGTGGGCGAGGGCATGTTCCTGGCGGCCCGCGCCGCCGGGGTGCAACTGAGGTAAGCGCCTTTCAGGCGCGGTAGCCCTGGGGGTTGCCGCTCTGCCAGCGCCACGCGTCGGCGCACATTTCGTCGAGCGAACGCGTGGCGCGCCAGCCGAGCAAGCGCAGGGCCAGGCTGGGGTCGGCCCAGCACTGCGCCACATCCCCCGGGCGGCGGGGCGCCATGCGGTAAGGCACCGGGCGGCCGCTGGCCTGTTCGAAGGCGCGCACCAGGTCCAGCACGCTGTGCCCGCGTCCGGTGCCCAGATTCACCGTGAAGCTTTCTCCGCGCTCGAGCAGGGCCTTGAGCGCCGCGACGTGCCCGGTGGCCAGGTCCTGCACATGGATGTAGTCGCGCACGCCGGTGCCGTCCGGCGTGGGGTAGTCGTTGCCGAACACGTTGAGCTGGTCGCGCTGACCGACCGCCACCTGGGCCACGTACGGCATGAGGTTGTTGGGGATGCCCGACGGGTCCTCACCGATGAGTCCACTGGGGTGCGCGCCCACCGGATTGAAATACCGCAGCACGCCGATGCGCCAGGCCGGACGCGCTGCGTTCATGGCGTACAGCATGTCCTCGATCACCAGCTTGCTGTGGCCGTAGGGGTTGGTGTGGCTGCGCGGGAAATCCTCGGTGATGGGCACGCTGGCCGGGTCCCCATACACCGTCGCGCTGCTGGAGAACACCAGCGTCGGCGCGACGTCCGGGGTCTCAGCATGCGCCGCTTCCATGGCGCGCAGCAGGCTGACGGCGCCGCCGATGTTGTTGTGGAAGTATTTCAGCGGCTGGGCCACGCTTTCGCCCACCGCCTTGTCGCCCGCGAAGTGCACCACGCCGGCCGGCCGGTGGCGGCGCAGCACGTCCTGCAGCCACGGGGTATCGAGCACGTCGCCGCGCTCGAGCGACACCGGCTGCCCTGCGATCCGGGCGAGCCGATCGAGCACCGCCGGGTGGCTGTTGGCGAAGTTGTCCACCACCACGGGCTCGAAGCCCGCTTCGATCAGCGCCAGCGCCGTGTGGCTGCCGATGTAGCCGGCACCGCCGGTGAGCAGGATTTTCATGGGATCACTTGTCCGCTTTGGCTGCATCGGGCTGGCGGCCGTAGATGTCCTCGAGCCGAACGATGTCGTCCTCGCCCAGGTAGCTCCCGGACTGCACCTCGATCATCTCCAGCACCATCTTGCCGGGGTTGTGCAGGCGGTGAACCTCGCCGATGGGAATGTAGGTCGACTGGTTTTCCGACAGCAGGTAGACCTCCTGCCCGCGCGTGACCTCGGCCGTGCCTTTGACGATGATCCAGTGCTCGGCCCGGTGATGGTGTTTCTGGAGACTCAGCGATGCGCCCGGCTTCACGCCGATGCGCTTGACCTGAAAGCGCTCGCCCATGTCCACGCTGTCGTACCAGCCCCAGGGCCGGGCCACGCGGCGGTGGGTGGCCGCTTGCGAGATGTTCCGCTGGCTCAGGTGGGCCACCACGTCCTTGACCTGCTCGGCGTGGTCGCGCTGTGCCACCAGCAGTGCGTCGGGCGTGTCAATGATGAGCAGGTCCTGGGTGCCCAAGGCCACCACGGTGCGTCCGGGTGCATGAATGAACGTGTTGCGCGCATGCAGGGCGTGGCCCTGGCCGGTGACGCGGTTGCCCTCGCCATCGGCGGAACTGAGCTCGGCCACCGCGTTCCAGCTGCCGACGTCGCTCCATTGGCCCTGAAAGGGCACCACCGCCACGTTGTCGTGTGGCTCCATCACGGCGTAGTCGATGCTTTGCGAGCGGCAGGCCAGGAAGGGCGCTGCCTCGGGGCGCACGAAGCTCACGCGTCCCACGGTTTCGCTGCGTGGCTGGGCCATGGCCTGCTCGCAGGATTGCAGGATGTCCCCGGCATGCCGCGCGAGCGCATCGATCAGCACACTGGCGCGCACCAGGAAGATACCGGCGTTCCAGAGCACGTTGCCTTGCAGCAGCAGGGCCTGGGCCGCCGCAGGTGCGGGCTTTTCAATGAAGCGCGCCACGCTTCGGCTGCCGTCGGCTCGTGCATCGCCCTGCTGGATGTAACCGTAGGCGCTGCTTGGAAAACTGGGCACCACGCCGAAGGTGACGATGGCGCCGCCCTCGGCCGCCGCCACACCTTGCTCGATGGTCCGGGCGAAGGCGCCGGCGTCGGGAATGTGGTGGTCGGACGGACAGAAGAGCAGCAAAGGATCCGCCGAACCCGGTGAGCGCGCCAGCAGCGCGGCCAGCGCCATGGCGGCGGCGGTGTTGCGCGCGGCCGGTTCGAGCAGCACATGGCCTGTGGTGTGCTGGGATTCCAGCGCGTCGGCCACGAGGAAGCGATGGTCCTCGCTGGCGACGCAGATGGCCGGCTGACCACACCAGGCGAGGCGTTCCAGCGTGAGTTGCAACAGATTCCTGTCGCCCAGAAGCGGCACGAACTGTTTGGGGAAGCTTTGTCGGCTCAGGGGCCACAGGCGGGTGCCTGAGCCCCCGCAAAGAATGACGGGGGTGATGCTCATGGGCGCTGAATGTTGCGTTTGAGTCGAACTCGGAGCTGCGAAGCGGCAGTATTCAACGGTCGACCCGAGGCAGTGTAGTCTGTCGAAAGTCGCTGGCGCGCACGCCGTTACCATGGTGAGCCAAACTTCACGAACCCGCAACAAAAGGCACAACTCCATGACCATTCGGAAAGCAGTGTTCCCCGTCGGCGGCCTCGGTACCCGTTTCCTGCCTGCCACCAAGGCCATCCCCAAGGAAATGTTGCCCGTGGTGGACAAACCCCTCATGCAGTACGCAGTGGAAGAGGCCTATGCGGCCGGCATCCGCGAAATGATCTTCGTCACCGGGCGCCACAAGCGCGCCATCGAGGACCACTTCGATACCGCCTATGAACTCGAGGTCGAACTCGAAGCCGCGGGCAAGGGCGCCTTGCTCGAGCTCGTGCACTCCATCAAGCCCGCCGACATGGATTGCGTCTACGTGCGCCAACCGCGCGCGCTCGGCCTGGGCCATGCGGTGCTGTGCGCCGAGCGGCTGGTGGGTAACGAGCCGTTTGCCGTGCTGCTCGCCGACGACCTGATGATGGGTCGCGACCAGGCCAAGGGTGGCCCGACCGTGCTGCAGCAGATGGTGCAGGCCTATGAGGCAAGCCCGGGCACCGTGCTGGCGGTGCAGGACGTGCCGCGGGCGGAGACCAAGCGCTACGGCGTGGTGGACGTGCACGGTGCCCAGCAGCAACTGGCCGAGGTGTTCGCCATGGTGGAGAAGCCCGCCCCCGAGGTCGCCCCCTCCACCCTGGCGGTGGCCGGTCGTTACATCCTGACCCCGGCGGTGTTCGAGAGCATCCGCCGCCAGCCGCGCGGCGCGGGTGGCGAAATCCAGCTCACCGATGGCATCGCGGCGCTGATCGGCCACGAGAAAGTGCAGTCTTTCCGCTACGACGGTCAGCGCTACGACTGCGGCAGCAAGGAAGGTTTCCTGGAGGCCACCATCGATCTGGCGCTGGCGAACCAGGAACTCAGCGGCTCGGTGCGCGCGCACCTCAAGCGCATCACGGGCTGACGCTCACCGACCCAGCAGGAACACACAGGGCGCCTGCAGCGGCAGGCCGTCCTGCAGGCGCGGGAACTGCCGCCACTCGCTCACCCGCGCGCTGCGGCTCGTCTGTTGTTCCAGCGTGAGTGCGCCACACACCGCCAGGCGCGTGTGGGGATGCAGGGTCTGCAGCAGCGCCCGCAGCAGGGCGACGTTGCGGTAGGGCGTCTCGATGAGGATCTGTGTCTGTCCGGTCTTCAGGGCCAGGGCCTCCAGATCACGCAGACGCCTGGCGCGTTCGGCGATTTCCTGGGGCACATAGCCCACGAACGCAAACTGCTGTCCGTTGAGTCCACTGGCCGCGAGCGCCAGCATGATGGAAATCGGTCCCGTCAGGGGCAACACCCGCAAACCCAGGGCGTGCGCCGCGCGCACGACGGAGCTGCCCGGGTCGGCAATGGCGGGCATCCCCGCTTCGCTCACCAGACCCACGTCGTGGCCCGCGAGCGCCGGCGCCAGCAGATCTCGCGCCGCCGGTTCGCCATCGGCTTGCGGCGCATGATCGCCCTTCTTGTGGGCCGCACGCGGCAGTTCGGTGATGTGCTGCTCCTGAAGCGGTGCGGCCAGGCCGGTGGCGGACTCCACGCGCTTGAGGAAAGCGCGCGTGCTCTTGGCGTTTTCCGCGATCCAGTGCGTCAGCCGGCTGGCCACGGCCAGGGTTTCGGCCGGCAGCCATTGGCCAACCGGAGCAGCCTCGTCCATGTCCATGCCGAAATCCAGTGGCGTGGGAACGAGGTAGAGCGCGCCCACGCTTTCGGAGTGGGCGCTCACAATACGCTCACCCCGGCGGCACGCAGCAATTGGCAGGTGCGGATCAGGGGAAGGCCGACGAGGGCGGTCGGATCGTCGTTGTCGATGCGCTCCAGCAGCGCAATGCCCAGCCCCTCGCTCTTGGCGCTGCCCGCGCAATCGTAGGGCTGTTCCGCTTGCAGGTAACGCTCGATTTCGGCATCGCTCAGGGTACGGAACACCACCCGGACCGGCGCGATTTCGCATTGCTCGAAGCCCGTTTCCACGCAGATTACCGCCAGCGCGGTCTGGAAGATCACCGTCTTCCCGCTCATGCGACGAAGTTGAGCCACCGCGCGCTCGTGTGTTCCGGGCTTGCCCAGCGGTTCGCCGTGCAGGTCGGCCACCTGATCGCTGCCGATCACCACCGCCTGGGGAAATCGCCGCGCCACGTCGCGCGCCTTGGCCAGTGCCAGGCGCAGGGCCAGGTCGGCGGGATTCTCCCCCGGGGCTGGCGTTTCATCCACATCGGGAGGCACGGCCTCGAACGGAATGCGCAGTCGCGTCAGCAACTCGTGCCGGTATCGGGAGGTCGAGCCCAGGATCAGGGTGCGCGTGGCTTGGGGAGCTGAAGTCATGGGCGGTATTCTCCCTGCATTCTTTTACACTGCCCGAATGAAGCCATCCCAGAAATCCGCGTGGAATCCCGATCGACTGGATGCACGCGCTTTTGCCGAGGCGCAGGGCCATTTGCAGATCGAGACACCCCTGGCGCGCTTGCCCAGGCTGCGCGAGGAGGCCGACAGCGGTGCCCCGTCGTTGGGCGACGTGCAATGGACGGCGGCGGCCGAGTTGCGGCCCGGCGCGAGCGGCGGCGCACCGTCGCCCTGGCTGCGCCTGACCGCCCACGCCAGCCTGCCCCTGACCTGCCAGCGCTGCCTGGGACCGGTGGACACGCCCCTTGAGGTGGACCGCTGGTTCCGCTTCGTCGCGGATGAAGCCACCGCCGAAGCGCAGGACGACGATGCCGAAGAGGATTTGCTGGCCATGGAGCCCCGCCCCAGCCTGTTCGACGTCCTGGAGGACGAACTGCTGATGGCTTTGCCCCTGGTTCCCCTGCATTCGACCTGTCCGGTCGATGTGGTCCTCAAGGCCGGCGATCCCGGCGTGCCCGATGAAGAGGCACCGCCAAGGAACCCGTTCGCTGCCCTGGAGCGCCTCAAGAAGACATGAACTGGCATCCAAGGATGCTTCACGCTATAATGCTTGGCTTTGCGCTGGCATCCAGAGGCACCTGAACCATCAGTGTGCGCGGGTCAGGCGCCAACCTACCGAATTCAGGAGCCCACCATGGCCGTCCAGCAAAACAAAAAGTCCCCGTCCAAGCGCGGCATGCACCGTTCGCACAACGCGCTGAACGTGCCGGGCATTGCGGTGGAGCCCACCACCGGCGAAACCCATCTGCGCCACCACATCAGCCCCAACGGCTTCTACCGTGGCCGTCAGGTGCTGAAAAACAAGTCTGAAGCCTGAATGACGGGCCGCCTCTGGCCTCGCCGCGACATCGCGATGAGGAGCCGGTTGGCGATTGAGGCTGGAGCCCGCATGTCGCATGCGGGCTTTTTTTACGCTTCCAGGATGCCTTCATGATCACCATTGCCGTGGATTGCATGGGCGGGGACGTCGGTCCGGCGGTGACGCTGCCAGCCTGCAGCGCTTTCCTGGCCAGCCACCCGCAGGCTCAGCTGTTGCTGGTGGGCAAGCCCGAGGTCTTCCGGGCCTGGCCTCAGGTCCTCAACAACGTGCGCTGCCGTGTGGTGCCTGCCACCGAAGTGGTGAGCATGGACGACCCGGTGGAGGTGGCCATGCGGCGCAAGAAGGACTCTTCCATGCGTGTGGCCATCAACCAGGTGAAGGAGGGGGCGGCCCAGGCCGCCGTCTCCGCGGGCAACACGGGTGCCTTGATGGCCATTGCCCGCTACGTTCTCAAGACCCTGGAGGGCATTGACCGCCCGGCGATCGCCACGCAGATGCCCAACGCGCGAGGCGGTGCCACCACAGTGTTGGACCTTGGCGCCAACGTGGAGTGCACGGCGGAAAACCTGCTGCAGTTCGCCGTGATGGGGTCTGCGCTGGTGGCGGCGGCCACCGGGCGCAAGGAGCCGACGGTGGGCCTGCTGAACGTGGGTGAGGAAGTCATCAAAGGCAGTGAAGTGATCAAAAAGGCAGGTGTTCTGCTTCGAAATGCTGCCAACACCGGCGATTTGAACTTTTTCGGAAATATCGAAGGCGACGATATCTTCAAGGGCACGACCGACATCGTGGTGTGTGACGGCTTCGTTGGCAACGTGGCGCTGAAGGCGAGCGAAGGCTTGGCCTCGATGATCAGCGGTTTCATCCGTGAAGAGTTTTCGCGCAATATCTTCCGGAAAATCGCGGCTATCGTCGCTTATCCAGTGCTTATGTCGTTTAAAAATCGTGTCGACCACCGTCGATACAATGGCGCGGCGCTGCTCGGCCTGCAGGGCCTGGTGTTCAAGAGTCATGGCTCGGCGGACGCTTTTGCTTTCAAGATGGCGTTGAGCCGGGCTTATGATGCAGCCCACAACCACCTGCTGGACAACGTCCGGGACCGCATCGCCCATGCCAGGCCGTTGATCTCGCCGGAATCCCTGCCCAGCGAGCTCAAGAGCATCCCGACCCTTTGATTTCCTCGATTTTTCCCGCATGACACGTTACGCCCGCATCTCCGGCACCGGCAGTTGCCTGCCGCCCAGGCGGCTGAGCAATGCCGACATGGTGACGATGCTGGCCGCTCGCGGTGTCGAGACCAGCGACGACTGGATCGTCGAGCGCACCGGCATCCGCGCACGCCATTTCGTGGCCGATGGCGTCTACGCCAGCGATCTGGCGTTGCAGGCGTGCCGCCGGGCGCTGGAGGCTTCCGGCCTGAATGCCGGCGAAATCGAGCTGATCGTCGTGGCCACCTCCACGCCCGACATGGTGTTTCCGTCCACGGCGGCCATCCTGCAGCACAAGCTGGGTGCGGCCGGTTGCCCCGCCTTCGACGTGCAGGCGGTGTGCAGTGGATTCATCTACGCCATGACGGTGGCCGACGCCATGATCCGCACAGGGGGCGCGCGCAACGCGCTCGTGGTGGGTACCGAGGTGTTCAGCCGTCTGCTGGATTTTGACGACCGCACCACGTGTGTGCTGTTTGGTGATGGCGCGGGCGCCGTGGTGCTGCAGGCGTCGGACATCCCCGGCGTCCTGGCCACCGACATCCACGCCGATGGCAAGCACACCGGCATCCTTTGCGTGCCAGGGCATGTGTCCGGCGGGCAGATCCTGGGCGACCCATTGCTCAAGATGGACGGACAGGCCGTTTTCAAGCTGGCGGTCGGCGTGCTGGAAGAGACAGCACGCACCGTGCTGGAGAAGGCGGGCCGCACCACCGCCGACATCGACTGGCTGATTCCGCACCAGGCCAACATCCGCATCATGCAGAGCACCGCGCGCAAGCTCAAGTTGCCCATGGACAAGGTGGTGGTCACGGTGGACCAGCACGGCAACACGTCGGCGGCGTCGATCCCGCTGGCGTTGGATCACGCGGTGCGCCAGGGTCAGGTCAAGAAAGGCGACACCCTCATGCTCGAAGGTGTGGGTGGCGGTTTCACCTGGGGTTCGGTGCTGCTGGACTTCTGAGTCCGCCTCGCTGCCATCCCCATCTGAAGAGAGATTCCATGAAGAAGAATTTTGCGTTTGTTTTTCCGGGGCAGGGTTCCCAGGCCGTGGGCATGCTCGATGCCTGGGCCGATCACCCCGCCGTGCGCGAGACCTTGCAAGAAGCGTCCGACGCCATGGGCGAGGATCTGGGCCGACTCATTCATGACGGCCCGGCCGAGTTGCTGGCCTTGACGGTCAATACCCAGCCGGTGATGCTGGTGGCGGGTGTTGCCGCCTGGCGTGCCTGGCGAGCAGAAGGCGGACAGGCGCCCGCTGCCGTCGCCGGCCACTCGCTCGGCGAGTACTCGGCCTTGGTTGCTGCGGGTGCCTTGACGCTGGCGCAGGCCGCCCCGCTGGTGCGCTTTCGCGCGCAGGCCATGCAGGATGCCGTGCCTTCGGGTACTGGTGCCATGGCGGCAGTGCTTGGCTTGAACGCCGACAGCGTCGAGGCCGGCTGTGCCGAAGCGCAGGCCAGCTTTGGCCCGGACAGCCTGGAGGTGGTGGAAGCCGTGAACTACAACGACCCGGTACAGACCGTGATCGCCGGCAGCAAGGCAGCCGTCGACAAGGCCTGTGAGGTTTTGAAGGCCCTGGGCGCCAAGCGCACGCTGCCTTTGCCGGTTTCGGCGCCATTTCATTCCAGCCTGATGAAGCCGGCGGCCGAGAAGCTGAAGGAAAAACTGGCCGCCACGGTGATCCTGGCGCCGCAGATTCCGGTCATCAACAACATCGATGTGGCAACCGAAACCGATCCCGATCGCATTCGCGACGCCTTGTACCGTCAGGCTTTCGGCCCGGTGCGTTGGGTCGAGTGCATCCGCGCCATCAAGGCCCTGCAGGTGGACACCGTGGTCGAATGTGGTCCTCGCAAGGTTCTTGCCGCCATGGTCAAGCGGGTGGACCCCGAACTGAACAGCGCCGCCCTGTTCGACCCTGCCACGCTGGCAGAGGTCAAGGCCCTGCTCGCCTGACACCTGGAGAATCCATGTCTGACATCAAATTTGCCGGCCAGGTGGCCCTGGTCACTGGCGCCTCTCGTGGCATTGGCGCAGCCATTGCCCACGAACTGGCCGTGCGCGGCCTGACCGTGATCGGCACCGCCACCAGCGAAGAGGGCGCCGCTCGAATTGGCGCGGTGCTTGCTGCAGTGCCCGGCGCTGCCAGCGGTTGCCGCGGAGCCAAGCTGGATGTGAACGATGCCGTGGCGGCCGACGCACTGATCGACGAGATCGTCAAAGCCCATGGCGGGCTCCAGGTGCTGGTGAACAACGCCGGCATCACCCGGGACATGCTCGCCATGCGCCTGAAGGACGACGACTGGGACGCGGTGCTCGACACCAACCTCAAGGCCGTGTTTCGCATGAGCCGTGCCGTGATCCGCCCCATGATGAAGCAGCGCTATGGCCGCATCATCAGCATCACCAGCGTGG
>VFQP010004001.1_pt1 | contig 14263 bp, 18 predicted proteins | sample 3512351 | NCBI WGS metagenome assembly VFQP01 (sample SAMN10412372, study PRJNA504923) | tailings metagenome | isolation source: Relicate 1 Philex TSF1 revegetated site | place: Philippines: Tuba, Benguet | collected 2017-08-29 | reverse complement strand
CACACACACACACACACACACACACACACACACACACACACACACACACACACACCTCGCCCACCAGGCAGCAGTACCTCAACTCCAACTGCCCAGCATCCCTCATCCCTTCCACCCTTGTGCAACTCCACGACCCAGCATGGATTACCCACTGTGCCCTGCATGAGGCACACCCAGCCACTGCTGATGACCTGAGGGCATTGCTGACAGTGGCATTGGAACACAATGCAGCTCTGGTGCACGCTGCTCAGGTCGAGTTTGAGGAGGAGGAGGGGAAAAAAGGCGGGGAGATAAAAAAGGGGGCACAGGAAACAGGGGCATCAGAGGAGGGGGTTACTGCAGATATCGTGCATGACAGTACCAATGACGATGATACCAATGACAGCAGTACCAATGCCGCCTCCTCATCAGCCACACCCGCGACCACCACCACGTCCCATGCACGCCAGCAGTACACCATGCATTTGGTCACTCGTGTCAAGCTGCTGGCATTGCGTGAGAGACTCGACACACTGCTTGCTATACACACCTACAATGCGGGTGTATGGGCGGCGATGCGTGATGCACCAGACACCACCACCATTGCCACACAACTCGCGATCCACCAACGCCTTGATGCGCTGTGCATTGTCCTGCAACGACATGCGTATGCACTGGCACCCACTGTGCTGGACATACTGGCTGTGTGTCGGGTGGACAGCACCCTGGTCAACACCGTGTTGACCGAATTCGTGTTGAGGGAGGGAGAAGGGTGTGTTGGGGGCAACGAGGGGGTTGCAGCCAGGGAGGGTGGGCCTGCAGTGCAGCGTGTGTCAGATGAATTGGGGGAGGGCCGAGGGGCGCTGCGTGTGTTGAGAGAGGGCGAGGCGTATGCTGCGACTGTTGCGACGGAGCCGTTGTGTGCGCTGTCGCTGGGGTGGCGCCCACCCACCATTCGACAGGTTGGTGTTGTGTTTGCGTGGGTTGGGGCCTGTGTGTACGTGTGTGTGAGTGTGGAATAAGGTGTACTGCAAAGCACAACCTTGAGAATGTTCAGTACACCCTTTTCTTCACACCCTCTTCGCATCCTTTATCATGTAAACCAACCCGCACGCACCCCCACCTCCACACCCACCCCTTGTCAAACACCCTCACACCCACCCCTTGTCAAACACCCTCAGTTTGTGGATTGGGCTGTGCAGCGTGCTCTTGCCATAGACAGTGACACTGGGCAAATTCAAGATGCACTGCATTTACTGGAAACCTGCCATCATGCCCTTCATGCCCGCTTTCCATCACTTCCCTCATCACCCACCACCACCACCACCACCCAAGACATGCAGCATGCAAGCAGTACGCCACCTGACCACCCATCCTCCACTCCCAATGCAACACCACCCATTGCCATTATGAAGCCTCTCAATGACACATTGCTTGCTGCTCGACAGCTCTGTGCAGCCTGCAAGCATGGAAACAGTGTGTGGGATGTGTCATTGGCTGCATGGGTGGATATGCCTGCAGCAGGGAGGTTAAGGGTGTTGCTGAGGGGGGAGGGGGTGGATCGGGTGTGTGTGTTGGGGCAGCTGTATACACGCAGAGAGGATGCTGATGCTGCAGTGGAGGTGTGTTTTTGTTAGGGGGGGGGAAGCGTGTATTTTGGGGTGACATGTTGAGGGTGGGAGAATATGTGGGTGTGTGCATGGTTGTGCTGTAGGGTAGCTAGTGCTTGTGTGTGTTGCCCCATGTCATTGCCCCATGCAGTTACACACCACACTACACACCTCTACACACTCGTCATGGCACCACTGAAAACCCAACACCCTTGTACATAATACCAATACACCCTTATACATAACACCAATACACCTATTTCACACCCAGGCATTGCTGGTTGCGGAGGTTGCCACAGACCCCACCTGGGTTGCTGAATTTATTGAGGAGGAAGCTGCCCTGGTAACTGCCCATGCAGGTGCCCATGCAGGTGCCCACGCTGATGGACACACAGAAAGACAGCAAGCATCGAGTGTGTTTACGAGTGTGGACGCGCTTGCGCATGCTGCTGTTGGTATGTAGATGTTGTTTGTGTGTGTGTTGGGGGGTTGTTGGGGTCATGTGGGCGTGGGCTTTATGAATAATATTGTATATGTGTGCTTCTTTATGAATAATGTTGTATATGTGTGCTTCTTTATGAATATTATTGTATGTGGGTGGTTGCAGTTGTACCACCATCATTCCCTATGTTGTGTATTCAATCAGCACCACCTCAAACACACCCACTTTCAACAACACAGCGGCAGCAATGGCCTACCCATCCGTGGACGATCTTTCCGTCATAGATGGCATGTTGCAAGTCGTAGTAGATGCTTGTGATGATGTCCATGACACCCCACCCCACCAAGACAACATGCACCCTGCTCATGGTCATCAGCACGTTACAAAAACCCTCCGCGACACTATGCATTGTGTTGCAGCTGCTCGAGCACTGGCTGATGCAGGTGCTTCCCAAGCAAGCATTGCTGCTGTTGCCAGGGCAGCACAGGATCATGATCAAGCACTGCTTCTGATACGCAGTGCGCTGGGGCATGCTGTGCGTGCTGGGCTACGGGACGGGCAGTGGCGGGCATTGGCAGGGGCACTGGATGATGCGGTGGTGCATGGCATGCGTGGTGATGATGCACTGAGGTGTGGGTTTGTGTAGGGTATTGTGTGGGGTGCGTTTTTGTGATTGGTTCCTGGTGTTTCATGATCGATGTATGGATGATGGTATCATGCATGTGTGCATGCTCTCCATACATAGACACACACATGCTCTCCATACATATACACACACATGCTCTCCATACACACACCCTCCCCCCCTCTCAGGCAACAAACAAAAGCAGAACTTGTGCGTGCAATGTTGCGAAGTGGTGTCATCCATGCCGCAGCCAGCTTACGTGATGACACTGCACTCAACTTGGGTCCAGTGGCACTGCAGGTAGCACAGGAATTGCTGTACAGTGCAGAGGATGTGGATGATGAGGATGCTGCTCGTGCAGAAGCATGCCTGGGGCTGTGTGATGAGGAAAAGGATGAACAAGGTGGGAGCAAGGGGTGTATGTCACATGTACTGTAGACAAACATGTGTACACCACATACACACCCTCAAACACGTCCGCTCCACCATGACCCCCCACTCCCAACACAGGCAAAACCATTCGACGCCACATGCACGCCCTCCACGCCCTCAAACACCTGGGCCTCATGGTCCGCCCCATGGAGCTGCTTCAACACCCACCCCACACAGTCTTACAGCGGGCAGTTGAGGAAGTGGAGCGGCCATCGAGTGCAGTGGATGGGCTGATAGAGGTGGGGATGGCGCTGGGCATGTCGAGGGAAGCAGCGGGGTGTGTGGTGCTGCAGGGGCTGGTGGATGGTGGGGTGGGGCGTGGGGAGACATATGAAGCACACCACGCAGCAGCAGTGGTATGTTGGTATTGGGGACCATGCCTGGGGACCAAGTATATGTACAACATCAACATTCCCCCCTCACTCCCCCCCATGAAAAGGCACTATGTATGAGCCTGGTCAATGCCCAGTACGTCCCCTGCCACCAGCTAGCCCTGCACCTTGCTCGCCGCCCCAACGCCCCAGCACCCCTGGCAGCCTTTGCAGTGGCACATTGTGACGACGTCCAGTTGCTCGACACACTCTCCCTCATCCAGCATGCCATGACAAACACCACACAGCAGCAACCATCGGCGCTGTTACGCCAAGCCATTCATACACATGCAGGCAGTCCTGGGCTGCCTGACTGTGGGTTGGGTGCGCTGGCACTGGGGGCAGCATTGGCACTGCCTGTGGAGGCACTGCAGGAGGTTGTTGCACGGACACAGCAGCAGCCGTATATGCAGCGGGTCCTGTTGGTTGCGTCCGTGGCAGCATGTGTTCAAAGCATACGAGGGGGACAAGCAAACCTCTTGCAGCAGCAGCAGCAGCAAGGTTTCACGCCACAACAGCTGTGGGAACTTGCATCTGACAAGGGTGGCGTGTTGGTCGATGCAGCGGCACAGTTTCGTGCACAATTACAAAACCTACGTGCAGCAGAAACACTGCAAAAGCGTGTGGGTGCAGCTGCACAAGTGCTGGACGATGCACGTGCAGCTGGGGTGGCAGCAGGCAGTGAAAAAGGCACCTGTGGTCAGCCATTGGCCATGCTGCTTGCCCGTGAAGAAGATACCCAGGCAGACTGGTCGCCTGTGGCATGGGAATACCTATCGGCGTTGTTAACCAACATGCCGCCCAATCGGGTGCCTGCATCGGCCAAGGAGGGCATCAATGCAGCGGTGCGCGTGTTGGGTGGCAAAGCACGACTGCAGCAGCAACTCATCAAGCAGGTGTTGCCACGGGTGGATGGCACGGATGCTGCACACATGCTGGTCTTGCTGCGTGTGCTGGCGTCGATAGACGACAAAACCAGCTCCCTCATCGAATTTGTGCGGCGTACCAAGGCAATACCAATCAACTACAAGATCCTGCTCCATGGGGCTGTCACCCCGTCGCCAGAGCACACTGCCCTGATCCACGACGAGCTATACGGGCACCTGGATGAGGGCAATGTGCGTGTCGTGGCAGCTGCATGTCAGGCGGCACACGATGGTGAGGTGGCACATGATGGTGAGGTGGCACATGATGGTGTGCTGCCAACCGCATCGCGCATCTACACCATGCTTGCGTGCAAGGCCTTGCGTGCGGGGAGGATCGAGGCGGTGTGGCCACGGATTGTGAAATTCATGAAAGAACAAGATGTGCGTGCGTTTGTGGCGTATGTACTGGACAAGGGGCCGTACCCCCTCCCCAGTGTGCATTTTGGGGCGAGCAAGGCGCCATGGTTGTGTGCAAACGCACGGGTGGTGCTGGGGGACGATGCGCCATGGACGGTGGCTGTTGCAGGGCTGTCGGTTGGGGAGGAGGATGAACGAATACTGCTGGAAAAAGGGGAGGATAGAGAGCAGGTTCTCCAGCATGTGCTGCTTGATGCTACGCAACCACCAGCGCACTTGGATGTCCTTGTGTTGTCCTTAAACCAGCTGCAACACAACACACCGTTGCAACTGCGGCTGATTGAGCTGCTGACGGATGATGCGCACGGAGATGCTGCTGTACGGCAGCATGTGTACAACACGCTCCCGGAAGACCTTATGCACAAAGCAGATACACAATGGGGGTGGGTGGCCCCACCCAGGGAGGCTGCCATCCTGCGACGTGCAGGGTTGCCTGAGCCACGCGGCGTTCCAGCCAGTGCTGAGGAGTTTGCCGATACGTACCTACACCATGCAGGAGACGACCTGCAAAAGCTCACCGCCTTGGCGCACGTGTTACGTACGACGCCGACGTGGGCGGCGGTGGAGGGGTGTTGGCGGCGGTGGCTGGAGGCGGTGCTGGCGTGCAAGGCGTATGCATTGGCAATCGAGTATGCTGCAGAGTATGGAGCAGCATGCGGGGACATGGTGGGTGGTGTTGAGGATCCAGTGGTGCGGGTGGTGCTGAGAGGGTTGGTTGGGGGCGAAGTTGGAGACGTGCGAGGGGTTGCTGATGGGCACTGCACGGATGACATTGTGGCGGCGGCCATAGCGGTGCTGCTGGTGCAGGATGGGCTGTGGGTGGAAGCGTGTGCGTTGGCAGCACGGGCGACGGGGGGGTGGTGTGTATGTGCGGGGGATGATGACATGGTGTTGTTGAGGCGGTGGTTGGAGGGGTGGCGGAGCCGATTGCCTGGTTGGGAGGAGGTGTTGGATGTGGCACTACATTAGTGTGCCTGATTTTTTTCAAGCAACACTATCGTTGATGTTATTTTGAACCTGTATGTGTCAGTTCGTCCCTCGTTATAACACATAGGAGACACACTCACGTCAAATGAATGACAATGTCACGCGATTAGGCTGCTTGATATCAACATTATTGATGATTGCATATGACAAGTTTTGAATAAGGGCCCCCTGCAGGATGTATGCAGGGGCCCCTCGCGTGTTTATTTTTGGTCTTTATTCAGCGTGTGCCACTTGTTTCGCAAAGCTCCAAACGCGCAATCTCGGCAGATTTCCGCACACATTCAGATAGCAACAGCTCGCAACAACTGATTGTTGAAAGAGGGATCGACGCCAAACAGACTCCTATTCACACGCGGAGACACAACCTCTTCCTCACAAAACCTATCACTGCGTTATATACTCAAGGTATGCGGATGCGCCGTGTCAATTGGCGTGCACTCACGGCATGTGTGCTTGCACGGCATGTCGTCTGCAAAAGGGCCCGGGGAGCCATTTTCACACGCAAAAATACTACCACCGATAGGATTCGAACCTACGAGTGCGAACACAGTACGACCTTAACGTACCCCCTTAGACCGCTCGGGCACAGTGGCTTAGCGATTTCGCTGTTGCTCACCATTATATCCCATTTTTGCATGTCATCCCCAATTGGGATTGAAGCCAAATATAGCCAAGGAGTACAATACATGGAGCTTAACCTGACGCCTTAGACCAACTCGGCCACAGTGACGCGCTGAAAAAAAAACGCGGAGGGTACGGTACGTGTAGGTTGGTTCAGATCCATGGTGACGACTTTGGTGCAAAACAAGTGGCAACGATTACTGGTAAAGACACACGTTATGGCGAACACAGGACTGCATCCAGAGGGCGTGAGAGGGAGGCATGAGAGGGCTGTGAAAAGTTCACTAATCGGCACATCAAGATGGTGCATCCCCGTTCATGTTTTTTTTTTTCCCTGCCTGAAGTTGTATGCTGGGACTGCCCATTCGAGTGGAAATCAACAGGTTTACAGCATTATGAATACATAAACTGTGTAACACATCACACCAGCCACACGCGCATGAACACCCCCACCCACACAGTCAATGGCACGATGGACAGCGCATACACCTGCAACAAGAGCTGCGACGTCTGCGATGCAATACTACCATCCTTGCCGCCCGCAAGCTGTGCCATAATGGACAAGCTCTGTGCAGGGGGCATGGCAGCCTGCACACACAACACAAACGCCGCCATGCGCGCCCCCTCAGTGACCGTCTGTGGTGGCACACAACACAGCAGCAACCCAAGCACCAGCATGGGGAGCACCACCAGGCGCACCACGCCGACCACCACGAGTGGCATGCCCACTTTTGTGAAAAGAACACCCGTGCTCAAAGACGCGCCCAGTACAATCGCCTGACACGCCAACGCCCCACTCCCGAGGAGCTCCACCACATCGAGTATCCATCGTGCCAGTGCAGCAACCACTCCTACTTCCATTGGAAGCGGTTGTGTAGCCGTGCTGCGAAGCCATGTCCAGGCACCCGATGCACCCAGGAGCACCCCAGCGGCGATGCCCACCAGCGGTGGGTTGATGTATGGCTGTATGCATGTGTTGTACGCACGCATAAGTTGTACGTATGCGCTGGCGGGGGGTTTCTTCGGTGTCTCAGAGCCACCAACCATGCGCACCCCGACGCGGTTGGCGACGGCCACTCGTGTAGTCAGCACTCCCCCCACTTGTGTAGTCGACACACTCTTTTGTGTGGTGATCACCATAGCTTGATACCCCACGCTCCACAGCAGCGGGTACCATGCAATTTGCACCAGAGCAGTACAGGCAATGGCAGCATCCAAGAGGGAGCCGGAAAAGAGGGTGGAGAAGAATACAAGGGGGAGCGTCAGTGAATTGCCAAAGGTGCTCGCTGTCAATGCCACCCGCTCCTCAAACAGCGGCCGACTCTGCTCAGCACCTGGTAATAACAACGCACTGGATGCCTGCTGTACGCCCAGTGCCGCCGCAGTCGTGGAGGCAATCACAGACGCACTCTGTGTCGGCTGGTGCTGTGGGTGCCAACCACGATGTCGTGCAGAGTAGCGCACCCCGAGCCATGCAAGCCCATAGCCCAGTGCGATTTGCACGGCCATGGCGAGTGGGAGGAGGAACAGTGCTGCAGGTGGGAGGGTTGATGTGGTGCCGAGGGTCGCGGCAAGGCGGGTGCACAGCATGCAGGGCGTAATCACGTGGAATGTGAGCTTGGACAGGGTTGCAGAGGTGTTTTCTGGGAGGGTGTTGGTGGAGACCAAGCGGGCAATGGCAAAGCAGACGAGCAGCATCTTGGCCGTGGCGGAGATTGTGGTGGTGGCGACCATGGCGAGATGGTGATGTGATGATGTGATGTGTTTTCGAGGGGGGGGGATATCATGAGGAAAGGGTTGTGTTTTTCGAGGGAAAGGCTTGTGGATTGTGTTGTACAAGGATGATTGATGATGATGAGTTGTGAAGGAGTATATAGGCCGTGTCATAGGCCGTGTTGTAATCCACAACATGATTGTTATTTAGGAGAATAAGAATGTCATTCGATCTATACAACCCAAAAACATCTATGTATATAGCCTCTCACTATTCGTCCCCGACAATACACCAGCGATCCCCGTGGAGCACCGACACAGAGTCACAGCGCAGGTCCTCACGCAAGTCCAGTGGCAAGTCTAGCCACCGCACCCGCCCCTGGGACACGTCTGGCTTGAAGCGCACCAGGTAAAACGCGTGCCCTGGTACATCACATGTGTCCACATCTCCACAGATGTCTGGCAGGTGCTCTTGCATAATCTGATGCCGCACCCTGTTGTTGGGTGATGTTGTTGGGTCGGGAGGGATGGAAGAATGATGATGATGCATGAGGCACACTACCTGCCAATATGCACACCGGGCAGCAGCTTTTCTGTGCTCCCGTCCTCATCGAATACCAGTGGTTCTTGGACTCGAATGGCCACACGAGCACCGGGCAGGGATGCTGGTGGTGGTGGTGTTTTTTGGGTATGGTGGGCTGTGACACATGGCGGTGTGTTGTCGGTGGCAGGGGTGGGTTGTGCGTCTGCATTGTCTGCAAGCCACCCCAACGCAGCAAGGTCGTCGAGGGGGGTCACCTCCTTATGCACTGTGCCTGTGTAGTGCCCATTGCTCAGCCGTATATTGGGCTGCACCAGTGCTGCGAGCATCTCCTGTGCGGGGGGAGGCAAGTCACACTCGTGATGGTCCGTGATCACACCCGTGATGAGTAACACACACTTGCTTTGTAGCCGTGTTGCACCCGGTGATATTGTGCATCTTGAGGATGTATTTGAGATGTGCGAGTTTGATATAGGCCGAGATGGCCGGGGAGAGATTGGTGGATCGAAGGTTATCACCACGCACGTCTTGTAGCATCTCGTACACTTCCACATACTGCTCAAGGGAGAAACGCGATGTGTTTGGTGGGGGATTGGTACTGGGTTTGGTGTTTGACGTGCATCGTGATTGTACACCACCACCATCGTTGCTCGTCAATGCTCCAACGAGCCTTGCTTGTGGTGGCCACACAAACATGTTGGGTCGATGAACGTTGGGTTTGTCCTGTTTGCTGTACTGCAACAGCAACATGTTGTTATTGTTCCACACAACGTGTGTTGCACAGCTCATCACAAACAAATCACTCGGCAATGACAAGTCACATACAGCATTGACACACGCATGACACGAGAGGACATTGACGCATGACTATGACAACCACCATGTCTCCTAGGACCGCATGTTGCACTTCCTCAACGACCCACACATCCTCCAGTAGCAGATATTCCCCGCACAATGCATGTCATAGACCAGTAACACGATTGCTAGCAAATAGCTGCACTGTCAAGCGTGGTGACCTTGCCACATGCAGGGCATCTGGCTTTTGGGGCAATCTGTTTGGGTATGGAGTGCGTGTTGTGGGTGTGGGTGGGTGCAGCATCACCACTATCATTACCATCATTACACAGCAAGCGGGACGATGCATCCACTGCGGTGGTGGAGGTGCCCAACTGGCCAGAGCTTGATGCAGCGTTTGTACCAGACGGGGCGGATTTGCTGGTACGTGGTGGGCATACTACACACATGCATATCACCCACATGCACATCACCCCACCCTCACAAACATATAGGATGAGGTGGTGCTCTTGGAAACGCCATCTGCCGACACCACACTGCGAATACTGTACAAAAACGGTGGTGCAGTGGACGCCATCGAGTTGGAAAACCTCTGTGACAAGGTTGGGTGGCCACGGCGGCCCATTGCAAAGGTGGAGGCAGCACTGAAAAACAGCTTTTTGGTAGCATCACTGCGCATGCAGCGTGTGGATGCGAGTGGGCGGGTCACACAAGAGCGCTTGATTGGTATGCCTTTTTTGTGCTGTGATGCTGTGATGCTTGAGTGTCATATCAACACATACACACAACACCCACCCCACCACCTAGGTCTTGCACGTGCGACGTCAGACCATGCGTTCAATGCCACAATATGGGATGTGCTTGTGGACCCTGAGTTCCAGGGGCAGGGCTTGGGCAAGGCACTGGTAGAGCACACTGTACGCAGCCTCTTGCGCCGTGACATTTCCAACATTACTCTTTTTGCAGACAACAAGGTGGTTTCATTTTATGGATCGCTGGGCTTTGAGGCAGACCCCGAGGGTATCAAGGGCATGTTTTGGTTGCCCAAGTATTAGTGGTCAGGGCACGTGATGTTTTTATTGTATGCAACAGCGTGTACACTTGTGTGTCCATTTGGTTCCTGTTCCAACATGGCCCGGGGCCGAGGGGTAAAATATATAACACAAACAATGTACTTCCTCCATACCTTTCACACCACGATCAGTATGTGCCAGGCTTCAGTCACGCCCCAAACGGATGCACAGCACAAACAAGCAGGATTCACAATGTCCCAGGTGGCTGCTGCCATGTGCAACGCTTTTGAGCACGGTTCGGTCAGTAGAGCCCTCGCAGACAATTTGTCCAAGCTCTTGGGTCCCGGCTTGACGTCTGCAAGGTATAGTGCAAGGAATAGTCACGTGAATGCCTTTTTTTCCGATCTTCACATCGTATCTCGACCGCTACAGTATCCAGTTGCCTCTGTCAGAGCAATTTCTCGTGTCCAGATGCAATTTTCTAGCAGCACACAAGGATTTAGCGCTCACAGTCTTGCCAAACAAGCCCACGCTCTCAGCATGGGCAAGTGCTGCACCAGTGTCAGCACGCCGTGCAACAAGGTATGTGTATGTGGGCATCAACATCATCTCCGTGTATCTAATATATCCACCCATCACATCCACACACAGTCAATCATTGCTCGATGTGCACTCCATGGCAGCAGCATCGTCCGTCCTCTCCCACCCCTACATCACCAGTGTGCCGCTGCTCTGGCACACACGCTGGCAGCAGTTGGCAGCACTCCTCGCAGATGATCAACAGGCATCGGATGGGTATTCTGCACGCCTGTGTGATGCATGGCAATGTGCCGCCCTGCAGGCCGCGTTTCCCTGCATTGGCACGCTCACCATTGTGTGCGACCGCCCAGCAGCCAATCCACTCACACAGCTGTCCACGTTGACACAGCTTGCGCTCACCCTTGCACCACAGCTGCTCTATGCTGCACAACATTGCCTGTGGGATACAGCAGTGGCGGTGGGGGTGGTGCCGCAGTACCCACACACCTTTGAGTATTGCCCTGGAGAGGGTTTTGTGCCATTGGAAATGGACGACTACTCTGTACCATATGGTGTGTGCGGGGTGCTGTATTGTGAGATACTGCTGTGCTGTGAGATACTGCCATCAAAATATAAACACCACCCGACATCAAATCACAGATGAGGAGGACGAAGATGACAGCACCACCATGTGGGCACCTGTTGATGAAGGGCAACCATCCACCACCAAGGGAACCTCCAAGAAAACACACACCCGCTGCAATCAACAGGGACCGTCACCCAGGCGCGATGATGATGACTTGTGTGGGGCCCAGTTGGCTGCATCGGCACCTTCATCAACATCGCCCCCAAGCAGCAAAGGTGTGACTGGCTGTACGATCTTGGTAATAATAGCACATTGTGTTGTACACACACCACCCGCATCCACCACACACAGCCAAGCGCATGGCACGCATCACAAGCACGCTGCACACGATACCAGAGCAGCACACCGCCTCGAGCGTCTCCTCCTCCTCCATCCCCAATCAGCAAATCCTACCCATATCGCCCCCTGACAACAACAGCAAAAAGCACCATGAAGAAATGTCGTCCGAGGGCAAATCCCTGACAGCACCACATGTCATTACAACTGCACAGGACCTGCAGCAGGGGCTGTTGCTACAATTCCACAGCCGGCTGACCGAGTGGCACTATCAAGTACACCAGTCGTCCATGCGCGTGCGCAGCGACTGCGTGCTGCTTGCGCTGCTGGTGTTGTGTTTTGTGGCGTCTCTGGGGCAGTCGCTGCCTGCGATTGTCCTGGGCAATGTGGTCGCAGTGGGCACGTTGATGCTTTTTGCGTGTCCTTCGGTGCTCATCCATGTGCGTGACGAGGCGTTTTTGTGGTTGGCGCTGCAACAACTGATGCACGTCGATTGGCTACAGGTACTTTTGAGGGGTGTGTGCTGCTTGTGGAATGGGTGGGTGATTTTGTGTGCTTTTCATACACTCACACTCACCCACAGACCAATGCATCAGCAGAGACGTTCAATATGTTGCTCACCTTGTGTCTCAATGCGTTGTCCATGGCTGGTTTGCTGCAGGTGTGTCGCTGATCTGCATGTCACCCTTGGTAAGCTTCTCATACAACACACGCAGTGTCCCCCCCCCCCAGGTTTGCTTTTTCAAGCAGGTTCGCATGTTTCCATTGCTGTTGGTGGTCTACATAGTGGTGCATGCTGCATCATTGGTGCAGCTCGGGCATCGCGGCTGGAACGTGTTGCTCAACCCGCTTACGTGCAAGGTCATGACATGCAGCGCGGTGACCTTTATTTTGGAGCAGGCCTCTCGCGCTCGCTTCGCACGCAGGGTGATTAATCAATCACTCCCCTTGACGCCATCAATGCTGGGTGGTGGCAGCATGCTTTTTCGCCGTGAGGCATTGTAGTTGAGGGTGTGCTTGACCACCTGCCTTGCAATGATCATGTTGCTGTTTTTTTATCCCGCAATAAGATTTTGCAGTTTTGTAGCTATTCTATATTCGTTTTGGCTGCTGTAACACAATAACCCACACCCCAAAAGGAAGAGTCTTGTTGCATCGATACACATCCTTTTCCACCCCCGCTTGCACCGCATTCTTTGCGCCTCGCAGCACATCTGATACCATCCCATACAATCAGCAGAAAGTACAGCACAAGTACAACCTCATCAACAGTGCCGTGGGTGTATGCAATCAATCTGCAGAAACGATCGTGTGCAATGGCTTTAGCACCAACGCCACAGACGCCCCCCCGCACCGTGCAGGCATGGTAGCAATGTCTGTTGGCCATCCCCAAGGCTACACAGCACCAGGCCACCCAATACACAACACTGCTGCGGAGGAGCACGTGTTGCAGTTGGTGCGCCAAATACAACCCAACAGGCGCTCCGAGGAACGCAGAACGGCCATCATCTCTCATGTGCATGGACTGATCGAGCGCTGTTTCACATCATGCAAGGTGACGCATACACATCTGTAGCGCTTATGCTGTTTCTCTATGTACTCCCCGGGTACACCCCAATGTCACACCCCAATGTCACCCTGGGACCACATAACAACAGGTGTTTGCCTTTGCATTTGGCTCTGTGCCCCTCAAGACCTACTTGCCTGATGGTGACATTGACCTCTCCCTGTTTCAAGCAGCAGGCCCCTCTGTGCAGCCTGACTGGACAGATCGTCTGGCTGCAACACTGGAGGCGGAGGCGGCATCCAAACATGGTCCACACAGGGTGCATAATGTGCAGATTATCAATGCAGAGGTGTGATGCTTTTTCTAAAGGGGTGCATGGTGGTGTGCTTTGCAGTGGGAGTACTGTGCATGCATGGCACATTGTCCTTTGTACACTGTCATCACTCTATGCACCTCTATCCATGTCATCTACACTCTATGCACCTCTATCCATGTCATCTTCACTCTATGCACCTCTATCCATGTCATCTTCACTCTATGCACCTCTATCCATGTCATCTTCACTCTATGCACCTCTATCCATGTCATCTTCACTCTATGCACTTGTATGCACACAGGTCAATTTGGTCAAGTGTCTGGTGGATGACACTGTGGTTGATATTTCCTTTCAAACACTTGGTGGCTTGTGCACAGTACTATTCTTGGAGAGCATTGATCAACACATACAAGCTGATCACTTGTTCAAACGCAGCATCATCTTGGTATGTGTATTTGTTTGTATGTGTATTTGTTTGTATGTGTGTGTGTGTGTGTGTGTGTGTGTGTGTGTGTGTGTGTGTGTGT
>VFQP010004000.1_pt1 | contig 14264 bp, 13 predicted proteins | sample 3512351 | NCBI WGS metagenome assembly VFQP01 (sample SAMN10412372, study PRJNA504923) | tailings metagenome | isolation source: Relicate 1 Philex TSF1 revegetated site | place: Philippines: Tuba, Benguet | collected 2017-08-29 | reverse complement strand
TCGAGTCCCGGCTGGGCCTCAGCCTGCCGCCCACGCTCGTCTTCGACCACCCCACCGTGGACGCCATCACGCACTTCGTCAGCGCCTCGCTGGGCCCCTCCGCTCACCGCGCCTCACCGCGTGCCCACTGCTCAGGCTCGCCACGCACAGCCGCCGCCCCTACGGCAGCGCTCCCAGCGGCCGGGGGACACCTTGGGCCACCTCCAGTGGCGGCGGCCATCGCTGCCATGTGCGTGCGCAGCCCCGGCAACGCCGCCCTCAGCCTGGCGGCGCCTGTGGACGCGGTGCGGCCGGTGCCCGCCGGCCTGCGGTGGGACGTGGACGCGCGGCTGCTGCAGGCGGGCGGCGACGTCATGCCGGCGCGCTTTGGCTGCTGGCTGCCCGCGGTGGACCAGTTTGACGCCGGGGCCTTTGGGCTGCCTGACGTGGAGGCGGCGCTCATGGACGCGCAGCAGCGGCAGCTGCTCGAGGTGGCTGCCACGGCTCTGGGCGCGGCCAACGGGTGCGTGTGGGTCACACGGGCCACGTGAGCAATGCAGGCGGGCGGCTGTGGCTCTGCTCACGCTGTTGGTGTCGCTGCACGCTCCCGTTGCTGCAGGGCGGTGGACGCGTCGGCGGCCGTGGCGGTGGGCATTGCCAGCGCAGAGTTCAACAACTTTGTGCTGCGCCGCCACTCGCACCTGGTCAGCGCGTACGGCGCCACGGGCGGCGCGCTCAGCGTGGCCAGCGGCCGCATCTCCTTCACCTTTGGCCTGCGCGGCCCGTGCCTGTCGGTCGACACGGCCTGCAGCTCCTCCCTGGTGCGTGCAGCTGGGCACTGGTCTATTGCCTTGAGGAGGGGCTCACGCTCGTGTGAAAAGCTTTGCCAGGCAGAGCAACAACGTGCTGCCTTGGCTTGCTGCTCGGCCGCAGGTGGCCGCGCACCTGTGCTTGGAGAGCATGCGGCCCAGCAGGGACGGCGCGCGGGCGTGCCGCAGCGCGCTTGCCGGCGGGGTGGGCCTGCTGTTCAACCCCGAGCCCACCGCCATGTTCCAGCGCGCCGGCATGCTGTCGCCCGCCGGCCGCTGCCAGACGTTGGACGCGGACGCAGACGGCTACGTGCGCGCTGAGGCGTGCTGCGCTCTGGCGCTGGTCGCGCCTGAGGAGGCGTCGTCAGCCGGGCGCGGCGCCGGCGCCGGCACGGCCGTTGCGCTGCTGGCGGGCAGCGCGGTCAACCAGGACGGGCGCAGCAGCGCGCTCACAGCACCCAACGGCCCTGCCCAGCAGGAGGTGGTGCGCGCGGCGCTGGCGTCCGCCTGCCTGGCGCCCGCCGACCTGCACACGCTGCAGATGCACGGCACCGGCACGCCGCTGGGCGACCCCATCGAGGTGGGCGCGGCGGCGGCGGTGCTGGGCTCGACGACGGTCAGCGGACGCGAGCAGCAGCAGCAGCAGCAGCAGCAGGGCGTGGTGTTTGTGCAGGCCATCAAGACGTCGGCTGGCCACACTGAGGCGGCGGCGGGCGTGCTGGGCCTGGCTCACGCGGCCCACGCCCAGGGGCAGCTGCACACGCACGCCATGCTGCACCTCCGCAACGTGAGCCCGCACCTCGCTCCCCTGCTGGGCGGCTCCGCCGCTGACGCCGCAGCGGGAGGCGTGGCATGGTCCCTCCCCCGCCAGCCTGCCGCCATGGCGCCGCCTGGCGCCGCAGCGGCGTCCGCTGGCGTCGGAGGGCAGCGGCCAGCGGCGGCGGCGGCAACGGGCGTGTCCGGCTTCGCCTTTCAGGGGACAAACGTGCACGCCCTCCTCGTGCCTGGGGCCCGCGCACCTTCTGCACCAGCTCCTCCCGTCGCCGGCCGCAGCGGAGCGGTGTGGCGGCGGCAGGCCTACTGGCCCGTGGCTCCGGCCACGCCCCTGCTCACCCGCGTCCTCGTCGCGCCTCAGCCGCCCTCCCAGGCGTGCGTGCACCTGGAGACGGAGCTGGACCACCCGGGCCTGTGCGCGCTGCGCGGCATCCGCGTGCCCGGCGCGCCCGGGCCCCTCCTGCCCCCCAGCGTCCCTCTGACTTGCGCTGCGCTGGCTGGCCGAGCGCTGCTGCACGCCAGCGACGGCGGCGCAGGCGCCTCAGCTCCCACTTGCGCGGCCGTGGCGCGCGCCTCGCTGCCCAGCCCGGCGGTGCTTCCGGCACCAGGCGCGGGCGGGGTGCTGCGCTGCGTGCTCCGCGCGGCGGACGGCCTGGTGCAGGTGCTCACCGCAGCGGTGGCAGCGCCGGCGGGCCAGGCTGAGCGCTTGCACCTGTCTGCGCACCTGGTGCTGGCGCCCGCCGCCGCAACCGCTGCGCGCGGCGCAGCAGCCAGCGCTGTGCCGCAGCCCTCCGCGGCGACGCGCCTCGCTGCGATGCTGCAGCGGCCCAGCACGGCGTTGCCGCACACGCGCCCGTTGGCCTTGCTTGCGGCGCACGGCGTGGCGGGGCCGCAGCGCTGCGGCGAGGAGGACGTCGGCAGGGTGGCGGGCATGGAGGCGGGGCTGACGGCGGCTGGGTGCGTGTCCTTCTCTTCGCCGCCGCCAGTGTCCAGCGGCAGCGCCCCGGATCCTCAGCTCAAGGTGCTGACGGCCCTGGTGGCCTTCACGCTGCCGCCACCCTCCTCGCCAGCGCACGGGCTGGCCTACGGCTACATCTCCGCCTCCTGTGGCGCCCACGCGCCGGCCGCAGCGGCACTCGGCGGCAGCGGCCGCCTGCTGGGAGTCGTGTTTGGCGCCCTGCCCGGTTACGCCGCTTCCGCTCTGGGCGCCGAGGGGCAGCTGCGCCTCCCCGCGCACGACGGTGGGCTGGGGCCGTCCGGCACCGCCACCACGGCGCCGGGCTCTGGGCCGGCACACGCTCTGCTGGCCCTGCCTGAGCAGGAGCGCGGCCCCTTCCTCCAGGTGAGAGGCTGCGCGCTGTGCGTGCTGAGCTTCAGTTGGGCCGCCTGCCACCCGGCCGTGTGTCTCGATCGCCCTGCCGTCGGTGCGCGCTGGCGTGCAGGCGCGCGTTCTGGCAGAGGTGCGCGCGCTCATCGGCCGCGAGGTGGGCCCGCGCGAGCCGCTCATCGGAGCAGGTGCGGTGCTGCGCCCTTACCATCATCTTGCCCCGGCGCAGCGGTACGTGGGCTGCCTCCGCGCCTCGCTGCTGACCAGTGGTGCGCATGGTGCGCCCTGCTCGGCTGCACCGCAGGCGTGGACTCGCTTGGGGCGATGGAGCTGCGCCACGCGCTGTCTGAGAGCGTCGGCGTGCCTCTGCCGCCCACGCTGCTCTACGACCACCAGACAGCCGAGGAGATCGCCACCTTTGTCGTCCGGCGCCTCGAGCGCGACGCCGCCGCAGCGCCCGCGCCCTCCTCGGCGGCCGACAACGCTGTCGCCAGGGAGTGGGCGCCGACGACTTCCGCGGCAGCAGGACGCGGCGGCGGCAGCGGCGGCGACGAGGACGACGACGCGCACCCGTCCTCGCTGCTCAAGCTGCTGCGCCCGCCGCCGCCTCGCCGGCCGCTGTTCCTGGCGGCCCCGGGCGTGGCCAACGCGCAGGCCGCCTACTTCACCTTCTCCTCGTTCCTGCAGTGGAGCGAGCAGCCCATCTTCGTACTTGAAAAGGACAACGACCTGGACATCCGACAGTGCGTGCGCGCACACGCGGGGAGCAACGAGCGGCGCGCGCCCCTTGCGTGCCCCTGGCCACCCGCGTCACCTGCCCCGCACCCGCCGCACGCCACGCACGCGCAGGCTGGCCATCAAGAACGCGCGCGACATGCTCAAGGTGCAGCCGCCGGGCAACGGCCCCTACCTGGTGGGCGGCCACTCGTACGGCGGTGCCGTGGCGCTGGAGATCGCCATGCAGCTGCAGAGCTGGGGCCACCACGTCGGCCTCCTCCTGGTGCGCGCCTTGGCGCTGCGCTGCACTGTGCGTCGCTGGCCTGGCAGAGCGTCCTGTCCCGCCACACACTGCTCACTTGTGGGCTTGCCGAGGCAACCTGGCGCCCTGTGCACGCAGGTGATGGACACGCCTCGGCCTGACCAGGTGCGGGCCGTGCAGCCCGAGGCGCACGAGGCGAGTGACGAGGATGCGCTGGAGCTCATGGAGATGATCCTGGGCGCCTTGGGGCGCGACGCCGTGGGCCTCGGCGGCAACAGGTGAGCTGCTGCGCTGCGGCCAGTGTTGCCAGGTGGACCTGCGCAGGCGCTCTGTGCTCGAGCCAAGAGGCTGAAGCGCTGCTGCTGCGGTGCTGCGTGCCCTGCCCGCCCGCAGCATGACGGGCCACCCTCGCGAGAGCGCCGAGTGGATGGGCATGTCCATGGCCGAGCGCTTTGCCTTCTTCGCGCCCATCTGGCGCGTCATGCGCGACGAGAACATGACGGTGCAGCAGGTGGAGGAGCAGATCCGCTACGTGGCCCTGGCCGTCAAGCAGGGCTCCCAGGTGCGCCGGCACCGGCACCTGCGGGCGGGCGCACGCGCTTGCTCCCACTCGCTGGCGCTTTCAAGTTGCCTCAGCGCACCACCGAGGCGCATGCCCACGCTGCCACGCCCCTGGCCCCCCCCCCCCCCCCCCCCCCCTGCGCCTGTGCTTGCGCGCGTGCAGGTGTCGGACATGCGCCGGCACCGCTTCCTGCTGCCCCGCCTGACGGGCACGCGCGTGGTCTACCTCCGCGCCTCAACCCGCGGCGCCTGCGACTACGTCAACGACTCGAGGTGCGCGCCTCGTGTAGTGGCGCGGCCACAGCGGCGAGCCGGCGTGGACATGTCAACACCCCCCGTAAGCCACCTCTCACGTGCCTGCCTGCACTGTGCCCTGTGCACCCCGCAGGACCGGGCCGCTGCCGCACGGCGTGTGCTGGTCGGACTTTTGCGACGATCTCGAGGTGGTGGACGTGCCCGGGGACCACTTCAGCCTGCTGCGCCAGTCCAACAAGGTAGGTGCGCGCGCTCAGGTGCGCGCGCTCGCACTGGCGCTGAGGCGTTCCTTGCCAGGACCCTGTACTTGCTCAACCCTCGTGCTGCATCCTCGCGGCGGCGCTCGTGCGCGCAGGACATGTCCATCATTGTCTCGGCGCTCAAGTCGCATCTGGGCGCCTTTGGCTGGCACGAGGTGCTGAGGCGCGACGGGCGCGCGGCCGCCCGGGCCGACGACGGCGGCGCGCAGCAGGGCGGCGGCGGCGGCGGCTTTTCCGTGCCCTTCATGGAGGTTCAGGACCTGGACAAGTACCTGGCCACCATGGGCGTGGCCAACGCCGACGCGCGCGCCCGGCTCACGCACGCCCTGCCCTACCCTGCCGCTGCCGCCCGGCCCTACGCCGAGCTCGGCGCGCCCTCCGTGGTGCCCGCGGTGGCTCAGCGCCAGCCTCCCGTGGCGCCCTCCACCCTCATCCGCCCGGCCAACCGCCAGGCGGCGGCTCTCATGCACCCTCCGCGGCCCACGCCCGCCCAGGCGGCCGCGGCAGCCGCCCGCTTGGCTGGCGCGGCCGGCGCTGCCCCCCCGCCAGAGCAGCAGCAGCCGCAGCCGCCCGCGCCGCTCGTCGTGGTGCTGGACAGCACGCGCAGCGCGCTGGACGTGGAGCCCTGGGCGCGGCAGGCGGAACGGCCGGTCTTCTACCTCCATCCGCCGCCGCACTGGCACCTGGACCTGCTGCCAGACGTGCCGGCGCTGGCGCGCCTGCTGCACGCGGCCATGTCTGGCGTGCTAGGCGCGCAGCAGCAGCGGCAGCCGGGCGTGCTGGTGGCGGGCGTGGGCGTGAGCTGCGTGGTGGCGCACGAGCTGGCCGTGCAGGTGCGAAGCACGCTGCTCGCTCGCTCGAGAGAGAGCAGCGATGCTCGCGGTGCCGGCCCGACACGCCGAGGCGGGACCGAGAACTCGACGCTGCTCGTCCCCTGCGTGTGCCCTCGCAGGTGTGCGCTGCTGGCGGGCGCGTGGAGGCGCTGGTGCTGCTCGAGTCGCCCGACGTGCGCGCCGCCTGGCAGCTGAGCCGCGAGCCGTGGGTGCAGCTCTTCCACATGGTGGAGACGTGGCGGCCCGACCTCGACATGCAGGGCGACTTTGTCGCCGTGGGCCGCGCGCTCGCGCGCCGGGGCCACGCGGCGCAGTGCGACTTTGTGCGCTCGCTGTGCCCGCCCGGCTACGCGCGGCACGAGTGGGACGCCTGCGTGGAGGCGCTGACCCGCCAGGCCTCGGCGCGCCGCTCGGGCGGCCCGGCGCCCTCGTCCGCCGCCCTGTTTGGGCGCCACGCCACCTCGTACGAGGGTGGCTATGAGTTGTCGCAGGGTGAGCACGCGCACCGTGCACCGGCGACGCGTTGCGCGCCTCCATCGCGCGCCGCTGCGCCCCTGGCAAGCAGCACACGCACACAAACTCGCTGCTTGCGCGGACCTCATCGCGTGGCTGTGCGCAGGCGGGGCTCAAGCGTGGCGCGAGCAGTGCTACACGTGGGCGTGCCTGCACCGCCTGCTGGTGCACGCCGCTGAGGAGGCCGGAGCCGCCCAGGGGGCGACGGCGCCAGCGCCCCCGCAGCAGCAGTACGCCGTGCCCACGCTGGAGCAGCTGGTGCTCAAGCTGCACGCGCACGTCGACGAGTGAGTCCCCACTGGTCACCCCAGGCTCGCAGCACGCACCTACACGTGCAGACCTTGGTGCTCAGGAGTTAGCTCTGTGCACACTGCCCCGTTTGCGTGCGCAGCCCCACGGCGCAGCTCGAGGTGATTGCGTCGCACCGCCCGCCCCAGTGGCCGGGCACGCCGCTGCAGTGGGAGGAGCGTGTGGCCGCCGCCTGCTGGAGCGCCGCCCGGCTGCAGCGCCTGGTGCACGCGCACGCGCCGCGCGCCGCCTTCACCGGGCCGCGCGCGCTGTTGCGCGTGGCCACGGGCGGCGACACCGGTGGCGGCGGTGGTGGCGCCCTCGACGGGCTGGGGCTGGGCGGCGACGCGGCGCTGGAGGGCGGCCACGTGCGCGACCTCATGGCCGGCTGGAGCAACCACGCGCTGGGCTCGCTGGCGCCCCTGCTGCTGCCGTGGCCCCTGCTGAGGTGCCGGAGTGCCGACGTGCCGCAGCGGCTGGCCCGCTGGCTGGGGGAGAGCAGCACCGCGCCCCTGGGCCTGGCGGGGGCTCCCACCACCCTCCCCGCCGGGCTGCAGGCGCCTGCGCCGCCCACCTCCGCCGCCCAGCAGGCGCTCGTCAGCACCCCCGTGGCGCTCAACCAGCACGTGATGCAGGTGCTGCCGCGCGCGCCGCGCGCGCTCCCGCTCTCACCCACCAGTGCCAGCGGCGGCGGCGGCGCTGCTGCGCCCCTGATGACGCAGCTGCCCGTGTGGGTGGTGCACGACGAGACGGGCCTCGTGACGGAGGGCGTCCTGCCGCTGCTGGGCCAGCTGCTGCAGGCGCCGGCCCTGGGCTTGCAGCTGGGCCCCGCGGCGCTGCACGGGCTGTCAGGCGGCGGCGGCGGTACGTCGAGCGCGAGTACCACGCTGGACTTGGTGCTGGACCAGCACGCCAGCACCGTGCGCGCGCTGCAGCCCGTGGGCCCTTACGTGCTGGTGGGCGCGGGACCCGTGGGGTGCCTGGTGGCGCACGCACTGGCCTGCCGCCTGGAGGATGCGCCCGGCCCCTCTCTCCCAGCGCCAGGCGCCGCCGGAGTGGGCAGCCGTGGCGGCGGCGGCAGTGGCGGCGGCGTGTCGTTGGTGCTGGTGGACGGCTCGCCCGCCGCCGCGCTGCCGGGCGGGCTGTCTTCGCTGCCGTCGCAGCTGCACCCGCACGACGTGCGCCACCTGGCGCTGTACAACCTGGCGTGTGGCAGCGGCGGCGGCAGCGGCGAGGCGCCGCCTCCCCTCGACACGTTCGTGGCGCGCCTTGAGGTGCAGCAGCTGCAGCAGCAGCGGGCTGCCCGCCACGTTGGCGCTGGGCCCCCAGAGGGGGCTGTCGCCAGCACGGCCGCGCGCGCAGGTGAGGGCTAGCTGCGCAGGTGTGGCAGGCGCAGGCCCTGTCGTTGCGCCAGGGCACCGTGCGCATGTGACACCATGTGGCGCTTGCCCTTTCTCCGGCGCGTCCGCAGAGACGCTGCGTGCGCTGCTGGCGTCCTGGCCGGGCGGCCGCGCTGACGCCGACGGGCCCACGTTCAGCGGCCCCGTGGCGCTAGTGCTCAACACGGACGACGCGCTGGGGGAAGGTGAGGTGGCTGAGAGGTCTCGGCGCAGCGCCAGCATGCTCTGACGCAGCCACACTCTTGTGCTGGTGAGCTCAATTGGTGCGGCTGTGCGTGCCGTGCGTGCTCTTTGGCTGCAGCGCTGCTGGCGGACGCGCGGCGCGCGTGCACCGGGCCCTTGTCGCTGGTGCCGTTGGACGGGCGCCACGGCGAGGCGCTGAGCACGGCAGAGTGCCGGGCCCTGGTGGCCGAGGCACTGCACGCCGCGCTGCTGGAGCTCATGCACACGCTTTGAGCCGCGTGGGCGAGTTGGTGGGGGGGGGTGGGGCTGTTGGGCGGGGCACAGGACGGGGACGGCGGTGAATCATGTGACGCTGGGCTGCGTTACTGACGGGTGCCAGGGGAGACCATGCCTCTTCGATCTTCCTCCTCGTCTGAGAAAAATCCACTTGCAAAATGCTGACGGTGCACGCGAGCGAAAGACAGAGGTGTGCAGTGCTAGGCCCCCACGTCCCACAGAGTGAGCCAAGCTGCTGGTGCCAAAGTGCACTGGATTCCCAGGTCACCGCGATCGCGGCGGCGTTGCCCTTATCAAAGAGAGGAACCATAAGCGGGGGCTCAGCATGCAGGTCGCGGCCGCCCCGCCACAGTACTTTTGGGGGGGGGGGGCAGAGGACCATTGCCAACTTGATCCTTCCGGGTGCAGCAGTACAGGGAAGCTGCTTTTGTGCAACGAGGAGGTGCAAGCAGCCACCTGTCCGCCGGCACATTACCCGGCAGGAAGAGCACACAGGATAAGGAAAGCCCACGGCAAGTTAACAGACATCTCCGCAATGCGTGCGACAGAAGCAAGAGCCAAGCCGGGCGGTAAACGCAGCGGCAAGAGTGGGGCGCGTTTGGTGCTGTAGTGGGATGCAGTTGCCCAGGGTCACCGCTCTCACCGCTCGCCTTGCACTCGCCAGCATGACCGTCAGTGCTCACTGCAGCTGGAGGTGGGGCCGAGGCGCGTCACGCGGCGGCACAAACTGCATCGTCGGTAGCTGCACCCCGGGTTGGACCCGGGTTGGAGGCCAGTTCCACAGGTTGGAGTCACGCAACACAGCACGCAGCGATGGTGGGCGAGGGCAGCGACCAGACGCAGGTTGCTCCCGCAACACTGCTGACGCAATAGAGCAATACAAGGCAGACCACGGCACCCCACACACGGCAGGGCTTCTCACGCCTCTCAGTCGAACTTGCGAGACACATAGGCCTTGCGCTGTGAGGCCTCCTGCAGGGCGCTCTGCACGTCCGCCGCGCTCTTGCTTGTGACCACGAGCGTGCGCGCCAGCATGCCCTCCACGTCCACCTCCGCGGGCAGGCAGGAGAAGAGCTGCGCCACGCGTTTGGTCTCGGCGGCGATGGCACCCATGGTGGGCCGGAGCACCAGGAAGATGAAGATGAGGCTGAGCGCCACGCACAGCGCCAGCAGCATAATGTGCAGCATATGCACGGCGTTGTACGCCTCCTGCACACCGGAGCGAGCACGGCGAGGTGCGGGGATCCCAGTCGGGTCAGCGCGTGCATGGACGCTCAACACACTGTGCGCAATGCAAGTCATGGCCACGTCGGCCTCTGGCTCACCACGACGTATGAAGAGTAAACGTCGGTCAGCTTGATCAGGCCGCCCACGATGTGGCCCATGCCCACCTCCCACACATAGTTGAACGCCTCGTTCTCCGTGTGGATCTCGTCCGGCGTGGCCATGAGGATGCCCTCGATGCTCTCAAAGAACTGCTTGAGCGACTGGTCCAGCCCGTTGGTCACCAGGCGGTAAAAGTCGTCGTCGGGCTGGAAGCAGTCGTCAGCGTGCTGGGCCATGCACTCCTTGTCCGTGAAGAGGAGGGAGGAGCCCTGCAGCACGACGAGGGGTGGTGTGCGGATGGTCTGGAGGTTGGACGACAGGCTGGACGCGGCGAGGGATGAGCCGCACTGGTGGGCACGCACACAGCACCCTCCTGGTGGGCACGGTCCTGGGCTCTCACCGCAGTGAACATGATGCCCTGGGTGGCCAGGGTGAAGTGCGGGTCCGTGCTGTTGTCCAGCCCCGGAGCGTTGCGCCCGTACCTGCTCAGGCGTGTGCGCGCACGTGCAGAGCACGAGCCCATGAGCCGCTGCAGGGACAGGGCCCTGCTTGCTGTCCCTCACGCGGGCAGAGAGAGGCAACTCACAGCATGGCCGAGTACTCGCGCCTCAGCAGCGGGTACTCGTTCTTGAGCAGGTTGTACAGCGTGGCAGACAGCGGGTTGTACGCCGACATGTTGGCCGGTATGGGGGCGATGGCGTCAAACGACTTTGTGAAGTACATGCGGGACAGGTAGCGCAGGCTGAACATGAGCACGCGGTTCACGCGGATTGACATGAACTGCACAATCTGCGCACGCGAGGGAATGGGCAGGGCACGCCCAGCACACCAGTGGGGAAGGCGCCCGCAGTGCGACGCACGGCGCGTGCGTGTGACAACCCATCACTCTCACGTTGGAGAGGGCGATGGGCGCCGAGATGCGCCCCAGCTGCACAAAGCCCAGCGCGTTGAGGGCAATGACCAGCACCGCCCTGCGCAGCGGCGAGCGGCGCAACGCGCACGTCAAGGGCGCAGGGACGGCGTGCACGACGATGAGCGACCGCCCTGATTGGCCGCAGGTGCTCACCACACGAGGAAGGGCCACACAAACGTGAGCGCCAGCTCTGGCGAGGGGTGCAGCTGCCGCTTGGCTCCCGCCAGGATGGCCGTGGGCCGCGGTCGCCAGAAAGCCAGCTTGGCATACCAGGGCTGCGCCTCCTCCTTGTCTGCGGGAGCAAGGGTCGCACGGAGGAGGAGCGCTCGACACACGGTCTGCCGCTGCCGTGTGCTCTCAAGCACCCGCATGCATGTGTGAGGCTCACCGGCCATGGCGAGCTTGAACTTGGTGGCCTCGGCCTCCAGCTGCTGCCTGGCGGCGTGGCGCCGGGCGGCAGCGTGCGTGCCTGCAGCCCTGGAGGCCACATGGCTGTGCTGCTTGACGGCGTGGTCGCCGTGGCCACCGTCCCCTCCCTGCTGCCCCTCGTAGCCCCCCTCCACGCCCTCGAGGTCGTCCAGGGCGTCGCCCTCGTCGCCCTGCAGGCAAGCAGCACCAGAGGGCATGGGTGTGCACGCAGCTTGGGCAGCCAGAAGAGAAGCTGTGCGTGTGCAGCGGAAGCAGCACGGGTGCACGGGTGCAACGCTCACGTCTTGCTGGTTCTGCTCGTTGCCGAGGGTGTAGGGCTGGGTGGCCAGCGTGCGCACCACGCCCGGCGGCACCGACATGAAGACGCTGAAGACGGCAAAGCGACGGAACAGGGACTGCGCACGTACGCACGCAAGCAAGCCTCGAGATGTGAGAGAGGCTCAACGTGACGCTTGCCGCCTCCAGCGTCGCTCTGTGCGCCCAGGCGCCCAGGCTCACCCTGCTGAACATGATCCACATGACGGCGGCGGCCAGGATGCCCACCACCACGCCCTCCACGGCGAGGATGACGAGCTGGATCTTGTTGAGGCTGTTGCTGTCCGCCACTGATTTCTGCATGAGCCCGTCCAGGGTCGCCTGGTACGACTCGGTGATTGTGCGCGGCGCGTTGTACCACTGCGGCAGCAAGTGGCCACCGCACCGCACAGCACGTTCAGCACCTCTTCCTGCACCCCCAGCGCCACAGTGCTTCGAGCCACCGCAGCGTGACTCACGATGAAGAGCGCGCGCGTGTCATTCTGCGCCCGGCTGCTCGAGTTGCTGCCAAAGGGGTAGTCCACGGGCCAGTTCTGGACAATGCCGCGCGTGGCGAGGATGTACTCGTTGCCGGCGTCCCACAGCGACTGGTTGGCGTTGATGCCCTTGGTGCCGTTGGGCAGCTGGTAGAACTGCCGCATGACGAGCTGGGGCATCTCCCAAATGTCGCGCAGGCCAAAGTCGGCGGGCAGCTCCCGCACCTTGGTGAAGCCGCGGTAAACGCCGCGGTGGTACGTCTGCACACACACACACACGTGTGCGCAGCGAACGTGGGCGCAGCGACATGCCCTTTCGCTGGCAGGCTGGGCGTGTGAGCGCGCACGTGTCACCAGCACGTGCACAGCGTCGCCCGCTCGTGCATAGTGCCTCACCGAGAGGTCGGCCACCAGGGACTCGAGGCGCGCGTATGCCGTCTGCAGGTCTGTCACCACGTTTGCGTCCGAGTGCGAGTCCGTGTGGTCGGGCCCGCCCTGCCCCAGGTAGCGCAGCACCGGGTTGTGCGTGCCCGACAGCAGCAGCGACACCACGCTGCTCCAGATGCCAATGTGCATGATGCGGTTGATGGCACGCGAGGTGGAGCGCAGCTCAAACACCTGCTGCTCCTGGACCAGCAGCAGCGAGAAAAAGGCGAGGAACATGGCCAGGTCCACGGCAATGAGCACCAGCACCACGATGATGCCGGCGCGCTTGAGCCGCGCGTGCGCCGCCTGCGACTGCGGGTTGAGCAGGACCTTGGTCAGGCGCCGCAGGCGCTTGCCCCGCTTGAGCTGCAGCATCGTCTGGTTGGTCGCCTCCATGCCGTCTGCGCGTTTGCGCGCGTGCACGTCGCACTGTCAACCTGCGCGCCACCCACCCAGGCTTGGTGGCACCCGGCGGCGGCAGAGCATGCAACCCCACGCACCAGAGTTGTCGTCCTCAGCCTCCTCTGCCGCCTGCTCCTGCGCGCCGTCCTTGCCGCCGCGGCCGCTCTCGCCACCTTGGCCAGAGCCGCCGCCGGTGCCGTCGTTGTCGTCGTCGTCCTCCAAGTCACTGCCCACAGCCTCGTCTACGCCCGCGTCCGGCATTTCCACCGGGTCCCTTCCGTCGCCACCGCTGTCAGGATGTGCTGCCTCCGCTTGACCACCCGCCGCAAGCGGAGTGGCGCCACCCTGCAGCATCACGGTGAGGCATGACGTGGGCAAGGCATTTCTGGCGTGCGGCGCCCGTTTGCAGCCCCCGCCCAGCCGGTACCAAGCCAACTGGGTTCAAGAGCCACGTGCTTGCACTCACGTGCACCGAGGTGGTCCCAGGCTGCCAGTGGATGCCTCCACCCCGCTTGGCGCCTGGCGCCCCTCCCGTGCTGCCTGACAGCAGCGGCGCGCCCGGGGCGGCCGCCATGTCCAGGGAGGGGCGCAGCGACACAGAAGCGCGCCGGCTGTGGCCGACTGTGGACGCCGTCTCGCCGGCGTAGCACGCAATGGGCAGCGAGGGAAGCACCGTTTGCTCCTGGAGCCAGCTGTGGAAGTCCTTGCGGCCGCACCTGCGCAGCGGCAGGGCGTGTGGCAAGGGCGTGCGTTGCCCACCCGGGCGCTGCAGGTCGAGCAGCAAGAGAGGCGCCGAGCCGTGGTGCTCACGCTGGGTTTGCGTTGCGCAGGATGACGTAGAGTGACGCGCTGGCGCCCAGGTTCTGCTTGACCACGGCCTGCACCTCCACGTCCAGGTCCATGCCGTCGGCGGCGTGCACCAGCGTCGCCATGTGCTTGGGGCCCGGGCCCTTGCGCTGCTTGCCGGCGGCCTGCCGCAGCCCGCCCCGCAGGCCGGGCTTGGGCGCGTGGCTCGCGGCGCCAGCGCCCCGGTACCTGGACGCCATGCTCCCCTCGGTGTAGAGCGCGTTCATGCAGGCGCGGCCGCACGGCAGCACTTGGGTCAGGTGCTGGCCTGCAAACGTTGGCGAAACAGGATGGCCAGTGTGAGCTTCGTCCGTATCCACAGTCACCCGCGCACGCTCTGGCTGCCTCACTGGCGCACTGCAGCCGGACCTGAAAGGAGCTCGTCTGAGAGGCCCAGCAGCAGCGACGGGTCGTACGGTGGCTGCCCCTTGATGCCCACGCCGTCGATGAAGCCCTGGGCGTCCACCTCCAGCACGGACGTGATGAGGCCGGAGCGCCACAGCTCAACCTGGGAGGCAGCACCAGGCGGTGAGCCAAGCCCCGCACACACGAGGCGCCCTTTTTTTCAGCGGTGCCTTTGCCTGTACTTGGCGGTGGGGCGTGTGCCCAGGCGCGCACCTGGTACTGGATGCCGTCGGGCAGCAGCAGCTCGGCGCCCTCCATCCGCGACTCGGGCATGCAAGGCTGCACCGTC
>VFQP010003999.1_pt1 | contig 14273 bp, 17 predicted proteins | sample 3512351 | NCBI WGS metagenome assembly VFQP01 (sample SAMN10412372, study PRJNA504923) | tailings metagenome | isolation source: Relicate 1 Philex TSF1 revegetated site | place: Philippines: Tuba, Benguet | collected 2017-08-29 | reverse complement strand
CCCTTGCAGCGCCCGGCGGCGCAGGCGCCTGCAGGCGGCGGTGGGGAAGCGGGCGGCACAGCGCAGCTGCTGGGCGCTCGGGGCCGCACGCACCTTGAGGGGCGGAGGCGGCGGAGGTGGAGGGGAGGAGCGTGTTGAGAGATGCGCGAGGAGAGAGGCAGATTGAGGGGACGGAGAGAGCAGCAGCTCCCGCGGCGAGGGAGGGCGCTGGAGGCGGCGGCGGCGACTGCATGCGCATGGCGATGGCCATCGCCTCAGGGGGCCAGGTGGCGCGTGCGTGCAGCCGGGGGCGGCGTCCGCATGGGTGCTGGGCGGCTCCCCATCGCAGAGGCTGGTGGGGGCTGGCTGTCGGGCGATGCAGCGCATGCCCGCCGGCGCAGCGGCACTTGGGGCGGCGGGCGACGCCGCGCGCCTGCCTGTGCGCTTGGGCGCTGCCGGCGGGCGCCTGGCGGGCAGTGCCTCGTGGCCACGTCCGCCCGGACGCGGGCGGTGCGGCGTGGGGAGGCCGGGGCCCCTGCGGCCTGCGGCCAGTGGCTGCTGGAGAGGAGCGAGCCGGCAGCGGCGGCGCGCTGTCGCGCTGCTCTGGGAGGCGAGGCGGCAGATGGAGCAGCAGCAGCGGCAGCAGCGCCCGAGGGAGGCGCGCAGGGCTGCGGTTTGGCGGCGGGGCGCCCATCCCGGCGTGCAAGGGGGCGTCCCTCATGGTGGCGCTTGCCAGGCTGGCGGGCTCGTGCCGCGCTCTTTTGGCTTTGGGATGACGGAGGTGGGCAGCGGAGGCGGACGTCCGCTCGCCTGGGGGCCTTGTTCTGGCTGCTCTGACTGTGACGCTTGACGGCGCCACGCGCCTGCCCTGTGCTTCCTGTTCCCTTTGCCATTGGGCTGGCTGGCCTCCCCTCGCTGCCCTTTGTGACTGTGCCCGAGCGTTCTGCCGCGCCACCCAGCCGCTGCCCACACCGTGCTAAAGCAGGGATTGTGTACCTCCCCTGTCGTCGGCGTCCCCCCCTTGCAATGATGATGTTGACCCGCGTCCTGCCAACGGCTCACGACCCACGACGACCCTGTGCCTGCTCGCTGCTGACGAGCGCCTCTTCGAGGGTGCTGCAAATGCCTTGAACGCGAGCCAGGCAGCGCCCTGACTTGTTGCCAACAGCCGACAACAGCAGGCAGCAAAGAGCAGCTCTGAAGCAGGACGACGTGGGAGGACAAAGCGTCACATCAAGTCATGTCATGTCATGTCGCCGCCGCCTGGCGCTGCTGGGCGCTGCTGTGCCACTCGCAGTACGCGCGGTACCACGCCGTGTACCGCTCGAGCCACTCGGCGTACTGCGAGCGGTACGACGCCAGCGTTCGGCACCTGCCGCACAGCCCCGCCGCGCCGCCGCCCTCCCACCCCTGGTGGCGCGAAGGAGGCGCGTGGGGGTGCGGGCCGCCGCCCTCCCAGCCCCCGTAGGGCGACGGCGGCGGCGGCGGCGCGTGCCACCAGTGCCCGTGCGAGGGGTGGTGGTGCGGGTGCGGCGGCCCCCAGGCGTGGGGCGGCGGGTGCGGGTGGGCGTGAGCAGGAGGCGGAGGAGGAGCGCCGTGCGGGTGGTGGTGGGCGTAGCTGCCGCCGGCAGACGCGTGCGGCCACTGCGGCGCAGCAGGGCCGCCGCCGCCGCCCCACCACCCAGCGCTCCAGGCGTCCGGCCCGCCCCACCAGGACCCTGCCTGGCCTGTCTGGCCCCAAGGGGGCGCCTGCTGCGCCTGGGCGCGCGCAGACGAGGAGGGCGGCGCGGACGGCCCCGCCGACGGCCCCGAGGTGCCCGCCCCGCCCTGCTGCTGCCGCTGCTGCTGCTGCGCCTGCCGCGCGCCTGCCTGCGCCGGCGTGGTGGCAGTTGCGCTGGGCCTGGAGGGCGAGGCCTTGGGGGGTGCGGCTGGCGCTGGGGCGGCGGTGGCGACGGCGGCAGGGGGTACACTGGCTGCGCCGTCCAGCACTTGCAGGCCTGAGAGCAGCCGCATGGCGTGGTCGTCCAGCTCACCATCGCTCTCTGGCAGCAGCCCTGATGACTCCTCGCCCTCCTCCTCCTCTTCCTCGCCCTCCTCCTCCTCGTCGTCGTCGCCCTCCTCCTCCGCCGCCGTGGCGGGCGCGGCGCTGGGCCCGTTGGCCGCTCCGCCGCCGCCACCTGCGCCCCGTGACCACACCGCGCCGCCGTCCGCTGCCTGCTCCGAGGACGACGGCGCCGGCGCGCTGTCGCCTCCCTGCTGCTGCTGCCACCACCACCACCACCACCACTGCTGCTGTTGCTGCTGGTCGCTCCACGCCTCCTGGTGCTGCTGCTGCTGCTGCTGGTGGCCCCAAGGACCCCACTGCTGCGCCGCGTCCGCCGGCCACCACCCGTAGGCCCCACCAGGGCTTGCCGCCATGGAGGCGTAGTACGCCTGCCATGCCGCCAAGCGCTCCTCCTCCGTGTACGCCCCACCTTCACCGCCGCCGCCACTCCCACCATGCAAATGCCCAGGCGCCGCGCCGTTCTCCTCCGCCCGCTTCCCCTTGCCGCCCTTCTTGCCGCCACCCGCCGCCGCCGCCGCCGCCGCCAGGGCCCTGGCCTCAGCCTTGGACGGCGGCGCCGGGGGCAGCTGCTCCACAGACACCACCGCCACGGCCGGCGCGCCGTCGGCGCCGGCGCCGGCGCCGGCGCCGTCCGCGTGAGGCGCAGAACCGCCGTTTTCATGTGCGTCCGCAGCGGCTGCGGCGGCGGCGGCGGCGCCGCTCTGCTGCTGCAGGGCCTGAAGAGCCTGCTGCTCCCACTGCGTGGAGAGCTCGTAGGCGTAGAGGTCCGGCGGCAGCTGCCCCTCTGGCAGCGGCTCCACCTCCCCTGCACGCACACGGGCGAGAGGTGCCTCTTTGCTGCACGAGCCGGTGGAAGAGATCGCGCAGCAGCGGCCGCCTGCCCCAGAGCACGAGAGCGGCAGCAGCAAGGAACAAGCAGGAGTAATGCAAGCCACAGGGTGAGGCGAGAGGCCGTCCTGCGCACCTGCGGCGGCCTCGGCCACGTACGCCCGCAGCTGCTGCAGCTCGGCAGCCGTCACCAGGCACACTGCGACGCCGCGCGTGCCGAAGCGGCCGGTGCGGCCCACGCGGTGCACGTAGGTGGCCGCGTCGCGCTGCGGGGCGCACGGAGGGCGGCACGCGGCGGAAGAGGGCCAGGGCAGAGCAACAGAGGTCACGACGCGCAGCGCTGCAGCGCACCCCAGCGCACGCCTGCAGCAGAGCTAGCGGCAAGGGCACGTCGCCGACGGCGCGAGCAGCACTGAAAAACAGTGCGGGCCGCCATTGCCGGCGTCCGTCTGCCCAAGCGCGTCGCGCCGAGCGGTGAGGCTGGGGCGAAGGCGGGCGCTCCCCAAACCCTAAGCGCGCTCACGGGCAGGTCCATGTTGACGACGAGGTTGATGCGGTCCAGGTCCACGCCCCGCGCCAGCACGTCGGTCGACACAATCACCTGCGGGTGCCGGCAGCAGCACGCCTTATGGCTTACCCACGCGCCCTGCTCGTCGGGGAACACTGCGTCCCGCAGCGGCCGTCCAACCGCCCCAAACTGCATGTGCGCTCGCCGCACGACCAGACCTGCTGGGCGGCCCTCTGCTACCGGGCTGCAGCAGCACAGCACCCCAAAGCAAAGCAGCGGCGAGGCTCACCCTGAGCTTGAAGGCCTTGAGGTCAGCCATGACCCTCTGCCGCTCCTCCTGCTCCAGGTTGGCGCCCAGGTACCGCGAGGGGAAGCCCGCCGCGCCCAGGCGAAGCGCCAGCCACTCTGCCTGCACGCGCACGCACGCGCAGGCAGCGACACGGCCGTGAGCAAAGGCTCTGTCCTGCTGGGTAGCCCAAAACTCTTGCGTGCCTGGGCTGCCACAGCCGCCCCGTCGGGCCACCTGGCGCCCCAGTCACCGGGGTGCGCCACAGGCCCCCGGCCGCCCCCATCACCCACCCCCCACCTGCGGCTTGTCGTTGCAAAACACCGACGCCTGGTGGAAGCTGCAGCCGCCCAGCAGCCGCAGCAGCGCCGCCACCTTGCGCTCAAACAGCGCCTTTGACGGCGGGCCCTCCTCCGCCTCTGACGCCGCCGCCGCCACCACCACGCCTCCCTCGCCGGGCGCGTCCAGGAGTTGGTAGAACTGGCGCACGCCGCGCAGCGAGACGGTCTCCTCGCAGAGCATCACCTTATGCGCGCGCTTGGTGAGGGGCTCCAGGTCGGCGAGCAGCTCGGGGGTGTAGGTGGCGCTGAAGGCCATGACCTGCGTGGCAGTGTACGTGAGCATGTTGGGGGCATGGGCAGTGTCAGCAGGTGGGTGGAGTGGGGCATGCAGGTGGCGTTGAAGGCCATGACCTGCGGGACAAGTGCGTGGGCTTGGCAGGGGTGTGTTGGGGAGGGGCGGGGCGCGTGTCCAAGGGCGAGTGGGGGCGTGTGGCTGCGCTGGGGCGCCTTGCGTCTCCCTCTGGCCACGGAGGCCGCCTCCGTCCGCAAAACGTCCAGAGCGCCGTGCCACGTCTTGCGCTGCGGCTGGCCGCGGCTGCGTCGCAAGCAACGCAACCCCGCACGATGCACGCGCCTGCTTCTTGCGCGGCAGTTGGTCGTAGATGGAGGTGACGTCGAGGTAGAAGCTCTCGGCCAGCAGCTGGTCGGCCTCGTCCAGCACCAGGCACGCCACCCGGTCACACTTGAGTGACCCGGAGCTGAGCAGCGCGAGCAGGCGGCCGGGCGTGCCCACCGCCACGTGCAGCAGCCTGCGGGCAGGGGGCGACGCAGGGAACCGCCAGCGGCGTCCTTCGGCGTGGAAGTGCGGAAAATTGCGGTTTCGCGCCGCACCATCGTGGATGTGGAGGCGAGGAGAGCACTGCTGACACTGAGCACGCTCCTCCTGCACTCCTGCTGGTGAGCCTGTTTGCTCCCCCTTCGTGGAGCAGGCCGTTGCGTGTGCGGCAGGCCCCACCCCGCGGTCACCTGCGCAGGCGCTTCTCGTCCTGCACGACGGGCAGCCCGCCCACGAAGACGGCGCTGGCGATGGCGGGCGGGTCGGAGAGCGCGGCCGCCAGCCGCGAAATGACCTGCGGGTGCGTGGCGGCGCGTGCGCCCGCGCCCTCGCAATTCCACGGCTTGCCAGGCATGGGATTGCGGTGCAAGCGGCGCTCTGATGACGCCAGCGGCACTGCTGCGCCTGCTCTCTCTCACTTGCCTGCTCGCTCTGGATGGCTACCTCGCGCGTTGGCGCCACCACCACCGCCTGCAGCAAAGGCGCAGCGTGCAGCACCCATCAGCGAGCAGGATGCATGTGTGCCTTGCGTCGCTGCGGCTGCTCTGGCCCAGGGAGCAGCAGCCCCCGGCCCTGCTGCGCAACGATGATCTGCGCGGCGGCTCGCTGCAGGCAGGGCCGAGCACGCCCAACCTGCACATGCGCCACGTCCGCCTTGATCCTCTCCATGAGGATGCTGGCGAAGACCACCGTCTTGCCCGTGCCGGACTTGGCCTGCACGATCAGGTCCGAGCCGAGGCGCCCGAGCGGGATGGCCGCCTGCTGCACCGGCGAGGGGCGGTCGTAGCCGCATAGCGAGAGCGCCGCGACCAGCTGTGTCGGAAGCCCGAGGTCGGAGAAGGACTTGTCGGCCACCACGTCCTCGCTGCGCCACCTCGAGGACGCTGCGGTGGGCGCCTCCTCTGGGCGCTCAGCAGCTGCTGCAGCTGCAGCTGCAGCAGCGCCGGGGACAGCCTCCTCCCCCATCTTGTTTCTGCAAGTGAGGACTGCTGCACTGCTAGCATGAGCTATGAGTGGCGGACGCGAGCGCGCGCGCTGGCGGTCGAACGATTTGACTGCCCTCCGCACCAGCAACAGCTTGCAGAGGTCTAGACCCGCAACAAGCAGAGCGCGATCCATTGTGCAGGCCCAAGGCGTCAAGGGTTCTTGAGCGCCTTCTTGGCCCTTAACACCAGGTCCCCCTGCGTGATCCCCCTCCTTTCGCGCAGCAGCCGTTGCAGGTGCTGCATGGCCGCCACGTTGAACCCCAGCACGTCCTTGAGCCCCTTGATGGTGGGGCGCAGGTGCCGCTGCAGCGCCAGCAGCGCCGGCCGCGCCGACGCCGTGCTCATGAGCTGCGCGTGGTGCAGGCGCAGCAGCAGCACCGCCACGCGCGCCACCAGCTCCAGGTGCTGGCCCGAGCCCTGGCCCAGCCAGGCGGGCAGGTAGCCCAGCAGGCGCAGCGCGTCCGTGAAGGGCAGCATCAGCAGGCAGCTCTCCAGGTCCGGCGGGCGCACCGACACCAGCTGCGGGGGAACGACAGGCAAGGGGCACGCACTCAGTTATCAGGAGCGTGACGGTGTGGGGGTCGCTTCAGGCACACAGCACGCAAGCTAGCACTCACCGCCTTGAGCACAAAGGCCTCGGGGGACAGCCCGAACATGAGCGGGTTGGGCGGCTGCCGGGCGCCGCTCCCGGCCTCGGCCTCACGCCGCTCCACCTGCGCGTGATGTCGCGTGCGCGACCTCGTGTCGTGTCGAGCTGCGACGCGGGACCCCGACTGCTCTGCGCCGCGTGCAAGAGGGCCGTGGAGGCGGCGCGCACCTCGTGCGCGGCGACCTCGAGCGCGTCGACGAGCGCGTCCGCCGCCGTGGCGCCCTCGACAGTGCGCCGGCCCGCCGCGGCGCCCTCGCCCTCGCCCTCCCTGCCCTCGGCGTCGGCGCGCTGCTGCTTGTCCTCCAGCTCCGCCTCGAACAGCGACTCGAGGCGCTTCTCCTTCTCCTCCTCCACGAAGAAGGGCTCGCTGGTGCGCTCCCAGCGCCGCAGGGAGCGGTCGTGGCCTGCCGACACCACCTGCGCAGCGCAGCACCGCACCGAGGTCCACCCGTCACTCGCGACACACTCCGCCGTGCGCTCCACGCGTAGGGCCGAAGGGAGAGCTGGGCCGCACCTGCGTGCCGGACGAGGAGATGGCCAGCGCCCAGACCTCGCCGTGGTGACCCGGCAGCTCGAGCAGCATCTCGAACCTGCGCACACATCAACCGAACGCGCCTCGCGAAAGCTCGATGAGGAGAGGAACAGACGCCTCGCAGCAACTCGGGGCTCTCTCTCGACCCTCGCGACGCGCACCGGTCCAGGTCCCAGTACTTGACGAGCCGGTCCTTGCCGGCGCTGAAGGCGTAGTGCGTGCCCGGCACCCACGCCACGCTCATGACAGCGTCGCCGTGCGCGAACAGCGACTTGTGGCAGTCGCCAAAGTCCAGGCCCCACACCTGCACACGCGCAGAGTGCCGTCAGCTCGCCCGCTAAGCAAGGCATCCCGCAACGAACCGCACGCTTGCTGCGACCGACGCGCACCTTGATGTTCTTGTCGGCCGAGCCCGTCGCGAGCAGCGTGCTGTCCGAGCTGATGTCCATGCTCATCACGGGCAGCTTGTGCCCGTAGAGCGACAGGAAGAACTTGAGGCTGTCGGCGTAGAACACCTGCGCAGGCCGCGCGACGAGACACCACGCCTTCCGATCAGACCAGGCCTCGAACGCCAGGCTCGCGGTACACCCGCTCAAGCAGCGAGGGCCATGCGGAAGCCGCGCTAGGGGCGCAAAGCTGGCAGGCCTCTGTTCCAGCCAGAGACGAGCAGCGAGGCGCGCCCGCTCACCTTGACGGTCGAGTCGAGCAGCGCCACGGCCAGCAGCTTGCCGTCGGGGCTCACGCGCACGCACAGCACGTCGTCGGCCATGCGCAGCGTGCGCGTGTGCGAGATGCGCAGGTGCCGCACGCCGTCCTTGCCCACCGCCACGCTCCACTGCGAAAAGGAGCAGCGACGCGCAGGGGAGCACGCACGATGCCGTCCTTCACATCATCCCAAGCGTGGCGAGTCGGCACCAGCCTGTCCCGTTGGTCCCGCATTGCGTACGTGCTGGTACCGCCGGCAAGCAGACGATGCCGCAGGTCGCGTGCATGCGCGGGCAGCAGCGCCGCAAGCCGCCCCAGCCGTGAGTGCAAGTGAGCGGTCGCGGCGCACCTGCCAGAACTTGACCGTCTTGTCCGCCGAGCCGCTCACGAACCCGCTCTGGTCGGGCAGCGCCGCCAGCGACCACACGGCGCCCTCGTGCGCGCCCTGCTCCACGTGCGTGCGCTCGGCGGCGCCCACGTCAAACACCTCGAGCGTCCCCTCCTGCGGCGCAGCGCCGCCGCGGCCACAGCAGAGCGCGCAGCCCTCTCAGCGCGCACTTGAAGCGCCGTCGGTCTGTCACCTACAGAGCCAGCAGGCTTGCGCTGCCTCGCAGCGCTTGCGAGCGGCGAGTAAACGGAGCCCGGGAGCAGAGGCGCTGGGCGGCAGCGGCGGCCTGGCAACGCTGTGCGGCGCGGGAGGCGCACACCTCGAGTGCACACCTTGGTGCCAAGCACCAACGTGAGCGGCCTCCCCATCGTGCTGTGCAGCAGGCTTCTGTACAGCTCGAGTCCTCACCTTGGTGCCCAGCACCACGTGGCGGTTGCCCGGCGCGAAGAGCACGCTGAGCCCGTAGCCGCTCTCCATGGTGCTCAGGCACGCGCCCGTGTGCGCCGACCACACCTGAGCCGCGCGGCAAAGCATCAACCACCCACACGCACACGCTGCGGTGTGCTCCCCCAGCACCTCGCCTGGTGGCCCTCTCCCTGAATTCATTGCCGGGAAACCTCACCCTCATCCCTGGCTGCCATGCGACCACAGCACCGTGAGCGTGCTTTCGGAGCAGCGCGTCGTCCCTCCAAACCCGGGCCGCTGCTGCGCCACCCAAACCCTAGCCACGCCCTCACCTTGAGCGCGGCGTTGGAGCCGCTGGCCAGCAGCGCGTCGTCCGAGGACATGGCCAGCGCGCGCACGTCGCTGCGGTGGCCCGCCATGTCCAGCCGCGCCGCTACGTCGTGCGCCTCGCCGCCCACCTCCACCACCTGCCCAAACACCGCGACGCAACACCGCGCGCAGACCAGCCGCGGGGGCAGAGCGCTCCGTAAGCCAGGCGCAGCGGCGCCGCCCTTCACTCGCCGCTCCCTTCGCCTGCGCTCCAAGCTGCTGTGTGGGCGGTCCCAAGCCCTCGACGAGGGCGCATGGACGCATGGACGCACACGCTCACCTCAACCGTGTTGTTGGACAGGCACAGCGCCAGGCGGCCCAGCGGCTGCGTGCCTCCTCCACCGGACGCCGCCGCCTCGGCGCCGCCGCCGCGCTTGCGCGCGCCCGCCGCCGCCAGCAGCGCGGCGCGGGGCGCCCAGCAGCAGGACCGCACCTTGCCCTTGCAGGCAACCACGTGCAGGGGCTCCAGCTCGTCAGTGGCGCGCACTGCCGCCGCGCCCTCCTCGCCCTCCTCGGCCTGCGCAAGTGGTGGGTGATGCACAGCGCCCGACGCATGAGGAAACTGCTGGGCCTCACGTCCACGAGCGCAAGCGCACGCGCCTCGGCCCGCACACCCGTCCCCCGCAAGCTTCCAACTCAGCACGTGCCTGGCCGGCACGCAAGCACGCACCTCGTCGTCCTCGTCGTCGTCCTCGTCGGACAAGCCGCCCTGCTGCTGCTGCTGCTGCTTCTTGGCGGCCTTGCGCGCGGCCTTCTCGCGCCGGCGCTTGCGCCGCCGCTTGAGCTTGCGCACCGCCTCCTCCTCGCCGCGCACCCTGCGCAGGCAAAGCATGCGGCGTTGCGGCTTGCGCTGCTGGACGCCCAAGGCCCGCCACGTGTGTCCGGGCGTCCCAGCGTCTGCCCCGAGGCCCGACACCCGACACCAGCAAGTGTCTGATGGGGCATGCCATCGACCCGCCAACATCCCTCAAGCCCCCGGCCCCCCTCGCTGCGCACCTGAACACCTCGACGCTCTTGCCCGCCGACTGCACCGCCAGCAGCGCGCCGCCCTCGTCGAAGCGCAGCATGCCCACGCGGTCGTGCCCCGCCGCCTGCCGCTTGACGCCGCCCATGAAGCGCAGCACCGGCTCGCGCGCCGCCATGATGCCCGCCTCGCCCTGCTGCTGCTGCGGGTCCGCGTCCGACGAGGATGGCTTGCGCGGCGGCTTCTTGCCGGCGGCGTCCGGCGCCGGCGCGGCGCCGCGGGCGGGCAGGACCACCCGGTAGACCCTAAGCTCATGGTCGGTGGACCCTGCGTGGCAACCATCGTGAGTCGTGGGGGGGTGTGGTGCGGCGTTGCGCTCGCTGTTGCCGCGTGGCGGGTGGCGCCATGGTTGGGCGCGCCATGGTGGGCGCGGGGGCTGTGTAAAAGCTGTGTGGGCTCACCCGAGACGACGCGTGTGTGCGTGGGGTTGACGTCGAGCGCCCAGACCTCTGCCTTGTGCCCGCCCAGCGTCTGGCAGCAGTGTTGCGTGCTCAGGTCCCACACCTGCCGGCTCGACAACGCAGCACGCTCACGACACGCAAGGTTGCGGCGCTGCCGGCGCTTCCACACTGCACGATATATACTGCTGCCGCGAGGTGTTTCCCTTGTGCTGCTGGGCACGTGGCCCTGCCTTGCTCCTACAGCGCACCTTGAGCAGCCCGTCCTTGCTGCCGCTGACCAGGTAGCAGTGGTCCACCTCGGCAGTGCCGCCCGCGCCGCCCGCGTCGCCGCCGCCCGCGTCCGCAGGGGCCAGGAACGCCTGCGCGGGGGGCACGCCAACCGCACACACCACCACGGGTACAGTGCCAGCGTCAGTAAAACGACGCAGGCACGGCACCGCTGCTGCGCTGAGCTTCACTGAGTAAGTGAGCTGCCGCAAAAGAGGACGGCAACGGCAAAGGAGCGTCGGCGAGCAACCGGGCTCACCACGTCTGTGACTTGGTCCTTGTGCCCGCGCAGCCGGAAGAGGCCCGCCTCGCCCAGCACGTCCCACACCACCAGCTCCGTGTCCTTGGAGCCGCTGGCCAGCAGCGCGCCGCCCGGGCTGAAGCGCAGGCACGTCACGGCCGTCTGCGGGGCGGCGGCGGCGGGCGCGCAGCCACGCAGCAGCGGGGTCGCACGCGGCCGCCTGGGTTGCCTGTTGCCGTGTGACCATCCCCGCTGCCAGGAACGGCCTGCCTGGGCGAGGGAGGTCTGAGGAGTCAGCGGCACCACCCTAGGAAACGCTGGCGCACGCCCCCCCCCGGTTCAGTGTGCCCTGCCGGTGCGTGCGCACGGCTGCTGGCAGCGTGAGGGCCCTCGGGGGAGGACGGCTCTCGGGGCCCAGGAGAGGTGAGCTCACCTTGTGCCCCTTGAGCGTACACTGGCAGTCGCCGGACGCCAGGTCCCACAGCCGCACCTGCACAAGGGCAGGCAGGCGGACGCAGAGCCCCCACCCACGTGCTTGCTGCTGGCACCGCCCCGCGTGAGCGCTGCCAGCCACGGCGACCCGCGTGTGGTGCGTGATGCCAATCAGTGCGAAAGCAGGTGGGTGGAGTCATGTGCCGCGCGCTGTAGAGCCATCGCCCGACTGGAGAACAATGAGGCGGCGGCTGGATTTGGCGCGGCGGGTCTGCTGTCGCAAGGGCTTGTGTGGAGGCGGGCCAGGGCCACGGGCAGAGGCCCTGGCGCCTTGCAGGCCTGCGTTTGGCGCTTGGGGGCTGCCAATGACGCCTTCCTTCCTTGTGCATGAGGTGTGCAGCAGCGCTCCTGATGATGGCGCCGGCTCCTGTGGCACGCACGCACCGCTCCGTCGGCGTAGCCCACCGCGATCTGCTGGCTGGCTCCGGGCGCCCGCGCGATGCAGGTGACCTCTGCCGGCGCAGAGGTGCTGGTGGTGCTGCTGGACGCCTCGCCCACGCCAGGCACGAGCAGCTTGGCCTGCGAGAGAGAGCATGTGCAGTGCGCGACGGCGACGATGGAGCCGGCGGCACCCCAGAGACCACGACGAGCGAGCCCGCCGCGAGCGCGGCGCCATCGCGCACGCGCGCGCACCTGCGTGCCCTGCTTGATGTTCCACGCCGCCACGTTCTCCAGCGCCGACGTGATGAGCAGCTTGCCGCTGGCGTCAAAGCACGACGGTGCGCCGCTCGTGACCACGCCAAACGCGCCCTGGAACTCGTATCTGAGGTAGGCCTTGACCATCCTTGCTGCTGCTGTGAGCGAATGTGCACGCTGGGAGCTCCTACGCTGCTACTGCGCAGCGGCGGTGCGCCGGCGTGCGTCCGCGCTCCAGGAAGCGCCTCTAACACTTTCGTGCTGAGGCCTCACTGCTGACACACGCTCATGGCGGCCTCAGCTGCAAAGCCACCTGCCGCACCGCCGCCGCCGCATGTGTCCGCATGCCCTGTGCCGCCGCGCTGCGCCCACGAGTGCAGTCGCAAAACTGTTGCTCAGGGCTCTTCAGCGCGTGCATTTTGCTGGTGCTGCAGCGAGCAAGCTTGCTGGTGTGCTTGGGGCGTCAGGAGGTGGTCCTTGGCCGCCAGGACTCGTCAGCTCGGCAGCCGGCTCTTGCGCGGATCGCATCAGCAGGTCGCACAAGGTGCGTCGTGCAGCTCGCTCCGGGCTTCTCGCACGGATTGGTGTGCGTGTGAGTCGCGGCCACAGGATCGTAGACAGCTGCGCGCCAGCGAGCGCTCGGCACCGCGCAAGGCGCAGCGAATTGTGCTTCCTGATGCGTGGGCAGTTGCTCCTGGGGCCGTGGCCCGCAATGGCGCACCTGCGCGCCACCCTGTCCTGGCCTTTGCGTGCTCAACTCGCAGGCGCACCTCACCTCGAGCCTCAGCAGCGTGAGCAGCATCAGCAGCAGCACCAGCTCAGCCATGGCAGCAGCAGTGGCGGACGCGCCTGCCGAGGTGCGCACGAAGAGGCTCACCTGCGCTGCCCGCTGCTGCCGCTCGCCGCGCCGGGCGAGGTAGCGCCCACTCACGTGTGCGCGCCCCTGCTCTGGCCGTGCGCGTGGGGGGGCCTGCAGGTCAACGGCGCCGTCGCGCCCACGCAGTTCAAGGTCGTCTTTGTGCTGGGCGGCCCAGGCTCCGGCAAGGGCACGCAGGTGCGGCAACGCCTCAGCTGGCTTGCCGCTCAGTGGCAGGTGGCAGGTGGCAGCCGTGCAAGCGCGCCACGCCCTGGGGTGCTTGCTTGCGCAGTGCGCCAAGCTGCTGGAGGAGTTCCAGGACATTGCGCACCTGAGCGCCGGCGACTTGCTGCGCGAGCACGTCAAGAGCGGCACGCCCGACGGCAACATGGTGGCCGACATGATCAAGAACGGCCAGATCGTGCCTGCAGAGGTGAGCGCGCTTGGCGGTGGTGGCAGTGGTGGTGCAGGCGTCTCCACGCGGCTGGCGCGGCCCACCATTGTGTGCGGGGCTGCGGCGGACGCGCTGCGTGCAGATCACGATTGGGCTGCTCCAAAAGGCCATGGTCGCGTCGGGCAAGCACACCATCCTCATCGACGGGTTCCCGCGCAACGTGGACAACCGGGAGACCTTCCTGCGCCTGGTGCGGCCCGGGCGTGGTTGGGAGCCTGGGGCGCGGAGCCAACGGGGGCTCGGGTGGCTGCTGCAGCGCTCGCGCAAGTGCAGCCGATGAAGCATGTGGGAGGCCATCATTCCCAACGCGCGGCGTGCACGCGTGTGTAGGTGGGGTACGACTGCGCGCTGGTGCTCTTCTTCGACTGCCCCGAGGAGGTGCTGGAGCAGCGCCTGCTGGGCCGCAACCAGGTAGAGCATGGATGAGGGCGGAGCAGGGCCTGCACCAGGGAGGGGCGCCCTGGGGCACGCCGGCACGTGTGCGGCCAGGCAGCAGGCTGCTCACCTTGGGGTCGCGCGCACGCGTGCGACCTCGTGCAGGGGCGAGTGGACGACAACATTGAGACGATCAAGAAGCGCTTCAAGGTGTTTGTGGAGCAGAGCATGCCTGTCATCGCCACGTACGAGGGCCTCTCCAAGGTGAGCCTCATCATTTTGTGTGCAGGGCGGGGACGGCGCACCGCTGGGCCCCTCCTGCACGCGACCCAGGCCCTTGAGCTGACCGTGGTGTGCGGGTCGCTCGCGCTTGCTTGACTGGCAGGTGGCGCGGATCGACACCAACCGGCCAGTGGACGAGATCTACAAGGAGGTGCGGCGCCTCATTGTGGAGCTCTGACCTCGGACGCGCACACTGCACCCGCGACACCAAGACCTCCTTCCCTGGCCGCTGAACAAGCCGGCCACCCAGGACCTGGACACGTGATGCTGCTGGGCTCTCTCGATTGCCTGCATCCGGACCTGTGCTCGTGACTCTTTGAAGCGCGCGCGCAATGGCAATGGCAACGGCAAGAGGCTCTCGCGTGTGCGTCGCCAGCAAAAGACCAAGACGTTGCAGAGAGTTTCACGCCAGCGCGCGGTACATGCCCA
>VFQP010003998.1_pt1 | contig 14274 bp, 16 predicted proteins | sample 3512351 | NCBI WGS metagenome assembly VFQP01 (sample SAMN10412372, study PRJNA504923) | tailings metagenome | isolation source: Relicate 1 Philex TSF1 revegetated site | place: Philippines: Tuba, Benguet | collected 2017-08-29 | reverse complement strand
GCGAGCACGCGCCCGCCCGCGCCGACGCCCGGCGCAGCGAGGCGCTCATGGCGGCGGTGGAGCACCGGCGCGTGGACGTGTGCGAGGTGCTGCTGGGGCAGCCGCAGCACGCGGCGCGGGCGGACGACCAGCGCGGGCGCGCTCTGAGGCTGGCGGTGGAGCAGTGCGACGTCGGGCTGGTCAAGTGAGGCAGTCACTTGATGTTCTCCTTTTGGATGCAGGAGCACGAGCGTGGTGAGCCGCTCAGCGTCCTGACGTGCGCAAATGCGTGCTTGCAGGCTGCTGACCAGCCAGCGACACCACCCCGCCCGCGCCAGCGCGCAGGACAGCGCAGTGCTGCTCCAGGCCGTCAACCACACGGGCAGCTACAGATACGAGGTGGTGCGGGAGCTGCTGGCGCAGCCGCGGAACGCAGCGCACGCGGCGGCGCAGGACAACGCCGCCATCAGCGTGGCGGTGCGCAACCGCGACTGGCGCGTGGCCGAGCTGCTGGTGCGGCACGGCGCCGACGAGCGCTTGATGCTGGCTGCAGACAAGAGCGATGAGGACGATGAGGATGAGGAGTACGACGTGGATGGCTCGTCCTTGGAGGATGAGGAGCAGGACTAGCTGAGCTTTTGCAAGGGTGAACGTAGCGACCGGGCGTGGCAAAGGCAAGACAGGCGTGCAGAGGCGTCACGAGGACCGCAGGCCCAGCTGGCGCAGCACGTAGCTCACGGTCTGCCAGTCGTGGCCTCTCCGCTGCAGCCAGCCCACCATGCGCCTCCTGCGCAGCGCGTGCAGAAGAGCAGCGTCAGGAGCACAAGCAGCGCCGGCGCGCGCTGCGCTCCTGCACGCTCCCCGCACCAACGCAGACCAGCAGCAGAGGCAGCTGGCCGTGCTGGCTGTGCGTTTGCGGCGCGTGCGCCAGGTGACCTAGCTCGCGCGACAGACTGCCCCATCGTGCAAGCGGCACGCACGCACGCACGTCTGCGTCTCTTGGGGCAGGCGCTCCATGGGCCGCAGGTGCCTCCTCGCCGCCTCCACCAGCTGCTGCGACAGCTCCCCAGGCCGCGGCCCGCCGGCCCCGCCGCCCAGCACCCCATCCGACGTCCGCTCCTCAAGACCCTCCTCCCCCTCGTCGTCAGCGCCCCACCAGGGCCCGCCGCCGCCGCCGCCGCCGCCGCTGTGGCCGCGCCGGTGGAAGAACTCGTCCACCGCTGCCCGCGCCAGCGCACGGTCCACGCCCCGCGCAGACAGCTCCTGCTCGCGTGCCAAGCCGGGCGGAGCAGCACGCAGCTCAGGCAGAGTGAATGTCCCAGCAACGTCGCACGCGTGCCTGCATCATGGACGGTGGCGGCCCTCCGCCTCCCTCGTCGTGACGGTGCTGCAGTTTGTGCGCTCTCCCTGGTGGGCGCGACGTGCCCAGGCGGGCTCACGCAGCGCAGCAACAAGCACGCACCCGCAGCAGCACGGCAGGGCCCCGCTGGCTGGACCGCCACTTGCTCGCCACCCAGGCGGCGGCGTACTTTGCATCGTCCACCGCGCCCTGCGAGGGAGACGCACGCCGCGGGCAGGCGGCGGCAGCTGCCCCGTGGGCGTGGGCGACCGATGCGCAGCGGCGCAATGAGGCGGCGGCCGCACGCACACCGTGGCTGCGCGTGCATGGACGCCGTTCCCGCTGCCACACGAAGGCGCAGCACGCAGCGCACGCACCAGCTCGGCCAGGCGTGCCAGCGCCGCCTCGGCCGCCCGTGCGGTGAAGCCGGCCTTGGCGAGCGCCGCCGCCACCTCGTGCCGCGACATGGCGCGCATGGAGAGCCGCCTCAGCCCCGCCTCCACGGCCGCCTTGGGGTCGTCCGGGTCCTTGGGATGCTTGCGCTTGTCGTCCCGGGCGTCTGGCTCGGCGTCTGGGGGCCCCAGGGCTGCTGCCTGGATGTCTGCTGCTCTCGAGTCGCTGGCATCGCCCTCCTGTTGCTGCTCAAGCAGCTGTGGCGCTGCGGTGCCTTGGCTGCGCAGGGTTCGCCTCCGCCGCGGGGCGTGCGCAGCGGGCGTGGCGCCGCCCTGCTCCTGCTCCCTCGGGCCCACGCCCTGCTGCTGCGGCTGATCAGGAGGCGTCTGCTGCTTGTTCAGGCGCCGCCCAATCTCGGACAGCGGCATGGGGCCGGTGAAGCCGGGGTTGCGGTGCGCGGCCGGCACCGTGTGCGCAGGGCGTGGCCTGCTGCAGCATGATGGGGGCCACAGCGTGATGGTGGTGACGCTGGCCAGCATCGGGGGACTGCTCAGCAGGATCGGCGTGCCGCACGCACATGGACGCGCAAGACCTCGCGTGCGGCTCTGTCTGCTGTGCAGTTGAGCTCCCAGGCCAGCAGCAGCAGCGCAGAGCCACGATGGTGCAGGTCAGAGTAGCAGGCGCGCTCTCTGGAGCGGTGATCGTGGACGACCTTGCGACTTCCACGGTGGCTTCGCTCCGCGCAGAGGTCGCGCGCCTGCTCGGTGCGTCTGCGCATAAAGCCTGGGTGACCACGAGCAAGCAGCGTGCTTGCCAGGCGCAGTTCGCTCCGCGTGGAACGAGGGGGGGAGCAACGCGCGCGAGGTCCCAGCCAGCACCACGCGAGAGCCCAGATCGGAGCTGGCGTGAGCCTGAGCAGCAATCTACGGGTCCTGGGTCCTGCGGGAATGGCCAGCAGGTGGCCTGCAGGGCCAGGCGCTGCGCCACGCCGTGCGCTCTGCACGCTGGGCGTCCTGGGCCTCGTCGGCCAAACATCCACATCAGCATCGCACCACGCAGGCCTGGCGACCCCCGACGGCGTCAAGCTCATCCTGGGCGGGCGCACGCTGCAGCCGGACGACGGCGGCAAGACGCTGCACGAGTGCGGCGTCACGGCCGCCAGCCGCGTGCTCGTCGTGGCGGGCGCGCAGGCCGGCACGCAGCTGCAGCAGCAGGAGGCCAAGGTGCAGCGCCTGGAAAAGGTGCGGGACGCTGTGGGGGGCCTCCGGGCAACGCGCGCCCTCCGCCTGTGCACCTGTGCTGCCGCCCTCTGCCTGCGTTGCCTGCACAGCGGCAAGCACTGAGCGCGCATGCGGCGGAGCCGCCCTCTTGCCCCACACGCCCTTCTCTGTCCCGCCATTCCCTTGTGCTCGCCACAGGTCAAGCGGGTGCTGGCCAAGATGTCGTCCCGCCACGCCGCGCGGCACGACGACTACTCGTTCGAAATCGTCAACCAGGCAAGCGTGCCGCGCGCGCTGTGCCAGGTCGCTTGCTGCGCGAGCGACGCGACGCGTGCACCTCCGCAGCGCACCAACACCCGCCCACGCCAACAGTCTCGTTGCGTCCTCTACTGCGAGACGGCCCGCACGCACGCCTCTCCTGCAGCTTGCGTGGGCGGAGGGGAGCGCAACGAGGCGCGCGGGCGTGGCCCCGTGTGCGGGTGTGGCGCGGCCACCACCTCTGGCGCAACCGTGCGCTGAATGCGGTGGGTGCGTGCTTGCTGGGCGCAGGACGGGAGGCCGATGCAGCTGCAGGAGCAGGACCGCAAGGCCCTCGGCATGGGCATGGCGCTGCACGACATGGGCAAGGCCGCCATGGCCAAGGCGCGTGCTCCCTCCCCCAACGGGCTTTCTTGCGCTTGCAGCTCCGCCCCAGCACCACGGCAGCCCCGAAGCGGGGGACGCCGACGACCGCGCTTGCTTTGCGTGCCCGGCGGGGCCGCGCCTGCTCTGGGAGGGCTGAGGATCGGAAGGAAGCGTGATGCGTGTGGACGTGTGGGCGCCGCAGGGCGACTACGAGGAGGCGCTGCAGCTGCTGAGCATGGCGGAGGAGTCGTTTGGCGTGGCGGACGCCGGGCTGCTCAAGATGGTGGACAACGTGGGCATGGCGCTGCTGGACGTGGTGTGGTGAGTGCGCCGTGGCACGCGTGGCGTCAGCGAAATGGGCCGCCGCCCGCGTCAAGCAGCGATGCCTGTTGGGCGCCAGTGTGTGTGAATGGGAGGGGAAAAGGGGGGGCCCGGGGGCATCACGCTGCTGGATGTGGTGTGGTGAGTCGGTTGGGGCCCTTCGTGGCTGGTTGCGGCGCGCACACAGCGTGCGTCTCGCGTTGGGGCATGCGCGGCGGCGGCAGCAGGGAGTGCACAATGTGGGAACGCGAGCCCTTGCTCTCGGCTGCCGTCAAGGCGAATAGACGACGCCCTGCTGCTGTTCCGTTGGCCTGCCCCGCTGCCTTTCCCAGGTGCTGCTACAAGTCTGGCGACATCCAGCGCCTGGCGGTGGCGCGCGACCGCCTGCAGCGCTCCCGCCAGGCGCTGCTGCAGGCCTACGGGCCCGACCTGCAGCGCCTGAGGCAGCTGCACGGCACGCGCTGCCCCGAGCACGCCATGTGAGCCGCCTCTGGCCTACCCCTCCCACCCTGCACACTTCCACACGCCGCAGAGGCACGGCGCTGTTGGGTGGCCGCCCCACTGCATTCGTCGCTGCCAAGTTGCAGAGCCTCTCTCTGGCCGCACACGTGACTGCGCGGCCACGTGACATCTCAGCATGTGCGCACGTGTGCTGGTGTGGGCTTCTGGGCGCATGCGCAGCTTCACGCGGCTCGAGGCGCTAGAGGCGGTGGCGGCGTACCACTGCGGGGACCTGGACCGGTGCCGGGCGGCGCTGGCGGCGGCGCAGGGCCACTGGGCCAAGCTGCAGGTGTGTGGGGTGGTGGTGACTGGGAACGGGGCGCAGGAGGGCGGGCGCTGGCGGCCACTGGGCCAAGCCGCAGGTGAGGGGGGGCACCGGGGGACGTGTCGCAGGAGGGCGGGCGCTTGGAAAAAGCAGCCGGGACGGGAGCAGCGCGCTGCCGCATGGGATGGCGGCATCAGGTCGCCTCCACGGTCCCTGTGTGGGCAGCAGGCGCCCGGTCGCTGACGGTGCTCAGGGCCTCAGGATTGAGCTTGTTGCTGCGCCGCCGCGCTATTTGCTGGGTGTCGGACGTCAAGCACCTCTCTCTTGCTCCTGCTGCCGCCACGATGTGCGTGTGCGCAGGTGTCAGACGTGAAGCTGGCTCAGCTGCAGGACATGGGCTACACCCTCGCCGAGGCCAAGCGCGCGCTGCGCATGAGCGGCGGGGACCTGGAGCAGGCCATCGTGCACATTGGCAAGGACCGGGCGCTCAAGGAGGTGCGTGGCACCTGCCCTGCCCCTCCTCCTTGCTCGTCCGCGCTCCGTCACCATTCGCGCAGTGCGCCCTCTTGCCACCACGCACCGGCCCGACAAGAGGGCTACGGTTGGATTTCGCGCTTGCCCGAGAGGCTTGCGCGCACCAGGGCGCGCTATCGCTGTGCTGCGCGTGCTGAGCTTCGCACCTGGCACAGCCCACCTCTGGCAGCACGTGATATGCTTGAGTGCTGTGCCTGGCGCGTGCCCCCCGCCGCCCGCGAGCGCGCAGGCGATGCGCGAGAAGCGGCAGCGCGACGCGCGGTGGCGGGAGGAGCGCCGGCAGTACGGGCGCCTGCCCTCTGGCGACTACGTGGACGGGGAGCTGGTTGACCGGCTGGAGAACTTGGGCTACAGCAGGTGCGCAAGCCGTTGATTCGCCTGCTGATCAGGAGGATGAAGAAGGGCCCGCCAGCCCTTCTTCGCGACGCCTGCGCTCCACAGCTGCAAGGGCCTGCATTTCTTCCACGACGCCGTGACGCGTGAAGACGTCGCCTGCCAGCTGGCAGACCCGCTCCTTTTCCTTCGCGTTTTGGATCAACCGGGCGCAGGGAGCTGTCGGCGCTGGCGCTGCGCCTGCTGGGCAACAACCTGGACGGCGCGCTGGAGCTGCTGCTGGGCGAGCGGCCCAACGCGATGCTGGTGCAGCTGCTCAGCATCCTGCAGGGCGTCAGGCAGGTGGGTGCGGGGCAGGAAGGCCCACAGCGCGCACTCAGCCTCCTGCCACAGGGCGTCGAGCGGGTGCGTTGACGCTCCACACCTGGACGCAGCCGTCTCTGGCCAGCAGCAGCAGACGAGGATGTGGTCGGCGGGAGGGCCAGCACGCGCCGCGCTTGCAGCGCATTCTCAGCGCGACGAGCAATTCATCAGGCAGAGGGCCCTCCACCTCGAGGCACCGCGAGGCCGCCGCCGCCAACCACCTCCCAACCGCCTCTCAACCGGCGCCGCGCAGGAGGCCGAGGCGCAGCGGGCGCAGCAGGGCGGCGGCGCCGCCTCCTCCTCGTCCGCCGCCGCCCGCCGCCCGCCGCCCCCCGCCAAGCTGCGCCCGGACCGCCTCCTCACGGCCGCCGCCGCCACTGAGTTGAGCAATGCCTTCTCCGACCTGCTCAAGGGAGGCGGCGCCACCGCTGCGCCCGCCGCCGGCGCCGCTTCTTCGTCCTCCTCCGCCGCCGCCGCCGTGGCGGCGGCGGCGGTGGGGTCGGTGCCGTCCGACGAGGAGGTGCTGGTGCGGCTGCACAGCACGGTGCTGGCGCTGGCGGCGGCGCCGCGTCCAAAGCGCAAGGCGGCAGCGCGCGCCGCCGCGGCGGCGGCTGCGGTGCCCGGCGGCGGCGGCGCGCGGGGAGCGCAGCCGGGCAGCAGCGGCAGCGAGGAGGGCGGCGGTTCCAAGCGGCGGGCGACGCCAGGGGCGGAGAGTGATGACTCATGGGTGGTGGTGGGCGGCGGCGCGGCGGCGGCGGCGGTAACGGCGGGCGACGCCGCGCTCGCGGCGCAGTTGGACGCCGAGATGGCGGCGGATGCGGCGGATGCGGCGATGTCGGAGGACGAGGAGGGCGAGGAGGGGGAGGAGGAGGAGGAGGGGCGGGAGAGCGACGCGGAGATGGAGGGCGAGGTGCGGGCGTCGCTTCAGTCGGACGCCATGGCGAGCTACGACCTGGACGTGGCGGAGGAGGGCGACCTGATCGCGACGTACAGCGCGCTGGTGGCCAGCACCACGGGCGCTTCTGCGCAGCGCTGATGTCGCCGTGGGCGAGTGGCTGGTGTGGGCTGGTCTGAGCTTGCAGCAGCTTTGTGGCAGCGCGGAGTCCGCTGGCAGGTCTTGGCTGAACGCTCCCCGCAGGATGTCAGCACGTGTGCGTGAGCAGCCGCTGTGCATTCTTGCATCCTGAAGCCGCACCCATGCAAGGCATACGTGCAAGGCGCACGCCAGCACGGCCCCAGCCTCGCCCACAGGTTGACCACGCGGCGCGCTATGCGGTACCGCGCGCCTCGCCCGCAGCACAAGCAATGTCACGTGTTGCCAAGGAAAAGGCGCTCAGAGCACGAAGAAGTCGATCAGCTCGTCTCGCACGCGCGTGGTGATCTCGTCCCACACGTGCATGGCCGCCTCCATCACCTCCTCCTTGCTGGGGCCCTGGTCGACCGCCGCCGCCACCGCCACCGCCGCCCCGCCCTGCTGCTGCTGCAGCTCGCGCTGCTTCCTGCGCCGCCGCCGCCGCTGCCGCCAGCCGCGCTGCAGCACCACGTCGGCAAAGTCGACCGCCCTCGGAGACGTGTAAAAGTCCTGCGCGCACACGCGCGGCGATGCAGGTGGCGACGTGCTAGCGTCCGGGGGGCGCATGCGACAGGCTGGCCGGCGCCGTGCCGCGATGAAGAAAAGCACGCCACTTGAGGGCAGTGTTGAGCAAGCTTGCGCAGGCTAGCGGCACGCACCGTGAGCGCCTCGACGATGTTGAACTGCCCCGCCACGTTGTACCGCGCCGCCACGCCGGCGTGCACCTGCGCGGCAGGTGCGTCGGACGGGCGCCGTCCCGCCGTGGGTAACGTGCGCAACGCCACCGCCACCACGGCAGCGGGTCCAGCCCTGTGCCTGTCACCACGCCGTGCGCCCTCTGCTCTGCCTGGCCAGCAGGAGGAGACAGGAGGACACGCTGCGCTGCGCTGCGTGCAGGCGGATGACCCAAGGGGCAGCAGCTCACCGCGCGCTTGTTGAGCATGGCCTCTGCGAACTTGTACGCCACCAGGCTGCCCTGCTCCTCGCGCCCCGCCGCCTCGAGCGTCTCGACGCCCAACAGCACGTCCTTGGGGGACATGCCGCGCACCCTCAGGTCCTCCACCTCGTCGTCGCAGCCCGCCGCCTCGAGCGCGTGTTGCACCTGGCAGAACAGGGACAGTGCAAGCTTGTGTTCAAGGTGTGCATGGCTACGCTCTGGAATGGCTAGTCTTCCTCGCTGCTGATCCTTGCCACGGCGGTGGCCGCCCGTCACGCACGGAGCGCACACGAAGCGCACGCGTGAACACGCAGCTGTCGAGCCCTCAGGCTGGCATCGCCACGCAGGCATGCACCTGGAAGATGGAACGCCCCTTGCCCACCAGCGTCTTGGCGAGCCAGTAGGCCAGGCCCAGCTTTGGGCGCTTGACGTCCAGCACGAAGGCGCCTGGAGACACGCATGCGCAATGGGCAGGTGGGTCCCGCCACCGCTGCGCGCTGCGAGTGGCTAGAGCCCAACTGCGCCTGCCCAGAGAGAGAGGCACACGCCATCGATCCACGTGCGCGAGATCGCGCGCCCCCCCCGTGGTGGCCCCTGGGCCTGATCGCGCTCCGCTCCGCACCGATTTTCTCGGCCAGGCGCAGCGGCCGCGGCCCCGTGGCGATGCACCGCAGCGCCAGCTTGCCCACGCGCAGCCCCATCGCGAGCGGGGGCTTGATGCGGTGCAGCACGTAGCCAAGCAGCCCCATCCTGCTCCTCTGGGGCCTCCTCCTCGGCCTGCTGGGGGCCTGGTGCAGGCCTCAAGGCTCAGGGTCTCGACCCTAAAGGGCTTGCATTTTTCACACATAGCGGCTCTGCAGGGCGGCATCGACTGTTGCGATGGCAGACGCGGACGCTGGCGCGAACGCGGACGCGGCGGGCTACGGCTACGCCGATGAGCCGAACCAGACTTTCGACCCCAACGCCGCAGCTCCCGAGCAGCACGCGGGCGATGGCTACGACGCGCAGCAGCAGGCCTCCTACGATCAGCAGCCCAATCAGGAGCAGCAGGAGCAGCAGGGCGCGGATGCATATGCCCAACAAGAGCAGCAGCAACAACAAGAGGAGCACCAGCAGGAGCAGCAGCAGCAACAACAGCAGGAGCAGCATCAAGGCAACGGCGACGCGGCCAACGGCAGCGATGGCAGCCGGCCCACGCAGCAGCTGCCCACGCAGGGGCGGCCCTTTCGCTTTGACACGACGCTCATCCCCGGCAAGCTCTTCCTGGGCGGCCTCGACCTGCAGTCCACCAAGGAGACCGTCATGGCCTACTGCTCGCAGTGGTGAGCGCTCTCGCGAGGCGCTTCTGGCCTCGGCCCGCCCCCCGCAGCTCCTCGCGACGCGATCTCACATTCCACACCGCCCACCGGCTCAGCACCAGCGCCAGGGCCGCTGTGCGTGGCCATGCACGTGCAGGGGCGAGATCACTGACTGCGTGGTGATGGAGACCAGGGGCTTTGGCTTCGTCACCTTTGCCGACACGAACCACGCCGACGCCTTCCTGGCGCAAAAGGAGCACATCATCGGTGCGCTGCGCACGCCACATGCCGCCAGCTGCGTGCAGCGTGCCCACGCTACACTCACCTCACGTTGCCTGCACGCCCTCCACTCCGCCCTCCGCCGCAGACGGCAGGAAGGTGGAGAGCAAGAAGGCCGTGCCCCGCTCGGCGCCGCCGCCGCCCGCCTACGCGACGGGCGGCTACAGCGGCGGCGGCGGCGGCGGCGGCGCCTCGTCAGCCCCGCTGCCCTCGGTGCCCAACAAGATCTTCATTGGCGGCACGGTGCGCGGCGCCCCTCAGGTCTCGCCACGACCATGCGTCCATGCCGGCGAGGGGCAGGCACCGGAGCACAGGCGGTGTGGCACCACCGCCGCGCCTGTGGCAAGCAAGCAGGCAGAGGCAGAGAAAGGGGGGAAGGAAAGAGCAGCGGCAAGAGAGGCGGTGCGGGATGGCGCGGCGCGAAAGAGATGCGTCCTTTCTTCTCTGCCGGGGCGTGAGAGCGGCAGGTCAGGAGGGACGGTAATTGACGTGCCCTCTACCTGTGGCCCGCCCGGCCTCCCGCATGCCTGTGCAGGGCGACCTCACCGAGGCGGAGCTCAGGGAGCACTTTGGGCAGTACGGCGACCTGGACGACGCCGTGGTGAGTGCCAGTCCCCTCCGCCTGGCGGGGAGCACCTGTGCACACAGCGCTGCACAGGCTTGACGGGGCACAGAGCTGAGCATGCCTGCACGCGATGGCCATGCTTTGCAGATTGTGACCAACCCCGACGGCTCCACGCGCGGCTTCGGGTGAGTTGCGCCTGTCCAGGCCACAACAGGACACCTCACAGCACCTCCCTGTGTATCTCCCCTGTGCTTGTGACCGCGCTGCCGAGATGTCGTGCGTGTACGCTATCGCGTGTGCAGGTTTGTGGTGTTCAAGGAGGAGGCCTCACTCGACCGCTGCAAGATGGGCCCGCACCAGGTGCGCCCCCCCCCCCCCAGCTTCGCTGCCGCCTCCCTGCCCGCTCCTTGCTGCTGCTTTGCACAACGGCACGCGGCGGGCGCGCACGCCTTGCTTGTGCACGTTGCGGCTGATGTTGACCTCCACCCGCCCCCACCCACCCGCCTCCCTGCCGCAGGTGGGCAAGCGCACGGTGGAGGTCAAGCGCGCCGTGCCGCGCGAGGCCATGCCCGGCGACGCCGCGCTCTTCCGCGGCGAGCGCGCCGCCCGCGGCGGCGGCGGCGGCGGCTACGGCGGCGGCGGCCGGGGCCCCGGCGGCCCCCCCCGCGGTGGCTACGACGACTACGGGCGGGGCGGGTACGGCGGCGGGTACGGCGGGTACGGCGGCGGCCGCGGGGGCGGGTACGGGCCGGCGGGCGGGCGGGGCGGCGGCGGGTACGGCGGGTGGGAGCGGGACCCGTACGGTGGGGGCGGGGGCGCGCGTGGAGGCGGCTACGGCGGAGGCTATGGCGGCGGGTACGGTGGCGGCGGTTACGGGGGAGGGTACAGCGGCAGCGCGTTGGGAGGGTACGGCGGCGGGCCGGGCGGCCCGCGGGGGCCCCCACCTGCGGCAGCACCGGCGGGGGGGGGGGGCGGCTACGGCGGCGGTTACGGTGGCGGTTACGATGCGGGCGGCGGGTACAGCGGGTACGGCGCCGCGCAAGTGGGCTATGGCGCGGCGGCGGGGGGCTACGGCGCTGCGCAGGGGGGCTATGGCGCGGGCGCCCCCGCTGCTGCCGCTCCCGCTGCCGGCGGCGGCGGCTATGGCGTGCAGGGAGGGTACGGCGCCGCGCCGGCGGCGGCGCCGCAGGCCGCCGCGTACGGCAGCGGCTACGGCGCTGCGCCGGTGGCGGCAGCGGCGGCGCCGGTGGCAGCTGCCGGCGGCTACGGTGCCGCTGCTGCCGGCGGCGGCTATGCGCCGGTGGGCTATGGCGCCGGCGCGGCGACGGCGGTGGCGGCGGGCGGCGGCGGCGGGTACGGCGCGCCGCAGGCGGCGTACGCGGCCGCACCGGCGGCAGCGGCGGGCGGCGGATACGGCGGCGGATACGACGCGGCTGGTGGCTACGGCGCGGCTGGAGGGTACGGCGCTGCGGCGGCGGCGGGGCCGGGCGGTTACGGGCCGGCGGCGCGGGCGAGCGGTTACGCGGCGGGACCGGCGGCGGGACCAGCGCGGTACCGTCCGTACTGACGGATGACCCACAGAGCGTACAGGGCTGCGGCGCAGGTGAGTGGGGCGGGGGAGGCGGTGGGGGCATGGGAGTTTGGGGCAGGACGTTTGTTGCGAGTCAGTTGGTGCGAGTCGCGACGTGGCGTTGCTGCGGGTGTGCGGCGCCCGCAGCCCTCACTCTTTTCCTTCGACCCGCGCAGGCAGAAGAGTGAGAGGAGGAGGAGGCAGGCAGGAAGGAGGCTGGGGCGGGAGGCCGGGGGGGGGGCGGCAGGCAGGCAGGCCGCGGCAGGACGCGCACTTGGTGGAGGCCAAAGCGGACCAGCAGGAGCAGGAGGAGGAGGAGGCTGCAGGGCGCAGCTGAGGCGCTTACGGAGGCTGGCTGGAGGGAGGCAGAAAGGCGCAGGGCAGGCCAGGCAGGCCGGTGGCCTGTGCGGCGGAGCGCGCCGAGGGCGGGGGCCGGCAGGCAGGAGGCCAGTCTGCCAGCTGGAGGAGGAGGGGCCAGGCAGAGGAGGAGGAGGCGAGGGGCAGGCCTGCTCAGGCTGTCTGCTGGCGGGCGGGGCGGCGCGGCGAGGGCGGCAGCGGGTGGAGAGGAGGGGGCGCGCACAGTGAGAAGGGCTTGCGCTGAGAGCCATGACCGGAGGGGTGCGCTGACGTTTGGTCGTCGACGCGCTTGGAGTTGGAGTTGCCTGTTGTGGTGGAGCGGACGCCTTCAGTGGTGCTTCGCTCCACGCCCTGAGCCATTCATGCAACCTGTCGTGGGGAGCGCCCTTGCAGTCGCGCCGCAACAAGCAGCGAGCGCGCGACAGCACGAATCACGATGCGCTCGGGCCCGCTTGCGGTGGCAGCGCCAGCTCAGCCAAGGCACGCTGCAGCTCCGCAATCGCCTTGTCCTCCTCGTCCTCCACTGCCGCCGTCGCCGAAACAGCCGCCGCGCCCTCCCCCTCGCCGTCCTCAGCCGCCCCGCCACCGTCGCCCTCGGCAGCTGCGCCGTCCTCGGGCCCATGTGCGTGCCCTGGCGAGGGCTCGGGGTCCGGGTCCAGGATCCACCGCACCCGCGGGAAGTGCCGCGCTAGCAACGCCTGCAGGAGCGACGCGCGCCCACCACAGGGGCCAGCCAGGGGCGAAGTCGCCGACGTTTTGCAGCAGGCCGCGAGGCATCTGGTACGCCCGGTAGCTGGGCTCCGGCCCCGCCGAGGCGTCCGAAGAGATGCAAATCCACACACAGGGCAGAGTCAGGCCTCCCCCAGGTGAGTCATGACGTCCCTGCCATCACCTGCCCCTGCCCAAAACGCGCACCTGGGCGCTCGACACCTCGGCCACGTAGCCGTACGGCAGCGGCGACGCGCCGGGGGGGCACACCACCAGCCCCGACGGCCCCGCCTCCCCGCCGCCTCCTCCCGCCTCCCCGCCCGCTGTCCCAGGTGCCTCTGCCACAGCCCCGCTGGCGTCGCCGGCGCCCTCTTCCGCTATGCTCCCTGCCGCCCCGCCCACCCCTCCAAGCCCCGCAGCCCAGCCGGCGTCGCCGTCCGGCGCCGGCTGCAGGAAGAAATGCGCGTGCAGAACGCGCGGGCGGCGCGGCCCGCTCTGCGCCTCCTGCTGAGGCGCCTGTTGCGCTGGGGCTGCTGCTGTGCTGGTGTCGCCGCCGCCGTCAGCGGCGGCCCCAGGCTGGGACGGCGTCGAGGTGTGGGCAGGCGCGGCGTCAGCAAGGAGCAGCAGGACGGGCTCCAGGAGGGCGCGGGCAGTTGCGGCGTCGCCGCCCAGCGCGGGAGCCGGCGGCGGCGACGCTTCTGCAGCCGGCACCAGCTGTGAGAGGTAGAGCAGGTATCTGTGCAAAGAGCATGGTGCGAAGAGCCGGGAACTCTGAAGAGACAGTGAGAGCGCCGCAGTCCTGCTGCGCAGACCAGGCTCAGCGTCATCGAGGAACGTGCGCACGCGCAGGCGCGAGGTGCGCGCACAGACCTGCCTGACTTCGTGCTGCCAGACATCTGATTCACCCGGTAGCTGGGCCCCGGCCCCCCCCAGGTGTCCAAAACAAATACAGTCCAACGCACACGCAAACACACACACCTGCCAGAGGGAGCCACCGCCGCCGCGCTGGACAGCGCCAGCCCGTGCACCGGCTGCGCCGTCACGCCGCCTGGCGCCGCCGCCGCTGAGGCAACGCCGCCGCCGCCTGCCGCCGCCCCCTCCGTTGGCGCTGCTGCTGCTGCTGCCGCCCCACCCAGCGGCGTGCCTGGCGGCACCACCAGCGTGCTCAACGCCAGCCCCAGCAGCAACGGCCCGTCCAGCACAGCCACCGCCCTCGCCAGCCACGCGCCCGCACCCGCGCTCCCTCTCCCCGCCCGTACCGCCCCCACCGCCGCTGCGTCGTCGTCCGCCTGGCCGCGGCCCGACGGCGTCGCGGCTTCGGCGGCGTGGAGCGCGTGCAGCACGGGCCTGCGCGCGCGCCACGGCAAGCGCACGCTCCGAGGCTGAGGAGGGGCGTGTGGTCCGCGCGTCTGCGTGGCTTTGCGCCTGGCCCACGCAAGCACGTGCAAGCACGGCATTCAGGGCGCACCTGGCCAGGCCTTGCCCCAGCACCAGAGCCTCCCGGCACTCCACCACCTGGCCCGAAGGAAGCACCACGCCACGCACAACCACGCCTCCTCCAGCCCCCCCCCCCCCCCCCCCCCCCCCCCCCCGCCCCCCCCCCCCCCCCCCCCCCC
>VFQP010003997.1_pt1 | contig 14276 bp, 14 predicted proteins | sample 3512351 | NCBI WGS metagenome assembly VFQP01 (sample SAMN10412372, study PRJNA504923) | tailings metagenome | isolation source: Relicate 1 Philex TSF1 revegetated site | place: Philippines: Tuba, Benguet | collected 2017-08-29 | reverse complement strand
CGGCGGCGGTGCAGCCGCGGCTGGCCGTGCTGGCAGAGGTGCTGCTGGGGCAGGCGGCGGCGCTGCGGCAGCGGCGCCGCGGCGCCGCGGGGGAGGGCGCGGCGGCGGCGGGCGGCGTGGCGGTTCGGCCGGGGTTTGTCAGCCTGTCGGCGCCGCCGGCGGCGGCGCCGGCAGCGGCAGGGCTGCCGGAGCCCGCCGCGGCTGGGAGGCCGGGGCTGCCGTTGCAGCTGACGCTGCAGGCGTGCACGCTGGCGCCATGCGTGGTGGAGCTCAGGGCCGACGCGCCCGCTCCGTCTGGCGCTGCCGCGTCCAGCGCTCACCCACCCGACCCCTCGGTCGCGGCGGCGCCGCCGCCGTTCGGGCACGTGCTGACGCTGGCGCCCTCCACGCTCAACCTGCACGTGGAGGCGCTCCCGGCCCTCGCCGCCGCCGCCGCGGCACCGGCGCCTTCGGCAGCGCACGCGGGCGCCGCCGCACCACCTGCAAGCACCGCCGACGGGCAGCAGCAGCAGCAGCAGCAGCAGCAGCCGCTGGGCCCGCGCGCGTCGCAAACCGGCACCGCTCCAGGCGACGACAACAGCGTGCCGGCCACCCGCGTCGGGTCCGCCGCCCTCTCCACCGCCGCCTCGCTCAACCCAGCCGGCCTGGGCTCCTCCTCCACGCCCTCCCTCGCGTCGCACGCCTCCGCCGCGGCCCCGGCGGCGGGCGACGAACCCGCCGCCGCCGCCGCCACCTCGCAGCCGGCGAGGCAGAGGTCGCTCTCGCTGGCGCCCAGCCTGCAGCACACCGTCCCACCCGTCCCCGAGGGCCAAGTCGCCTTTGCCGCGCCCGCCAGCAGCCGAGGCGCAGGCACCTCGGACTCGGGCGGCAGCACCGGCAGCGCCGCCAACGCCGCCACCGCCGCCGCCGATCCCGTGACCGCCACGGCGACGGCGCCCGCTGCGCCCGCGCCGCCGCCGCCGCCGTCAGGCGGCGCCGACCCCGTTGCGCACGGCGGGAGGGCGCTGGGGCGCAACGGCTCCACCCGCGGCAAGTCGGCGGCGTCGGCGGCGCCGCCGGAGCTGTTTGTGCAGCTGCGTGCGGACTTGACTCTGGGCGACGTGCAGCAGGCCGGGCAGCTGCCGCGGCTTTCCCCGCTGGGCGATGCGGCCGCGCCCGCCGCGCTGCTGTGGGCCGTGGTGGACGGATCCGAGCCCTCCCCTCGCCCTGATCACCCTGCGGCAGAGGCGGCGAGGGCGGGGACGGCACGGCCGAGGCAGGTGACGGTCTTCTCAGTGCAGCAAGTGGTGGTGCGGGTGCTGACCAAGCCGCACCCGCCCGCCGCCGCCGCGCCTGGAGGCGCCGCGCACGGCCCTGGCGCTCCTGACCAGCAGCAGGAGCAGCCGCAGCAGCAGCGGCGGCCGCTGCCGGCGCATGTGCACGCGCATGTCACGGCGCCGCACGCCGCGCTGAGCCACGAGCTGGTGTGGGCGCTCGCCGCCTCGGTGCGCCACGCTGTGGCCGTCAAGGCTGCACTCAAGTCCGTCGCAAAGCAGGCGACAGCACAGGCGCACGGCGGTGGCGGAGCAACTGCAGCGCCAGGCGACGCGCACCACCGGACGGCGCGCAAGCCCAGGCGGCCGCCGCTGCTGGCGGCGGCGCAGCTGGATTTGAAAGTGGACCGGGCGAGCGTGCAGCTGTCGCACGACGTGCCTGTGGTGGCCGAGCTCAGCACGCACAGCGGCGACGGCGGCCCACCGTCGCCGCCCTCCGCCGCGTCGGCATCGGCGGCGGCGCCTGGCGGTGGCGGGCAGCCAGAGGAGCGGTTGGAGCGGTTGCTCGCTGAGCTGGCGGGTGCCCGGCGCAGCGAGGCGCCCGGCGTGGCGCTGGCGCCCGCCTCGCACTGCCTGCTGCTCCAAACCTTAGAGGCATGCGCCGCGCCGGGCGAGGGCAGGACGGCGCTTCGCCTGTCCGGGCTGGAGCTGCTGCAGCAGATGCCCGGGGGCCCGCCCGCCGCGGCGAGCAGCAGCCCCACACGGCCGGCCGCAGCGGCCTCCACTCGCAGCCCTGGCCGCTCCGCCACCAAGCCTGCACCCGCTGCAGCCGCCGCCGCTGCCGCTGCGGCTCCCGAGCCTCTCGTGCCGCTTGTGGCGGAGCTGGTCGAGGTGCGGGCGCTGGCGGGTGCCCCGCGCTTCGTGCACGCCAACCTGGCCGGCGTGCAGCTGTCGCTCGAGTTCGACTCGGTGCTGTGCGCGCTGGGCCTGGCGGCCACGCTGGCGCAGCACGCCGCTGCGCTCAAGGACGCCGCGCGCGCGCCCGCCGCCACTGCACCGAGCCCGCCGCCGCCCGCCGCCGCGCCCGCCACTGCGGCTACGGTGGTTGGCGAGCGCACAACGGCGGCGGCCTTGGAGCTGCGGGTGTCAGGGTTTGAGCTTAGGGCTCAGGTGGGCGAGCGCGACGCCGTCTTTGTGGCGGTGGGGTTGGTCCGCGGCTCGTCGCAGCTGCGGGAACTGGTGCTGGACGAGCTCCAACTGTCCATCAACCACCAAGAGGTGCTGGCGGTACAGTACGTCAGCGCGCGGCCGCGCGAGCCCATGGCGGCGCCGGCAACGCATGACGTCAAGCCCTCGCCCGGGGCGCATGGCGGCGGCGCGGCGACCGTGCAGGCGTCGCCGGCGGCGGCGGCGCGGGGCGGCGGCTTTGCGGAGGATGGGGCGTCGGACAGCCCGGCGGCGGCGGCGGTGGGCGGCGATGCGCGGCAGCGGCCCACCGCGAGCGGAGGGCCGCAGGTGCGCGGCGGCGGCGGCGGCGGCGGCGGCGGTGCCGTGTCGGACGGGCAGACGCGTCACAACCGGGCGGACAGCGCGGACAGCGTGACGCTCGACTTCACATCGCCGCGGCCGGTGGACGCCCGGGCGGGGGCGACGGGGGGCAGCAGCGGCGGTGGCGCCGCCAGCGCCGGCGGTGGCGGCACGGCGGCGGCGGCGCCACGGTCGGACCCGCTGGTGGAGTGGCGGGGCGCGACGCGGCCGGGGAGGCAGCTGCTCGGGCCAGAGTACCTGTACGAGCCGGCGACGTCGCTGGGCAGCAGGTGCGTTAGGGCTTTAGGGCTTTAGGGCTCTCCTCTGGCCGTTGAAGGTTTGTCGCGGCGCTGAGCGACGGTGTTGTCCTTTACTGGCGTTGGTGGCGTGTGGCCGGCAGGCGCGCGCACATACTGGCGGCGCCGGGCGCAACAGCGCCGCGCACGGTGCAGCTGTGGCGGCTGGCGGCGCGCGAGCGCCTCGGCGTCCCCGCCGACACCACCACCGCCGCCCACGACGCCAGCGGCGCGGGCCGGGTGACTCACAAGATGCGCGGCGTGGACTTGGTGGTGGACAACGCGACGCTGCGCTTCCCGCACGACGAGTCGCCCATGAGGGTGGTGGTGCTGGCAGAGACGTGGGCCAAGGGCATCGAGCAGGTGAGGGGAGCGTGAGGACCTTTCTCTGTGTGTCTCCAGCCTCACAGCCGCGGGGTCAGGCGAGCGCCATGCCCCCAATCGCGCTCCTGCCTGTTGTGTCTGGCTGCCCCCATGACCGCATCGCTGTGTGCAATCGCACGCGCGCGATCACGCCGTGCGCGCAGGTGATCAAGCCCTGCGCCGCGCTACTCAAGGCCCGGGTCAAGGCGCTCAAGAAGCCCAAGGGCCACGGCGCCTCGGACGCGGGGCCGGCGGGCGGCGCGCCGGCGGCGGCGGCGGACGACGGGACCGAGGGCGGGCGGTGGTCGCTGTTTGACCGCCTGACGGAGATCCTCCTGGAGGGCAGGTGCGAGGAAGGGAAGGCCGGCGTTCGCTTGTTCTTCTGCAGCCTTGCGCAGCATCAAGGGTCGCGCCTCACGTGATGAGGTGGTTGGAGGGCGAAGCGCTGCGCTTCGCCGCGTGTGTGCGTCGGTCCATGGTGCACAGGAACGTGTCCTTTGTGATTGACCAGCACCCCATGGAGGCGTGGCTGTCGCTGCACGCGGCGGCGCTGCAGCAGGCGGCGTCGGAGCGGCAGCTGTGGGAGCGGCTCATGGCCTCGCTGCCCACGCCGCGGCCCACGGCGCACGACATGCAGCAGCACCCGGGTGAGCGCGGGCGCACACACTCTCTGTCCCTCTCTTTCCCTCTCTTCCCCTTTGGTTCGCCACAAAGCGCCACCTGCGGTAGCTGCTCTTTCCGGCCCCGTCACCGCTTGGCTTCTCTCAGCCCACTTGGGCTTGAGGGCTCCCCAGGGGTGGAAATGTCAAGCCTCTAGCTGTGTGGGGCGTGACTATGTGCGTGCAGACTCGAGGCAGAGCCCCTCCAACTCGCTCTCCAGGCCCCTGCCCGCCGGGCCGCTGGCCGCCGCCGCCGCCGCCGCCCACGCCGCCCACGCCCAGGCCGCTGGCGCCGCAGCACCGCCACCACCGCCACCGCCACCGCCGCCGGACCACAGCCCCCCTGGGTCGTCATCCGACGAGAGCAGCGGTTCGTCCGACGAAGGTGAGGCCTTCTTTTCCCTTTACCTTTCCCTTCCTTCTCGCTTGCTGTTGGTGCCGGTCAAGGCCTTGAGGACGCGGCAGCGACTAAACGACGCTTGGGACGCTCGCAGGTGACGTGGCGTACCCCGGGGGACCCCCCTCGGGCCCGCCGCGCGGCAACGCCTCGCCCGGCCCCGGCGGCGCGGGCCTGGCGGCGCCGGCGGGGCGCGCGCCGGCCTCGCCGCTGCCGGCTCAGACCAGCGCCTGGGTGGCCATGATGCACAACGTGACGGCGGCGTACGTGGCGGCCTGCCGCGACATCCGCGCGGCGAGGCGCGGCGCGCCGGCGGCGGCGGGCGCGCTGCTCCACGTGCACGCCGCGCAGGTGCGGCTCTTCTCGCGTCCCCCTGACCTGGCTCCCTTGCAACGCAATCCATGCCACTAAGGCTCGCCTGCAGCGCTTCAGTTCGAGCGCTGAGCGGCTGCCGTGTGCTTGGTCTGCGGTATGCTTGGTCGCAGGCGGGTGCGGTGATCGTGCACTGCAAGCCGGGCGTGCCGGGCCGGCGGCACGCGGCGGTGACCGTCGCCAGGCTCGACGCGCCCAGCCAGGTTAGAGCGACATCGCAGTGCGGCCGCCGCACTTGAGTCCTCTCGTTGAGGATGATCAGCACCCTGACACAGGACCCTGGCCTCGCAGACGTGCCACTCCTGAGTGCGCCTCGCAAACCACACTGCACCTTTGCCTTTGGGACGTCGTTGCTTCCCCTGTTGTTTCTCTCAGGGGCTGCTGCTGGACCGCATCGTGCCGCTGAGCCTGGACGCCACGCTGACCAGCGTGGCCGTCAAGATCAGCTACGCCAGTGGAGGCGTGGGGGGCCACGGGGGAGGAGGAGGAGGCGGTGGCGGCAGCGGCGGTGGCAGCACGGCGCTCAAGCAGGTGCGTCACGTCTGCTGGCATCAGCAGTCACCTCTCCCGCACGCGCTCGTTTCTCTCGTTTGTGCTGCTCGTGTGCGCGAGCACACCGCTTTCCCAGAACGAAGGCCATTCCACGTGCGGGTGGCCCTTCTTTCCACTCCCTGTGTGTGCCCCTCTTGTCGCAGATGTCCCTGCTGTCGGCGAGCTTTTGCTCTGTGTGGCGCCCTTGTGCAGGCGGCGACCTGTGCCTGTGCATGCCACGTGGCGCCCTCGCAGGTGCCCCTGCTGTCGGCGAGCTCCTTCTCGCTCTCGGGGCTGCTGCTGCGCGCCCGGCAGAGGGCCGCCGCGCCGCGCTGCCACCGGCTGCTGTTCCAGGTCGGCAGGCTGCACCGCGCGCACGTCGACATGCCCGTCAAGGCCTGCAGGTGCGCGCGCTGGTGTGCGCGTGACAGGGTGCACACCACACCAGGGGTCTGCAGCACGGCAAAGCAGGACGGTCCACCCTTGCCAGGGCCTGCGCCAACACATTGCAGACCGGTATGGGCCGTCTTCTTGTGTTTGTGCGCACCAGGCCGCCCATGAAGTCCTACACGGACCTGCGCGTGGAGGCCGAAGACGTAGAGGTGGCGTTCGGCGTCGGCCTCGAACCATCCTTCGGCCTGGTGCGCACCTCCCTGCTTTTTCCACCCCACACCACACGCTCCACCTCACCTGCGACGCGCTTGCCTTCGCAGAGCAGCATGCAACGACACCGCTGCCGCCCTGGCTGCTTGTTGCACGGCTAGTTTGCACCTGGCGATGGGTGTGCTCTGCGCGCCCACACTCGTGCCGCGTCAGAGCTGCTCAAGGCCATCAAGCGCAGATCAACGCGCCGTGTGTGGGCGTGATCATCCGTGTGCTCTGCGTGCTGCCCTTTGTGCGCGTGCGGTGTCAACCGCAGCTGGTCAAGGCCATCAAGCGCATCATTGCTCCCGACCTGCTCAACCCCGACGGCACCGTGCCCGCCTCGGCCTCGCCGCCCGCCATGCCGCCCTGGGACCGCATGCACTACATGTGGCGGGGCGCGCTCAAGTGCGTGCGCCGGGAGCAGCCGCTGCCAGCGCGCGCTGCAGTGTCCACACTGCTGAGCATGAGGGGCAAACAGGAGGGCTCGCTTCAGGCACCCTTTGCTTCTGAAGTTGTTCGTGCGTGGCAAGCGCCGCCTCACAACACACGACGTGGCGCAACCATGCCGTGAGCGTGACGTGGTGGCGGCGTGTGGCCGGTGTGTGGATGGCGTGCAGGGCCAACTTCCGCCGCTTCCGCTTCACCATGCTGGCGGGAACGGGCTGCATGCCCTCCTCACAGGACCCTTGCGTGCAGCTGTCGGCCACCACGCTGGCGCTCGCCGTCAACATGGGCCGGTGAGAACCCTAGCCCTAGGGTTGAGCCGGCGCCGCTGTCTCACCGACCGCCGCACACTCCGCGCATCATGTCGCACCTGGAGAAGCTGGAGGCGGGGTGGCTGTTGCCGGACGTTGGCGCTCGCAGGCTGGACGTGACGAGCACGGGCTTTGCCCTCATAGGGTTTGGCATCCCGCCCGGCGGCAGCCCCGGCGACCCGCTGCTGCTGCTGCCCTACCTCAACGTGCCGCTGCTGACGGCGCTGCTGCACACCACGTGGGTGGTGCCGCCGGGGCGCGACGCGGCGCAGCACCACGTGTTCCCGCTGCTCTACGCGCCGCCGCCGCCGGGCGCCGTGCAGGTCAGGCGCCGCAAAACGGGCCGCCGTCCGCCTCAGCTCCGCATTGTGTGCGGGGGACAGAGCGGGCAGCCGTCGGGGTCCTGCCTCGCAAAGGCGTTCGAACAGATGCACGCGGCACAGTGACGTGGCCAACTCTGAGGCGCAGCTGCTGGCTAAGCCCTAAGCCCTCGCCGTGCATGGTCCTGCGCAGGAGCGGCTGGACGTGCCGTCGCTCATCAAGTCCAGCGGCCTGGTGCTGGGCGTGGACATCAACTTCACCTCTGGTGAGCGCTTGCTGACCTGGCACGCTGACCTGACGCTTGCCTGAGGCAATCGCCATGCCCGGGGACTGGCGACTGAACCTGTTTGCGTGGCACGCTGCGCACACGCTGCAGACTACACGGCCGTGGGCTACCGCCACGCCGCCACCAGCGCCGCCGCCGCCGCCGCCACCGCCGCCGCCCCCGGCTCGCTCCCCGGCGGCGCGCCGCCGCCGGCGACGCCCGCCAGGGCTGTCGTCGGGCACGCCACGGGCGGCGGCGGCGGCGCAGGGCAGGCCAGCACTGGCGGCGGCGGCGGCGGCAGCGTGGTGGGCGCGGCGGTGCGGCATTTCGCCGCGGGGTGGCAGGCGCTGGCGCCGTCGCCGGTGCCCCGAGCCTACATTGGCGAGCTCCAGGTCAGGCAACGTCTGCCAGCTGTGCCGTTGAACACGCGTGCTGCACTTCTCCCCTCACATCGCCTGCGGAGTCGTTGCCGGCGTGGTGCGCACCTTCCTTTCCTTTCCTTTCGTTTTTCTTTCCTTTCGCTTTGCAGGTGGCCTTCATCCGCGTGCTGATACACCAGCTTGCCTCGGCGCCGCCCTCGCTGCGCGGCTCCATCAAGAAGCACCAGTTCTACGAGGCGCACCGCCCCACCGTCACGCCGCCCGCCTCCCCTGGCGGCGCGCCCAGAGGTGAATTGACCTCTTCACCGCCGCACCGCTTGAGCAGCAAGCTTTCGTTTGATTGCGGAGGCAGCAATGCAGCGTCAGAGGCGCGCGATGCCTGACTGCGTGTGTGGCGTTTTGCGTGCAGAGCCTGCGCTGACTCCAGCCGTGATCCTGAGCCGGCTGGACCTCAACGTTGGGTCGGACGTGCTGGAGATCTACCACGACGCGCAGGCACGTGTCCCCCGTCGCACATACTCGCGATGCTGGTGGCCCAGGTTGCCTCCCGCCCTTGCTCGGCGCGCCGTGTGTGCGGCCCGTGCTGCGCACGTGCCGCCGGCTGGCGACGCCGGGCAGCAGCTTGGGCAGAAATCGCGCCCTGTTCAGCGCAGGAAAGGCAGCATGCTGCTGGTTGCGCGTGATTCGTTGCTAGCTGCGTGGTCGCTGTACCACGGGTGCACGTGCAGGACCCCGAGGATCCGTCGGACTTTCTTTGCCTGCGCTCGCACGGCTTCAAGTTCGCCTTCAACGTGGCCTACACGCGCGCGCTGGGCTCCGTCATGCGCAACCTCAAGCCCACGCCACGGTGCGCTGCGGGCCGTGTTCTGCTACAGCGGCCGCCGTGGCGCAACGCCGTTGAGTCCCCGCGGCTCAGCGCGTCAGGAGGCACACGCAGAGGCCACGCTTGCCACCCGGTCACGCCTGCAGCGAGGAGCAAAGACGGTGCTGGTTGCGCAGGGCCGGATACTGTATACGCCTCACGCAGCTTGCTCTGCGGGTGTCACTTTGGGTGCGCTGGTGCAGTTGGGAGAACCGCCCCGCCGGCAGCAGCCTCAGCCTGGAGACGTCCGACCTTGTGTTGGCCCGGCCTGAGGACGCCGGCGGTCCGGGCGGCGGCGGCAGCGGCGGCTCTGGGACGCTGGGCGGCGTTGGGCTCGACGGCAGGCGGTCTGGTGCGAAGGCAGCGCCGCCCTTGCATTCCCTTCTTCTCGCTCGCAGGCTTTGGCCCCTTACCTGCAGTGCTAAAGCGGCGCGCTGCGCGTGCTGCGCAGGGCGGCTGGGCACCGCCAGCGCCGCCGCCGCGGCGCGCCACGCGCCGCCTGGGGACGGCGGCGCGCTGCCACAGGCCGGCGCCGGCGCCTCGCACCCTCCCTTTGGGGACGGGCTCATCTGCACGGCCAGCCGGCTGCAGCTGCGCCTGGCGCCGTCCAGCAAGGGCCCTCCGGCGCCGCCACCGCCGCCGCCGGCGCCCGGCGCCCCTCCGACGCCGCCCGCTCGCAGGTCCGCCTCTGCTGCCACACGCACAAGTGCTCAATGGCAGCACAGCGTGAATGGTGCTCCATGTGGCGAGTCGTGCGGAAGAGGACAGGAAACGGAAAACGTGGTCCATAATCTGCCCGCGTGCGCCCGCAGGCCGCTGCGGATGGTCGTGCAGGACATCCGCCTCTTTGGCACCGCGCTGCTGCGCGACACGCTCATGGCGCTGGGCATGCACCTCGTCGCCGCCTTTGCCCGGAGCCCCATCCCCCCGCCGCGCGCGCGCGCCGCCGGCCACTCCTCGCCCCGCGGCGGCGGCGGCGGCGCGCCCGCCTCATCTACCTCGCGCCAGCCGCAGGGCCCGCACGGGACGCAGCAGGCGGGGCTGGGCGCGGCGGGGGCGAGGCAGGCGCTGGCGCATGCGCCACACCTGTCAGCCGTGCGGCCGGGCTACGACCCTATGGCGTCCGCCCAGGCGGGCGACGCGGGCGAGGCGAGGGGCTTTGGCCGCAGCACCACCTTCCAACCGCCGCCCATCGGTGCGCTGGTTGCCTCAGGGGAGCCGACACAGCGTTGCTGCTGTCGTCGTCGTGCTGCATTTGCCTCCGCCTTGTGGCGCTCGGCAGGGCAGGAAGTTCGAGCGCTGTGCAGAGGCAGGTGGAGAGGGCTCAAATGGGCGCTTGTTGGGTTGTCGATGGCGCCTCGTGTTTTCGTGCGTGTGCAGAGGCGCTGCAGCAGCAGGAGGCGGCGCTGGTGGCGCAGCTCATGGAGGCGAGGGCGCGGCGCCTGGCCGGCGCGGACGCGTCGATCAAGGGCAGCGCCTCCAAGGACGGGCTCGACACCTTGAACAGCGCCCAGGAACCAGGTTCGAATCGCTTTTCGGGGTGCTGCCGGGTCGCGATCTGAAGTGCGTTGGTAGCGACTTCCATGCGACGAGCGTGGTGCTTTCGCGTTTGTTGCTGCTTCGCAGACCTGGCCTCCGTCAGTCAGGGTGACCCTAGCATGGCCGCGGGGGCGGACGACGCCGCGTCGAGCAGCGGGCTGCTGGCCCGCGGTGACTCGGCCGCCTCGCTCGGCAGCGGCTCGACCGCCGCGGCCCCGGCGCCGCAGCCCGCCGTCCCGCCGGCGGCGGCCGAGGACCAGCACGGCGGCAGCGCGACCAGCGCAGGCGGGCAGGACGGCAGCGGCGCCGACCAGGGGCAGCTGCTGTTCGAGATTGAGTTCGTCCGTGTGCAGGTTCGTGCGCCCTGGCCCTCCTGCTTTTTTCCGGTCGCTGTGCATCCAGCTGTTCATTCGTCTGGCTGTGAGTCAGGCCGCGACGGTCGGAACGACGCTGAATGCCGGCGCAGGTGGCGGTGGTGGCGGTCAACGGGGCGGGCGCCTTCCTCTTTGCCACCAACAGCGCGCGGCTGACGAGCGTGCTGGTGCCCGCCACGGGCACGCGCCGCCTCACGCTCGCCTTCACGCAGCTCCAGGCGAGTGGGGCCCCGGCGCCCGCTCCGTGCACACCCGCACGCGCTGGCTTCTCATCTCCTTCTCGTTCCCGAGAAGCCCTTCTCTCCTGGAGGCTCAATGTCACATCTTGCGCTGATCCCCGACGTCACGGCACCACACTGCTCTGCAGGCGTACGCCGTGAGGCAGCTGGGCGACCCCTACTCGCGCGCCGGCGCCGTGCCTTGGCTCTCAACGCTGCACGGCCGTCTGCAGCCGCCCGAGCAGCTTGCCACCGCCGGCGGCGGCGGCGGCAGCACGGCGGCGTCGGGCGGCGTCGGCGGCGCGGCGAACGCCGCCACCACCGTCATGAGCCCGTTCAACCTCGACGTCATCCACGCCAGGTGCGGCCTTTTGTGAGAGCACCAGCGCTGCAGTCAGCTGGATGGTTTGAGGGCATGGGCCTTGTGCGCCTGTGGCTGGGCATCCGCTTGGCGCTGTGTCGAGCGATAGGCCGTGCACGTGAGCACGTATGCGCAAGTGGGTGCAATGCTGTGGCTGGCTGTGCGTGTGCGCAGGCAGCTGGACGACCCCACGCAGCCGGGCGGCGCCGCGCACAGCCAGGGGCTCACCGTGGTGGTGCCCTCCATCGACGGCGTGCTAGAGCCCTGGCAGTTTGAGACGCTCATTGACGTCATACAGAACGTGCTCATCAGTCCGCTGCCCCAGGTCTGTCTTAAGCGCGGCGACCCACCACCCCTGCCTTCCCTTGGATCCTTTGGAGCTCCTTCAAGGCTGGTTGGCATGATAAGCGCCAGCGCCACGCGGTTTCACTGCTGCCCGCAGATTTCGCTGCTGCTGCCGGCCACCTCGCCGCGCCCCGTGCTGGACGGCAGCAGCGGCGTGCTGGCGGCGCGCGAGGTGCTGGCCTCGCTGACACAGCAGCTGGCGTGCCTGCACCGCGAGCTGCTGGCCGTGGCGCCCGCCGTGCTCACCACGCTGTGGGTGCGGCAGGGCGGCTCGCTGTCAGGTGCGCGCCGCCTCGCAGTGGTGGGCGGCAGCACGAGCCTGGCGCTGAGCACACACTGACGCCGCGCTGAGCTCACACTGAGGGGCAGTTTGGGAGATTGCGCGTGCAGGAGGGGACTGGGCCGGGCTTTCTCCCAGCCCGCACCAGCTCCTGTCGACGCTCATGGCCCCGCCGAGCAGCCTGTCTGGCGCCGCCAAGGCCAGGCAGCAGAGCCGCGAGGTGCTGCTGGTCTGGTGCCTCGACCAGGTGCGGCGCGACTCGTTTCGTCTCGCTTGCCGGCCACAAGTCGGAGGAGAAAGTCGCTGTTTCAGGTGGCCTCGTGCGCCAAGCGAGGGACGGCGTCGATGGATGGTGACGTCCTCGCGCTCGCAGGTCTCGGGCGCGGCGGAGAGCCTGGAGGCGGCGCGTGGCCTGCTCGCGCGCGAGGAGGCGCAGGCCGAGCTGCTGGCACGCAGCACGGCCTCGCTGGCCGACAAGCGCGCGCGCCGCGGCGGGCCGCTGAGCGCCAACATCCACCTGGGGCGCTTCCAGTGGGCGCTCAGCAACCGCCAGGGGCACGTGTTTGTCGCCGCCGAGCTGCAGGGGCTCGAGTACACGTCCGCGGTGGACAGGAACCACGTCGGTGAGTGCACGCTCTCGCGACATGACTCGCCGTCGACGACTCGAGACGAGTCGAGTTTCGTGTCGTGCCCATGTTTCGTTCTCAGGCACCACGCGCCTCCAGCTGCAGAAGATCTCGCTGCAGGAGACGGCGCCCAGCTCCACCGCCGCGGCCCCCAACGCGCCCATCGCGGGTGGGGGCACGGCCGCCGCCAAGCCGCCGCGGCAGGTGAGTTCCTCGCCGGCCCCACCCCCACTCCACCGCTTCATGTCCACGCAGCGAGGCTCTGCCTTACTGCTGGTGCGTCCACCGCAGGTGCTGAGCCTGTGGAAGCCGGGGGCAGCCAGCGGCACCAAGCCCGGCGCCGTCGTGGCCGCCAGTGGGCCCCAGCAGGTGATCAGCCCTCCCCAACCGCCCCTGGGGCTTCCCCACGTTTCTGCCACTCACGACGGCCGCGCGAAAGGCAAGCACCTCATACTGCCGCTGCATCATGGCCCTGCTCCTGCAGGGCATGGTGGTGGCTGACCCAGACCCCAGCGTGCGCGCTGGCGACCGTGACGCCACCGCCGCCGCCGCCACGTCGGCCGCCGCGCCTGCCGGCGGGCTTCAGGGCTCGGGCTGGGAGCACGAGTTCGCCTTCAGCATGGCGGCGGTGCACGGCGGCCTCGAGGCGCCCAACTTTGTCGTCTACGACCACATCGAGGTGTGTCGCATTCGGCTCTGGAAAGTCCTCGCCCAGCCTCACACGTTCACAGCGCGCCACCAGGCGATGGCTCTTTATGCGCGTCCCTCTCAGTCTTCATCGCCTGCAATTGCAAGTCTGCGTTGCCCTCCTCATCGTGCTGTACCGTGTGCACCCTCACCCGCAGGTGGTGCTGCACCCGCTGCAGATGCACCTCACGTACCAGCTAGCGCAGGCTCTGCAGGACTACTTTTCGCTAGACGACCAGCAGCAGGACAAACAGCCACCCGCCGACGCCGCCAAGCCGCCCGCCGCGCCGGCACCCGCCGCCGCGCCGCTGCCCGCCCGCGACGGCGGCCACGGCACGGGTGGCGGCGGCGGCGGCGGAGCGCCGGTTGTGGGGCCGCTGGCGGCGGCAGCGGCAACTAACGCGGCCGCCGCGCTCACGCCGCTGCCGCCGCTGCCGACCGGCGCGCCGGGCCACCCACACGCGGCGGGCGGCGCGGCGCGCGGCGGCGGCGGCGGGGACGGTGGCGGGGGCGCCGACGCACAGCTCGTGGGCGTGGGACAGAGCCCTGCACGGGGAGGGTGGTTTTCGCGGCGGAGCAACGCGGCGTCGGCGCCGACGGCGGGCGTCGGCCCAGGTGAGGGACAGGCGCTTCACAGACGCGTGGTGGGCCTTCGCTTTTGCCTCTTTGCTTGATTGCACAAGGGGACTGCACAGCACGAGTGTGGGGTGGACCCGAACCGAAACGCAGGGGCGGCGGCGGGCCCGGCGGCGGCGGCGTCCTCAGCAGCTCCGGGCCCGCTGCACGGCGCGGTGGCGGCGGTGGGCCGGCACCACCACGTGCAGTCATCGAGCGCCGGCGGCGGCGCGGCAGCGCCCGGAGGCTCCGCGCTCAAGTGGGGCTCCCAAGGTGCGGCCCGGTGCTGGCCGTTGCTGGATCCATTTGGGGCTGTGGGCACGCGGCCACAGCGACAGCGCGGCCTTGAGCGGTTTGCGAGGGCGGGGCAGCCAGCAGCTCATCGTTCGGCCATCAGCGCTCCCCTTGGTGTTCCTTTGGGCGACGGCTCTCTTTGCGGCACCCTCTGGGTGTTTGCTGCTTAGCCAACTGCCAGGAAGTGAGGTGGGCTGGGTGGGCGGACCCACGCACACGCGCACGCATCACGTGCTCCCGCGCATGCCTGCGGCGCGCAGACAACAGCGCGGGCGCCGGCGGCGCCGCCGGCCGCTCCCGCTCCCGCGCCC
>VFQP010003996.1_pt1 | contig 14278 bp, 18 predicted proteins | sample 3512351 | NCBI WGS metagenome assembly VFQP01 (sample SAMN10412372, study PRJNA504923) | tailings metagenome | isolation source: Relicate 1 Philex TSF1 revegetated site | place: Philippines: Tuba, Benguet | collected 2017-08-29 | reverse complement strand
TCATCACGTCGGTGGCGCGCTTGATGCCGTCCACCAGCGATTCGCGGCAGCCGTACAGGTTGTCGAACTTGCTCTTGGTGACCGAGTCGTTGACGTTGATGGCGCGCAGCATCAGCGTGCCCTTGGCCGACATCTCGTTCAGGCGGTGCACGCCGGTGGTGGTCTCTTCGGTCACGCCGATGATGTTCTTCAGGCGGCGGCTGTACCAGGTCGGGTCCACCTTCAGCTTGGCCTTGATGGCGGCGTGCAGGATCTTCTCTTCCTCGCTCTTGGCCTTGCCCAGCGCCTTGATGTCCTTTTCGGCCGCCGCACCCAGGTGCATCAGCAGCGTGGCGTCACCGCCGTCGTCCAGGATCATGTTGGGGCCGTCGTTCTTGCCCTTGAACTCGAAGATGCGGTGGGTGTAGTCCCAGTACTCTTCCAGCGACTCGCCCTTGACGGCGAAGACCGGCGTACCGTTGGCCGCGATGGCAGCGGCGGCGTGGTCCTGCGTGCTGAAGATGTTGCAGGAAGCCCAGCGCACCTCGGCACCCAGCGCCTGCAGCGTCTCGATCAGCACCGCCGTCTGGATGGTCATGTGCAGCGAGCCGGTGATGCGCGCGCCCTTGAGCGGCTGCTTCTTGGCGAACTCGTCGCGGATGGCCATCAGGCCGGGCATTTCGGTCTCGGCGACCTTGATTTCCTTGCGGCCCCAGTCGGCCAGGCCGATGTCGGCGATGACACAGTCGGTGGGAAGGACAGGAATGCGTGCGTTCATGGTTTGCTCCAAATCGTGTTTGAAAAAACCACTTGCCGCGGGGAGATGAAAAAACCGCTCACCGCACAGAAGTGGATGAGCGTCGTTGCGTGATGGGTTCCGAGCCTCGCGCCCCTGGTGGGCGCTGCAACGCTCCTCGGAATGGCGGGATTCTACCGCAGGGACCTGAACACGTTGATGGCGAACAGCAGCACCGACACGCCCACCACCAGGGACGACAGGCCCACCACCGGCTCCACCGCCGTGCGACCGGTCATCAGCACCGCCAGGGCGATCAGCATGACCGCCGCGCCCACCTGGTGCAGCCAGAACTGCACCCGCTCCAGCTTCGCGTTCAGGCGGCTGCCGAAGTGCAGCACAAAAAAGCCGATCAGCGCCATGGACGCCCAGCCCAGCAGGTTGATGTGGGCATGCACCGGCGCCAGGGTGTGGTCGTGGGTGGCACCCATGTGCAGCCCCAGGCCCACCCCGATGACGAAATACACCACCGCAGCCTTCAGCCAGGCCAATGCACGTTGTTCCATGTCAGTCCTCGCTCCGTGGGTTTGAAGGACATCAGCATAGTGAAATCCGGAAAATGTGCCAAATTGTTAAAACCTGCTGCAAAACACCCTGCGCTATCCTCGCCCCCCATGCTTGACCTGACCCAGTGGCCCACCGACGAACGGGCCCGCATCGTCGGCGTGTTCACCGACATCGACGACACCCTCACCCACGACGGCGCAATAGAACCCCAGGCCCTTGCGGCCCTTGGCGCGCTGCGACAGGCGGGTCTGCACGTCTTCGCCATCACCGGCCGCCCGGTGGGCTGGAGCCTGCCTTTCGCGCAGGGCGAACAGGCCTGGCCGGTGGATGCCATCGTGGCCGAGAACGGCGCCGTGGCCCTGCTGCCCGGCGGAGAAAAGCTCTACCTGCAAGGCGAAGCCGAACGCGTGGCGAACTTCGCCCACCTGCAGCGCGTGCTGGCGCAGGTGGAGGCCGAGGTGCCCGGCGCCCGCCGCGCCACCGACAGCCCCGGCCGCGAGACCGACATCGCCATCGACCACAGCGAATTCACCACGCTGGACGACGCCACCATAGACCGCGTGGTGGCGCTGATGCGCGCCCAGGGCCTGAAAGCCACGGTGAGCAGCATCCACATCAACGGCTGGATGGGCGAACACGACAAGCTCGCTGGCGCGCGCTGGATGCTGCGCGAACGCCTGGGCCGCGAGCTGGACGGCGAGCTGGACCGCTGGGTCTACATCGGCGACTCCACCAACGACCAGGTGATGTTTGCCCACTTCCCGCACAGCGTGGGCGTGGCCAACATCGCACGTTTCGTGCCGCAGCTGCAGCACCTGCCGCGCTACGTGACCCGCGCCGAACGCGGCCGGGGGTTCGCCGAGCTGGCGCGGGCGCTGCTGGAAGCCAGGTCATGAGCGAGCACCCGCTGCCCGCGCACGGCCCGACCGGTGCGCGCCCTGAGCACGCCGGCCGTGGCCTGGTCGCCATCTTCGGCTCCACCTTCTTCGAGCTGGTGGGTTACTTCATGCTCGCGCCGCTGCTGCTGCTGCGCCTCAAGGGCGACGGCGTGTCCACCGCGCTGGCCGGCGTGTTCGCAGCCACCGGCTGGGTCGGCATCTTCCTCATCACGCCATTCGCCTCGGCCATCACGCAGCGGCTGGGCCGGCGCGGCACCTTCTGGCTGTCGGCCGCCGTACCCATGTTCTCCACGCTGGGCTACACGCTCACCAGCGCGCTGCCGCTGTGGTTCGTGTTCTCGCTGTTCGGTGGCATGTCGTCGGGCCTGCGCTGGGTGCTGGCCGAAGCCGTGGTGGCCGAGTTCTCGCCCTCGCACCAGCGCGGGCGCTACGTCGGCATCTTCGAGACCATGGTGGGTGCCACCTTCGTCATCGGCCCCGTGCTGCTGGCGACACTGGGCGCCCAGAGCGACACCGCCCTGTGGGCCGCGCTGGCCTTCATTGCCACCGGTTTTGCCTGGAGCCTGCTGATACCACCGCTGCCCCGCGCCCACGACGCCGAAACCGCCGCCGTGGGCTGGCGCGGCGTGTGGCACGCGCTGCGTGCGCACCCGGTGTTCATGGCGGTCGGCTTCGTGGGTGGCTTTTTTGAGAGCGGGCTCACCTCCATCCTGCCGCTGTATGGACTGGTGCTGGGTCTGGGTGCCGCCGCCGCCGCGCTGCTGGTGTCGGCCAGCGGGCTGGGCAGCGCCCTCATGATGCTGCCCGCCGGCATGCTGGCCGACCGGCTGGCGCACCACCCCAGGCAACGCTGGGGCGATGGCGCCCAGGTGCGCCGCCGGCTGATGCGCTGGTGTGCCATCGTCACACTCGCCGCCACGTTGCTCATTCCCTTCGTGGCCGGCACGCCGTGGCTGGCCGCACCCGTGGCCTTCCTGTGGGGTGGCGCGGGCGGTTGCCTCTACACGCTGGTGATGATCGACATCGGCTACCGCGAACAGGGCATCACCCTGGTGAACAGCACCGCCGTGCTGGTGATGTCGTACACGCTGGGCGGCGTGCTCGCACCCGTGCTGGGTGCGGCCGCGCTGCAGTGGGCGCCGGTGATCGGCTTTCCGGCGCTGCTGGTGCTGGTGGCCGGCGCCGGCTGCTGGCTGCTGCGCCGGCTCTGAAGGTGGCGTCGCTAGCCACGCAACACGTTCAGCAGGAAAGCGCCGACCGCCAGCACCACGAACACCATGAACAGGATCTTCGCGATGCCTGCGGCGCTGGCGGCAATCCCTGAAAAACCGAACACCGCCGCAACGATGGCGATGATGAAAAAGACGACGGCGTAGTGCAACATGGCAGGCTCCTCTGTCAGGGGTTGGGGTGTTGAAAATCTTACGGTCGCCCCGTCATCCGGTCGGCAGGACCCACACCCGTCGTGGCGTAGGCCCGTGGCTCGATCTTTTGTAAGACAAGGCTTACAAAGCCGCTCATACCCTTGGACCAGGGCCTGCCACGGCGCCTTGTCCTACACACAAAAGCGCGCTTGTCCGATGGCTGGCGCCCCCATCGCTCCCTAGACTGGCCACATCGGACTTGCCATGCAGGCAGGCCGGTACAGCCCGTTTCACGGTACCCGCTCCGGTGCACGCCGGGGCCAACAACCAGGAGCCAAACATGACCCTCACGCGCCACACCTTCGCTGCTGTCGCCACCGCCATGGCCGTCGCGCTCGCCTTGCCAGGCTGCGCGGTCAGCCGGGGGCAGTCCACGGTCGGGGAATACATCGATGACGCCTCCATCACGACCGCCGTCAAGTCGCGGTTCGTGGAAGCCAAAACCGTCAGTGCGGCGGCCATCAGCGTGGAAACGCTCAATGGCGAAGTCATGCTCTCGGGCTTTGCACGGAGTGCCACGGAAAAGTCCGATGCCGAGCGGCTGGCCCGCGATGTGAAAGGCGTCAAGCAGGTCAAGAACGAGATTGCGATCCGTCCTTGACACCTTCCTCTCCTCACCTCAGACCCTGAAAGGATCCACCATGAACAAAGATCAACTCGAAGGCAACTGGAAACAGCTCAAAGGCAAAGTCCGTGAGCAGTGGGGCAAGCTGACCGACGATGACCTGGACGTCATCAACGGCCGCCGCGAACAGCTCGCTGGCAAGCTGCAGGAACGCTACGGCTACGCCAAGGAAGAAGCCGAAAAATTCATCAACGAATGGGACCGCGAACAAAACAGGCACTGACGCGCCGTCTCACCGACCTGACGCCGGGCACCCGTTCCGTGCTCAGGTCTGTACCGGATGCGCCACCGGCGCATCCGGTTTTTTGTCTTCAGATTCAGGCTCCAGCGGCACCGTGGCCTCTATCCGCGTACCTGCACCCGGGCCGGACACGATGCGCAACGTGCCTTCCACCGAGCTGACCCGAAAGCGCATGCCCGCCAGACCGTGGGCCGAAGTTCGCACCACCTGCGGGTCGAAACCCACACCGTCGTCCGCTATCACCAGGCAGGCGTTCTGGCCCTTTGCGTTCAGACTCACACGCACCGTCCGGGCCTTGGCGTATTTGACGACGTTGGTCAGGCTCTCCTGCACCAGGCGGTAGCAGGTCAGTTCCAGTTCGTCGCTCAACGCCACCTCCTGCACATCCACTTTCACCTCAATGCCACTGCGCTGCGCAAACTCGCGGCACAGCACCTCCAGCGCCGTGGGCAACCCCAGGTGCGACAGGGTGGACGGCCGCAGGTCTTCGATGATGCGGCGCTTGAGCGCAATGCCTTCGTCCAGCGTTTGCGCGAGGTGTTCGATGCGCTCGCCGAACTCCGGGCTCATGTCCGGCTTGCGGCGGCGGATGCGCGCGAGGTCCAGCTTGGCCACTGTCAGCAGCGCGCCCAGCTCGTCGTGCAGTTCGCGCGCCAGGTTCTGGCGCTCGTCCTCGCGCGCGCGCTGCAGGTGGCGCGCAATCTCCGTGATTTCCCGGGTTCGGATGACCACTTCCTCCTCCAGCCGGTCGTTCTGGCGCTGCAGGGCCTGGCGCTGCAACGCGCGCTCCTCGGCCACCCGCCGGCCCTGCTGCACGTACAGGCCCAGCGACAGCAGGATCAACACCGTCAGCATGGCAATGCCGAACCGGCTCTGGTTCAGGGTCTCGCTCAGTGCGCCCTGCTCCTGCACGATGTTGCGCTGCTCGGCCTGGGACAGCCGCTCAAGCTCCGCCTCCAGCGCCCGCATGAACTCCTTGCCAAGGCCCGCCGCCATCAAGGCCACGGCCGCGTCCAGACTGCCGCCTTCGGCGAGTTGAACCACCGCATCCAGCTCGGACAGCTTGCGCTGCGTCAGCTCCACGATCTCGGTCAGTTCGGGCGTCGGCCCGTTCGCGCCCTGGTAGAGCTCGCGTGTTGCCTCCATGTAGCGCCGCGTCTCGGCAACCGCCTGTGCATAGGCGGTGCGGTAGTCCGGTTGGCGGGTCAGCAGAAAACCGCGCTGGCTGGTTTCCGCCTGCAGCACCCACAGCCGCAACGACTTCAACGCGTTGTGCTGCTGCGTGATGCGTTCGCTGTCCTGTATGCCCGCACGCGCCCGCTGGTAGCTGACCTCGCTCACGATGACCAGGGCCAGCGTCACGGCCAGAATGAAATACAGCCCCCAGCGTCTGCGGTAGGCACCATCGGTGGTCTGAGACCCTGCCATCCAGACTCCTCGCTAGAATGGTTAAAACGCTCGGCATCGACGGCGTTGAGCGCTCCTGCAACCACGATGCCATGGAATGCTGCCACCATGATCCGTGTTGCCATCGTCGACGACCACGCCATCGTACGCGCGGGACTGCGGCAGTACCTGTCCGAACAGACCGACCTGTCCATCGCCGGCGAAGCCGCCAACGGCAAAGAGGCGTTTGAACTGGTCCGTACGGGTACGGTCGATGTCCTGCTGATGGACCTCTCCATGCCCGACCAGAGCGGCGTGGACGTGTTGCTGGCCCTGAAGGCCCGGCACCCCGAACTGCCCATCCTGATCCTCAGCGCCTTCCCTGAAACGCACTATGCCACCACCTTGCTGCGCCAGGGCGCTTCGGGCTACCTCAGCAAGGAATGCGACCCCGACGACATCGTGCAGGCCATACGCACGGTGGCGGGCGGGCGCAAGTACATCACGCCGGTGGTGGCCCAGCTGCTGGCCGAAGAAATCAGCGCCCCGAACGACCGACCCGCACACGAGCAGCTGTCCGAACGGGAGCTGCAGGTCTTTTTGCGGCTGGCACAAGGCGGCACCGTGGGCCAGGTGGCCGAGACGCTGAGCCTGAGCGTCAAGACCGTCAGCACCTACCGCACGCGCGTGCTGGAAAAGCTGAAGGTGCAGACCAACAGCGACCTGACCTACTACGCGCTCAAGAACGGGCTGATCCAGTAGGCGCCGCACCGGCTGCCAGCGTGGCGCAGTGCTCGATGAGGGCCTGGAACTCGGCCGATTTGTCGAACACCTGGCTGGCCCCCAGCCGCAGGCAATGCGAGCGCATGTCCTGCGAGGTGTGGTTGCTGAACACCACCCGGTCCATGGTGGCACCGGCCCGCTGCAGGGTTTTCAGCACACCAATGCCCGAGCCGTTGCGCAAGACGATGTCCACGATGGCGATGTCGCACCCATGGTCGCCCTGACCCAGCCACTGCACGGCGTCCCCTTCACTGTCGGCGTAGCCGATGACCTGAAGGAGTTCGGTTTCTTCCAGCGCGGCGATGAGGCTTTCCCTGATCACCGGGCTGTCTTCAACGATGAAGGCTTTGAGACGGGACATGACACAGGCTGGAAACGCCAAAATTCTAGGGGGCGCTCCACCGTTTGTACATGCGCTACGGCTGTTGGTTCCCGGTGCCAGCCGCTGGAGGCCGCACCGGCTCCGAAGCCAGCTCGGCATCACACCCCACACCCGACGCGATCCAGCGGCGCACCAGCCAGCGCCACAGCGGTTGCCGCGCATCAGCGAGCACGCCGCAGTGGTAGCGGCAGTTGGTGGCATCCCAGCGCAGCGCTGAGCAGGCCCCCCTGCGGCGGCGAGACACCACCACGCCCAGCGGGCACGGTTCGCTCAGGCAGCACAGCCCACAGCCATTGCAAGGTGCGCCTAGCGCCGGCTTCGGGGGCGCCTCGGGCTGCAGGTACACGACGCGCGGCTGGCTCATGCGCCCCTCACCAGCGCAGTGCCCAGCGCCCCGCCAGCGCGCCCAGGCCGGCACACACGGCCATGCCCAGCACGTACCACACGGCCAGGAACGGGGCCGCCATTTCGGGGCAGTGCAAGGCGTACACGCTGGCGCCCACCGCACCGGCCAGCCAGCCGGCCGCCGCACCTGTGGCCACCGGCCGCGTGGGCGCCAGGCCGCGCAAGGCCCAGAACAGCGCCACGCCCACCGGCAGCGCGGTGGCCACCACGTTGAACACGCAGGTGCGCCAGGTCTGACCCAGCACCAGGTCGGCCCGCGAGTCGGGCGCGGCCGTGGCCAGCACCACCGCTGCCCACGCCCACAACAGCCCCACGGGCAGCACCAGCCCCCGGCGCCAGCCGGGCGGCACGCGGGCACCCGGGTGCCCCAGCCGGAACACCACCACCAGCGCACACACAGCCACCGCCAGCGGCATGGCCAGCTTCACGGCAAACGGTGTGGTGAATGCCACCTGGGCCAGGTCGGCGCGCACGCCATAACCCCCCGCCACCCAGGCCAGCGCCAGCAGGCCGCCCACCAGCAGGGCCAGGCCCAGGCGGCGTGCGCCCACATGCCGGGGCACGGGGCTGGCGTCGGCCGCCAGCAGCCCAATCAGTTCATCGGTTTTCATGCAAGTCCTTTCCATTGCCGTGCCAGCGCCTTCAGGCCCCGGTGCACGCCCACCTTCACCGCCGATTCGCTCATGCCCGTCAGCTCTGCCGTCTCCTGCACCGACAAGCCTTCCAGCTTGGTGTGCTGTATGGGCAGGCGCTGGTTGGCGGGCAGCTGCTCCAGCATGCGGCCCAGGTCGCGCCGCGCGGCGCCGGCCTCGTGGTCGTCGGTGGCAAACACGGCCAGCTCGTCGTCCAGCGGTTCGTTGAGCGCGTCGTGGCGCTCGCGCCGCCGCCACAGGTCCACCAGCTTGTAGCGCGCCACCGCGTGCACCCAGGCCGTCAGCGGCTCGCCGCGCCGGTAGGTCTGGCGCTGGGCGTGCACGGCCATCAGGGTTTCCTGCACCAGGTCTTCCACCTCGTCGGGCAGCTGCTGCAGGCGGCGGCGGAAATAGCCCCGCAGCAGCGCCCCCAGGCGCTGCAGAAAACGGTGGTAGGCGGCGGCATCGCCGTCCAACCCCGCCAGAAAAAGGCCGTGCAGCTCGTGCTCCGTCGCGGTCACGGGGTCTATTCGTGTCATGGCCCCCGAAGGTTACAGCGGCGCCGAAAAATAAATCCACACGATTTTTTGTTTGGGCTGTAACCCGCGCCGCATCCGCTGCGAACTACCCCCCGGAACGTAACCGGCTGGTCGGTGCGTCCATCAACCCAACGGAGCCACACATGAAATCGTCCACCCTGAGCCTGACCCTGGCCACCCTGGCCGCCCTCTCCACCGGTGCCGCCCTGGCACAGGCCAACATGCCCGACGCCAAGGCCCCCAGCGCCAAGGAACGCTGCTACGGCGTGGCCATGGCCGGCAAGAACGACTGCGCCGCTGGCCCCGGCACCACCTGCGCCGGCACGTCCAAGATGGACTACCAGGGCAACGCCTGGAAATACGTGCCCGCCGGTTCCTGCGTGGGCATGAAAACGCCCAAAGGCATGGGTTCGCTGATGCCCATCAAGAGCTGATCGCGATGTCTCAACCGCTCGGCGCTGGCCTGGGCCTCAAACCGGAGCACTTCGACGCCGCGTGCGAGGCACGCGCGCCGGGGCTGTGGTTCGAGGTCCACCCCGAAAACCACCTGGTGGCCGGCGGCCCGCGCCTGGCCTGGCTGGAGGCCGTGCGCGAGCGGCATCCGCTGTCGCTGCACGGCGTGTCGCTGTCGCTGGCCGGCCACGAGCCGCCCGATGGCGCACATCTGCAGCGGCTGGCCGCGCTGGTGCAGCGCCTGCAGCCCGCGCTGGTGTCCGAGCACCTGGCCTGGAGCCGGCTGGGCCCGCACTACGCGCCCGACCTGCTGCCCTTTGTGCGCACCCACGAAGCCCTGCAGCGCATCGCCTCCCACATCGGCCAGGTGCAAGACCACCTGCAACGCCGCATTGCCATTGAAAACCCGTCGCACTACCTCACGCTGCCCGGGCACGACTGGGACGAGGTGGACTTTTTGCACGAGCTGGTGCGCCGCACCGGCTGCGGCCTGCTGGTGGACGTGAACAACGTTTTCGTTTCCGCCCACAACCTGGGCACCCACGCCCACCGCTGGCTGGACCGCGTGAACGCCGACGCCGTGATGGAAATCCACCTGGCCGGCCACCACGCCGACCCGGCGCTGGACAACGGTCGGCGTACCGGCCTGTTGATTGACGGCCACGACGCCCCGGTGGACGAAGCCGTGTGGCAACTCTACGAACACCTGGTGGCCCGCACCGGCCCGCGCCCCACGCTGATAGAGCGCGACGGCAACCTGCCCAGCTTTGACACCCTGATGGCCGAGCGCGCCCGCGCCCAAGGCACGCTGAGCCAGCCGGCAGAGGCCACGGCATGAACCTGGCCAGCTTTCAGCACGCCTTCTGGCAAGACCTCTGGAGCGCCACGCCCAGCGCCGAACACGCCTGGGCCACACAACCCGGCTTTGCGGTGTACCGCAACACGGTGCTCAAAGGCTGTGTGGACAACCTGCTGGCGCTCTACCCCGCCGTGCGCCACCTGACGGGTGACGACTGGCTGCAGGCCGCGGCGCTGGATTACGCCCGTGCCCACCCACCCGCCGACGGCCGCCTGCACGCCTACGGCGAACACTTCCCCGCCGCCATAGCCCACGCATTGCCCCCCGGCGAACTGCCCTGGCTGCACGAGGTGGCCCAGCTGGACCGCCTGTGGATGGCCAGCCACCTGGCCGCCGATGCGCCCAGCCTCACCCCACAAGACCTGGCCACACTCGCGCCCGACACACTGGACACCCTGCGGCTGCACCTGCACCCCAGCACCCACTGGCACCACAGCGCCGCGTGGCCCGTGTTCCACCTGTGGCAGGCCGCCCGCGAGGCCCACCCCGACCCCAACCCGCCCCACTGGCAAGCCGAAGGCGCCCTGTTCACCCGACCCCACGGCGCCGTGCTGGCCATGCCCATAGATGCCACCGCCCACACCCTGCTGACGGCCTGCGCCGCCGGCCACACCCTGCCCGAAGCGCTGGCCACCACACAGACCCAGCACCCCGCAGCCGCCCTGGGCCACACGCTGGCCACACTCGTCACACAAGGCGCCTTCACGGCGATAACACCATGAACCCCACGCTGTCACACACCCCAAGCCTCACGCAACGTGTCACCCAGACCCTGGAACGCTGGATCAGCCACGACCTCATCGCGCTGGCCGCGCGCATAGGCATAGGCGCCATCTTCTTCATATCGGGCCGTACCAAGGTGGAAGGCTGGCTGACGCTGACCGACACCACCTTCCTGCTGTTTCGCGAGGACTACGCGCTGCCGCTGATACCACCCGAATGGGCCGCCTACCTGGCCACCTGGGCCGAACACCTGTTCCCCGTGCTGCTGGTGCTGGGCCTGGCCACCCGGCTATCGGCCGCCGCGCTGCTGGGCATGACGGCGGTGATCCAGTTGCTGGTGTACCCCTCGGCGTGGCCTACACACCTGACGTGGGCGGTGCCGTTGTTGTATTTGCTGGGACGGGGGGCGGGGAGGGTGTCTGTGGATTACTGGCTGGGGCGTCGGGCGTTCAATCCTGCCCCAGCCCCAGCCTCGCCTGCCCGGTGACAACGTCTTACCAGACCCGGTTTGCGAGGCTGGCCCCCTCTATGGAAGGTGCAGGCATCACGTCTTTGCTGGCGGTGCCACGGCGGGCGCGCCTTGAAACTGCTCAAGTGTCTGATCGACGCAAGCCCAATCTGGCGCACTTGCCACCCAGATGTTTGTAGTTGGCTTGACCACCGATGGCTCGTCCAGAGTGCCAACCCGAACGACCGTAAGTCCCGGACGGCCGCTTGAATCAGAAAACAGCTGTGTGCCGCAGTTGGTGCAAAAGCGACGGGTCACTGTGTTGCCACTATCGGCCTTCTTCTCGTGCTTTCCTGGCGATCCGGAAATCTTGATGGCCTCACTTGGAAAGAGAACGTTGACAGTGCCGTTGGATGAGATTCGCTGGCAATCCCTGCACCAGCAGACCCTAGATGGACCTGCATTGGCTGAGATTTCGTAACGGACCTGACCGCATAAACAACCACCAAAAAATGACTGCATGTGAACTCCTTGCTTGCCTTGCTCCATTGCTCTTGTGATGCCTAACGTTAGAGCTAAGCTGCTCACGGAGGCAAGTGCTGTAGCGGGTCAGCTTGAGCGAGGGGTTAGGCTTTTCTCTAAGAAATGTCGTTGAACTCCTGCGCATAGATGACGACAGTGTTCTCGTCTTCCGCGATGGCGTTCCGTTTGTAGAGATCGGTCAGTTCAGCGTACGTTAGGTAGCGTGAGCCTATCTTTCCCTTGTTGAACAACTGCTCGAACATCTCATTGGACAAAGAGATGTTACGCATCTTCTTGTATTCGAGCTGAGGCTTTCCGCGCGCACTCCTCGAGCAAGCGTCATGAATTCTGCAAAGGGGAATATGCTCGCCCGTTGACACAAAGCTTTGATCCGGGCGTTGAAGTTTGTCCGTTGGCCTGAGAAACGCGGCGCAGCACGGAAAGCGATAAGGGTTGGTAGTGTCGTCAGGTTCACAGACTTTATCTTCGCAAGTAAAAGCACGAAGTCGGTCAATTTGACCAAGCATCCTGGGCTCGGTCATGAGCAGCGTCTTATCTTCCCAGATCTTGTACTGCACCACGACTATGCTGGCCCTTTCTTCCGACGGGAGATGGCGTTCATAAATGATGTCGGCGCCAGTGACATGCTCCGGTTTGTCGGGATGAAGGACACGAACTCTCAGGATGCTCGAATCCGGTAACTCGAAGTCTCTGAAAGACTTGCCCGACCGCAACGTTGGGACAGTCCGCTCTACCGACAGAGCGTCTCTGAAGATCAGTTGATTCTCACTGTGCGGCACTGGGTTCAGCTCTGCCTCTGCGGCAACAAAAATTGTCAGTCGACGCTTGAGTTGATCCGTCTTTGCTCGTTCCTTATTGTTTGACTTCGAGATCTCGAGCAGATCCTTGAGTTCGGCAATATCCGCCTGCAAAAGACTGAGAGCGGTGATGTCCTTAGCTTGCTTGATGGACTTTAACTGCGCTTTCTGTCGATACTCCTTGACAATGTCGCTTTCGCGTTCGCGCCTAAGTATGCTCGAATCAGCTCCAAGCATTGCAGGGTATAACTCCCCGCCAAACTCAAGCGCATTGTCATAGGTCGCCTTCGCGAGATCTCCATTTGCGGCAATCTTTACCATCCCTCTCACTGCGTTGAGGGTTACCCATTCAGCGTCAAGCCGATTGTTGTTCTGCATTTTTTAGGTGATGCTCTATGACAGTGGAATGAGAAGCCTAACGTTTGACTTAAGCGGCGCGCCATAGGCATGTCCGCTTGAAGGAAGGGTTAGGCCTCGCGCAGAACATGCAAGGCCAGCTCCGAAATAGATAGAAACTCCACACGTTCGGGAGGCGGATGCAGCGTCAGCGTATTCGTCTTTGCTTTTGACTTGTCGAGAATGGGAAGGAAGTGCTCATGCTTCCAGAAGTAATACCTATCGAAGGACCGGTTTGCAGCAACCCAGTATTCGGGTTTGTACGCTCCGGAGCCGGAGCTGCGCCAGGCGATCAACTGGCTTTGCATAAGCAAAGCCTTCCCTTCGTTCTCGATAATCTTGGCTTCAATGAGAGTTCGATTGTCTGAGCCCAGCAACGTAAACCATAGGTCGGGCAGTGCCGCATCCGCGAAGCGGCCCGCCTTCGTCGCAGTGCTAGCGGCTTGACCATCCAAGCTGATGAAGATGTCCTTTTTTGTATCAATGAACGGCGCTATGAAGCGATATAGCTCCGCGACGAGTCTGTGCTCTTGTTTCATGCGCGATGAGAGTTCTTGAGAGGCCTAACGTGCAATATGCACCTTCAAAGGTGCATATTCAGTTTGATTGGTGTGTATATCCCGGCACATTGTTGACCATCACCTTGTTTCGTATAGCCCGGTAACGGATATCGGGCCAACTGCACACGCCCATAAGTGTTACAAAGCAGCAATCGCAGGATATATCACTTTTCTCAACCCGGCCAGCGCATTTCCCCTGCCTTCACACCCCCCGCCCCAACACCGGCCCCAACGCCACCCCGGTGTGCGTCCCCAACCGCACCACGGCCTCAGGCGCCGCCGCAGCCACCACACGCCCACCGCCCGCGCCGCCTTCCGGCCCCAGGTCAATCACCCAGTCGGCTTCGGCAATCACGTCCAGGTCGTGTTCGATGACCACCACCGAATGGCCGCCGTTCACCAGGCGGTGCAGCACGTGGATGAGTTTTTCCACGTCGGCCATGTGCAGGCCCACGGTGGGTTCGTCCAGCACGTAGAGGGTGTGCGGCGATTTCTGGCCGCGCCGGCCCACGTCGTCGCGCACCTTGCTGAGTTCGGTTACGAGCTTGATGCGCTGGGCCTCGCCGCCACTCAAGGTGGGTGAGGGCTGGCCCAGGGTGAGGTAGCCCAGGCCCACGTCTTTCAGCAGCTGCAGCGGGTGGGCGATGTTGGGCATGGACGCGAAGAAGTCCACGGCTTCGTCCACCTCCATCTGCAGCACGTCGCCCACGCTTTTGCCGCGCCAGGTGACGGCCAGGGTCTCGGGGTTGAAGCGCGCGCCGTGGCAGGCCTCGCAGGGCACTTTCACGTCGGGCAGGAAACTCATTTCAATGGTGCGCACGCCCTGCCCTTCGCACACGGGGCAGCGGCCCTCGCCGGTGTTGAAGCTGAAGCGGCCCGGGCCGTAGCCGCGCGCCTTGGC
>VFQP010003995.1_pt1 | contig 14280 bp, 14 predicted proteins | sample 3512351 | NCBI WGS metagenome assembly VFQP01 (sample SAMN10412372, study PRJNA504923) | tailings metagenome | isolation source: Relicate 1 Philex TSF1 revegetated site | place: Philippines: Tuba, Benguet | collected 2017-08-29 | reverse complement strand
CCGCAACCGCTGCTGACAGCCGCCGCCTATGGCGATATCCCCGCGCTGCAAAAGCAGCTGGAAAAAAAGCATGTCAGAAACAGCATCAACGTGGCTGACGGCGCGGCAATGACGGCGCTGCTCTATGCCGTGCAGAACGGATATGAAGAAGCCGCCGCCCTGCTGCTGCACCATGGCGCGACGCCCGACTGCGCCAACAATCAGGGCACCACGCCGCTGATGTATGCGTGCGAAAAATCCCTGAGCGGCGCGACCGAAAAAATGCTGACCATCGGCGTCCATGATATCGACGCGCAGGAAACATCGTCGGGCGACACCGCGCTTATGAAGGCGCTGCGTGCCGATCATGGCTGGGCGGCGTGCCGGTTGCTGGATCTTGGCGCAAAAACCGACGTGGCCAATAACAAGGGCGAGACCGCCGGCAGCATCGCCCTTGAATGCCTGAACCCGCGCGACTACGCCCGCTTTGCCGATATCATGATCCGGCACCAGCGCGCCCGCGAGGATGCCGCCACAGCCGCCCGCGAGAAAGCCATACGCGAGGGCAGCACCCTACAGCGCGACATCCGCACGGCACCCGTCATCCAGCTGCGCCCGCGTATGCCAAAGAATTGATATTGCAGGGTTAATTAGGGGGAAAAACCCTTTGACAATCCATCTTATGGCAATATACTGAGCCTCTGTTTTTTCAGGAATTTTTCGGCGCCGGATTCGTAAGTCCGCCGCCCATGCGATAGAGACGAAAGGCACGTATATGAGCGTCAGCTATGAAGGCAAATCCCCCGGCAAGCTCTGGTATTTCTGGCAGAAGACCAAAGGCATTTTCGCAACCAAACAGCAAAAGCCGCTGGTCAGCGCCACCACCGGGACGGGCGCGGGCGCAACCGCGACCTATCTGGTCACGCAGCAAATCGGTTTTGTGCTGGCCTATCTGCCCATCGCCACGGCAGGTCTGGGCGGCATGGCCGCGTATCAGGCGTTTCGCGCCATTCGCCCGTCTGAGGGCGACATTAAAAAACGCGTCTCTTCGCAAGACCGCTGGGTCAGCGCCGCAAAATACGCGGGCGCGGCGGCGGCAGCGTTTTTGCTGACACCGATGCTGACGACGTGGGTGTCGGTCGGCGCGGTGGCTGCGACGGGATATTTCGGCCTGCGCACGTACCGCAGCTGGCAAGAAGGCGCCAAGTCGATGTCTGTGCGCAACTATGTGCGCGATCAGGAAGCCGCATGGCTGGATCACAAGAAAAACGGCGGATTTAAAAACGCGGTGCGCCGTTTGAAAAACCGTATCAAGACCGCTGCATTGCAGGGCGGTAAATGGGGCGGCTTCACGGCTGCTGCCGCAGGCCTTGTCGCCAGCGGCCTTGCCGCCGCGCAATATGCGGGTGCAGCCATTCTGCCTGCCGCCGCCAGCGGCAGCATTGTGGGCGCGATCACGACCGCGGGCGCAGCCATCGGCATGGGTGCAGCCGCCGCAGTATATGGCGCTGTTGCGATTGCCGCCGCGATTGTTCCGGTGGGTATCGTGGCCGGCTTGATCTGCCGCAACAAACTGCGCGAAGGCGCGCCCGCCAACGATAACGCCAGCGGCCGCAAGCCTTTCTACAAACCGCTGTCGGATGACATCACCGCAGATGTACGCAAACCGTCCGCGCAGCCCGCGCCTGCGCAAAAACTGACGCAGACAGACGCCAGCGCCAGCTTCAACGCAGATGCGCCGCCGCCTACGGCGGAAGAAAAACCTGCAGCGCCCGCGGCGAAACCGGCACTGGACCCGGAAAGACAGAAAGCGGCAGAAGCGCGCGCCGCCGCCCGCCGCAGAAAATAAACGGCCGCAAGGTAACAACAAAAAACCCGCCAGTTCGTGGCGGGTTTTTTGTTGGCCGGCATGCATCCGAAAATCATCCGCGCCCGACGATGGCATAAATCGCCATGATATCGCTGCGCGCCACAATAATTTCGCTGGCGGGGTTGAATATCTGCACGCGCAAGGCCTGCGCATCGGCCGACAAAAGACGGCACACCGAAAACGCGCCGCCATGCTTGACCAGCACGACATCCTGCGCGGGGACGGCAGGGCGGTGCGGATGCACATAAATAATCTCGCCCGGAAAATAGCGCGGCGACATGCTGTCGTCGCCCATATAAAGCGCAAAGGCCTGCCGGATGCCCGCCTGCGCGGGGTGGCGTGCCGTCCAGTCAATCGCGGCATCGCCGCCCTGCACATCGCGCACGGGCACAGGCGACATGGCATCGGGCAGCGCGGGCGGCGCGGGCATGGTCATATCCGCTTGGGGCACATCGGACAGCCCGCGCGGGCGTGGTACGGGCGCGGCATCCGCCCCCAGATCCAGCCGCTGGCCGAGGTACGCCTCTATCACCGGGATTTCTTCGGCCATGATGCCGCGGCGGCCATTGAGCATGCGGTTTACCGCCGCAGGGTCGAGTCCCATGCGTTCGGCCAGTCCCCGCTGGGTCAAATGGCGGCTGCTATCCAGAATCTGTCGGATTTTTTCGTGCAAACGGATCATGAATTGACATTAAATCATTTAAATATTTGTGAAAAGTGCAATTTAAAAACAGCATGAATGAATAGATTCTGATGATATCATTTCATAAATACTGCGAAAAGTGAAATTTTTCTGGACTTTTTATTGCGAATGTCGCAACATCATGAGCATCTTGATTCGACCGGCACGCATGCCGGCGCAGGCCGAAAAAATCACGGCGGCGCCGCAGGGCTTCCTGTGGCCGGATCAGACCACCGCCGCGTTCTGGCCATGAAGGGGGGCCAAAGCCGTATGGACTGGTTCAGAATACAAAACGGCCTGTCGCTCGACCCGCGCCTGGCTGTCGTCGCCCGTAAAAGCGGCCTTGGCCGCGGCGAAACATTGGCCGTCTGGATAGCGCTGTACGACCACGCCAGCCGCAACCGGCCGCGCGGTGACCTCTCCGGCCTACGGGCCGATGAAATCGCCGTGCTGCTGGATATCGATGCGGGCAAGGCCGCCGCCGCACTCGACCTGTTTTACGAACGCGGCATGATCACCACCGACAACCGTATCGAAGAGTGGGCACGCATACAGCGCCTGTCGACCGAACGCGTGCGCGCCTGCCGCGCGCGCCGCGCCGCTATAACCCAAGGGAGAGAAGAGATATGATCGCGATCGACGATAAAAACCGCAAGGATGCGGGCCATACGCCGCGGCCGCCGAACAACATGACAGGCAGCGACCCATGGGCCGACTGGCGGCCGGGCTGGAGCCACGGCAAGCAATCACGCGAAAGCGCCTGTAAAACCGGTGATGTTCACGCACAGCAGGAAAAGCAGAACCCGACCGAAGCTGTCCGTCTGCGCGGCGCGCACGACGGCGATGCCGCCCGCAGGCGTATCGTCGATGCACGTTTATGGGACGCGATGAGCCCCGCGCAGCAAGACGCCGCGCTGCAAATCGCCGAAGCGTTCGAAACCATGGGACGCGGCCTTGGCTATGTCACGTCTGACTGGCAGCGCATTCCGGGCGCCAGCGGCGCGGGAAATGCGGGCGCGGCACATAGCCGCCTGATCCATGGGTATGTGACGTGGACCCGGCAATGCCACCGCGAGAAAATCAGCCATGCCATGATCATCGATATTCTGGTCTTTGGATTCAGCTGCCGCCAACAGGACCGCGACCGCCGCCTGCGCAGCGGGTCTGCCCGCCGGAACCTGATGGACGGCCTGACGCTGTATTGCCTGTTGCAGGGCTGGCCGACCCCCCGTTAATATAAGGGGCATGAAGCCAGACCCGAAACCAGAGCCGCCGCAAACGCCGCCTGCCCCTATGGGCAAGCCCCCCGCCACGCTGTCGCCGGCGATGCAGGGGTTTATCAAGGCCGTGGCACCCCAAGGCCCGGGGCCTGCAACCGAACTGACGCAACGTTTCCGCGACAGCCGCCAGCGCAAGGCGCAGCATGGCCTGATCTTCTCCAACCCTCCCAAAGATTCGACAGCGTATTTTGTCGAGCTGCGCATACGCGAATGGATGCTGCGCAAAGAGCGTGAAGACGCCGAAAACCGCCGCATTCAAGAACAGCAGCAGAACAAAAACCGCCCGCCGCACCCCGGCGCGTAAATACCGCGGAATATCTGCCCGCGTAGCGCGGCAAAAGCAACAAAACCCTATATTCAATGCTGTTTTATTCATTTTCCATTAATCATCTCCTGCTAAGTTTGGAGTGTAGGGTCATATTTTAAATATCTCTTTTAACGCCGAGGAGCCGCCGGATGACTGATTCATTGACCGCCGCCGACAGCAAACTGAGAACCGCTTTCGCCGCCGCCAAGCCGCAAAAGCAAATTGCCGACGCCGAGGCCTTTATCAGCAATATTCGCGGTCTTTCTGAATCCGGCGCCAAACCGACCCCCGACACCATCCAATCCGGCAAAAAGCTGCTGAACAGTCTGGAAGAACAGGCCGAAGTGTATCTTTATCAGGCCGCCATTCTGGCCGGTCAGGAAGCCGGCAGCGCAGGCGAGCTTGACCGCAAGGTCCAGTCCATCGGCCGCGAAGCGGAGCGCGTGGAAACCACCACACGCCAGCTGCGCAGCACGCTGCAAAGTTTCGCCTGATTTACCCCGGAATTTCATCATGATAACAGCCGTTTGCGGCTGTTTTTCGCATGCGCGTAGGGTTTGACCCTGTGGCGATCCGTGCGCTATATTTCCTTAATCTATTCTGGCGAATCAATTTCCTGCCTTCTTGCGGCAGCGATGCGCCCTGTAGCAACCGAAGGCGATGGCGACAGCCATCCGGCAAGGAGCACGATGTACTGGCCGTATGACGTAGGCCTTTTCATGTACGACAGCCGGCCCGACAACGCGGCCGAGATGTCCGCCGCCATGAGCCGCGCCGTCCTGCGCAACGACGCGCCGGGCGCGCGCGCCCTGTTCGATCACGCCTTTTGGAATAATATCGATTTCAAGCCTGACTGGTTCCACCTTTACGCCGCGGTGGATCAAGGCAGCCGCGCGCTTTGCAAAATGATGGTCACCTATGGCGCGCGCATGAACGATGCGCAGTTGACGGTGCTGTGCCACGCCATGCCCGAAAAAGCCGAGGCGGTCAGACATGTGCTGGCCGGGGGCGGCATGCGTGTCGACCTTGCCCTGAAGCGCCCGCTGGACCCGCTGGCGGCCATACAGATGGATCGCCGCATTCTGTCGGAGAACTTGAAAAACGCGCCCGCCAATACCGAAGACGCCGCGCATTTCAACAACAACGTATCCGAGCTGACGCTGCGCGCGGCGATGTCGGGCGAACATGCCCGCGCGCGCGAAATTTTCACCAACCACACAGAACAAGCCAAAGGCATCGACACCACCGCGCTGCTGCGGGCGCGCATCAAGGCCGCGCCGCGCGGGATGAACGCCACCGATATTTTGCACATGGTGGATGCCCTGCGTGCATCGGGCGTCAGGCTGCAGCCGGTTGCCGTCGACAAACTGCCCCAGAATACGGGCGATATATACGACCTGATCCCCGCGCTGAAAGAGCGCAAACTGCTGGGCGGCGATGCCTCGGCGCTGCGCGAGCGGCTGGTGCGGTCGATGTGTTTCATGCAGGAAGATATCCATATCCACGACTATAAAATGTCGCTGCCCGAAGACGCCGTGCACAATCACCGCGCCGTTTTCACAAAGGCCGCCGCCGCGCTTTGCACGCGCGATGCCGATATGACGCCGCACGAAGCGCGCACGTTCGTGGGCATTCACGGCGCGAATGCCGGCCGCTTGCCCGATGCCACGCGGTATATGGATGAAACGCTGATCAAATCCGGATATTTCGACAACCCCGCATTCGATGCCTCTGCGCTCAAGGCGCTGGCGGCTGTCGCCCCCGGCGATGACTTGCGCGCGCATTTCAACAAACAGGCGATGAAACGCACGGTTGAAGAAAACGGCATGCCGCATTACCTGCACCGCAAACGGTTTGACCAGTTGCTGGACGCGATCAAGGACAAGGCCTTCATACCCGAAGCCGCCGAAACCGTGCAGATCGTCGATTTTATCAACAGCCGCCTGCCCCGCCATGAAGTGACGCCAGAGGCAAAAAAGGCGCTGACGATTTTGAAAGAAGCCGGCGCGGATTTTGACGCCGTGAACCCGATTGACCTGGTGGGCAGCCGCCACCCGCTGCTGGCGAAGACGCTTTTGGATATGAACATCATCGCCGTCAAGGACATTTCATACTATGACCTGAAATCGAAAATTCCGCCGCATGCCGGCATGCGCGGCATGTTCGCCGACCCGTCGGACAAGCAATATGCGCTGCGCGAATTTTTGTATCAGGTGATGTACGAACGCGATTACCCTGAAAAGGGCGCAAACGCCCGCACGCGCAGCAATGTCTGCTATCAAAAACTATATACCCACGAAACTGTCATGAAGCAGTTTGATGTGCTGAAAGACATCGCGCGCAAAAAACAGGCTTACCCCTATGGCAAGCCTGGCAACCCGTATAAAAAATATCGCGGTGGGCGTAGCGGGCCCAAGCCCGGCTATTAAAACTTCCCAAGCCCGGCTATTAAGATCGTCCAGGGCTGGAGAGAATGCACGCGCATATTCACCAGTCTTTTCAGTACCCTGCATATAGCCTTACCTTTTTTGTTGCATTGCAGGCAGATAACTGGCATTCAATTACATAACAACAGAGGGCCAGAGTCTCCGCATCATGTTCAACTTCCGCAACCGCGACAACAATAACGACAAGCAACCCAAGCCTGCCAATGAAAACGCGCCTGCGGACCCGAACGCGAAAAAACCTGATGCGCCCAAAAACCCACCTCGCAAAAAACTGAGCGCGAAATTCAACGATGCTGTCAAAGGCATGCGCAGCCTGACCTTGCGCGACCTTGTCGGCACCGGCGGCCAAACCATCAAAGATTTGCGCCAGCCTAAAGAAATCGGCCTATTGCTGGTAGCCATCATCGTCCCCGGCGGCATGGTGGGCTGGAGCGCCTATCGCCTGCAAAAATTCAAATCAGGTGACAAGCCCGCCAATGAAAACCTGCCCCCGCCGGCGCAAAAACCTGCGCTGCCCGCCCCCAAGGCAGATAAAAAGCCCAAGCCGCCCAAAGGCCCGGGGGCTTAAACCATTTCCTGCTGCATGACAGCCCGCCGCTGGAAACCGCTGTTTTCCAGCGTTCCGGCGCATGGGATCGCGGCTTGAAAACGCGGCGCAAATCAGGGCTTTACATATTTTTAAGCCCCTGCGGCCTATAATGAGAAAAACGATCGCCGCACGCGATTCCCGCGCAAACGGATCTCCACGCGGGCGATGCGCGGTAAAATTAAAGGGTGTTGTATATGGTTGCAGTCGTCATGCCGTTTCATCAGCCGGTGACAAATCAGGGCAAGGTCAATGCGCGTTTCATAGACGCCGCCGCCGCCGATGATATCCCCGCCCTGCGCGATGCGCTGGCCGACGGCGCCGAAGTGAATATCCGCGGCGAAGACGGCGAAACCGCACTGATCCGCGCCGCGCGCGAGGCCCGCATGATCATGGCCGAAATTCTGATGGACCACGGCGCCAGTCTGGATCTGCAAGACCGCCACGGCCGCACGGCATTGTTTTACGCAGCGCGGGGGGCGCATATTGATCTGGTCGCCCTGCTGATACGGGCCGGAGCCGACATCACGCTCGACGATAAAAACGGCGAGAAGCCGCTGGATATCGCCCTTAAAAACGGCGCGCCGGAACTGGTGTCGCTATTCGAACAACCGCTGAAGGATTTGCTGGCGCGCATCCCCTCGGCCGATACGGGCGCGCGTTTGCAGTATCGCGCCGCGCCCGCCTGCGCGCCTGATCCGCATGGCGATACGATGCTGACCTGGGCCGCGCGCGAGGGACAGGAAAACGTGGTGCGCGCCATGGTGCAGTCCGGCGCCGATGTGCGCATACGCAACCGCGCCGGCCAAACCCCGCGCGAAGTCGCCGAGGCCGCAGGCCAAAAGCTGATTGTATGCATGCTGGAAGAAGCGGAAGAGCGCGCTGCCAGCCGGCCCGCCGCCGAAACGATCGCTTCGGCATCGCTGCCGATACACTAAATCCTTTTTAAATATCCACCGTACCGTGCCGCGATTGATCCGGCGCATGCCGTATGCCCATGTAAATGGCATAGGCGAAAACGCCGATGTTGAATGCCAGCAAAACGCCCGCGACCACCGGCAACGTCGCCCCCGTCATTTCGGCGATGCGGTCGAGGTCGCCTTCCAGATGGCCGCCTTTTTGTCCGGCATAAACTTCGCGGCTGAGGTCATTCAGCACCAGCCCGGCCGTAAAAATCGTGCTGTAGATCATGGCGAAGCAGCCGAAGATCATGTTCAGCCAGCGCTCGGCCGCGCCATGAGATTTTTGGGTGGTGTTCCAGAACGCGCGCAGCAGGCAGAATGCGCCCACCAGTACCTCTGCCCCGTGACCGGCGAAGGCGATAAAAATTTCATGCCCGCGCGTCAGCAGCAGCGCCAAGTGAACGGCCATGACAATGCCAAGCCCGACCAGCGCGCGATATTCCATCTGCCGCCACAGCCAGACAGCCGCCAGCAAGGCACTGCCCCAGACCGCCAGCAAAATCGGCCACAGGCGGGCGGCCGCATGGGTGTAGCCGCCGCCATGATCAAAATCAAAACGCGGAATGGCGGGCGCGCCAAAAATCCAGAAGGCCACGGTGTGCCCAATTTCATGAAAAAAGACCAGCATATAGCCAAGGCCCGTCGCGGGGATCGACAGCAGAAAACTGCGCGGCGTCATCCAGTCCATCAGCTCGCCCAGCACAGGCAGGCAGAGCGCGAAGGCGATAACAAATGAAATCATAAACATTTTCATGCGCGCATATCCCACGAACGGCATATGTCAGCATGACGCTGCGGCAGACGGAAGTAAAGCCGCGTGATTAAAACTTGGGCATGGACGGCCGCGCGGGTCTGGGCGCCGCGGGACGGGCCGATTGTTCGGGCACTGCGGCGGGCGGCGGTGGCGTGCCGTTTTCGGGGCTGCCCCCCGCGCCGTTGCTTTCAGGCGGGGCAGAGCGGTTCTGGTTTTGCGGAGACGCTTGTTTTTCCTGTTGCTGGGCGCGCCGTTCGGCTTCGCGCTCCGCCAGCAGGGCAGCGCGCAGACGGTGCAGGCGCGCCACATCTTGCGCCATGACGCGGTAAGTCTGATGCAGGGCTTCGGAGGCTTCAAGTCGCGCCTGGATCGCGCCATCGCTTGCATCCGGCGGCGCGGGGTCTGCGCCGCTGCTGGCCGAGGTTTCGGTGCCACCGTGCGTATGGCCGTGGCGCGCCGTGTGCGGGGCGGGGGGACGCTGCAGCGCGGTCGGCGCTTCGGGCGACAACGATGTCCCGCCAAACCGGCGTAGATATGCGTCGAAATCCTGCGGAGACGGCGTCGAATTCAGGCGCGTCTGCATATTGTTCAGCGTGTGGCCCGCATTGCGCATTTCATTGCGGTTCATCTGCTGCAGGATGTCGTTGGTGAAATTGCGCAGCTCGTCATTCGAATGACCGGCCAGCGACAGATGGTTTTCACTGTAACCGCCCAGCACATGGAACATGCGGTCGAGCGCGTGTTTGCGGTACTCTTCATTCGTCAGCCCGTCGGACGATGAAAATTCGGCATGCAGCAGGCGTGCGGCGGCCATCTCGCGCTGCCCGCCCGGCGCGGCGGCCTGCGGCAGTTCTTCCAGCCGTTCGGCCATGAAATAGGCGCTGAATGCATAAGCGTCAGCCTCGAGATATCGGCGCAGCGTCCATTGCTGCATCGGTGTCAGCAGGCGCTTTTCCATCTCGCCGTATTCAAGCGCGATATCCTGCCAGGCATGGCGCAATTCATGCGCCAGGAACATGATTTGCGAGGGCATATCTTCGGCCGGATTCATGCGCACCGTCTTATCGGCGAAGTTATAACTGCCCGCCGTGGTGGTCCCTCTCAGTTTGGTGTCATAGACGATCGTAATATTGTGGTGTTCGGCCATCGCCAGCATATCGCGGCCCAGCGAGGTTTTTGCAAATTCATCGCGCAGCGGTTGCAGCGCGGCAGGATCGGAAATGATGGTGCTGGCAACAGCCGTTGCAGCGGGCGTCAGGTCGTCAAGACTATAGGCGGGCGTTGTATTTTGCACCGACATCGGCATGGAAAGGGTAGCGGCCAGCGCCACGCCGGCCACGCCGCGCACCAGACGCCGCAGGGTGGATTTTTTGTCAGGCTTCGGCGCCAGAGGTTTGCGCATCTCGCGCGCGACCAGCGGACGCAGTTCGTCGTTAATGAAAGCATCCGCCGCGGCGCAGCCTTTCAGTTTATCCAGCTTCAGATGGTTTGATTGACGCAAGCGTTCGGCATACGGCGCGCCCAGCACGACCAGTGCGGCGCGGCCTGCCTCGGGCGCCGCCATGCGCAAAACCATGCGCGAGTGGCCAAGGTCGCCGGTTTTCAGATCCGCCTTGAGCGCGGCCGCAATCTTGCCCACGACCTCGGGGTTCGGGGCGTTTGGCGGCGGCGGGTTCTGGCGGCGGTCAGAATCGGTCATGGGCTTTCGGGTAATTTTATGATCAAGAACGTGCGTTTATTATATGAAAATGTGTTTGCGTGGACAACCCTAAAAAGCCTTTTGCGGCGCAAGAAATATCTTATCTATTTGATAAGATTATTTTCTTTGTCCCCAAGGGTTACCGGGACTGACGCCTGTCAGGCCTGTGCCGTCCGCACGGGGCATGCCACCTTGCGATGGCGGCGGATTTTCAGGCGGGCGGCCATCGCCCCACGGGCGGCTGGGCGGACGGCGCAGCGTAACGGGCAGTTTTTCAGGCACCGGCGTATTCGTCATGCGTGAAATGGCATCAATGCGCGCGGCAATCGGCGGGTGGGTCGAGAACAGACCCATGAACGCATGACTGTTTTCAATACACATCTGCTGCACTTCGTCGGGCATGCCCGCCACTTTGTCGTGGCCGGAAATACGCATCAGCGCGCGCATCATGGCATCGGGGTTGCGTGTCAGCTCGACCGCGCCTGCATCGGCCAGAAATTCGCGTTTGCGCGAAATGGCGAAGCGGATGACGATGGCGAAGAGATAGCCAATCCCCAGAATGACAGCCGCAATCAGAATAACCGCCAACCCGCCGCTGCGGTCGTTGCTGCTGCTGCGGCTGTAATACGCGGGGCGGCCGCCATGGATCATCATGCGAAACGCCATTTCGGCGAAAAAGCTGATCATGCCCACGAAAATGACCGAGATGATCAAGAGGCGCACGTCGCGGTTCAGGATATGCGCCAGCTCGTGCGCGATTACGCCTTCCAGTTCGTCGTCTTGCAGGCTTTCGACGATGCCGCGCGTCAGCACGATTTTATAAGTCTTGTCGTTGATGCCGCTGGCGAAGGCGTTGAGCGCGGGACTGTCGATGATCTCGAACTTCGGCATCGGGATGCCGCGCGAGATGCAAAGGTTTTCCAGCATGTTGTAAATCTTGGGCATCTGCTGGCGCGTCACAGGCTGCGCGCCCGCGGCCGCGCTGATCATGCGGCTGTGAAAAAACCACGCAATGACGAACCAGACCGCGCTGACGATAAAGGCGATATAGCCGTGGCGCATGATGCCATCACCGGCGGCATGCACGGCGGCGTCATAGGCATTGAGTTCGGGCGGCGCCGTCATGTAACCCACGGCGCCAAAAAACGCGCCAACCATCAGCACCAGCAGCAGCGGAAAACCCGCCAGCAGCAGCACCGACTTGATCTGGTTATTCATGATATGGGTCGCAAGACCCGCCGATCGCAAGATCATGTTACGCCTGTGCCTCTATGGCCGCCGCGCCAGATACCTGCCGTCAGAAATTGACATTGGGCGCGGTTTTCACGGCCGCTTGTTCGGCGGCATCCAGTTCAAAGAATACTTCTTCGCGGAAGCCGAACATGCGCGCGACCAGCACAGCCGGAAACTGCGTGATGACGGTGTTGTATTCGCTGGTGGCGTTGTTGAAGAAACGGCGCGCGGCGGCGATCTTGTTTTCGATGTCCGACAGTTCGGCCTGCAGCTGGATGAAGTTGCTATCGGCTTTCAGCTGCGGGTAGTTTTCGGCAACAGCCATCAGGTTCATCATGGCGGCGCCCAGCATGCCTTCGGCCTGCGCACGGTCGGCGATGCCGCCGCCGCGCATGGCGGCCGCGCGGGCGTTGGTGACTTTTTCAAACACGCCGCTTTCGTGCGTCGCGTAGCCTTTGACGGTGTTCACAAGGTTCGGCACCAGGTCATGGCGCAATTTCAGCTGCACATCAATATCCGAAAACGCGTTCTTGCGGCGCTGGACCAGCGCCACGATTCGGTTGTACAGCACCACCAGCAGCAGAACGATAACGCCCAATACGGCCCAAATCATCCAGGTTTCCATTGTGGTGCAGCTCCTTTCGCGCGGCGCGCATGGTTAATCATCTATATTATATAGTTTCAGGCAAAACGCCCGCAGGTGCAAGAATAAATGGACAGGCGTCAGATCAGGCGCGCGGCGGCGGCGCGCAGCCGGAAGCGGCGCTTTTAGGCGGCGGCGAGACGGGCCGGCGGTCTTTGGGCGCGTCGTCGGGCGCAGGCGGCGCATGCATGTCGGTGCGCTGTTTCAGCTTGGCGGCGGCATCGGCGTTTTCAGCCCAGAGCGCCATGTAGTCGCGCGCGCTCCAGCCGCATTGATCGGCGATGTCGTCTTTGGCACCCGCGGCTTTCAGCCTTTCAATCACGCCCTTGCGGCTTTTCAGGCCGCCCGCCATGGCGGCAGAATGCAGCGGCGTCCAGCCCTTGCCGTTGTCGACATTCGGCGAGGCGCCCGCTTTCAGCAGCGCATCCACAATTTCGGTTTCACCCCAATAGGCAGCCACATGCAGCGGGGTCAGCCCCCGCGCATCGGCAATATCCGGATCGGCGCCGGCGCGCAAAAGCTTTTTGACGGCGGCGGTGTTCCCCTCGCGCGCGGCCAGATACAGGCGCGTTTGCCCCTGTTCGTTTCGCTTGTCGATATTGTTGCCAGTGATGGCATTAAAAAAGTCGTTCAGTCGCAGCATAACTACCCCGATCCGACACCCCCGATGCAGTAAAGACTAACGTAAAAAAACAAAGGCGGCAAATAAACGGGGGCGCTTTGTATGCATCAGCCTAGGCCGCGATGCTTAATATCGCGTTAACAGCTACCAGATATGGCGTGGGCGGAGAGGCTATAACGCTATAACCTGCGTCTGCGCCGATCCGGAGATTTTTGTTTCTGTGCGTCCATAACGCAGGGACTATGCGGCGTTTAGATGCCGAAGCTGCGGCCGCTGGGTGCGCTGCGCGCCGCCTGGCCGCGCAGGACCGTGTATTTTTCGCTGATCGACAAAACCTTGGGCAATGCCAGCGTACCGTCTTTGTGCGCGCGGATGAAATCGCGTGCGGGCGATGGATGCGCGCTGCTTTCAATTTGCGCCAATGTGGCCGACAAACCGGTATGCGCCAGATTTTTCAGGTGGTGGCCATCCGCCGCCATGCGGCTGGCAAAGGTGATTTTGCCCTGCGCCACAGCCAGCGCCATGGCCTGCGCGGCCAGATCGGCAGGCAGCGCAACGGCTCCGCGCAGGAAGCGGCTGTGGCGGCTTTCGGCGTACACGGCCATGGCGCGCGGCAGGTTATGGCTTTGCACGGCTGCGCGAAACTGGCTGTTGATCGCGGCGGCGCCTTCACGTTTCAAATCGCGGCGCAGGCGCAAAAGGTCGAGCGATTCTTTAGCCTCGTGCAAATCACCCGCGTTTGGGTCGTGCCCGCCTGCCATCACATAGCGCACGCGCATTTCCCAATCCAGCTGCACTTCGTCCATGTGCCAGGTTTTAAGATCGCCGCCCCACAGGCATATTTGTTCGAAGGCTGCCATGCGGTTATGTGCGAAAGCCTGATAGGCAAGGGTTGCTTTTTTCGCGCCGGCGCCTGCAATTGCTGCGCCGCTGGCATTCGCATCGGCACCCCAGCGCAAAAGCCAATGCACCACATCGGGGTTTCCTGTGCCTTGCGCACCAATCGCCGCGCTCAAGGCGGCGGTCAGCGGCTTGTCATCAAGGTAATCACGCTTCTCGGCAATAAACGTCAGCGCGGGCAGGTTGCCGTGACGCGCGGCGGCAACGAAAAGCTTGTCCCAGTTGAAAGGAATGCTTTTGCCGCGGGCGAAGGCCTCTTCGCCGGCTTTGGCAATCGCGTCATAGGCGCTGCGCAACGTATCGTCGCGTCCGGCGG
>VFQP010003993.1_pt1 | contig 14285 bp, 22 predicted proteins | sample 3512351 | NCBI WGS metagenome assembly VFQP01 (sample SAMN10412372, study PRJNA504923) | tailings metagenome | isolation source: Relicate 1 Philex TSF1 revegetated site | place: Philippines: Tuba, Benguet | collected 2017-08-29 | reverse complement strand
CGCCATCGCACCTCCGTGGATGATGCCCAGGCCGTGCAGGTACTCGAGGCCGCACGCTATCTGGTGGAGCAGGCTCGCCATGGCCGCCTGCAGAAGGTGAGCAAGGAGCGAGGCGTCATCATTGATGAGCCCAAGTCAGGTTGCTGGGAGAGAGCGTAGGGCGCAGCGTCGCACCAGCTTGTTGGGGTTGAGGTGCAGGGCGCCCTGCTGGAGCACTGTCCGCAGCGGGCACGTGCACAGCTCCTGCGCAAACGGGCGCCAAAGCAAGAACCGGGGCGGAACACGTCGCAGGGACGGTTGGGCAGCGCCGCGGCGCTGCAGCGCTGGCCGCCCCACACGCTCCCTTCCCACACGCACCTGGACGAGGAAGACCTTGTAGGCCTGCACCGCCGCCACCACCTTGGACGCGGGCGCAACGTCCAGCGACAGAGTGCCCGTGCTGGAGGTCACCTGCCAGCACACGTACGCCGCATCCAACCCTTGAGGTCCCGCGCCTGAAGCAGAACAGTCTGCAAACCATCCACACACCTGCAGCCCTCCCGTCTGCAGCCGGTCGTCCATGCGCTTGATGTCGTAGTGGTACGTGGCCACCTGCGCGTGCGTGGCACGCCGCGAGTGCTGTGGAGCGTGCATGATTGAGTCAAGGAGATCACACGCGTCCATGAACGCCCACGCACCACGTTGGGGTGGCCCACGCTGGCGGAGATGGCCGTCTCCATGATGGCGCGCACGTAGCCCCTGGCCTTGGCGCCGCCCTCAAGGTCGCCCTCGACGCCCGCGCCGCCGCCGCTGTCCCACCGCTCAAACACCTGGGTCTTGACCGCCACCGGCAGGCACCGCCATACGCCTGCAGCATGAGCACGGCAGCGCACAGCCTTCTGCCACAACGCCGTGAGACATGAAGCAGAGGGGCCCTTCGCTGTCGCACCACCACTCACCAAGGTACACGACGCCGCTGCCGCCGCGGCCGAGGATGTCTGCCAGCACCACCTGCGCACACACCCGCTTCATCGGTGGTTGAGCCAAGCCAGCGACGGCCACAGCCCTCTTCTCCACCCTCAGCACGCCCTCACCGCATCCGGGCTCTCTCCCTGCGCCTGCAGCCGGGCCGCCACCTCTGCAATGCTCTGCCGCGGGTCCACTGCCCTCTTGTCGTTCCCAGAGCCGCCACTCTCGCCCGGCGCGCCGGCGGCGTCATGCGCAGCGGCCTCAGGTGCCACGACAACTGATGCGCCGCCGGCCCGCTCCGCCACCAGGCTCCGCATGAGCAGGGCGTGCGCGACAGCTAGGTCAGACACCACCACGTCCACCTCGCCACCGCCTGCCGCTGGTGGCGCGCTGGCCCTGGCCTGCTCCACCAGCTGCTGCTGCTGCCCCTTGAGCAGCTCCACCAGGTGCATGCCTGCGTCCAGAGTAGCGGATGCTGTAGGCGTGCCGTCAGAGCGCGCGCCCTCGTCGCTGCTGACGCCGTCCTCCTCCTTGACTGCCGCAGCGCCGTCGTCCGCGGAACCAGTCTTGACGGGGAGCCTGAGAGGACAAGGCAGGCCGAGCTGGGTGTCTTGATTCGGTGGCAAGCAAGGTCCACAAAAGTGCGGCGGGCCCTGCCTCGCACCTTGTGTCACGTGCGCTCTTCCGTCTCTGCCACAGCACGGCCAGCACGGCAGTGATGGCCAGCAGAGCGGTACCGCCGACGACGCAACCGACGATGACGCCCACCGGCGCCGATGATGATGACTCTCCTCCACTGCTGCCCTGCCTGCCTGCTGCTGGGGCTGGCGCCAGCGCGGTGCCACACCGCAGCGTGACGCTGGCGGGCACGGGCGTCTGCGGCTGCAGCGTCAGCAGGCTGGCGTTGGCGCCCCAGCCCCGGTACGCCGCCAGCGCAAGGTGCGTCCAGCTGGCGTTGCCCAGCTGTAGCGCCTGGATGCCAGGCCGCAAGTCAGCGGCCTGCTGCAGGGTGGCGCTGTCCATGCAGCGCCGCACGCCGGTGATTGCGGTGGCGTTGTCCGTGGCCAGCGTGAGCAGCGCCAGAAAGTCCAGCACCGGCACCACCAGCGTCACGTTGCTGAGCTCCACCACCGCAGCACCATTCAAGTCGGGGCCGCCGACAAGCGCCGTGAGGGGCAGGGCTGACACGAGCTGCATGCCCGTGGCCGGGGAGACGACGCCGAGCAACGGCAGCGCAGGCACACGCAGCTCCTGCACAAACACAAGCGAAAGGGCCATGCTTCCTGATGAGCTCTGCAGCACGCTTCGCTTCTGCTCCCAGATCACAGGACGCAACTGTTGCTCTGGCGTGCAACTGTTGGTCTGGCGCAGAACAAAACAATACGCACCAGCTGGCTCGCGTAGAGCCGGCCTGCGTCTGACGCCTCCATCAGGGCGGTGGTGCGGGCCGTGAGGTCCAGCGCTGACGTGACGTTGGTGGGCGCCAGCGAGCCCACCAGCAGCAGTGGCGCCGTCAGGTTGAGCTGCCCAGTGCCAGGGAGCACAGCGTCCGGCAGAGCCACAAAGGGCAGGAAGAAGGCCACGCACGGCACCGGCAGCTGCGCACGCAGTCGACCGTGGAGGTGACAGGCACGTGTGTGTGGCGTGCTGGTTGGCGCCTGCCAAGCGACAAACTGAAGGCCCAGCGCGCACAGCTGACCACGGACCTTGCGGGCGTGCTGCGTTGGCGCTGACGCCGTGGCGTTGACCAGGGCCCTGACCACCTCGCCCTCCAGATCGCACGCCCAGAGAGGGCCCCACGGGTCGATGTCCACGGCAGCCACCTCTGAGGCCACCAGGCTGCCGTTGCCACACCACCTCGGCGCCATGAGCAGGCCCTCCTTGCGCATGAAGTCCATGAGCGGGTCGTGCTCCTTGGTAACGCTCTGCGAGCAGACACGCACACTGGTTCCTGGGCTGGGCGCCTCTTCTGGAGCTTGAGCGCGCCACTTGACACTTGCTTTGGCCAGCGTTGAGCAGCTCGTGACTGCGCAACCAAGCAGGGCAGCAGCGCACGGTCCCCGCATGCGCGTTGTGCTCACCCGCATGATGAAGACGGCGTCGCTCGAGTTGGCCACCCGGTCGCGCAGGTACAGCTCGTGCGCGTGCACCTCCCACGCAAAGTGCTGCACCAGCGCGCCCATGTCGTTCAGACTGTCCAGAAAGAGGCTGGACACTGCGAGCACGTGCGGAAGGTGGACGTCCAGTGTGCGTCCACGCAGCGGTTCTGCTCGTCTCCCCCGCTGCGCACTGCGGTGGTCCAAGGGCAGCACACCTTTGTTCACCCCTTTGTTCACCTTCTGGCCATGGGCACATCCACCGGAGCACGACTTGCGCGTAGATGATCGACCCGACATCGTAGTGCGGGAGGTAGTTGATCGTGCGGCGCTGCAGGATGGGCTGGATGCTCAGGCTCAGCGAGATGATGCCCAGCAGCGTGGCCGAGGCTGTTGGCGTCCCGCCGACGAGCTTGTCGTTCACGCACAGGTTGACCAGCGCCAGCTGCAGCAGAGGCGTGCGGCAGGAGCGTTCTTTTGGGAGGGCCCCTCCCAAAGAGGTTTGGAAGGCCAGCAGTGTACTGACAGTGAGCCAGATGAGCCTCACGTCGCTGAAGACGATGAATGCCGACGTCAGGGTGGGCGTCAGGCCCGCGCGCATGCCCGTGTCGATCACCGTTGAGGCCGTGGCGCTGGTGCTGAATGTGCTCCACGACCGCTGGCCCTGCAGCGTCAGCGTGCCGTTCGTGAAGGTTGTCCTCCTGCCGCCGCTGCTGCTGGAGGCGCTGCTGCCGCTGCTGCCGGTGCTGTTGCCCCCCCTTTGGAACTCGGCGCGGCGCAGGTCGACGATGGACCCGGCTGGCAGCACAAAGGTCGCGTCCGAGTTGCTGGCTCCCCACCGCGCCACTGCATCGGCCAGTGGCTGGCCGTCGATGACCTCCCACGACTGGGAAGCTGCCCTGGCGCAGAGGACCAGGGCCGCTGCGGCGCAGCACGCCAAGAGCACCAGGTTGCCCATTTGCTCAGTCCTGCCTCTCCATGCTGCCCAGATTGCACGGTGAGGGGCACCGTGGCGCCCACGGCGCAACCTCGCATGCGCCATGGCCACGAGCAAAGGTGGAGGCCCCTGGAGGATGGACGGTGGACATCAGCATGCACCATGATGTAGGCCAGGTGTGCGAGCGCGCGCTGCCGTCGGTGCGCCACGGCCGCGCCGAGAGTTGCCCGCCACCGCTGCCGTGATGGCTGTGGGCAGGATGGGCCTGCCTTGCGTGCCTGCTCCTTCCCTGGCCTGGTGATCTCCGGAGATTCGACGTTTTTCGACCGGCCAACGGTCGGAACGGTTTGGACAACTGGACGCGTTCACACTGAGGCGCACAGCGGCGCACCTCCGCGCAACAGGCATGCCGCGCGCGGGCGTGGGGGACCCGCTGCCCTGGCTGGCGCCCTGGCTTGTCGCGCTGCTCGTGGCCGTGGCCCAACTGCTGCTGCCGTGTGGCGTCGCAGCGCAGCAATGGAGCACGGCCGCGGCGCAGCCTCTGGTGGACGCAGTGTATGCGTTCGGCGCCTCGAACTCGGACTCCGAGTTCGTCTTCCCGGCGGACTCCATCGTCTCGCTCGACCCGGCCATCCCCTTCACTCGGCCCCTCCAGGGCAGCGGAGGCCAGCGGCCCTTCACCAACGGCACGCTGCTGCTGAGGGGCCTGCAGTTCATGGGCAGCGTGACGGACGCCGCGGCACTGGAGGCGGTGCCGTCAGCGGTGCTCGACACGAGGATGCGCACCGGGCTCGTGCCCACCATGCTCAAGGCCTCGCTCAACGTCACCGACGTGCGTACACTGTAGCATGCCCTGGTTTCCACCACGCTGGGCCTCGGGCAGGTGTGGGCCGCCATCCCGTGATGGGGTCGCGCCCGCCCGCGCCTCACGCCATGCCGCACCATTGCCCCTGCTGCTGCATGGGCCGCTAGCATGGGCCCCGCCATCCCATGATGGTGGTGATGGTGCCTGGGTTCGCGCCGTCCCCCACGCATCGTCTCGCAGGTGGCGCTGGTCAACCTGTGCATCCAGGACGTGCCGCTGTTGGGGCTCAGCATCCAGCTGCCCGTGCTGCTGGGCATCTTCTCCCTCTCGCCCGTCGTGAAGTTCTGCCACCTCAGCCGGGTGCTCATGTACGTGCCGCAGCGCATGCTGGCGCTCTCCGTCTACACGGGCATCGTGGGCCTCAGCGGCGCCTGGCCAGCAGGTGAGGGCGTGCCAGGGCGCATGCGGAGGTAGGCGCCTCACTTACGGTGCTCACCGCGCGCCCTGCGCCCTGCTCCACCAAGCGCAGTGACGGGCCCCTTCAGCCGGCAAAAGGCCGTCATGGGCAGCCGGCAGAGCGACTGGTCGCCGGGCATGAGAGCACACGACCTGGCCGTGGTCATGCCCACCGGCGCGCCCATGCTCGACGGCGACGTCCTGTGGCGGGTGAGGCGGCTCCCTTGTGCTCGCTTTTGCGCCTCGCCCTCCATGGAGCAGCGCGTCCTCCTGGACCATCCCTTGGTGTGGTGGTGCCAAGTGTGCTCTGCCACGCTGGAACGTGTGTGGCCCATGCAGAGCATCGAGAAGCCGGGCGACCAGCTCATGGACTTCATGCGCAAGCGAGGCACGCTGATGGAGCCGCGCTTCTGCGGCAACGGCAGCCTGGTGCCGCGCGAGTGGGCCGCCTCGCCCATTGACCGCGTGTGGGGCCCCGCCTTCATGGCGGGCACGGAGCGCGAGGCGCTGGACGGCCTGGCGTACGCCACCGCGCTGGCGCCCGTGCAGCAGGCCGCCGGGGTGAGTGCGCGCGCAGGCACTCTTTCCGCCCCTCTCTTTCCCACCCGTCCAGTCAGCGACGCGCAGGACACCGTGCTGCGTGGACGCGTGCGCGTGCTGCGCAGCTGCCGGTGCCGGCCGTGGGCCTGTACCTGCCCGTGCTGCCGCTGCCCGACTCCTTGCTGCCGGCCGGCGCGCTGCAGCTGCAGGCGCCGCTGCTGCTGGCGGCGCCGCTGGACGAGCGCGACCCGCTGCAGTCGGCGCTCGACCTCACGCCGCGCGCCTCGCCGCTCTTCACGCTCGGCGGCGGAGGCAGGCTATTTGTCGTGCGATTGGTGAGCTCATCGGCCCGCGCGCTCGCACAGTGGACGTGGCACAGGATGAACAAGGGCCAGAGCCTGGCCCTGCCTTTGTGTCAATGCCCGCAGACGATCCACCTGCCGGCGCTGCCCGTCGCGCCGCCCTCAGCGTCATCAGCAACAAGCGCCGTCGCGGACGCCGCGCCGTTCGCGACGGCGCTGGGCTTTGCGGCGCTGGCGGGTGACGGCGACAACAGCAGCAGCGCCGCCAATGCCTCGGCATCATCGGCGCCACTGGTGCAGATGAACCAGGTGACGCTGGTGCTGCCGGTGCTGGACTACCTGGCGCTGCTGGTGCTGGGCGCCGACGGGGCCAACGGCACGGGCTCCTCGCTCCGCGCATGCCTGGACGACGCCACGCTGCGGCACGCCGCGCAGCTGCAGCGGGGCATCACGAGGCTCAAGTTTGACAATGGCACCTGGGACGGCATGTGCCTGTCGGCGTATGCCGGCTGGCGCGTCAACGGCACGTGGCTCACGCTGCGGCCGCAGACGCCCGTGCCCGCCGGCGTCGTGCAGCGCTGCGGCGGCGGCGGGGGTGCGCAGGCACCGGCGCCGGCCGCCGCGAGCGGCGCCGGCAGCGGTGACGAGGACGAGGGGTCCTCGGCGCCCGTGGGCGCCATCGTCGGCGGCGTGGTGGGCGGCGTGGCGCTGCTGGCCGCGCTGGCGGCGGCGCTGGTGTGGCGGCAGCGGCGGCTCAGAGGCACTGATCTCCTGTGCGTGCACCGCCGCGTGCTGCTCCCCTCGCTGTTTTGTTGGAGGTGAGTGAGCTCCAGACACTCGCTGCTCAGCGCCGTCAGGATACCCCTCGCCTTGCCGTGCAGGACAACGGACGTGCGGCGCGAGGGCCTGGACAGCGCCACCTCGTCCGTGCCGCCCCCTGCGCCCAAGCCGCAGCCAGACCTGCCCACCTGCGCCCTCGCCCTGGACGTGGCGGCGCCCGGCTCCAGCCCGCCCACCCCGCGGAGCATGGCCTGCTCCGCCGGCACGCCCACAGGCACCGCCGCAGCACCCGACGGCAGCGCGCTGCGCCCGCCTGCGCCGGGGCGCAGCCGGCTGGTGGCGCTGCTGGCTGAGCGGGAGCAGCAGCTGCTCGACGCCACGCCGCCCGCCTCGCGCACCGCGGTGGCGCCGGCGGCGGTGGCGGCGCGCGCGAGCGAGAACGCCGTGGCGGAGCGCGGCACGGCGCGCAACCTGCAGGTAGGCGGGGCAGGCCTGCGCGTGCTGGGATATGGTAAGCGTTACAAGGGACCAGGCGCCACGTGCTTGTGCATCGTAGCGGATTCACGGCCACAACGGTGTGGGCGCCTCGCCGTCGCTCGCCTGTAGGAGGTGCACGCGCAGCTGATGGAGGTGGTGACGGCGCGGCGAGCGGCCCCGGCAGCGCCGCCGCAGCCGCAGCGGGCGACAGGGCCCAGTGCGTCGCCAGGTGAGCGGCAGCGATCGGCGGTCTTTGCGCTCCTGCCGCACCCCGTCGACGTCCCTGCGTCCACCGTCCACCTGGCAGCGGTTTTTCGCTTGGCGCGCACGCAGGCGTGGGCAGTCGTGGTGTGGCGGGGTCGCTGGCGTCCTTGGTGCACGAGGCTGGCGAGCGCAGCAGCAGCCAGGGCGGTGCGTCGGCGCAGGACCCCAGCGAGCACGTCAAGCAGGTGGCGGCGCTGCTGCAGGGGCAGGGCGACGACGCCGACGCGGTGAGAAGGGGGAGGGGCGGTGCGCCTGTGGCGGCGCTAGCGCAGCAGCGGGGCCCTTCGGGGCCGAGCGGCTGCTCATTCAGTGACTCGTCTTGCCTCGCGAGGCGCCTTCACAGGTGACCCTGCAGAAGGTGCTGGGGCGAGGCGGCAACGGCACCGTGTACAAGGGTGAGCGCTTGGCGGAGCGACAGCGCCCCAGAGTATCAGTTGCGCCGGCGGGCCCCGCCCCGCCCCCCTCCCCAATCGCGAGCAGCGGCACGCGCGTGCGACTGCGTGCTCAGGCCTGTGGCGTGGCCTGCCGGTGGCCGTCAAGACCATGGTGTTTGAGGCGTGGGAGGGCGACGACAGCAGCAGCAGCAGCGGCGGCGGCAGCGGAGCGGGCAGCGCGTCGAGCAGGGCGCAGCAGCTCAAGTACATGCGGGCCATCATGGAGACGGCCATCTCGGCCAGCGTGGGGCACCCCTACGTGGTGTGTGGGAGCCACTGATTGGGACTCCAATCCAGCCAGACTTTGCCGCACCGATCTCTTGCGAGCAGATCGCTTGAGAGCTCCTGAGAGCTCTAGCGTGTGCTGCTGCGTGGCGCACGCCCGCAGGTGGCCACGTACCGGTTTGACATCAAGCGCGTGGAGGACAGGGCGGCCCAGGGCGAGGCGGCGGCCGGCGGCCCCGACGCGGTGCGTGCAGGGCTCGCTGGCACCGTCGCGAGCGCCTTGTGCCCCGCGGCTAGCCCACTGACGCCATGTTTGCGCGCCACGCCTCGCAGCCCGCCGCCCTGGACGTCACGCGCTCGCCCAGGACGGGCCACGTGCAGGCCTACAAGGTCTTCCTGGTGCAGGTACGTGCAATGTGCTGGGTCAGGAGGTGCGTGCCACATTGGTGCGAGTGGCGTTCGACGTGACCAGTGGTTGGCATTGGCGTTGGTCGCGTAGGAGCTGTGCACGTGCTCGCTGCTGGCGGCGCTGCAGCAGCGCGTGCTCGACAAGGAGGCGCAGGTGAGCTCCTTTCCTTGATTGCTCTTTGCAAGGCTTCAGCAAGCGTCCTCAACACCTGCCCATGTATGTGCGCTCCTCTGCCTGTCACCGCGCAGCACGTCATGTTCGCGCTGCTGCACCAAGTGGCATGCGGCCTCGAGTACCTGCACGGCCTGGGCATCATCCATGGAGGTGCGCCCGCGCAGTGTGCTGCGCCAGCATGCTCCTCAGGGCCAACTGTGTGTGAGCGTTTGCGGATTGTGCTCCGCCGACCTGCTTTTTGCAGACCTGACGCCGGCCAACATCCTGCTCAAGGTGGACCTGGACACAGAGACGGTGCTCGTCAAGCTCGCTGTGAGTTTTGGGTGATGAGGCCTGATACACTCGGTGCCGCCGCACCTGGCCAGCAGCGAGAGGCCTACGCTTTGCCGTACCGCGGTGGTGATCTGCGCCCCCACAACGCACCGCCGCCGATGGCTGCACAGGACTTTGGGCTTTCCAACCGCCTCGACGGCCAGGCCACGCACGTGTCCAACTTTGGCGCCGGCACGCCATTCTACGTGGCGCCAGAGGTGGTGAACGCAAAGCGCACCTCGCCGGCGTCCGACATTTTCAGCTTTGGCGTCGTGGCCTGGCAGGTGCGCCTGCTGGTCTTCGCAGCTGCCTGTCCAAGCGTCGGTCGCTCAAAGCCTGTTGCTCAGCCCATTGGCGCACCACCGGCTGTGAGCAAATAGTGGTGCCACGCCGGTTGCACGCAGGTTTACACGGGCCAGTGCCCGTACGTGTCGGCGCCAGAGGGCGGAGCGGCGCTGCGCCGCAACCCGCGCTTCCCGCGCTTTGAGGACGTCGCCCAGGAGCGGCGCGGGGAGCTGGAGCAGCTCATCGGGAGGTGAGACGCCGCACTTGCACTGCCTGCTACACAAGTGTGCGCTTGCTCCGTCTTCTCACCCTGCGTGCTGGCGTTTGGTGCGCACGGCGTGTGTGCTCAGGTGCCTGAGCACAGAGCCGCACCAGCGCCCTGCGGCGCGCGAGTTGGCGGAGGAGCTAAGCAAACTCAAGTGAAAGGCCTCCAGGGAACCTGGGAACACACGGCTCGAGCAAGGGCGGACGCTCGCCCACGAACCAGCGCGGTGCACTAGAGCAGCACTCACGTGACGATGCATGCGCACTGCTGAAGCAACTGGCGGGTCCCGCCAGCCAGAGCCCCCCACTCTCTGGTCGTCTGTGCTTTTCTCTGCGCTCTGGACCGCTCGGTCAAGTACTGTCTGAATCGCAGCATGGAACTCAAGATGAGACCATCATGCCTTTGCACGCCGTGCAGGGCCCAAACCCTAACCCCTGCACGGAACTGCTTCCGCTCCCTTTTCTCAACAAGCAGTTGAGATCGAGTGAATGCTCTTTGGTGATGGGAAAGCTCCTGCTGCAAGCGTGACGAGCCCAAGCAGCAAACCTGAAGGCGACAGAGGCAGGCCCCAGGCTCAGGCCAGTGCACGGGGCTCCAAGACAGAGCGCGTGCACATGCCGGCGGCCAACCAAAGGAGAAGCAATGAAGTCAGCGCTGGCCCAGACGGAGTGGAGCGAGGAGGGAAAGACAGGCGCAAGGACATGAGAGGAAACGCAGACTGGAAGCGTACTTTGGCCACGGAGGGACGACATGAACGAACGTCGGCGTGTGAGGCCTGAGGCACCTGACAACAGGAACCGTCATGCAAGTACCACACACACACACACGAAAACGCTGAACGAAAAGCCAGCAGCGCAGGAGGACTCTGATGCAAAATGCACAAGACGACCTCGTGCCGTGGCCCTACGAGCCCAGCCACCAGGCGGATGATCATGAGTGTGGCGTCAGGACCTGCGGTGCGCAGCGACGCCTGGGTGAGCCCGTGTGGGGAGAAAGCCGCCACTGGCTGAGGAGGCCTTAATGCCACCCTCAGGACCCAGGTGACGTCGGGGAAGCGCTCCTTGAGCGCGGACTTTTGCCGCGCGTAGATCTCGTAGGGACGGAACTCGTACTGCAGCTGCTGCACCAGTGCCGCCATGCCCACAGACTGCCGCGTGTACAGGCCCGCCACTGAAGGTTCACACGGAAAGGAACAAGACGGGGACGGCGCGTCTGCCGTGGGCAGACGTTAATGCGAATGCCCCTCCCGTTCTCACCTGCATCCCAGCATGCCAGTTCTCAGCATGCAGGTGCCGTCCCTCACCAGTGCTCCATGGGCTGCTGGCCACCATGACGGCGTAGAGAACCTGGTCCAGGTCCAGGCGCGGTACGTACAGGACGGAGCGGTTCAGGAAGACCTGCTGCACAGTTGGGCTGATGGGGAAGATGCCCAGCAGCGTCGCGGTAGCACCAAAACCTAGCCCTGGCCAGGACGTGTCGTCCACGCACATGTTGAAGAGGCTGGCGTCCGAGAGCACCAGGGACGATGTGACCAGCACCGGCGTGAGCCCCGCCCTCTGTGCCGTGTCTATGACGCATTTGGGCGTGGCGTTGGCGCTGAGGATGTCAAAGGGAGCGCCGCGGATGCTCAGCGTGCCGCGGGCGTACGCCTTGCCGCCGACGGCCTGGCTGTCCGCCGCCCGCCTGAAGGTGGCGTTGGCCAGGTCCACCACCGTCCACTCGGGGATGGCGTAGCTCATGTCCGCGTTGCTGGCGCCCCACTGCGCCACCGCGTCCGCCAGGGGCTGGCCCGGCACGATGTTCCAGGATGGCTGCTGCTGGCGGGAGGGGGCCGCGCTCGCGACGAGCAGCGCGACGAGCAGCAGCGCCGGGTGCCGTGTCATTGCGCGGCAAGTGAAGCGCGGCCGCGTTGGCATGTCGGCGCGTTTGTGCGTGCGCTCTTTGCCGGTCGTATCCCGGACGCCGGACGTATCAGGACGACCTGGGGAAGGAGTAGAGCATCGGCGGCATTGCAGGGCCAGAGACCCAGCAGGCGAGCGTGGCCCTCGAGCACAGCGTTGCATGCACGCCTCCCAAGCGTGGTGGTCGACGCTGGCGTGGTGGCCGCTGGCGCAGATGTCACGCGCAGCTTCTCTTCTTTGTTTCTTGCCTGATGTGCCAAGCCGGACAAGGATGATCAGCCACGAGGGTGACCAGCTGTGCAGGCCAGAGCATGTGTCACGCAGCCTTGGATCCACAGCTCAGCACGCGCCCGAAGCACGCACCCGTGGCACGCCAAACTGGAGGAGCAGCGTTGAAAAACGGTGGACTCTTCATGGGGGCAAGCAGATGGAAGACACGGCAGTGCTGCTTCACACGATCAAGATCAGAGGGGCAATTGTGCCGGATGACGCCTTCCGGCATCGTTGTGCCAGCCTGGCCCAGGAGGCTTCCCAGCGAGGAGCAGACGGACGCCCTCAGTTCGTAAGGACAGGAGATCAGTTCTTGAAGACAGCAAGTCCCCCGTGTTCAGCATCCCACGCCCTAAACCAAGCCATCTTCGTGCTGCGGCGTCCCGCCCCACCCCAAGTGCAAGTGCTTCGCGTGCCCGCAACCGGCCCACAAAAATGCCCCCACAAAACAACCAACCCCCAAGGCACTCCGTGCATTCTGTGAGAGGAGGAGACGGTGCCGTTGTGATGAGTAGGAGCAACAGCAGAGAAGAGCACGGAAGGAATCCAAGGGCGCAGTTCAGTGCCGTCAAGCGACTGCCGCTGCGTCAGGGTCGCCGCCATTGACCTGCGCCAAGCATCGGTCCAGCACCGCCAGCACCTCGGTCGCGCTCGGCCGGCTGTGCGGCCGCGGCGACAGGCACCTGCGACCATCCACAGCGCAGCAAGGCCCGTGCTTGAGCTCTCAGGGCGCCACTCGGCACCTGGCTCTGCTGGGTGCGTGCAGGCAGCGACAACCGGAGTAGAGGTGCGCCTCACCGATGGATGAGTGCCTCCATGCCTGCGGGAGGCCTCGCTTCGGCGGGGAAGCGGGGGAACAGCGGGTTGCGCGTGATGGCCCCGTCCGCCGCGCGCATGATCAGCGGCGTGCGCGAGTACATCTCCCTGCGCACGGGGAAGCAGGGGCCGTCTTTTCAGGGTGTGCAGTGCTGGAAGGCCAGCTGGTTCACATTACCAAACAGACGCCGCGCTCACCATGCCACCACGCCGAAGCTAAAGATGTCAGAGGCGGGCGACGTGCGCTTCATGGCCACCACCTCTGGCGCCACGTAGAACGGTGTGCCGGCGTTGAAGTTGGACACGTGCGTGGCCTGGGCGTCCAGCCGCTGCGACAGACCAAAGTCCTGTGCGGGCCAGGAGCAGGGAGGCGCGGTGGAGCGACAGCAGCTCGCATGTCCCGGGCGCCAAAACGTGCACGAGGCCCCCCCCTCACCGCCAGCTTGATGGTGACGCTGGTGTCCTCCTTGTCCACCTTGAGCAGGATGTTGCCGGGCGTCAGGTCTGCACGCAGCAGCAGGCACACGCTTGCACGGCTCACCTCCCCAGCGACGCGCCTGCCCGCTGCAGGCCTCCGCAATAAGACGACGGCGCGCCGCACCTCCGTGGATGACGCCCTGGCGGTGCAAGTACTCGAGGCCCGCCACCACTTGGTAGAGCATGGACAGCAGCGTCGCCTGCAGAGGGCGTGCGCAGGCGTCGCAGGCTTTGTGAGATTGCGTGGTGCCAGTGGTTCCACACAGAGACATCAAGCAGGTGAAAGAGCCCTCTCACCGGCGCCTCCGTGTGCAGAGCCTGGTGCTGCAGCGCCGTGTGCAGCGAGCACGTGCACAGCTCCTGCGCGTGGTGCGGCGCGTCCGGCGCACACTCATTTCCAGCGCCGGACGTCTCATGCGCCAGAAACGGCAGGAGCGTCACCGTCGCGCATGTTGGTCCCCTGTCCTCACCTGCACCAGGAACACCTTGAACGTCTTGATGCCCGCGTCGGAGGACTGCGAGCTGATGGCCAGGCGGGTTGGCCCGCCCTGGTCCTGCGGAACAGGCAGGAAGCAAGCGGCGACTGCTCTGATCACGGAACGCCAGGTCCCGCACGTCCAGCAAACAGCGCAGCCCCCCCGCACCTGCCCGTGCGCCTCGTCCAGCCCGGCAAAGTCGTCCATGCGCTTTATGTCGTAGTGGTACGTGGCCACCTGCGCCGCGTGCACGCGGAGCAGAGCGTGTGTTTTGAGGTGTGGTTCGGCAGCGCAGCGGCCCCAGGGTACCAAACCGGCGGCCCACGCCGCCGAGCGCCCACCACGTGCGGGTGGCCCAGGCTGGCGGAGAGGGCCGTCTCCATGATGGCGCGCACGTAGCGCAGCTGCGCCTTGTTGGCGGCAGCTCCGCCGCTGCTGCTGTCGTCGCCCTCCCACGCCTCAAACACCATGGTCTTGACCGCCACCGGCATCCCACGCCACAGGCCTGCGCACGCCAGGTGCGACGTGGCCACAGGTGAACGGTCTCTGCTAGTCAGGGACCTCCGGCAGTAAAGCAATCACAGCACGCATTGATGGCAACCGCACTGACCTTTGTAGACGGTGCCGTTGCCGCCC